>Ga0123356_10001860_pt1 | contig 22849 bp, 26 predicted proteins | sample TergutEmb28metaG_2_FD_92546 | JGI IMG/M metagenome (GOLD analysis project Ga0123356, IMG submission 92546) | Embiratermes neotenicus P3 segment gut microbial communities from Petit-Saut dam, French Guiana - Emb289 P3 | ecosystem: Host-associated > Arthropoda: Insects > Digestive system > Gut ...
TGAATTTCACGTATGACGCCATCGGTAACCCGACTTTGTACAAAAACAACGCGATGACTTGGGATTTCCGTAACCTGGCTTCTTACAAGGGTGCAACGTTTACGTATAATGCAACAGGTTTAAGAACGAGCAAAGCAGTCAGCAGTGTAACTACAGATTATATCTGGGCAGATGGGAAACTCCTGCGTGAAAAAACTGCAAGTAACACAATCGACTTTATATATGGTGTTGATGGCATAATCGGGTTCAAACGGAACGGAACGCAATACTGGTACGTAAAGAATTTGCAAGGTGATGTTGTTGAAATTCGTGACAACAACGGCGTTCTGAAAGCCAAGTATGAGTACGATGCCTGGGGCAACTGCACGATTGTCGAAAATGTTGGCGGAATTGCAGAGGTGAATCCGATACGGTACAGGTCGTATTACTTTGACTCGACCGTAGGCCTGTACTACTTGCAATCTCGCTGGTATGACCCGCAAACGGGAAGGTTTGTTAACGCAGATGATATCAGTATTCTTGATGAGTCACAGCACATGATTAATGGATTAAACCTTTACTCTTACTGTGGAAATAATGCCGTTATGAATGTAGATCCAAGCGGACAGGCATGGTGGAAATGGCTTGTTGGTGGACTAGTTATTGTTGGTTTGGGAATTGCAGTAATTGCAACTGGCGGTGCTGCAGCGGGTGTCGCAGGATTTATTGTAGCAGGAGCATTCAAAGGTGCAGTAATCGGCGCGGTGTCGGGAGCTCTAATCGGTGGCACGATAGGCGGCATAGTTTCAGCGGTAAATGGTGATGGCTTCTGGTCTGGATTCTGGGACGGAGCAGCAAGTGGCTTTATGGTGGTGTTTTTGGGGTTGGCTGAAGAGAAATGTCGTCAGTTTAGTCCAAATTGAGGAGACAGTTTGGCGCAAATTGGTAGAAATATGACAAAGACGGCGTTGATTACGGCTGGGATTGGAATCGTTACGGTTATGTGGCGTTTTCAGGTTAGATTATCGGCAATTATCTTTGCGACTTGTCGTGCAGTAAGGTTGGTTGTGTCAATTTTTTGCGTTTGTATATGGTCAAATGCAGTTTCCCATTTTGGATTTTCAAAAATATCCGCCCTGCGTTTTCGCATCGACATATCATCGTTGATCCTTTGCATCCTTGTGTTCTTCTGACAATACAGGATGAATTGATTAGCAACTGTATTCGTCATGTCCAAGTTGTTTATGCGTTGTTGTATCAAATGCTTGTGTCGGGTACAGATTGAAAGTATGATGTTTTCAAATTCTGAACATGCAATAAAACTGTTAAGCAAAAATGATAAATTCGTTTCAAAAAGTTTTTTAGTTTCGTCAGTCAAGACAAATGGATTTGAGTACCAACACCAATCGCCATCAAGAAAAACATTCTTGGGCAATATTTCGCGCAGTTCCATACAAGTTGTTGTTTTTCCAACGCCTGGTGCCCCGTTGATGATTATTAACTTTTTCATAACTTGATGATACCTTTTCTCTGTCAAGAACGCAACGACCATTTGCCTCTTTACGGGTTCTCTTTTACTTCTCAAAAGAGAGATGCTTTACTTTTTTCGCTTGAAAATGATATAATCAGCCATGCCGTACATCAAAGAGATCAAGATACCGAAACCTACGGGCGGGCAGGTCGGAAAATTTCCCTTCAACATAGGAATTTTCGCCAAAGGATTTAGTTTCAAGTTCGGCAAGCCAGTCACAGTGTTCGCGGGTGAAAATGCATCCGGTAAATCCACGTTTCTTGAAGGTCTTGGTGTCAAATGCGGTTTTCCGAAACAGGGCGGTGTTCGCGGGCAAAATATGTTGCGGAAGTCTTGGGGAATGAGCAGCCGCGGCGAACTTGTCGAAACTGATTTCGACAATCTTGAACTGGGCGAAGCTATGTCGATAATATGGAGCGCCCGTCCGGCGAAAGGATACTTTTTCAGGTCAGAGTATATGAGTGAAACAATGTCGCTTCATCTTAACGGCAAGGATTTATTGTCCTGCTCGCATGGCGAAGGCATTATCGAGCTTATATCAAAGTTTAGGGACGGTTTGTTTGTGTTGGACGAACCGGAGTCCGCGCTTTCGCCGACAAGTTTACTTGCTCTTGCCGCGCTTGTTTACCGGAATGCAAGGAAATACAGCGCTCGATATATTATTGTTACCCATAATCCTATTTTGATGGCAATTCCCGGCAGCGACTTTTACTGGATCAGTGACGAAGGAATCGAAAAGATGAGTTATAAAAACTCGCCGCATTTTTCGATATCAAAAATGTTTTATGATAACTCCGACAGAATGCTTGGGCAGGTCATTGACGATTGACTGTCATCATGTATTTAATATTCTTGACTTTCATGCCAAGTTTTTCATAAAACACTATCGTGCCTGTGTTTTCGGGGTTGACCGTCAGTTCTATATCAGAGCAGCCCCGTTGTACTGCCAATTTGGTGACGAAATCCATCAACTGTGTGCCAAGGCCCTGATTTCGGAATTCCTTTTTGATCGCCAGCGCTTCCACAATAATTTTTTTGCGTGCAAAGCATATCGGGTTGTTAGCTTCTTTGTATCTTGTAATCACATAACCGGTTATTATGTCGTTTTCTTTTGCTATGAATATTTCATCCATTCCCAGTAACTCGGTAAAAAAGTTCTGCGAAATCGGATGTTCGACCATTCTGTAGATATCGGGTCTGTATGCAACATGTTGATCGTGCACATCTTTGGCTATTTCGTTTATTTCGGCAAAATCTTCTGCATACGGTTTTTCAATTACCATGCTTCGATAGTATCATACTTTTTCCATTGGCGCAAAGGTTTAGCGTACTAAGCAATTTTATCTGCGTCCCGCATGTCCACGTATTCACGCAGGATTTGCAGGCAATCCGCAAGTTTCAATCCCTCGCACTTCCGTTCGATTTCGGCTGCAAGGTTTTCCTGTCCGCATTCATGAAGTCTTTGCCGGGCGCGATATATCAGGAAGCTGGTTATTATGCCCTCGTCATGACCATGCTCCTTCAACAGCTCAAAGAACTTGCTTGAAAAAACCTCGACTGGCTTTGCGCAAAAATCCGAGTTGTTTTCTGAACCCATGCCTATATTGTAGACATTAGATGTTTACAAAGCAACCGTTTTGCACAAAAAGATAATTGAAAGTGCACATTATTCGTTTCTTGCAATGTAAGCAGAAAAAGTGTATATTCAAATATGCGCAAAGATATTCTAGAACGTCTTGTCGCATTACGCAAAAAAGCAGGACTTACAGCTCATGACGTAAGTTTGCAATTGGGCCGAACAAGATACTACATTTCACGAATGGAAAACGGGGTGTTTTTTCCGCCTTTTCATGAACTTGACCAGATTCTGGGAATTTACAACTCGTCCATGGAAGAACTTTTTTATAAAGAGTTCGACGAATTCCGTTTTGAAACTGACATGATGGAAAAATTCAGGTGCCTTGGCAAGCAGGGGAAGGACGCTGTTTTGATGATATTGTTTTTGGCGTACGAAAACCTGGAAAAAGAGAAGAAAAACAAGAAGAAAATTATTTGAAAGGGGAAAACGAGAAAATGAAGAAAAGAATCATGTCGCTTGCTTTGATGATGATGTTTACTTTGTGCGGAGCGTTGTTTTGCGTACCGACCGTGGGGGCGGTCGTTAATGCTCAAGCTGCAAGCGTAATGTATCAGGAACGGAGTGGAACTCCGATTGGGCGTGCAAGTGAGCGTATTTATTACTCGGATTCAGTGATCGATACGTTTATTCCTACGCCAAACAGGATGCCAGTCTACGGTGCCGTAAATTGCGGCGCAACAGCCGGAATCAACACTATTGCGTGGTACAATAGGGAGCTGTCCAATCTTATCCCCGGTCACGCAGCCGGGAGGTACATCGGTTCATCTTGGGTGTGGACAGGTCAAAACCAAACAATCCTTGATTTGTTTGCTGTAATTGATACCTTCATGGGTGGTGGCGGGTCAAACGGCGTTACAATCAACGGGTACTTGACCGGTATTATCTCGTATGCCAATGCTAGAGGTTATGGTATCGCGATATCGGATACAAGAGCCGGAAATAACTCGCTGAAGTCATCATTCAAAACCTCGATTAGGGCAGGCGGTCTTGTTGCGTTGTTCTTGGACACATTCAACGTCACTGCAAGCATGGGCGTCGAGCATTTTAACGGATATGACCTTATCAGCTTAACTCAGTTCTCTGGCTGTCATGTTATGGTTGCTTATGGTTATAAAGAGGTTACATATTTGGACGAATACGGCAATGTATTCAGGCAGGACATGTATGCGCGGGTTCAAACCGGCTATGAAAACGGCTGGATAAGAATAAACGACTTCTGCACCTTGGACGCTGCATGGTTAACACATATTTATTAAGGAGAAAAATACAAAAGAAATGGACATCAACGGATTGCATAATTTTATCGAAACACATTTGGATGAAAAGTTGACAAATGCGGAAAAACGTAAACTGAAAAGATTAGAGAAGCATTCGCTGAAATATGAAATAAAAAAAATAAGCAAGCGTGGTATATGGCAAACATCTTTGGATTTTTCCATGCGGCATTTTTTAACGGCAGCGTTAAGCATTGCTGTTTGCCTTGCGGTTGCTTTACCTATTGCCCTTGGCAGTACTGTAACAGTCTTTGTTCCGGAGTACAGGTACATAGAGTTACCGGTCGTTCCTTCGGAACCCACGATTATTTTGCCTAAACCGTACACCGACATCTGCTTTACTTCTGCAACATATGAGGAGCTTAGCATGATAGACAATTTGTTGCTTTTCGCCGATGGTGTGCAAATATTTGAAGGAGCATACAGAATTGAATCCGAAGAAGAGAGTTTAGCTGAACTGGGCTATACAATAAGCGACGGAACTGTTGACCTTGGTGACAGTCAAACGGTCACAATGAATTGCAGAATACGCACGCGCCCGGATTACGCATTCCATGACTATTATGACAACTACTACGCAACGCTTGTTGACATTCATAACAGATATGCAGCAGACAGATTAACGCTTGTTGTCAGAAATTTCGAAAAGAATGAAGGACCCGAAGTAATTAATCCAGAGTCAATTGACATCGACATATTTTTCCAAGACGACATTGCCGTAGTTTGTCACGTGCGTCCAAGTAATGACTTTGCCTTTATTCATTTCAATTACAAAGACAACGGTTACTTTATCAAAATTGAAAACGATTGCGAAGTAACCTTGGACACAAAATATATCCAAAACGTATTTTTGGCAGAACTTTTCGGCAATTAACCCGGCTAAATCTGTTTACATATTTTGCTGAAAGTTGTACACTCTTTTAAAAGGTGGATTATTATGATTTGCAGTAACTGTGGAAAAGAGACGGGAACCAGCCAAGATAAGTGTAAGTTGTGTTTGGCGGGGGCACCGCGAACTTATATGGAGTCAAAACCATCGATGTACGGCAGTAATGCGGCAACATCGTTTGCGCCGGCGCCGGCTCCTGCGCCATCCCAGCCGGCGGCACCGGCGGTATCTTCGCAGCCTGCAGCAGAGGCGCTTGCCCCTGCAAGCAGCCCGAAGCCCGCAAGGGAACCAAAACCGCCAAAAACTCCCAGAGAAACCTCGGGCGAGGAGAATGTGTACGGACTTCTTGGGTTGATACTTGCATTCTTTTATCCTCCGTGCGGATTGGCGGTCTCAATTGTCGGTATTTTCAAGTCAACGAAGACGGGCACGGGTTGGGCAATGTCTGCTATAGGTGCTTTCATCAGTTTATTGCTGATAATAGCCATCATTATCGTTGTTTTGGTTTGCGATCCAGTGCGGGATTTCCTCGGGCTTTAAAGTAACGTTCCGACAAAATAAATCACAGCGAAGTGCAGCGGATAATAGACATAGAATGCGTACTTTTCAAATGCGCTTATCGAAAGTTTCCTGTCGATAAACAGAAAAATGAAAGGCAAAGCAAGCAGCGAGTACCACTGCAGCGACCACGTTATATCTGCAAGCAAGAAATTGAACACCGCAAGGCTTGCGGCGGCGGTTATCTTCAGCGTTGTTACGGAATGCCGCAATGCGGCGTAAAACATCAATACCAGCAGGACTCCGGCACTTCCGTAGTCAATCGGAAGAAAGCTTGCCGATACTACTATCGCCATAGAGCCGAGCAGAATGCCTGCCATGCCGCAAAAACGCCCCAAAGGCATCTCCGCCTCGTCAGTTGCCATCGTAATAACGATTTTCAGCAAACTTGCTGCCGCCACGCCGAAAGAAAGGGTAAAGAAAACGTTCCAACTATAAAAGGCAAAAAGATCGCCTTCTATATAAAGATTGAAAAAGATTTGAACCGCCACGGCGAATCCGAACAGGCGCAGAAAGTACTTCCATGCGCTTCGCGTTTTCGTGATTCCGTAAGCAATCAGCAGGCAAAACAGCGGCATTGCAATCCGACCGATAATCCGCAACGCGCGAACATTGGGAAACAGCAAATGTCCAACATGGTCAACTGTCATTGTGATGACCGCAATAATTTTCAGATACCGCGAGTTCATCATGACATTGAACCTTTGCATAATTGAACCAATATCACCTTTCTAAAAGAAAAAAGCAAATGTTTTTAACAGTAAGACTGAAATGCCTGCCTAGCAGTTATCGGATCTGCGGCATCTGTGTTCAGGACAGTCGTAGTGATGATGATAAATGTCACGATGAAAGACATCATGGTGTCTGTTGTCGTGAATGTCGTGGCCGTGAGAATTACACGCACGATCTCCTCTGTTCCTGGGTTCGCAGCCGTTATTCCTGTTGTTGCCGAAGCACCCGCCATCGCAACAAACATCTTCTTGCGGACACCCGCAATTATTGGGACATCCGCATCCGCCGTTATTTTCGCGGAATTCTGAATTATTCAAATACCAACTCATTAAATTTCTCCTTTTGACAGCAAAAAACCTCTTGCTGCTATATTTCATTATAATCCCTTACCGCTGCGTGTGTGTTTACATGGAGCTTCCGGTCGGACTTGAACCGACGACCTGAGCATTACGAATGCTCTGCTCTACCAACTGAGCCACGGAAGCAATTACCCATGATACCATAAATCATTGACAGACAGCAATAACTTATCGTATTTTTTGGGGTGAAGCAATTCTTGGAAAAAGTTTATACGCGTTTGAGGAGCACCGACACGACCAATTTTCTGATCAAAATCGGTATCCAGGTCGTGCTGCTGTTTATCGGTTTTTTTTTCCAGCCATTTGTTATCGTTGCAGCTGCGATGCTTGTATTGTTTATGATATTCGAAAACGATGTCAAGTCGTTTTACTATATTGTCTTTTTCTATTGTTTTACGTCAGGCTTTATATATCACACCTATGATTTGTTTTATGTACCGGTGGTTTTCTTTGTTGTAATGCATGTGTGCAGATATTTGATAACAGTAAAGTTTCGTGTGCATAAAGATGTACTTTTTGTTTCTGTTTTTGTGCTGTCCGCTTATTTTGTTTTGGCGCAGCTTATCGGCAGACCCGACTTCGAGCGTGTTGGTATGGCAGTACACCTGCTATTCCTGCTGTTTGTATGCGTCAAGAACTTGGACAAGTTAAAACTGGAGGCGGTGGCATTTTTCCTTGCTGGCGGAATTTTGCTTTCGTCTTTGCTGGGACTGTTTCGGGGTTTGATACCAAGACTGTCACTTGTAATACCGGAATTTGAAGGCAGGTTTAGTGCTTTGATGGTAAATCCAAACTCCCTTTATATGATAGTCCTGTGTGCAATCGCAGCAATACTTGTTCTGAACGTTCAAAACAAAATGAACAAGTACTTGTTTTCGGGAGTGTTCGCAGCGCTTACAGTTATTGGTATTGCAACGTTGTCGCGTGCTTTTATTTTGATTTATTTCCTTCTTGTTCTGGCTTTCGGTTTGGTTAAAGTGCTTAAAGCCAGAAAAAACAAGGTTGAACTTAAAAAAACGCTCTTGTTCATCGGTGTGCTTTGTATTGCTGTAACGATTTTATTTCTTATTCCTCCATTTCAGGCGATTATAAGCCGCTTTGCAAGTTTGACGAATCTTGACAGCCAGCAGTCGGTGGACACGCTGTACGATCCGGGCAGATGGGGACTTTGGAAGTTATACATCGAGACCTGGGCAAGTTCAGCGAAAAACATTATCTTTGGACTTGGATTTGCTTCGCCGATTGGTCCAAATGGTGTAAAGGCAACGAGTGCACATAACGTGCTTGTTGTACTGCTTGCGCAAACAGGTCTTGTCGGTTTGGCGCTTTTCGGGTTTATGCTGTTTTGTGTTTTCAAGTCTGTTTCCTCGGCGCGAAGGTTCGGGCTGGACACTTGGTTACCTGCGCTGGCACTGATAGGTTTCTGCATGGTGGAGACAGCGCTCTTTAAGTTTACGGCTTACTTGTTTGTGGTTCTGATTATGTTGTGCATGCTGCCTTTGAACAAAACAAATGAAACCTCCATATAAATTATGCGGAGGGTAATATGTATCAAAATTGCATAAGCCGGCAGCAATTGCGGCTTGAAGTTGACATGCGTGACGTTTGGGCAAAACATGTTTGGTGGACGCGGGAGGTGATTATCGGAATAATCCACAATTTGCCTGGACTGGACTTGCGGGTTGCAAAACTTTTGCAAAATCCGGCGGAAATGGCGGCGGTCTTTGCGCCGTACATAAGTCAGTCTGCCCAAAAACAAATGATTGATCTTTTCACAACGCACTTAAAGCAGGGCGGCGACCTTGTAACTGCAGCGAAAGCGGGGGACGCACAAAAAGTTGCCCAAATAACAAAAGATTGGTATCAAAACGCCGAGCAAATTGCCCGATTCTTTGCGGACATCAATCCAAACTATAGATTCGGTGAAGTTCGTATGATGATGTTTGAACACTTGCGTCTGACGATTGCCGAAGCCACGGCGGAACTTGCCGGAAATTATCAAGAGTCTATAAATACTTTTGACCAAATTCAAAATGAAGCTGCCGCTATGGCGGATTATTTCGTTGCCGGCCTTGTAAAATAGCACCAAAGGGACGTGCGCCATATCATAAGGTATGACTATATTTTCGGCACTGCTGCTTGCGGCTGTTATCTCGATTGATACGCTTGTACTTGCGTTTGCTTACGGCGCGGCACAAGTCAAGGTGCGGCTTTCCCGCATAATAATTATCAACCTTATAAGCACCACGCTTTTCGGGTTATCGTTGCTTCTGGGTCTGCATGTCGGCAGTTACATATCGCCAGAAGTGACGAAGTGGGTCAGTTTCGGTATTTTGGCAGCCGTCGGTATTTGCAAACTTGTTGGCGGGCTGCTGAGGAAGCGCGGCGGGCATTCCTTGCGCGAAATACGCTTGGGGGAGGCGATTGCTTTGGGCGCAGTTTTATCCATTGACGGAGATGCTGTCGGTTTGGGAGTTTCTTTATATAATACTTCACTTGCGTCGTGCATTGCGGCGATATCGTTTACTTTTGCTATAAGTTTTGCATTTATGGTTTCCGGCTTGGCTTTGGGCGGAAAAATTATCAGAAAAAAACGCTCGGACCTTTCGTGGTTAAGTGGCACGGCATTAATTGTCTTGGGCGTTCTTAGGCTTTTTTAGAATCTGCTTCCGTTATTTCTTTCACGTCTTTTTCTTTCATGGTGTATTTTTTATTAAACTGCATGCGTTGAATTTGTATAAGCAGGTAAAGCAGTGCGGATGCGATGGCAAATCCAAGTCCCACCCAAAGCGCCCACTCTTGCGCGGCAAAGGTGTTAATCAGCATGAACACGGCACCTATCAAAAACAGCACCGCCGCAACAAGCGTAAAGTATTGTTCGCGTTTATAAAGTCCCATTTCGTCTTCCCTTTATTATTAACATCCACGTAAAAAAAAGCCGGTCGACAAAAGACCGGCGGTGATTATTTCTTTGCAGTTTTCTTTACTGGTTTTTTCTTTGCCGGAGCCGGCTTTTTCGCAGCGCATCCGCCGCAAGCAGAACAACATTGACCCATTTAAACCCCTCCCTTACATAGATATTAAAAATTATATACGATTTGCATACTTTGTCAACGAATTTTCGCGTTTTTATTGCAAATCACATGAATTTTTGGTCCAATTTGGACATTCAGCGGATAATCGCCCCCTATATTGCCGTCTGTGTCGGTTTTGGTGAAGTTTTTTATAGGTTGTCCGATGATTTCAACTGTGAATTTCTTGCCTTGTTTGTAAATAACCCGTTTGTCTTTGTGGATTCGTTTACGCAATGCATTAATTCCGACGCGCAGTCTGCCGCCAAGCCAACACTTTTTTATGCAGACCAAGTCCAACATGCCGTCACTGACTTGTGCAAGTGCACCAGCCCCTTTGATCCCCCCGACATTTTTGGTGTTGATGATATAAAACAAAAAAATGTCCGTTTCAAAACTTTCATCGTCAACGGTAATCTTGACCTTTTGCGACTTCATCCCAATTGCATGCAAGCCCGCAGTGAACATGTACGCAAGTTTTCCAAAAAGCCGTTTGCCTGTCTTGCTGTATTTGGTTACTCCGTTGGTGAAAGCACCTCCGGCGGCGTTGCTTATTGCGTAATCTACATCCATCGCGTTGTTCGGGACATCGACTTTCAGTGTGTCGGCAGAAATCGCAAATCCGCCTGCAATTATCCGTGCGGCGCGCTTTACCGAAACTTTGGTTCTCAGGTACGAGGAAAAATCGTTTGCAGTACCTCTGCCAAGCGCAAAAATCGGCACATTTATTTTGTTTTTAATCATTGCGTCAACATGCGGTCCGATTGTCCCGTCGCCGCCGATTATAATAATAAGGGAATAATTCTTTATGTTCTCTGCATTGCTTTTGTGAAACTTGCGCATCGCATCCAAGGATTCGGGGCCGAAAGTTTCCGCAACCGAAATCCCCAGTTTTGCCAAACATTTCCCAAGTCCTTCGGCGTATTTCAGTCCCTTGCCTTTGCCTGCGGCGGGGTTGTACAAAATCAAAATTTTGCGGTGGAGTTTCACACATAAATTTAGCACGGGGTATTGCAAAACTCAAGAAAATATGGTACAGTGATTGCGAAATGTTAAACGGATTTATTGATGCTTTGAAGACGGCTGTCGGCTGGTTTTCGCCAGAATGGCTGCTTTTGGGCGCGCTTATTGCGGCGACCGCGATTTTGGCGGTCGGTTTTTTGATGACAATTCACACGGCGAAGATTCTGTCCTCCGAAAGCAGCAAATTGCATTCCATGCGAAGCCATGCCCGCCGCAACGTCTTGTTTATTATCGCCTTTGCGTTTGTGATTGCTTCTACCGCTGCAGTTATTTACAGGAATCCAATCGGCATGCCTTTATATTTAACAATTCCTGCCTCCGTTGCGTTTTGGGCGTTCCTGTGTGAAGCAATGTTTGAAATCATCGACGACCGCAACCGCAGCAAGAACAAGCTTGAACTGTGCGGCTGCGAAAAAGCAGCCGACACCGCTGGACAGAAAATAAAAAACCATACCGAAGTAGTTATCCGCGAAGCGCTTCATCGCGCGGAAAAATTTGACCGCGAACGCATAAAAGCAGAGCGTTTACGCGAAGAAATCAAAGAAAAAAAACCAACACCAAAGCCTGCCACCCCCGCACCTGCACCCGTGCCCAAACCCGAAGTTACAGCTGTACCCCCCGAGCCGAAACCCGAAATCGAAGTCAAGGAGGTTTCTGGCAAACCTGCAGACTCGAAATTCAGCAGTTTGAAAGCAAAACTGGATGCTCTGAAACAAGATAACGCCGCCGCGCGCGAGGTTACAAACAAAACAACAGATGCCACCGGCAAATACGACGAATCGGAAGTTCGTGCCGCCCTCGCCAGTCTTATCAAATCTATGAACGCCCGCAGAAAAGATGAATAAGGCCGGTTATCGTTTTTTCAGTTCGTATCCGTCTTTGTTGTCCAGGATATCCCAGCCAGAGTTGGAAATTTTTCGGCGCAGTTCGTCTGCTGTTTTGAAATCATGCGTTGCCTTTGCAGCAAGGCGTTTTTCGGCAAGTTCTTTGATAATACCCGGAATTTTGTCTGCTGCGGTTTCTTGGTCAAGGTTCAAGGAAAGTACCTTGTCCATCTTCAGCGCAGTTTCGTAAATCAATTTTGAAGCCGGTTCTTTTACCATTCGCCACAGCACCGCGATTGCTTTTGGGGTATTGAGGTCATCGAAGAGGGCGGCTTTGAAGCCGTCGAAATATTTCTTGCAGTCAACTTTCGCGCTGCCCGCTTTGTGTCTTGCCAGTGCGCTTCTTAGATTTTCAAGCGCGGTTTTCGCCGAATCCATGCCCTCAAACGTGAAATTCAGAAGCGAGCGGTACGTTGCCAGTAACGTTAAGTACCGAAATGCAAGCGGTTCGTACCCGCGTTCCTGCAAGTCCGCGATTGTATAACCATTGCCCAAGGATTTGCTCATCTTGCCGCCGTCAACCATCATGAATTCGCAGTGGCACCAAAAGCGGCACATCTCTTTGCCGGTTAAACTTTCGGTTTGGGCAATTTCGTTAGTGTGGTGAATTGGGATTGCGTCTATTGCTCCGGTATGAATATCGAAGGTTTCACCAAGGTAGTGCAATGCAATCGCGCTGCATTCAATATGCCAGCCTGGGCAGCCGACGCCCCACGGCGAGTCCCACTTTTGAATAACATTGGGTTGGCAGAATTTCCAAAGCGCGAAGTCGTGCGAGTTTCGCTTTTCGCGTGTTTCGGTGCGTGCCCCTGCCTTGTTACCTTCAATATTTGCGCCGCTGAGCACCGCATAACTTGGAAATTTCGACGAGTCAAAATAAATCCCGTCGCTTGTTTTATAAGTGAGTCCTTTTTTTTCAAGACCTTTGATAAATTCAATTATTTGCGGAATATATTTTGTTGCGGGTGCGATTATTTTATTTTTTTCAATGTTAAGAAGTGCGCAGTCACGGAAGAACTCTTCGGTATATTTCCGGGCGATTTCTTCGGGCGGCAGTTTTTGCAGGCGTGCCGACTTTTCAATTTTATCTTCGCCTTCGTCGGCGTCCGATACAAGATGTCCGACATCTGTTGTGTTCATAACATCAAAAACTTCAAAACCATCCAGCTTTAGGACCTTTTTTAAAATATCGCGAAAAATGTATGACCTTAAGTTCCCGCTGTGTGCTGTAAAATAAACTGTCGGCCCGCAGTTGTACATCCTGACCGTTTTACTTCCGTCAACTGTTTTAAATTCTTCCTTTTTCCGTGTTTTTGTATTGTATAAAATCATCTTGTTTCTCCTAGAAATTTCTTGATTTGCATGTATCCTTTCTCTGTAAGTTCATATTCGACTGTTCGTCCCGATGTGTGCTGGGTCAAGTATCCGCCTCTTATCAACTGCTTGCAACAATTTGCAAGATTTCCCTTTGCGATGCAAAGTTTTTCAATTAATTTGCGCGGGTTACTGAATCCTTTGCATATACAAAACAAAACTTTATCCGCGACAGAAGGCTTGAATTTTACCCAAAAATCAATATATGTTTCGAAGTTTTCCGTTGCCTTTCTCATTGCTTTAATATATATTAGAAAGCAGAGATATGCAAATGGTATTCAACGCCGACAAGTACGTTCAGTTGCAAAGCCAAAAAATCCTTGAGCGGATGGGCAAGTTTAAAAAATTGTATCTGGAGTTCGGCGGCAAAATTTTCGATGATTATTGTATGAGCCGCTGTGTTCCGGGTTTTGAACCTGACATCAAAATCAAGATGTTGCTTGCCCTTAAAGCCAAATGCGAGGTTATCCTGTGCATCAACGCAGATGACATTGAAAACGGCAAGATGCGTCCGGACCTTGGGCTTACATACGAAAACGAAGTACTGCGCCTTGCCGATAATTTCCGCGAGGTCGGTCTGTCGGTCAACAGCGTGGTTATCAACAAGTACAATGACCAGCCGTCGGCACTCAGTTTTTCGCGCAAACTTGAGCAGCTTGGAATAAAGAACTATTTTTTTAAAAAAATTGCCGGTTATCCTGCAAACGTTGACCGTATCGTAAGCGATGAAGGCTATGGCGCAAACGAGTTTATAAAAACCACAAAGCCCCTTGTCGTTATAACCGCGCCGGGGGCAAACTCTGGTAAACTTTCGGTTGCACTCAGTCAACTTTACCATGAATTTAAAAACGGCAAACGAAATGCCGGTTTTGCAAAGTTCGAAACTCTTCCTGTTTGGAATTTCAGATTACGGCATCCGCTTAACCTTGCATATGAAGCAAGCACAGTCAATATTAATGATGTAAATATGATTGACAGTTACCATTACGAAAAATACGGCGAGGTAGCGGTAAATTACAACCGCGATCTCGAGGCGTTTCCGATAATCCGCAGCATCCTTAAAAAGATTTTTAAAAAGGACGTTTATTACAGTCCGACCGACATGGGCGTCAACATGGTCGGTTTTTGTATCGAGGACGAGGCGGAGCTGGAGGCTGCTTGTCGCCAAGAGGTTCTGCGACGGTACTACCAGACGTTGTGCGCCAACAAACAAGGCTCGATGACCGAAGCTGCAGTCAATAAAATTACTTACTTGGTCGAACAGATGAACCTGAAAGAATCCGAACGCCCCGTTGTTATCGAGGCACGCAAGGCACAGCAGGAAACAGGGAAGCAGTGTGTAAGCATCAGCCTTAAAAACGGCAAAATCATTACCGCGCCTGCGAACGGTCTGACAAGCGCGTCAAGTGAAGTTTTACTGCGCACACTTCAAAAATTGTTGAAGGTTGATGACAAGATAAAACTTATCCCGGAAAATATTATGAACCAGACCATGAAGTTGAAGTCTGATGTTTTAGGTGAACGCAAATTCCATCTGCGAATCGGCGAAATTTTGATAATTTTGTCTGCCTCCGCCGTTACCAACGAGTTATCCAGCCACGCGCTGTCGACCCTTGACCAACTTGCAGGCGCCGAGGCACACGCGACCTATATGATTTCCGAGGAGGAACAAAAAATCTTCCGCAAACTTAAAATTAATTTGACCATGGATGCAGTGTTCGGATAGTTCCCTCGGAACCTTTCGGGAAATCAAATAAATGTTTGCCTTTTAATTGCGCATATGTATAATTGAATGATACGGGGGGGGAAATGCAAGCGGTGGTTTTGGCTGGGGGATTTGGGACAAGATTGTACCCTTTGACAAGGGATGTTCCCAAACCGATGATGAAAATAATCGGAAAACCTATACTGGAGTTTATTATTGTACGGCTGAAGCAATGCGGGATATCCGAAATGATTTTTTTGGTAAAGCACATGGCAGATCAGGTCAGAAACTATTTCGGGAACGGTGAAAAGTGGGGCGTAACAATCAAGTACATTGCCGAAAAAGAGCCTTTGGGTACAGCCGGAGCCGTCAGAAACGCCCGAAGGTTTATAACCGAGGACTTTTTGGTTGTCAGTGCCGACGGATTCAGCACCATTGACTACAACGACATTATAAAATTTCATTATACGCATAAAACTGCTTTGGGCAGCATGGTTTTGACCAGAGTTGAAGATCCGCGTCAGGTCGGAGTGGTGAAAATTAACAGGAGGAAGCGCGTAACGGAGTTCAAAGAAAAGCCCAAAACCTTCGTAAAGGGTGAAAGCTATCTGGTAAACACAGGAATCTATGTTTTCAGCAGGAAAATCCTTAGGCGCATTCCAAACCGGAAAGTTTATGACTTTGCCAAGGACTTGTTTCCCTTGCTTATTAAACGCCTTTACGGTATGCCGTCCGACTGTTATTGGAACGACATCGGAACGTTGGATGCCTACTATAAGACCAACCTAAAAGTGCTTGAAAGCCGGGAAGATTTCGCTTTTTTATTCGAGTAATGCGCTAAAAACACTTTGCGCTTTTGTGTGCATATAATATATACTTATGTAAAGGCTAACCTTTGGGGGGGCTTGTAGTGAAGACCAAAATAATTTGCACAATCGGTCCGTCAAGTTCAAGCGAAGAAATGATTTCGCAGCTTATTGATGCGGGCATGAGTATTGCGCGTGTGAACTGCAGCCATGGCTCGATCGAGGCAAACGAAGCTACGATTCGCATGCTGCAAAAGGTTCGCGAGGATTTGGGTGTGCCACTGGCGATTATGCTTGATACCAAAGGCCCTGACATACGTATCGGTCGTTTTGACGGCGGTTTTACAGTACTGCAGGACGGACAGCCGTTTGTAATTACAACCAAAGCATGCATGGGGGATAACTCCAGAGTGTTTGTCGAATATAAAAAACTTCCCTCGGCGATGACCAAGGGGCAGTTGCTTTTGCTTAACGACGGTTTTATAAAACTGGTAGTTGACTCAGTTACCAAGACCGATATTTTCTGTACTGTTCTGATCGGAGGGAAATTAAGTGACCGGAAAACTTTGTTTGCGCCGGATACAAACGTCGGGCTGCCGTTCTTGTCCAAAGCCGATGAGCTGGACCTTGATCTTGCCATGCGTTGCGGGGTAGAGTATATTGCCGCCAGTTTTGTTTCTTTTGCAAAAGACATCTTGGATATGAAGAAATATCTGCAAAAGGGCGAGGAACATATTCCTATCATCGCAAAAATCGAAAGCAAGGACGGTGTTTCCAACATTGATGCTATTTTGGACGCTGCCGAAGGAATCATGACTGCTCGCGGAGATTTGGGTGTTGAGTTCCCGATTGAACAAATCCCGACGGTGCAAAAACTTTTGACGACAAAGGCCGTTTCTGCCGGGAAAATCGTTATAACTGCAACTGAAATGCTGGAATCCATGATTGAAAAACCGCGTCCGACACGCGCCGAGACAACCGACATTGCAAACGCCGTTTATGACGGCACAAGTTGCCTGATGCTGTCAGGTGAAACCGCCGTTGGAAAGTATCCGATAAAATCGGTGGAATTTATGCGCCGAATTGCCGAAGAAGCCGAGGCAAATATTGATTACGCTACACGCTTTTACAAAAACAACACCAGGGTACCGGACACAAGGCATGCTTTTGCAAAAACCATTGCAGGTGCGTCTTTTGAAGCCCGCGCCAAAGCAATTGTTGTGTTTACCGAAAGCGGCAGAACCGCAATCTATGTTGCCAAGTTCCACCCGCGTTGCAGGATTTACGCTTATGCCCGCAAGGAACGGGTTTATCACCAACTTTCAATGTACAATAACGTTGTTCCGCTTTTGCATCACCAAATTTTGACAACTTCGCAAATGCTGCAGGTAAGCAATGATTATTTAATGCACAACAAAATTGCCGGCAAAGACGAAATCATCATCGTCAATGCCAGTTACCACGATACCGACACCAACCTTGTCCTTATCCACCCGCTGGCGAAAAGTTCGTCGTAAGGTCTTCAAATTTTTGGCTCTTGCCGATTCGGTCGCCGCCTTACAATAAGATAAAACGTAACCATCGTGACCGCTGTCGCCGCAACTGCCAGCCCGTACCAAATCGGAGTGTTTGGGTACCGGTCAAAAATATCGACCTCGCCGTCAAGGCTTGTGGGTATTGTAAAATAATAAGTATAGTTGCCCATTTGAGTTTCGACTTTGGCGGCGTTGGTTTTTGTGCGGCGCGGCGAGTTTGTCAGGACATACAAGTAGCCGGGCCGCGTCGTATCGTCAAATTCCTCGACAAATTTGTTGATTATTCCCGCCGTTTTGCCGCTTGTGCCTGCGGAATCGAAGAATCGGTCATACGGGTTGAATTTTGTAGTGTAATGGACAAAAAACAAACTCTCATCACCTTTCGCTATATTTAATTCATGATTATGAAATTTTAACCAACTGCAAAAGTTATTAAAGGAAATGGTTAGTTGTATATAATTCATATTGTTTATAACCGCAGTTTCCAATTTATAAGTAACTTTGTAATCAAAAGTAATTTCGTGCCCGTAATAATCATCGTTTGAGATTTGTTTTAGCACGCCTATGGTTTCATCTTTTTTGTCAATCGGCAAGCCGTAGCTCTTAAGATAGTCTTCGAAGTCATCAATTTGTCCAACCCCGGAGGGTGACAGCCTTGTCTCGGCATAATATTCTATTGCACCGGTCGCTTGACACTGTATAACGGTCACGGCACTTGAAATATAGTTTGGAAACAGCGAAGAAATATCGCCGGAAGCGCCGGAAAGACTTATCGCCCCTATACTTAAGAATAACGCAAGTGTCCTCATGTAAATAGTATATGTGAAAACCAAGCGAATTACAAACATATTCATGGACATGGAAATTTTGTTGTCAGTTGTGTTTTTTTCCGGCGGGCTTTACGTAATTATCAAAGGCGGCGATGTTCTGGTGGATGCTGCGTTGCGCCTTAACAAAATCAGCGGTATCAACCAGGTGGTTATTGGCGCGACATTTGTATCCGTTGCAACAACTTTGCCGGAAGTTTTCGTTTCTATATTCGCCGTAGCAGCCGGCAATCAGGGCATAGCGGTCGGCAATGCGGTCGGCAGCATGATTTGCAACGTTGCCCTTGTACTTGCATTGTATATAATGTTCCTGCCTACACGTGTCAATCGCCGCAGCATATACGGTAAAAGCGTTTATTTGTTCGCAGTCACTTTTTTGGTCTTTTTATTTACCGCGAATTTAAAGATTGGGTGGCTTGAGGGCGGCGTTTTGCTTGCGTTGTTTAGTTTCTTTTTGTTTTTGAACATAAAAGAAGCATCAGACACACAACCTGCTTCGCAGCCACCTATCTGTCTTTCAGGGGAATCATCGCGCAAGAAGGTTGGGTGGGGCATAGTGCTTGGTTTTCTTGCGGGTCAACTGATGCTGATAGTCGGGGCGTTTCTTTTGGTCGATCACGGCGAGCGGCTTGCAGGACTTCTGGGAATAAGTGAAACCGTCGTGGGCTTAACGGCAATTGCAGTCGGCACAAGCATGCCGGAACTTATAACTTGCATCACTTCCATAAGGCGCAAGAGCGGCGGACTTGCCCTTGGTAACGTAATCGGCTCGAACATCATAAGTTGTACGCTTTTATTGGGCACGTGTGCGGTTTTAGGCGACCTGCGCGGCACGTTTATCGTTTCACGCAGTACATTCCTTGTAAGTATTCCGTTTTTGTTTTTGGTTTACTTGATTGCGATTGTGCCGATGCTGATGCACAGGAAAACGTCGCGTTGGCAAGGTGCGGCGCTTCTTGCGCTGTACGTGTTGTACATAGGATTTTTGATTATCAGCCAGCCGATTTGATTAAAACACTATTGGCAGGTTTTTATCAATTGCTTTGTTCCAAGTATAGTCGATTCTTTCGGTGGAACTCAGGTTAATCGTTACCGTTATCACACTTTGCTTTACGCTGTATTGTTCGCTTGCCACTGTTTTAATGATTCTTCCGTACTTATCAATTGTGTATTCCGGTTTAAGGCTGTTGAATTTATCAAATGTTTGACCCGAGCCAAGATTTTTCAGGATTCTTGCCCTGTAATCAACACCGACGTTAGCCAAATTCGTAAAAGCAAGGTGCAACACGCGCTCGCCGTCGATGCCCGGCACGAACTTGGTGTCAGCGTGTGATGCATTAATCGTGTCGGAATCTATTCTGAGCATTGTAAAGTTTTCCGGATAGTCAATATAGTCTGTCTTGAAATCCGCTTTGGTTGTATCTGTCCAACTTACCATATCAAAAACCGGTGTGTATCGATCTACGACATTTGGTTTTCCAGTTACATGGCGGAATGATACCCCGTCAGAATCGACGTGAACCTGCATTGCTTCGTTCGGGTCATTGTAGATGCCAAAAAGCTTGATGTCGATGATTTCTCCGCTTGTGATGGACTGGCACAGGAAATTATCTGTTATGGTTGAACGGCGTTTGATTTTGGAGGTTGCTTGAGTTCCGCCCATACTTGGTTGGACTTTCCCGTCCTCCATTTTCGATTCATAATGAGCCGCAATGTTTTCAAAATAATACTCGCCGTATAGAAAAGCCCAAACAGGATCATCGATGGTCAAAGTTGCATCAAAAGGTATCTCGGCAATCCCAAAATAGTTATTGTGGCTGTCGCCGGCGTCGATTATGATTGTGTATGGTCCGCCGTAGACAATTTTATTGCCTGCCATAGTTGCACCGAAACAATCCTTGACTGTCATATCATAGACATCAATAAATGACGGAAGTGTAGGCGGTGTAACTTGTTGCTCCTCGCCGCCGCCTGCCAAAATAGCTTCAATATTTGATGGCGAGGGATTGATAACCATATCAGGAGCGGCAAGTGTCAGCAAACCGATATTCAGTTTGGTTATTGTAAGGATACTTTCCAACAAGTACTCGACCGGCTCGCCCTCCACGTCAACCGAGAACGAAGCAGAGACATCGTATATGCCTGCGTCTGTCGGGATAGTTTGAGTTGGCTCGTCCGCGCTGTCTTTCAGTTTATATGTTATGACCAAGTCTTGAAGGACAAGACTTCCGCCTCCCAAAATCCCTAACTCGTAAGCTTCGCCGCTGTATGATATTGTCAGCGGCCGGTCAAAAATGAAATCGCCGTCGGCGGGAAGCAACGTCAAAGTTCCTGTTTTGCTGCCGGAAAAGTTGCGCACGTTTTCGTTTATCGTGACCGCAACTTGGTATATGCCCGGTTCTTCCGGAACAACTTTCAAGCCGTTATAAAGAATTTCGTGTTCGATGTCTGTGACTTTTTCCGAGTTATTAAGTATCTTATAAGTAAACGTATTTTCCGAGCCGTATTCGACAACGGTGTTTTCAAACACAATCTCCAAAGGCTTTTTTGTTATCTGAAACGAGCCGCTTTTCGAACCGGTATATTTTTTGTCAGTAATATTCACAGTGAACGAATAACTGCCCGTATCAACCGGAGCGGCTGATATAGCGGTGTCTTCTTCGTACATTTTAACCTCATATTGATTGGCGTTCAAGTTTACCGTCTTGTTATTGTTGGTTTCTTTAAAACTGACGGGCAGCGAAAACGCTTGACCGTTATATTCGCGTGCAAGCGGTGTATCAATCGAAATGGTTACGGCAATCGCCGGATCATCCATCGCATTGTCCAGTATTATCGACCCTGCGATATAAATTGAAGTTACTCCTAAAACTATACAAGTACCGATGATTAAAGACTTTTTAAGCATTCAGCCCCCTAATGTTTCTATATAGTATTATTTTGTATCAAGCATGTCAAACTTATTAAGCCATTTTTTTGGTCGGGGTGACAAGAATTGAACTTGCGACCTCTCGCCCCCCAGACGAGCGCACTACCACTGTGCTACACCCCGATAAAAACTTCTGAATTATACAGCAATTTTTTATTTTGTGCAAGTCGTAAATTGAAGTGCAAGACCGCTTGCAATACTTGAGGGAACATACTATAATAAAGCCTTGTCGGGGTGTAGCTAATCGGTATCGCGCTTGTTTCGGGTACAAGAGATAGCAGGTTCAATTCCTGTCACCCCGACCAGTATGGAAGAATTTTTTGATATGTACGATGAAAACGGCAGCCACATCGGTGTTTGGCCGAAGTCAAGGGCGCACACTCCCGATGCCGGGGCCTTTCATAAGGCTGTACATATCTGGTTTGTAAATAATGCTGGGGGGGGGGGGCGCATACTGGTTCAAAAGCGTTCCGCTGCCAAAAAACAAAGCCCGAACAAGTGGGATATCCCGTCCGCGGGTCATGTTAATGCCGGCGAAGATTGTCTGACCGCATGTGTGCGTGAAACACAGGAGGAACTTGGAATCAAACTGCCGAAATCAAAATTCAAATTCCAATGTGAAAGAGTCGACAAAAAGCCGTGGGAATTTTCCCAGCACTATTTGGTAAAGTGCGACATCAAAACCGAGGATATGACCTTGGACCCGCGCGAGGTCGCCGAAATCAAGTGGTTTTCGCTTCCGGATTTTGAAAAACTGCTTTATTCTGATGATTTCGTAGCGCATTCGAAAGACTACAAGGACACTGTCCTGGGATTTATAACTCTTGCATTAGTGACCGGTCCAACTGATTGACACTCTTCGCTTTTTCTGCTATCTTAATCTAATGAAAACCTCTGCAGAAATCTTTTCAGAGGGGTTTCGAAAACTTCGTTGCGCCTCGCTGTCGCTTGTCATAATGCGCAGTCCATCGAAAAAGAGGTTTGCAGAAGTTAACTACAAAGGAGGAAATCAATCATGCCGCCGATTATTAACTTTAAAATTTGTGACAACAGCGAGGACTGTGAAGTAATTCAAAAATGCCAACGCGGTGTGTTCGGTTGGGACTCCAAACGCAAAACATTGACAGTTAACCCTAAAAAATGCGGCGGGGGATGCGACGGCGAATGCGTACTTTACTGTCCGGTAAAAGCAATCCGATTTTGCCGCGACAAGGAAGAATGCAAGAAAATCGAGCGTGAAATTGAACGCGATCCCCGTACCATGACAGAATTATTTATCGATCGTTACGGCGCAACGCCGATTGACGACGCCTTTGTGTTTGAATTGACTCCTGAACGCCTTAAAAAGCGCATAAATGTCCAGCGTCCTATGATTATCGAGTTTAACCGCCGCGACACTACCGCCTGCCTCCTGAAAAGTGTTCCCATAGCCGATATTCAGGAACAGTATCACCCGGATGCGGCGTACGCGAAATTTTTTATAAAGCCCGAAGAAATGGCGAAGTACGGTGTCACCAAAACCCCGTGCCTGCGCTTCTATTATAATAACGAGCTCCTCGGGCAAATCGATGAATACTTTGAAAAGGACTACAAGTACACATACCTTGACCAAGTATACAAGTTCGGCAGGAAAATTAAATAAGAACCCTTGCTTTGCAAGGAACCTTGGTCGCTTTGCTTGAAAAGCATTGCGGTTTGTTTACCTCTGCGTTATACTTCATAATATGTTTCAAA
>Ga0123356_10001861_pt1 | contig 22845 bp, 17 predicted proteins | sample TergutEmb28metaG_2_FD_92546 | JGI IMG/M metagenome (GOLD analysis project Ga0123356, IMG submission 92546) | Embiratermes neotenicus P3 segment gut microbial communities from Petit-Saut dam, French Guiana - Emb289 P3 | ecosystem: Host-associated > Arthropoda: Insects > Digestive system > Gut ...
CATTGAGGAGCGAGTTCATAATCCCAAAAAATTCCGAGCTCGTGCCGTCCCATCAATTATACCACCGTGTGCAACTCTTTTCGTTCATCGCGGTGATTAAAAACAATCATAACCATTGAGGAGAAAAAGGCTGAGGATCAATCCTTTAATCCTGTATCCTAAATCCTGACGCCTGAATTCAGCCAGAACGAATAGATAAGCGTTTCCGCGACCTCCATGCCAAAGCATTCGCGCATGGCCCTGCGGTAGAGTCGCAACTGCCCGCCATAACGCTCCCGCAGGATATCCAGGGTCTCCACGCGGTCGGTTTTGTAATCGAGCAGGATGAGCCTGCCGTCTTCCTCGAACGCGCAGTCGATGATCCCCTGCACAACGACGGTTTCGCCGCCCGTCATGGCGATTTCATACAAGTCACTTTGCGCTTCCGGTTCGCAGAATTCCGATGCCGGTATGCGCAGGGTGAATTTTTTTTCGCGCAGCAGCGCCGGGGCGCGCAGCATGCGGGCGCAAAATTCGCTGCTGAAAAAATGCCGGAGCTTTTCCTTTTCCAGCGCCCGAGTATCGCGTTTTGTCAGATATCCCAACTGATGCAGCCGCTCGATTTCTTGATCCAAGTCAATAAAAGCACATTTAAAGTCGGCGAATTGCAGGAAGGCGTGCATGGCGGTGCCGCGCTGGGCTGCTGAAATGGAATCCCTGCGGGTGAAGTCCGGGCGGGAGGAAAAGGCGAAACGTTCCTGCTGGGACTGCTCCGTGAGCTCCGAAACCGCGCGCTTGGCGGGCAGCCGCATGAGGGGCGTGTAGGGGTATTGATACGCGAGCCGCGCTGCGACTTCGCGCAGGAATGAGGGTTCAACGCAGACGCCAGGGGTCTGGATTGAGGATTCAGTGATTGGGACTGCGGATGGAGGTTCCGCGAGGAAAATCATGTCGGGCTGGCGGGCCAGCGCCGGCAAGAGCCAATGCGCAAAACTATTCGCGCTCCAAAGCAGGGCAGGGGGGAAGCGCGTCTCGTTCGTGTGCTGACCCGCGAAAGCGCGCAGGCTTTTTTCCGGTTCTTCCATTCCGCATAACAATATAAGGCGCTCTTTGGCACGGGTCATCGCCACATAGAGCAGGCGCAGCTCCTCGCTGAGCGTGCCGCGCTTACCGGCGGTTTTCAGCGCCATGTGCGGCAGTGTGGGCAAGCGGGCGCGCGCCGCCATATCCGGGCGCTGAAGGCCCAGGCCCAGTTTATCGTGCAGTAGCAGGGGCGAATTCTGGTCTTGCAGGTTGAACTGCGCCCCGCAGCGGGCCAGGATGCATACGGGGAACTCGAGCCCCTTGGATTTGTGGATGCTCATCACGCGCACCACATCCGCCGTTTCGGAGATGACATTGACGGCCAGCAGGCTTTGGTCGGCCTCGATGCGGTCGATGTAATTCAAAAATCCGGAGAGGCTTGCTCCTGGCCGTTCGCTGAAGGCAGCGGCGTATTCCGTCAGGCGGTGCAAATTCGCGCGGCGGCGGGCCGGGTGGCGCATGGCCCCGGCGATCTCCGGGAGGGCTGTGTCCTCCAATAAATGGCGGAGCAAATCCCCGGGGGCGTTGGAGGCGGCGAATCTGCGCCACGCGCAAAGCCGCGACAAAAATAAAAATGCAAGAGATGCACCGCTTACTTGCAAACTATGATATAAACTCTGCGATTTTGGAAACTGCGCGAGATCATCCGGCGTGAAGCCAACAAAAGGAGAGAGCAGCACGCTTGCCAAGGGAATATCCTGCACGGGATTATCGATGACGCGCAGCAGGCTCAACAGCAGTTGGACCTCCCGGCTCTGGAAGAGGCTTTCGCTTTCCGTGGCGTAGGCGTCCACACCGGCCCGCTGCAAGGCCGCGGCATAGGCCATGCCGGGCTTTTTGTCCGAACGCAGCAAAATGCAGAAATCACCGGGCTTTCGGCCTGTCCGTTCCATTTCGGAGACAATCCATTGTGCGATGTACCGGGCCTCGGTTTCGACGATATCCTCCTCCCCGCAACGGAGCAGATGCAGCTCGGCATCCGGCGCGTCCGCCGGTTCGAAATCCCTGCCGCAGACGAGTTCTTCTTCTTTGGAATACTCGATCTCCATAGCGTCTGTCCGCATGAGTTGCCGGAAAACGGCATTCACGCAGCCGGTAACACCAGGCCGGGAGCGGAAGTTCTTGCCCAGCAAAATGTAGGACGGATAGGTCGTGCCGTCATATGGCGCGAAGTTGCGCCGCTTTTCCATAAAGAGCGCGGGGTTCGCCTGGCGGAAGCGATAGATGCTCTGTTTGACGTCCCCCACGAGGAAAAGGTTTGCGCTGTCCCGGGAAATTGCCTGGAACAGCCGCTCCTGCGCGGCATTGGCGTCCTGGTATTCGTCCACCAAAATTTCCTGGTATTTGTTCCGGAGTTGTTGCGCAAGCGTTGGATAATTATCTAAAAGATCAATGGCCCAGTGTAGGTTGTCGTTGAATTCGGCGGATTGCCTCTGGAGTTTTAACGCCGCGTATCGATCCAGATAATCCAGCACGAGGGTCGAAAAGGCATTCGCCACGGGTGCTGTGGCCGCCATATCCTCCGCATGCTCGGCGATACTGACGCAGAACAGCTTTGGCACGCCTGTGAGCGACTTCTTGATGACTTCCCGCCGCGCCTGACAGCGTTCCACCAAATCCATGTCGCATTCCGCGGGCCTGCGCTTGAAACTGGCAGGTTTCGGTTTGCTATGATACAGCGCGTCCCAATCCCCCGCGCGCACAAAAGCCAGAAGCTCCTGCGCCAACGCCAAATCAGAACAAAACGCGGGCGCGTATTGCGTTTGCAGGGGAGGGTCGTTTTCCAATTCGTCAAGGCACAGCGCGCAAAGGGCCACGCTGTAGTCCAGGCGCGCGGCGGCTTCCTCCAGCTGGAGCTTGCCCCATGGGGTCTCCTGTGGCGGTGAGCTCGATTGATATGCCAAAGCGAGCTCGCTAAGCCATGCCCCTGGATTGGGAGTTGCGAGGGCAAAATCCGCCGCCTGCTGCATGCGCTTGACGAGCTGCCTGTCGTCGCCGCTGACTTCCAGCAAGAGCCCCAGCTGCTGGAACGCTTGTCCGTCGGCTATGTAGGCGGCTTCCAGGGTTTCTTCCGCCGCCGCCGCGCGTAAAAGCAGTAGTTCGCTTTGGTCAAGCATGCGCAGTTTCGGCGGCAGGCCCAGCAGCAGCCCGTGCTCCTTCACCAGCCGCATGCAAAAGCTGTCGATGGTGCAGATTTCGGCCAATGGAAGCAATTGTTTTTGCCGCAGGAGGTGCAGGTTCCCCGGCTCCTGCCGCAGCTGCCGCTCCAGGGCCAAGGTGATTTCTTCCCGCATATGCGCCGCCGCCGCCCGGGTATATGTAACGATCAGCAATTCATCGATTTTGCACGGACACACAAAATCACATAGCCGGCGCAGCACGCGCTCCACCAGCACAGATGTTTTACCCGAGCCCGCAGCAGCGCTCACCAGCACCGTGCCCCCCCGGGATTCGATGGCCTGTTTTTGTTCTGGCGTCCATTTCACCATAATTATCAATTATCCATTGTCAATTTATTGACGTAGTCCCGCAATCACGATGGCCGTGGTGTGCGCGTTGTGCTCGGCCTTGGTTTTGGCGGTGTAAATCTTGCCGGTTTTGTCGTGCTGGAAGTAATAAAGGTCCTTGTGCTCCGCTTTTGTGCTGGGGTTGAGGGCGGCGTCGATCGCCGCGATGCCCGGGTTGCAAATCGGCCCCACGGGAAGTCCCGCGGCGCGGTAGGTGTTGAAGATTCCGCCATAAAAATCCGCCGAATGCGCGTCCATTTCCGTGGCGATGTTGTTGTTCACGTAATCGCGCGTGGCGTCGCATTCCAGCAGGGGATATATGCCGGGGCGGTCCAGCCGGTTGTGGAGGATGCGGGAAATCAGCGTCATTTCATCGTTATTGGCGGCTTCCTTTTGGATAATGGAAGCCAAAATGACCACCTGGTCCATGGTCATGCCGATTTCATCGGCCTGTTTTTTGAAGCCGTATTCCGCCCATTTTTTCTCGAAGTTTTCGAAAAAGCGCTGGAACACGCTGTTCACGTTGTCGTTGACAAAGAACTCGTAGGTGTCCGGGAACAGGTACCCCTCATAGCGATAATATCGGCCGGGCACATTGGTGTCCCGCAAAATTGGATAGTCATATTGGGAATTGAGCATAACGCGCTTGAGGGAATCCGCGGAGGAGACACGGTTGGTGCTGAGCTTTTCCATAATTTGCTTGACGGTGAAGCCTTCGGGAAACAGCAGGTGTACCGTTTCGGCGGACTTGGGCTTGGATTTAAAATGATTGAGCATTTCCTCGAGCCCAAGCTGCGTGGAAACCGTATATTTGCCGGGCAGGTATTCCGGCAGCCTGGGGTCCTTCACGTTCTGGTTCCTGATATAAAAAGTGAAGCCCATATACAGCTTATGAAGGGCCCTTTGGCGGATGAGCCCGTTGCTTGCTAGGATATCGATGATTTCGTTGGTGCTGTGGCCGGCGTCCAAGGAAAACTCCGCTTCCCGGTGGCTGTATTCGCCGCGCAGGGCAAATACATCCTGCAAAAAAGTAATGCCGATATACGAAAGCACGCTCGAAACCGCAAGGGCCATCACCAACAGCATGGTGATGACGCCGCCCGAACGGCGCTTTCTCGTTTTCTTTTTTGACTGGGGCACGGGCTGCGGCGCGGCGTAGCGGTTCGAGAAATACACCTCGCCGCGGTGTGACGGCATATCCTCCAGCACGGAATTGAACTCCATGGCGTTCTGGTCGTAGTCGAAGCTGATATCCAGCCGGAACGGTTCCCTGCCGTCATTTTGATAAGGGTCTCTGCCATTGTTCATGCAATATCCTCCACATGCTTGATGGTTCTTTCCGTGAGTATTCGCCGGACGGGCTCGTCCCGCGCGTCGCGCGGCAGACGCTCCAGCAGCAGCGCTTCGTAGCAGATGCCAAGGGTATCTATAGTGTTTCGCGCCAAAAATCGATCGTAGTAGCCCTTGCCATAGCCCAGGCGATAACCCTGAAGGTCATAAGCGACGCCGGGTACAAGGCACAATTGAGAATTGAGAATTGAGAATTGGGAATTTGCATTGGGCTCCGGGATGTTATGCGCTCCTGGGGTTAGTGTTTCCCAGTCGGCTCGATAAAATCGCATTTCGCAGGTGGCGGGATCGCATTTCGGCAGGGCGATGATCGCGGAACTTTCCTTCAGCACGGGCAAAATGTCCGGCTCGGAGCCGATAGGATAAAACGCCAGCACGAACTCGTATTCCCGCAGGATACCCGTGAGCGAATCGCGGATTGCCTTGTCCCACGCGTGTTTCGCCTCGGGCGGGATGGCGTTTCGTTTGGCGAGGAGCTCCCGCCGCAATTCGATTTTGGTCATGGTGTTTGAATTTGCGCCGCGATTTCGCCGGCTTTTTCTTTTGAACATAAGAAGGCGACGAGTTCCAGCGCGAAGGCGATTGCGGTGCCCGCGCCCCTGGATGTGATGATGTTGCCGTCCCGGACAACGGGCTCATATGAAATATGCGCGCCGGTCAGATGCTCCTCACTGCCGGGATAGCAGCAGGCGTGCCTGCCAACAAGATAACCACACTTGCCAAGAATCTCCGGTCCGCCGCAAATAGCGGCCATTAGGCCATTGTTCGCAGCAGCGGCCTCTAAAGCAGACTTGACGCTTTGAGAACCAAACAAGTGCTTGCGTCCCGGCCCGCCTGGCAAAATCACGCCTGTAATTGATTGCATGTCCAGCTCCATTTCGCAGATATCACAGGTAATTGAAATGCCATGGGAGCCGGTGACTGTTTTGCTTTCGCCTATCGCGACTGTTTGCACCGGCACACCCGCCCGGCGCAAGAGATCCAGGGGGGCAATGGCTTCGAGCTCCTCAAAGCCCTCCGCGATGAATTCGTAAATCATGCAAGCCTCCTTTTGATGTCATTCACGATGAGCTCCAGCGCTTTGCTTGATGGATTGGAGCCATTGAGGATAAGATCTGCGCGCCACTTAGAGGGCTCCACGTATTCGTCGTGCCGGTAGCGCACCAAGTCAAGATAAATCCCGGAAATCTGGTCAAACTGCAAGCCATACCCCATATTGCGCCGGAGCCTACGGACAATCCGCTCGTCCGCGCGGCAGTCGATGAATAGCTTCAAATCCAGCTGCCCGTATATCGCTGGGTCGTGCAATGTGAGCAGCCCTTCCACGATGATGACCTGGTGCTTGCCCTTCGCGATTTTTTTCGCCAGGTCGTCCGCCAGTTTTGGCAAATCCATGGTGAGGGGATGGTTGTCGTCCAGATAAACCTTGCCCGTGATGGGCGCCCGCGACTGGGGGCGCTGCCGTTCCGGCTTAAAGTAGGCGTCCATATGCATGACCAGCACATCCATGCCGCGCAGCGAATCAGACAAAGACTGCGCGAATGTGGTTTTACCGCTGGCGCTGCCGCCCGCGATCCCGATGACGTATGGTTTCATAGCATCCTCTAAAATTAGTCTAATGTCAGCCCCAAATATCCTCGCCTGGAAGTCTGCGCGAGCCAGCGCCTGCCATGATCGTTCAGGGACAGGAGCATGCCGCCCGGTTCATCCGTCGGCGCGCATACGCATCGCTCCCGTATCCTGATTCCTGATTCCTGATTCCTGACTCCTAATAAGTAGCCGGTTTCTTCCAGCAAAATCTCGCCGCCGCGATAGAGATGCTCCTTCGCCATATAGTCAAGCAGGGGAGGGGTCCACGCGAAATATCCAAGCTTGTCCCAGCATGCCCTGCGATAATCAGCGGCGACCTCCGGATCAAATTCCTGCCTCTTGCCTCTTGCCTCTTGCTTCTTATCGCCTGCGTCATGCTTCATAAAGCCAATCATAAAGCCCAACTTCGCGTAGTACGTGTAGAGGTCTTCGCTCCCGGGTAGCAGGCACAGGGCCGCTTGCCCTTCTTCCCGGGCGAGTTCCGCCGCGCGCCGCATCAGCGACGCCGCGACGCCCCGCCCCCGGTATTCCGGCAGGGTGGCCACGGCGTAGACATAAGTCGCCGGATGGGATTCGCCGCGAAAATCCAGCGCCCCCGGCAGCAGGAAGGCCATGGCGGCGAGCTTGCCATTCTCTTCATACGCGAGGCCCCGGCAAAGTAGAAAGCAGTGGTCATAGAAGAGCCGGATATAATCCTCAGGATCGCCGAAGCATGTTTGCCAGATCTGAGATATTTGAGGAAAATCATTTGATGTGACGAACCGGATCATAGAACCTCCGTAGCGCGGAATTTCTCCAGCAGCATGGCGGGATGATAGGATAGCTTTGCCCGGCGCAGGCCCTCGTTTCCCAAATCTTCCTCGCGGTTGATGAATTCGTAACCGCCCAGGGCTTGCTCGGCGAAGCAGCGGTTGATCATTTGGTACGCCCCGGGGATGTCCGGGTATGCTTTTTCGAAGTGAGTGGCGAAGGCGCGTTTATTCAGGGGCTCACCAACGGTAAAGGCCGCAAGCTCTCCGCCCACACGCAGCAGTCCGCCCTGCATGCCAAAGTCGCCGTAATGCGCGAACACGCGGCGCAGTGCCCGGGCTTCCTGCTCCAGGCCCTTGGGGTCGCGGTCAGCGCGCAACGCTTCCCAGCGCCCAGCCATTGCAAGGCATTCGTCCAGGTCGCCGGGCGTGATTTCCCTATAGCTCCAGTCGCTTTGGTCTTTTAAAAAACGGGAAATGTGGTTGCGCTTGGAATGGTATTTTTTGCCCGCGAGGCCGGCCAGGTCCGCTTGCAGATAGATGTAATCGAAAAAATCCCGGTGTGGCTCAAAGGCGAATTTCCCCGGGAAAGCGGCCTCCAGCCGGGCAATGTCCTTTGATTCCAGGCCGTAGAGCCGCAGTCGATCGTCCTGGGCATCTTCTTTGAGCAGCGCGACAGCGCCCTGCAGCGCTTTCAAATCGCGTTCGTCGCAACCGCGGGAAACGCAGATGGGGAAACAGTAGGCCCGCTGGCCGGTGGTTTGCGAGGTGCTGCGGGAAAAGAAAAAGCCGTCCCCTTGGGCGATTTCGGTGCCGTAGCGCACGCTCCAGGCGAAGATGTTGCCGAAGCAAAACTCGCAGCCCATGCGGTTTGCCGCATATAGCAGGGGCAGGGCCCACTGCGAATCCTCCGGTTTTGGAAACTGAAAATCAAGCTTGACCACGATTGTTACGGCAGCGGATGGTTGCATGGGATTCCTCCTGATCCTGGGATAAGATATATCTATGCGCGCTGCGTCGTTTTCTTGACCGGCAGCGCCACCGCACAGCCGCATAGCCCGCCGATGAAGGCTTCAGGGATCCCGCTGGTGAGGATGGTACCGCCGATGATCGCGAGGATGGTGCTATAAGCAAACCCGGCGGCCTGCGCATACTGCCTGCCAAAGAATAGCCAAATGCCGCCCAGCACCAAAAGCGTATTCGCTAATGTGCCGAGCACGCCGGATAATGCCGCAACCGCATAATCGCATTTGCTGTGATTGGCCAACAGGCGGAACAGGCCGCCCGCTGCCAGGCCGATGAGGATGCGCGGTACAAAGCAGATGACCAAACTCCAAAGGTTCCCTTGGAACACCCCGGCGTTCACCATAGGGGTGAACACGAAGGCGATGGGAGCGAAGGGCGGGATGAACGTCCAGACGAGGAAACTGAATAGGCCGAAGAAAAAGCCCATCAACGAGCCCGCCGCCGGGCCGAGGATAATAGCCGTGATGATCACCGGCACATGGCTTAGCGTCGCGACAATCGGCCCCAGGGCGGGCAGGGAGCCCAGCGGGGTGAAGCAAACGATGGCCTCAATAGCCAGCAGGACGGAAAATTGCGCCAAGAATAGGATTTTTTTGCGCTCGAACGTTGCCATAATTTTCTCCTTGCTGCTGTTCTTAAATATTTAAGATACAGCGCAGTTGACGTATAACGATCATCCCCTGTTGCGCGCGTAAATCTCCCGTAGGCCCAGGAGCGCCAGGTCCTCGTTGTGGATGATGTCGCGCGACGAGTGGACGATGATATCCCTTGAAAGCCCGCCGGTTGCGATAATAGAAGCGGCGGGTTGGCCTAATTCGGCCTCCATGCGGGCGAGCATGCCGTCGATCATGCAGGCGGTGCCGAACACCGTGCCCGACTGAATGCTTTCCACGCTGTTGGCGCCAATGGTTTTGCCCGGGGATTCAAAGGCGATGCGGGGCAGCAGCGATGTGCGCGCGGCCAGGGCTTCCAGCGAAATGGAGATGCCCGCGGCGATGGAGCAGCCAAGCATATTGCCGGCGGCGTCCAAAGCGCTGATTTTCGTGGCCGTGCCAAGGTCCACGATGAGGCAGGGCAGGGGATACAGCGCTTTGGCGGCAACCGCCGTGGCGATGAGGTCCGCGCCCAGCTGCGCGGGGTTGTCGATTTTGATGTTGAGCCCGGTTTTTACACCAGGGGCCAGCACAAGCGGCGCGCGGCCCGTGAGCGTGCCGGCGGCTTTCGCCAGAGTGCCCGTGAGTTCCGCCACCACGCTGCCGATCACGGCGTCTGTGCAGTCTTCCGCGCGCATGCGATAAAGCCGGAAGGCGGCGCTGAGTTGCATGGCTAGCTGATCGCCGGTCATGCGGCGGTCTGTGGCCAGCCGCGCGTGGAACAGCGGCGTTTTGCCGCCGGGCGCAAACACCCCCAGCGTCAGGTTGGAATTCCCCGCGTCAATGGCAAGAAGCATCGCTTACATACCCTCAATCATATCGCATACCAATCTATTATACCATCATGCGAGAAAAAAATCAATGCCTTATTTATGAACGCTTGCATTTTCCGGCGAAATCAAGTATACTATAACCTATGTTGGAGTTCAGGAGGGGTTATGGCCGGAATCACGATTTTCGCCGGGCATTACGGCAGCGGGAAAACCACCGTCGCGGTGAATTACGCATTGGAACTGCGCCGCAGCGTCGGCGGCCCGGTTGCGTTGTGCGACATGGACATCGTCAACCCTTATTTCCGCACGGCGGATTACGCGGATATGCTGGCCGAACGCGGCGTCGAGTTGATCTCCTCGCCCTATGCCAACTCCAACGTGGAAGCGGTGTGGTACCCCACGCAGGCGGCGCGGGTGTTCGACGACCCTGACCTGACCTCCGTCATTGACCTTGGCGGGGACGACTGCGGGGCGCTTGCCCTTGGCCGCTATGCCGGGCAGATGCGGGGCCGTGGCGATATTAGGCTGCTCATGGTGATTAACCCTTGCAGGCCCCTCACCCGCGACGCGGAAAGCCTGCGGCAAATCCGCAAGGAAATTGAGGCGGCGGCGCGACTAACATTTGCCGGTGTCGTGAACAATACCAATTTGGGCGATAATACGACAGCGGAACTGATTTTGGATTACGTGGCATTGATCCGGGAAATGTCCCGCGCGCTGGAATTGCCGGTTGTGTTAACGGCCATACCTATGGAGCTAGAGCCGGAACTGCCGGCCGATATGGGCCGGCGCCTGGATATTGTGCGATATCCCAACCGGTTCGGTACATAATATAGTAAGATAGATTGGAAGAGTGGCGGAAACATGACAGAGCATTTCTTTGGCTGGACAAGCCTGCGCGCGCCCAAAACGGCGCTTTTGTGCGAGGGCGGCGGGCAGCGCACGGTCTACGGCGCGGGAGCGTTGCAGTGCCTTTACGATTACCGGGTAACATTTCCGTATTACATCGGCGTTTCGGCAGCGGCGGCAAACATGGCCTCGCACCTGGCCGGGCACCGGGACCGCACCGAGCGCTTTTACGCGGAATATGCCGCCCGCAAAGAATATATGGGGTTTCGCTGCCTGCGTAAAACAGGCAGCTTGATCGACTTGGATTATATTTACAACAACATTACCAACAACGAGGACCCCATTGATTACGACACCCTGTGCGCCGTGGAAGATGAACTGCGCATCGTGGTGACAAATGCCCGCACGGGGAAACCTGAATACCTCGACAACCGGGCGTTCGAAAGCCGCCAGTGCCTGGCGTTGATGGCTTCCTGCGCGCTGCCGGTTTATTGCAAGCCGGTGGAGGTGGCGGGGCTGCCATATTTTGACGGCGGCGTGTCGGATTCCCTACCGGTGGAGCGCGCCCTGGCCGAGGGCTGCGAACGGGTGGTAGCGATTCTCACAAGGCCGAAAGGTTTCGTAAAAGCGCCGGAAAAGGGACGGCCATTGTACAAGTTTGTGCTGCGCAAGTACCCGGAGCTTGTCGAGGCGCTGTCCCGGCGGCATGAGCGGTACATCCGGTCCCTGGCGCTGCTGGAAGATTTGGAAGCCGAGGGCCGCGCCGTGCTCATCCGCCCGCCGGAGGACCTGCCAGTCAACATGCTCACCCGCAAACCCGAAAGCCTGCTGCGCCGGGTGTGCCGGATGGGCTATCGGGACGCGGAAACGGCGCTGTTTCCGTGCTAGAAGCAAAAAGCAAGAATAAGAGGCAAGAACGTGCTGAAATTAGCATATTCTTGCCTCTAGCTTCTAGCAGTCCCGTTGCGTGCCAATAGGGATTCGCGGCGTTTTGTACGTAAACCCCAAACAGCGCGAGCAAGCGGAAAGAACGCGCTTTTTGCCAAACGCATTCCATTGCGCCCGGAAAGAAGAAGGGTCGGTCGCGCGCAAATCGATGTAGTCCTTGCTGTCCGTCTGTATGCCGTTTTGCATTTGATTGATCGTTTGGCAGCATTGGAACAGCTTTTTATCATAATAAATGAGGCAGAGCCGTTGCGAGCAAACGCGAAACCGCCGTTTTCCCTGATTGTCGCATATATTCTCGTCGCCCAAATCATACCAGAACGCGCCCGATTCGTGGATATAGAGAATGCTGTTTTGCTCCAGGACGTGTTTCAATGTTTCAACTTCAGGCTGTAGCTCCGGACGGTATTTGCTGATGCGCACGGTCGCGTTTGCGGCGCGAAGTGCCGCAAGCTGCTTTTTGTTTGGGACGATCGTGCCGTTTGTCGCCACGCTGATGTGCGCTATTTTGTCCGAAGCGGCGCAGGCCAATAGGATCTCGTCCAGCGCCGTATGCAAAAATGGCTCGCCGCCGGAAATATTGAGCGTGTAGATAAAGTCCGCGAAGGCAAACAGGGCTTCGAGCTCGCGGATGCATCTGCTGGCTGGAAAATCGCTGGGATTCGGCCAATCGGGCATGCGCACGAGGCATTTGTCGCACCGGAGCGTGCAGCGCGATGTGACGCCGAAGGTCACATTAGTGAGCACGATGCGCCCCTGCCGCAAGTCGCGCAAATGGGAGGATAATAAAGTGGGCAGCCCTTTGACGATGCGGCGCAGCATTGTGAGCCAAAGCCTGCGTGAGCGGTCGGTTCCGATTCCGCTTCTGAATGCCATATTCTGCAATGGCGGGCAGGCGGAAAGAATGTCGATTTGCGTTTTCCAAAAAACATACAAAAAAGGGTCGGCCAGCTTTTTCGTGAATGAATTCTTCATTATTCAAAACCTCTCGGCCGTATACGGCAGCAACCCGCCTGCCAGCAGAATCTCACGCTGGCGGGGCGAGAGATCATAATCAAGAGCATAAATCTCGTCTTTGGTGATGTTTTTTAGCGTAACCGGCGCGCCGGCTTGCATAGCGGCTTGGATATTTTCTAGCGCGAGAACGTCGCCCTGTGAGATTTTATCATAATCATCCGGATCAGCGAATGTGAAGGGTATGATGCCGGCGTTGACAAGATTGGCGCTGTGGATGCGGGCGAAGGACTTCACAACCACGGCTTTGACGCCAAGGTAAAGAGGCACCAGCGCCGCGTGTTCCCGCGACGATCCTTGGCCGTAGTTCGCGCCGCCGATGACGATGCTTGCGCCCGCTTCCTTGCAATTTTTCGCGAAATCGGGGTCGCACTGGGCAAAGCAATATTGCGACAGATGCGGAATATTCGAGCGGTAGGGCAGAATCTTCGCACCGGCTGGCATGATGTGGTCCGTGGTGATGTTGTCGCCGACTTTTAATACGGCCTTGGCGTTGATATCGGTGGGCAGGAGTTCGCTTTTTGGGAAGGGTTTTATATTGGGGCCATAGGCGATTTCCACGCTGTCCATTTCGGCTTCGGACACCGGCAGCTCGATCATGTTGTCGTCAATCAGGAAGGCGTCTGGCAAGTTAATTTGCGGCGCGGGGCCAAGGATTCTTGGATCGGTGAACACCCCGGTGATGGCGCTGGCGGCGGCGACCTCCGGACTCACAAGATATACCTGCGCGTCGGCGGTGCCGGAGCGGCCCTCAAAGTTGCGGTTGAAGGTGCGCAACGAGATGCCGCCGCTATTGGGCGACTGCCCCATGCCGATGCACGGCCCGCAGGCGGCCTCGAGAATGCGCGCGCCAGCGGCGATCATGTTGGCCAGCGCGCCGTTTTGCGCGAGCATATTAAGCACCTGCTTGGAGCCGGGAGCAATCGAAAGGCTCACATTCGGGGGCACGGTTTTGCCTTTCAGAATGGCCGCTGCCATGAGCATATCCCGTAGCGAAGAATTTGTACACGAGCCAATGGAGACCTGGTCAATGGTGATTGGCCCAATTTCGCTGACAGCCTTCACGTTGTCCGGCATATGAGGGCAGGCGGCGAGGGGCTCCAGCGCGCTCAAATTAATCTCAATGATATTATCGTAGGAGGCTCCTGCATCGGCGCACAGCGCGCAAAAATCTTCTTCGCGGCCTTGCGCCCTGAGAAAATCACGGGTGATTTCGTCTGAAGGAAATACGGAGCTGGTTGCCCCCAGTTCCGCGCCCATATTGGTAATCGTCGCGCGTTCGGGCACACTCAGAGTCGCGACGCCTGGCCCGCCGTATTCCATCACGCGACCAACGCCGCCTTTGACGTTGAGCTGGCGGAGGACTTCGAGAATCACATCTTTTGCGGAAACCCAAGGCTGCAATTGGCCGGTGAGATGAATCAGCGTGACTCTAGGCATGGGGATGTGATACGCCCCGCCGCCCATGGCCACGGCGACATCCAGGCCGCCGGCACCCATGGCGAGCATCCCGATGCCGCCGCCGGTGGGGGTGTGGCTGTCCGAGCCGATGAGTGTTTTGCCAGGCTTGCCGAAGCGCTCCAGGTGCACCTGGTGGCAGATGCCGTTGCCCGGCCGGGAAAAACGCACGCCGCGCTTTCTTGCGCAGCTGCGGATGAATCTGTGGTCGTCGGCATTTTCGAAACCGTTTTGCAGCGTGTTGTGGTCGATGTAAGCCACGCTGAGCTCAGTCTTCACTCGTGGCACCCCCATGGCCTCGAATTCGAGATACGCCATGGTGCCTGTGGCGTCCTGCGTCAGGGTCTGGTCGATGCGCAGGGCGATGTCGCTGCCGGGGACGCTCATATCCCCCTCGAGCAAATGGCTCTTGATGAGTTTTTGGGTTATATTTAGGGGCATAACAAACCTCCTTATATCTTAATCAATTTATTATATCGCAAGATAAAGGATTTGTCAAATGAAAACAGCCCCTTCCCGTAAAGGAAAGGACCGTTGCGAAAAATTTTATTTAATGGGGGTGGAGACCTAATAAATCAATGATGCTGTGAAAGAAGCCGAAAATGGCGGAGAAAAAACTGGCGATTGCAGCAAACATAATAATCTACCTTTCATTTGTAAATTTTTTTAGTATTGAATTGAATGAGAGGGCTTCAATTGTTCATCCGTACCTTCAAAACCACAGGCGTGGAAAAACATTCGTGCGCAATAATTCGCGGCAATCTGGAAAAAGAAAGAAAAATACCCAGTGCCGCAATGGATGAAACAGCATTGCATAACATAAGCAGTCGCTTGATCGAAACCAGGCAAACGCAAATCGCGCATTCGTCCATCAATTTGTAATCGTGCGCATGGTTCGCATGGGCCATGCTGAATGACGAAAAGAAAACGAAGCCCGCAATAAAAAGAATACAAAACGCCAAGGCCATCCACCGTTTGGCAGCTAGCGACGCTTTGCTTGCATAGATTCCTCTGTGGGGCATCTGTGATTTTACTCCTCCTGCGATTTTTTTCTTTGGAAGCCGATGAACGCCATGGGCACATTGCATGCGATTGCCCCGATATTCAGAATCGTGTAATAGATACTATGGCCGTCCTGGTCAACCAATACAAACCAGCCGATGGGCGTGGCGATGATGATCAGCACCGCGAGGGTTTGCAGCACGCGGACGATGGAACGCCACTTTTCGCCCTTGTATTCCATGGAAATGAACAAGCCCACCATGGAAAGCGCGATGGGCGGCGTAGGATAGGAGCCGTCACGGCGGGAAAATTGCAGCACGACGCCCGTTGTGACCAACGCCGCGCAGGCGATGGCGAACGCGATGCGGAAGGCTCTTTTGTTCATGATGGTGCCTCCAGTGATCTATATTTCTTTTTCGACATAATGGCAGATGTCCAAAATGATTTTGCCCTTTTCATCCGGCGTGCAGAAGCGCGAGCTGACATAACGCTCGAAAAACCAGTATGCGCCTTCCTCGTCCGGAATGATTTTCATGCCTTGCTTTCCGCAGCTTTCGGCCGCAAGGTGTTCCTGCTTGTAAATGTAGTCTTCCTTACCGTAGAGCCAGGCCGCGCCAAGGTCCGAGGCCGGGAAATCCAGGAAGCCAAAGCCTTCGGGCACTTGCGTGCCTTCGGGGAAGAACATGCCGACCCAATATTGAAAAGGCTCCAGCATCTCGTGCTCGTCGTTTTCCTTCCAGCGCATCAGGCCGATATGGGCGTCTGCGTCCTCGAAATCGGCCTTGGGGCAGGCATCCTCCAGCAGCTTGAACCAGCCGTTTTCGTGCCATTCGCCCCACTGCTTGCCAAAACCGCCGTCCACCCGGTCTTCGTCGCCGTATCGCTTTCCGATGAACCGCGTGGCTGGTACGCTTTGCCGGTAGGTCTTGACTACCTCTGGCTTTCTTTTCATCACGATCTCCCTTCCACGGGGACGTATTCCCTGGCGTCCATTACGCTTTGGTATGCCGGGCGGATGATTTTGTCCTGGTTGATGAGCTCCTCCAGCCGGTGGGCGCTCCAGCCCACGATGCGGGCAATGGCGAACATGGGCGTGAACAGTTCGCTTGGGATGCCGAGGATCCGGTACACAAAGCCGGAGTAAAAGTCCACGTTGGCGGAAACGCCCTTGTATATCCTGCGCTTTTTGCTGATGATTTGCGGGGCGATGCGCTCCACCATGTCGTAGAGCTCGAACTCGTCCCGTTCGCCCTTTTCCGTGGCCAGCTGCCGCGTAAACTGCTTGAACAGGTCCGCGCGGGGGTCCGAAAGGGAATAGACCGCGTGGCCCATGCCGTAAATCAGGCCCTTCTGGTCAAAGGCCTTTTTGTCCAGCAGCGCTTCCAGATACGCCGTGACTTCGCCTTCGTCCTTGGTGTCCTTCACATTGCGCTTGAGGTCTTCGAGCATTTGCACCACCTTGATATTGGCGCCGCCGTGCTTAGGCCCCTTCAGGCTGCCAAGGGCCGCCGCGATGGCGGAATAGGTGTCGGTGCCCGAAGAGGAAACCACGTGCGTGGTAAAGGTGGAGTTGTTGCCGCCGCCGTGCTCCATGTGCAGCACCAGCGCCAGGTCCAGAATTTTCGCTTCCAGCGCGGTGTAGGTTTTGTCCGGCCGCAGCAGCCGCAGCACGTTTTCCGCCGTGGAAAGGGCCGGGTCCGGCTTGTGGATATAGAGGCTTTCGTCGCATTCATAGTGGTTGTAGCAGTGGTAGCCATAAACGGAAAGCAGCGGGAAGACGCTGATGAGCCGCAGGCACTGCCGCAGGACGTTCGGGATGGAGATATCGTCGCACTGGCGGTCGTACCCGCCAAGGGTCAGTACGGAGCGCGAAAGCAGGTTCATCATGTCCTGGCGGGAAGCCTTCATGATGACGTCGCGCACAAAATTGGTGGGCAGCTGGCGGAATTCGATGAGTTGCGCCTGAAATTCCTCCAGTTGGGGCGCCGTGGGTAGATCGCCGAACAGCAGCAGGTAGGCCACTTCCTCGAAGCCCAGGCGGCCGCTTTCCAGAAAACCGTCGCAAAGGTCGTTGACGTCGATGCCGCGGTAGCGAAGCACGCCGTTGCAGGGCGTTTTTTCGCCATCCACCATTTTGAACGAAGTAATGGTGGATATTTTCGTGAGCCCGGCCTTGACGCCGTTGCCGTCTTTGTCGCGCAGCCCCCGCTGCACATTGTTTTTGATGTAGAGCTCCGGGTCGATCTTGTTTTTTTCGGCGCACAGGGCCGCGAGCTTGTCCAAAGTGCTCATGGGAAACTCCCCCTTATGATTTGATGCCCCCATTATCGCATGTTATTTGGGAAATGTAAAGTGCTTTTTCGAAAATTCATGAAACGTCCACAGAAAAAAGGCGCGGAGGAAACGGTTATGCCCCTCCGCGCGCAATAAATTTGTCGGATTATCGAATGAATTTTTATTTCAGATCAACGGCGCCAAGTTGTTTTCCCGTCGCCGGGTCAAGGATTTTTAGCGTTTTGCCGGCTTGATCCACAACAAAGGTGTAGGGCAGCGGGGCCGGCAGCGGCATGGTCTTCAACGGCGCTGAAGTACCGGTTGATCCGGGCGGGCAAATTTGCTGCGTGGCGAAAGCATACTCGATCACAGTCGGCATGGGAATGAAGCCCAGCTCGCTGTTGTCGCTGCCGTCGAGGACGACGGTATCGCTGCCACCCGTGTAATAATACACCTGATTTGTTATAGGATCCACGGCGACGGTCGCGATGACGGCCGCGCTGATTTGGTCAACAGGGTCGCCGGTGCCCGCGTCAAAAACGTCGATGCGGTAGCCGTAATTCGCGTAAAGCCAGTTGGTGCTCGGGTTCACAGCAATGCTCATCGGCATCCCGTTCGGCAAGTTGAAATCGTCAATCTCGGTATTGCTTTGCGTGTCGATGACATAGATCGCGCCGCCGTCATCGGCCGCGTACAGCCGGTGGCGCGTGGGGTCGACAGCCAGCGAAACGACATACATCACGGAGATGATCGTGCCCACATTGTCTGTTTCGCCGTCGACGACTGCGATGCCGTTGTTGGGCTCGGCGGCGTATACCTGATTGGTTACCGGGTCGAGAGCTATATGCATCTGCAACCCGAGGAAGAAGGACGTCTCTTCGCTGTAGGTTTGCGCGTCATAAATATACAGGTTACCATTGGCCGCCGCGGCGTAAATTTTATCGGCCACAGGGTTATAAATCACCTCTTGGAAGTCAGTATACCGATTCAGGACCTGGACCCCGTTGCCCAGCGCGTCCAAAACATGCAGAGCGTCGTCCGTGCCCACGTAGAACTCCCCGTTGGAGGGGTTGACGGCAAGGGCCTGCGGCACATCCATGCCGCCGAGGAGCGCAATTGTATCGATCTCCTGGTGAGTGGCGGGGTCGATCACGGTGATTTTGCCATATTGCAGGGCATAAGCGCTGCCGGCGATAACGCAGTTCGTGGGCGGGCAGTTGCATTCGCCGGGAGGTCCTTGTGGCCCGGTCGCGCCGGTGTTGCCCTGAATTCCGGGCAGGCCCTGCGAGCCAGTCGCGCCTGTTGGCCCCGCCGGGCCAATATCGCCCTGTGGTCCGGTCGGACCTGTGGGCCCGGTCGCGCCGCCGCCGTTGTTACCGCAGTAGCCGCAGCAACCGCAGCGCAAGCAGTCGAACGGACAGCCGTCCAGCAGGCCGATGGCGTCTTGCTCCGTAACAAATCCGCCGACGGTATCAATGACATGATTGGTTATCCCGTCCACAATGGTTACGGTGCTCACTCCAGCCGCGGTTCCAAGGACATAGAGCTGGTTCGTCCTGGGATCCCAAACGCCTTTGTCTGCTTCGAGCGCAATTTGATCAACCAATTCGCCCGTGTTGCCGCTGTAGACCTGCACGCCATTGTTGCCGGCAAGGCCATAGAGTGTATTGCTGAGGGTATTCATTACAAAATCATAGAAATTTAGATAGGTGGATGCCGAGATGGTATCGATGACGGTGTCGGTTGCGGTATCGACCAATGCTACCGATGGTCCCGAAAGGCCTCCCAGCACATATAACCTCTGCGTAACCGGATTCAGTGCCAACAGAGTGGGATTGTAGATCGGGATTTCATTGACAACGGACTGCTTCGCACAGTCAACCACCACCACACGATCATTGTAGTTATCCGAAGCATACAGCCGATTTTTACACACGTCGAAAGCCATGGCCCCGAGATTGGAACCTGTGTGGGTTATAGCGCCGGCTTGCGAATTGGCGGCGCCGTCAATCACAATCACCTGATCGGTATCATCGGTCACATAAAGAAGGTTGCGGCAGGGATCAACCGCCAAGTGCAAAGCCGGTACGCCGATGGTGGCCACAATGGTATCCGTCCTGGAATCCACGGCTTGAATATCCGAGGTGCTTCCGTAATAGACGATACCGGTATTCTGGTTAGCCGCTACAATGGACGCGCCGCCCGGCAGATTAACCGTTTCGCGCTTTTCGCCGGTCTCGGTGTCGATGGCGAACGTCGTGCTGTTCACCAGCGAAGCCATGAAAACCTGGCTGGAAGCGCAACCACCGGAGCCGGGGGGTCCTTGCGGGCCGGTCGGGCCAATTTCGCCCTGGATGCCCTGCGGCCCCGTGGGACCCGTCGGCCCCGCCGGGCCAATCGCGCCGCCGCCTTTGGAGCAGGAGGAAACAGTGAGGTTTCCCGGGTTGCTGTAAGCGCCGTAGGTGGTTATGAGGTCCAGCGCTCTGGCATTGTCCGAAGCCTCCATAAGGGATTTTCCGGCGGTAACAAACAGCGTATGGGTTTGCGGGTCCACGGCGATACTGTGGATTTCATCATTGTCCGGGTTATCGATTTGATACAGCTCTTCGAGCGTAGTCCCATCCAGCACCGAAATATAGTCGTAAAAATCATCGTACGAGACATAGATTTTGTTGACAACGGGATCATACGCGATGTGTCGCCCAGGCTCAATCAGAGTGTGGTCGATCGTCGCGGCTGGAATCGAGAGAGCGTAACGCCAGAGCGTGTTGGCGCCGACGGAAACCGCGTAGACGTAATTGCCGCCAGGAGCTACAGCGATATCAGAAAATCCTACGGCATAATTCAGAATCGAATCAATCAATTGGCCATTTGCGTCGTACACTCCAATGGCTTCTGTGAGGGAATCGCCTCCCAGTACATAAACATGGTTGGAGAGGTTATCAACAATGACTTTCCTTGGATCGAACACGGTGGGAACCGAATCCAACATTGTGCGACCGACCGCGTCGTAGATATTCAGGGTGTCATCAACCTCGCTAACGGCATAAACCCTTTTGTTTGACGGATTGTAAGCAACGCTGACCGCGGGCTCGGCAAAGTGTTCGAGCATCACGCCGTTTGTGGTTTCGTAAAAGTCCAGACCCAGCGAACCGCGCGCGATATACGCTTCGTTCCTTGCGGGATCCCCGGTTGCTTCCACAACTTCATACAGGCCAGGAATTCCGCTTTCCATTTCACTGCGCGAAGGGCTGAAGATATCCACCGCAGCGCCAAAATGAGTGCTCACCGCGATATACAACAAATTATTGCATAGTGCGCCACCGCAATTGCATTCGCCGGGAGGGCCCTGCGGGCCGGTGGGCCCGGGTGGGAACTCGCAGATCGCCCTGTGGATAAGAGCCAGATCAGCATACCCATTATTCGCTGAAATCATTGTAGGCGGCAGGATTTCTTCGTCCGCCCCTGTGGCGGCATTCAGCGTTCGCAAGGCGTAATAGCCATTGTAGCCGCTCAAATTGAAATCGAACCAATACAACCGATTGCCGGCGCGATCACCGGCGGCGCTGACAACGCTGCCGATCGTGCCTGAAACGAAGGAGTCGACCGGCTCACCGGTAATGGAATCCAGTGCGTTGAAGGGCTGACTGTCCGAAAGCACATAAAGAATATGGCGAGCTGGGTCAAGGACAATTGCCGTGGGGTAGAGCGTGGTCGGGAAGGAATCCACCAGCGTGCCCGCGACGGTGTCTACTATATTGATGAAATCGCCGGCGGGCGTCCTCGTGGTTATCAGCACGTAAGCATAATGGGAAACGGGGTCCACGGCAACGTTGTTGCTATGGCCGAGCAACGAGCCCGTGAGGGGAACCGTCCGCAGCAGTGCGTCTGTTGTCCCGCTGACGACGTAAAGCATGTGAGGGTCGTCGGAAACCGTGATTACATTGTTGTTTCCGGTATCCAGCGCCGCCCAGTCGGCGGTTGCGGAAGGCACATAGGATACCGCGCGCGTCGCCCGATCTATAATCCGAAGGTCGTCGCCATCGGACGCGATATACAGCTTGCCATTCGCGGGGTTGCAGAGCAGTTTTAGGAACGGTGGAATCAAGTTGAGCCCGCTGACGGGGATGAAATCCAACGGCGTGCCGTCGGCGGCGTCAAGCACATTCAAGCCGCCGCCGGTAAGCACATAAATCTCGTCGGCATCGGCGTTTACGGCGATGGCAAATCCCGGGGCGTCCGGTATGCTGAAGATACCAAACACCTGCTGTGTCTGTGCGTCAAATACATGAATCTCGTCGCCAATCAGCGCGTATCCGCGCGCATCCATGTGACAGAAGGGGCATTCGCATTCACCGGGAGGTCCCTGCCGGCCCGTCGGGCCGGTATTGCCCTGTATACCCTGCGGGCCAGTTGGGCCTGTTGGTCCGGTCGCGCCGCCGCAAGGAATGAATTTAGTCAGCACAACGGGTTGCTGGAAATTGCCGTTGAGAACGGTAGCCATGATATCGCTCAGGGCAGTCATGGTTTCAATATTGACGATTTTCAGCTGGTCCATGCTGCGGATAAGCAGATGATCCTTAATGGCGTCGAAGGCAACGCCAAGGTAGTAATTGATACTGCCGAAGCTGCCCACATCAAAGGGGCCGGAGAATTGCTGTGAAGCCGGGTGATAGACATATATCCAATTGTTTGCGTCCATGAGATATACATCACCGTTTTTGCTGTTGACGCCTATACCCCTGAATTCGACGCCGCCCGGCAGGAGTTCGGTAGTATGCGTGCCGTTGGTGGTGTCGTACATATGCAGGTTGTTGTCTGGATTTTGGAGATTGCTGGCAATGCTGTAGAGGATCCGCCCGTCCGGCGAAAGCGCGGATTCCTTGTAGTCACCGCAGAGATTGGGAATTGTCGTAACCACGTTTCCTTCGAAATCGTAGACATATGCCTCGGCGCAGTTTGTTGGGTAGCCGCCGAAGAACAGGATTAGATTGTGCGTAGTGTGATCCACGAGGCCCTTGGGTGTGGAGAAGGCCAGCGTGCCGGGCGCGCTGAAGAAGTCTACCTGCACATTTGTGTCCGTGTCGTATACCTGTACACCGTTTTCCTCGAATACATACAGGCGGTGCAGCACCGGGTCAACATCAAAATTGTTATAGAAAGCACTCAGAGGAGGACTGATGGTATCCACGACTGCATGGGTTTCGGGATTGCCCGCGTTAATCTGAGTCTTGGCTTCGTTGCCGAGGTATAGCAGACCATTTTGCGAGTTCTCCACAAGCATATATCCCTCTGGCATTACAAAGACGTCAACCTCCTCCCCGCTGGAAGAGTCAATCGCGAGCACATCGGACCTGTACGGGACGATGTCGCTTGTGATATAATAGCTGCTGATTTCGCAGACGCCGCCCATCCCGGGCGGTCCCTGCGGGCCCGTAGGGCCAATTTCACCTTGCGGGCCGATTGGGCCTGCCAGGCCCTGTTCGCCAGTCGCGCCAGTCGGGCCGATGTCGCCCTGGAGGCCTTGAATGCCCTGCGGGCCTGTTGGGCCAATAGGGCCCTGAATATTGCCGACGTTATCCCACTGCGTGCC
>Ga0123356_10001862_pt1 | contig 22841 bp, 21 predicted proteins | sample TergutEmb28metaG_2_FD_92546 | JGI IMG/M metagenome (GOLD analysis project Ga0123356, IMG submission 92546) | Embiratermes neotenicus P3 segment gut microbial communities from Petit-Saut dam, French Guiana - Emb289 P3 | ecosystem: Host-associated > Arthropoda: Insects > Digestive system > Gut ...
AAGCGCGCGGATCGCCACGGCTGTCTCAATCCCGTCCATTTCCGGCATCATATGATCCATAAAAATGGCATTGTATAGCGGTTGGCCCAGTTTCATCATATCTATAGCCGCCTGCCCGCTGGTAACGCAATCCACCTGCATCTTATACTTGCGCAATAAGCCTGCCGCCACATCCAAATTGGCCTGCAAATCGTCGACGACTAACACTTTGGCATAACTCAAATCGGCCCGCACAAGCACGCTGGCAGAATGGTATTTATTATCGTTGTAACGGAAGTTGCGCAATTCTTCCGCTACCGCCGGGCCGATCGGCGCGGCGTTGACGGATATCTGAAGGATGCGTATGCGGAAGGTGCTGCCTTTGCCGTATTCGCTTTCCACGAAGATTTCCCCATCCATACTCTCCACCAGCCTTTTGGTGATAGCTAATCCCAGGCCGGTGCCTTCTACCTTGCGGTTCGCGAGCACGTCGACTTGATTGTAGTCGGAGAACAGTTTTTTCAAATCCTCCGGATGTATGCCGATGCCGGTATCGGTAACGGCTATTTCCAGCCATACGCCGCCGCCTCTGCCGGTGTCAATACTATCATTGCTTTCCGGCACGCAACGCAGGCGTAATTCAACAGTTCCCTGATGCGTGTATTTTATGGCGTTGCTGAGCAGGTTATTAAGTATCTGCTTCACGCGCAGATCGTCGCCGTAGAGCTTAGCGGGCAAATCTTCGCTGATGTTCAGGCAAAACTTGATCGGCTTTTCGTCGATGCGTGAAGTGACCAGGATCACAATGTCGTTCAGCAGGCTGGCCATGTGATACTCCACCGGAGCCAAATCAAATTTACCCGATTCGATCTTGGATATATCCAGTATGTCGTTGACGATACTCAGCAGAGTCTTGCCCGCATTGCTGATCTTACGCAGATTTTCGCCGATTTCTTCAGGAAGCGTATCATCTTCCAATTGCAGATCAGCAAGACCCACCACCACGTTCAACGGCGTTCTCAGCTCATGGCTCATATTGGCAAGAAAAGCGGATTTAGCGGCCGACGCCGCCTCCGCCGTCTCCACCGCCTCGCGCAGCCGCTCCCTTTGCTTCATTTTCAATGTTTCGTCATTGATGGAATTGAAAAACACCATGTCGCCGTCTACCCAGCGCATAATGGCCGCCCTGCCGCCGATCCAGGCGCCGGATACAACATCCCTGATGAATTCATAGTCGATGGAGGGGAAGGATTCTTTATTAGGTAAAAGGTTGCTCAGCTGACAAATGTCGCAGGGTTCGTCGAGATTACGGATCGCCTTATAACATTTTTTGCCGATGCAGTTTTCCCTGTCCATCAGGAAAGTATCCGCCATGCTGCGGTTTACATAGAGCAGGTTATAATCTAAATCGGTGACGGATATCATGGTATCCAGATAATCCACCACCGCCATCGTTTTTTTCATCATCGAAATTGAGCCGACTAAGGTGTTGATACCGACTATTATTTCTTTATAGTAGCCGTCGTATTTATCGCTGTCTATCTGCAAATTCATTTCACTGTAAATATTCAATCCCTGTGTAAGACGCGACAAATCACCCAACATGGACTTAACAACGTCGATAAGCGAGTAAATATCCAGCGTTAGCACGCCTATCTCGTCTTCGGCAACATTAGTTCTATCCAGATCGGCCTCTGTACCGATATCTATATTGCCTTGGGTAATCTCTGAAACAAGATGTACCAGCCGGTTTACCGGGCTGATGATTTTTTCATTGATCAATAGCAGCGCCAATATCGAAATGACCAGCGCCAAAAAACCGATAATGATGCCGCCGCGTATGATGGCTGTTTCCGCGGCGATCAAATTAATATTCGAATGCACGGTGGCCAGTATGGCAAAAACCTCGTTTTGGGCATTTGTCAGCGGCATATAAAAGGCGCTGTAATCTTCTCCCATAATGCCCGCGTTGCCCAAAAATTCTTTTTTCTCGCCGAACACAATTTTTGCTATCGCGGGGTTAAGCTTGGTGTTGGTAATACGCTGACCATCCCTGATGAGGGTGGTGGCAACTCTGGTGTCGCCGTAATATACGGTAAAATCAGTGTTAAAATACCTTTTCAGGCCATCGACTGCCTCGTCCGTATCAAGCCGCACGCCCGCCGAAATAACACCTATCAGCGTACCGTCCGTATCATATATCGGGGCGCCGGTACGAACGGAAACCTTCACTACCGTGCCTTCTTCGCAATAGCTGGCAGCCATGCCCTCCAAGGCGTCTTTGATATTCTGTTGCCCCAAAACCGAATCGCCGAAATTATCCGGGTCATGCGTCCGCGCCAGTACGGTACCGGCTTCATCGGTAACGGTATAATGAGTTATACTGTACAATTCAAGTGTCGGCTTTAAAAGCCGGATTATTTCTTTGGTATCGCGTTCTTTGACGGCTTTAATGATAGCGGCGTCGGCTGAAACGGAAAATGCCGCCGTTTTCGAATTATGCTCGCAGTCTGAAAGATAATTTTTCAAGCCATTGGCGGTTATAGCAATCCTTTCATCGAAAAGGATTTCGGCAAAGCTCGCAAACCTGACCGATGAATAAATTGTCATTGTCGCGATGAATAGTATTAAAACTATCACTACCGGTAAAATGATTTTTAATTTTAAGCTCCGCCGTATCATATATTGCCTCCAACAATTTCAACATTATATATGTAATATATCGGTTAAAAAGCAAATATATTTAACAAACTTGCAAAAGAAAAATGTTGATATTTTACTGAGCAGGCAAAAGCGAAAACCTTGACAAAGTATATATTAATAATATAAACTGAGGTAGAACATGCTTATGGCTTATTGTAAAACATTCTGAAAGGAGCTTTGCATGCATATTCCCGCGCTAATTTCCGATCTGGCTCTGATGTTGATTGTAGCGGGCCTGACCACGCTGCTGTTTGTCCGCATCAAGCAGCCTTTGGTCTTGGGCTATATTCTGGCCGGTTTCCTTACCGGGCCCTTTTTTAATCTGTTTCCCGCCGTACACGATACGGTCAATATCAATACCTGGAGCGAGCTGGGCATTATCTTCCTGATGTTCTCGCTGGGTTTGGAATTCAATTTGCATAAACTGGCCTCGGTGGGCGGCACCGCCATCATCACCGCGCTGACGGAGGTCGGCGGTATGCTGGGCTTGGGCTTTGTACTGGGCAATTTGATGGGTTGGGGCCTGATGGACAGCGTTTTTCTCGGCGGTGTGCTGGCCATGAGTTCCACCACCATTATCATCAAAGCCTTCGAGGAGCTGAAGCTGAAGGGGCAGAAGTTTACCGAGCTGGTTTTCGGTACGCTGATCATTGAGGATATCGCCGGCATTTTTATGATGATCATCCTTTCCACCATCGCCGTTTCCAGCGGCGTAACCGGCGGCGCGCTGGCCTCAAAGCTGTTGATGATGCTACTTTATTTGGCCTTATGGCTGTTATTGGGCATATACCTTATCCCCACGCTGCTGAAAAAGATCCATGATATCGTCAGCGACGAGACATTGCTGATAGTCTCCCTGGGCATGTGTCTGGGCATGGTGCTATTAGCCGATGCCTTGGGCTTTTCCTCGGCCTTGGGCGCCTTTTTGGCCGGTTCGCTGTTGGCCGGCACCATACATGCCGAACGCGTGGAGCATTTGACCAAGCCGGTGAAGGATCTATTCGGCGCCATCTTCTTCATTTCCGTGGGCATGCTGGTGGATCCGGCGCTGCTGCTACAATACCGGCTGCCGGTGCTATTTGTGACCTTGGCTACCATCCTTGGCAAGCTGGTATTTTCCAGCGGCGGCATGCTGCTTTCCGGGCAAGGGCTGAAAACGGCCTTATCCAGCGGCTTCTCGCTAGCGCAGATCGGCGAATTCGCTTTCATCATCACCGCATTGGGCGCCTCGCTGAAAGTAACCAGTGATTTTCTCTATCCCATCGTGGTATGCGTATCCGTTATCACCACCCTGACCACGCCCTTTTGCATCCGCCTGGCCCAACCCTTCTACGAATTCCTCAACCGCCGCTTGCCGCAATCCTGGCTGCACAAGTTGAACCGCTATACCTCGGATGAACAGAGCGAACAGGAGCAGGATAGCGAATGGCAGCAATTTATCCGCAACTATTTCGGCTACCTGGCGATTTACGTGGTACTTATTTTGGGTATCACCTATTTGGATCTGCATTATTTCTTTCCTTTCGCGCATAACTACATGGGCGATATGCTCACGCGTTTGCTGACCGCCGTACTGATACTACTGCTCAGCGCGCCCTTTTTGCGCAATCTGCTCAGCCTGCGCAACCGCCGCTTCGCCAGCCTGTGGATGAAAAGCCGCTCCAATCATCCGCCCTTAATAGCGCTGGCCCTGTTCCGCTGGATAGTTGCCATGCTATTGATCATGCTGCCGCTGCAGCAACTGTATCATATTCCGCCGCTGATGCTGTGGGGTGTGACGATAGTGTTGACATTTATGATTTACCGTTCCGATTGGCTGTTGGGCTCCTATTTACGGGTGGAGGCGCGTTTCCTCAGCAATTTCAATGAGCGGCAGTTGGCGGCGCGCGCCGGCGACGCGAGCGATCACCATTGGCTGGACGAACATATTTGGGTATGCCGTATCCCCGCTTTTAACCAAACAGCCTATCATGATAAAACACTGCTGCAAATGCGCTGGGGTGAGCGCTTCGGCATCAATGTGATCAAGATCATCCGCGGTAAGCGCCACATCAATATCCCGGCCGGTACGGAGCGCCTGCGCCTGGGCGATGATTTATACCTGATGGGCAGCAAGGAGCGTTTGGATATCCTATTGCGGGAGCTGAACCTGCCGGCGAACAAGGAGGGGGAACTCTATGCCACGCTGCATGATTTCATCGGCAAGGGGCAGGACGGTTTCAGCGAAGAGGATCAACTGCTCTGCTACACCGTGACCGCCGAACGCGGCATGGAGATAACCGGACTTTCGATCAAGGATGCGAAAATCAAGGATAAATGGAGCTGTTTCGTGATCGGCTTGGAGCGCGATCTGTATCCGCTGATTAACCCCAACCACAATATGGTGATCAATAATAAGGACTTGATTTGGGTGCTGGGCACACAGAAGATGGCCGGCAAACTGGCCCGCGCCGATTTACTGCAGTCGCCGGATGAAGAACTGATCATGGAATCAATGAAACGGGATTAGTCATTTGCAACCACGCAGCGCCAATAAGATGCAAGTTGTTTTCTGATCCCTGATCCCTGGCGGTCGAAGACCGCGTGAGAATTTTCATTATACCCATTATATAAAAACAGAAGGGTTTTGGCCTGGCCGCCCAGAATATTGTAAAGAACAAGTAAATTCTAATTTGCATGGCGGGAGGTGGTCTGATGAACGCGGAGCCGTCTTTTATGCAGGATAAACTGGATTGCATCTTATTATCTGCGGAGGATATACAAAGCCGGGTACGGGATATGGCGGAAGAAATTATGCGCCATTATCAAAGCATGGGCATTGACGAACTGGTGGTGGTGGGCATATTGCGCGGCGCGGTGGTGTTGATGAGCGATTTGATCCGCTGTTTGCCCATGCCGGTCAGCGTGGATTTTATGGCCATCAGCAGCTATGGCAGCGGCACTTCCAGCTCCGGTACCGTGCGCATTTTGAAGGATCTTTCCGAGGGCATAGAAGGCAAGCATGTGCTGGTGATCGAGGATATTGTGGATACCGGCCTTACCTTGAAGAATTTGCTTTCGGTACTATGGGCGCGTAATCCACATAGCCTGGCCGTATGTACGCTTTTAAACAAGCCCTCGCGCCGCGAGACCCAGGTGCACTTGGATTTTTGCGGTTTTGAAATTCCCGATAAATTTGTGGTTGGCTATGGTCTGGATTATGCTGGTCAATACCGGCACTTGCCGTATATCGGCGTATTGAAGCCGGAAATATACGGATAATAAATACAATAAAATATAAGGGGATGATTACGATGAAAGGTGCGGAAACTGTTACCTGGGAGCAATGCCGGGCGGCAACGGAGGAATTGCTGGGCCGCCTGGTATCTTTGGATGATGATATCATTACCGGACTGAATCGGGGCAACGGAATATACGTGGTGGCTTATACCGGTGCGGAGCTGGGCGGCAGCTTATGGGGCTCAGATAAACCAAGAATCGTCTATATCGGTGAAAGCAAGGTGGATAGCTCGCGACATTTTACCAGCGGCTATACGGGCACTTCCACCATACGCCGTTCACTGGCTGCGTTACTGGCGCCTAAGCTGGAGCTTAAGCCAATACCACGTTCTCATGACGTGAGCGATAATGACCGTTACGATAACTATATGCTGGATCCGGAGAGTGAAGATAAGCTCACACAATGGATGCACAATAAATTTACAATTGCTTTCCTTGATGTGGAAGAAAATTTGGAGGCTATGCTGACTGCGATGATACAATACAGCGTACCCATGTTCAATTTTCAGAACAATCCGGAGAACAAGTATGGCGCGGAAATCAAGGTTTGCCGTAAACGGCTGGCCGAAGAGGCGCGCAATAATGAAATGCTGCTGAAATCTATATAATATTATGCGCATAGATATCCTTACTTTATTCCCCGCTATGTTCACGCCACTGGCGGAAAGCATGGTGGGGCGGGCCAGAGAGCATGGCTTGCTGAGCCTGAATGTGCATAATATACGCGATTATACCGCGGATAAACACCGCATCACCGACGACCGGCCTTATGGCGGCGGCGCGGGCATGGTGATGAAACCGGAGCCTATTTTTGCCGCCGTGCGCGCAATTTGCGCTAGCGCTGATGCGTCGCTGCTTGCCGGGGGGGATTTTCGGCCGCCGGCTACAGAAATCAAACCGCGCATCATCGTAGCCAGCCCGCAGGGGCGGCCCTACACGCAGGAGCTGGCGCAGGAATTGGCCCAAGAACGGCAGCTTATCATCATTTGCGGCCATTACGAGGGTATAGATGAACGGGTAATGGAAAGCCTAGCCACGGATATAATATCGCTGGGCGATTTTGTGTTGACCGGCGGCGAAACCGCCGCCCTGGCCATTACCGACAGTGTGGCCAGGTTATTGCCCGGCGTATTAGGTCATGAGCAAAGCGCACTTGAGGAGAGCTTTACCGCCGGTTTACTTGAATATCCGCATTATACGCGCCCGCCGCTATTCGAGGGTCATGAGGTTCCGGCGGTGCTGCAAAGCGGCGATCACGCGGCCATCGCCCGCTGGCGCCGCGAACAGGCATTGGCGCGCACATTCACATACCGGCCCGATATGCTGGCCACCGCGCCGCTAACCGCGGCCGACGCCGCCTATGTAGCTACGCTGCGGCTGGCGCAAAAACAGCCCTTCCGCCTGTTCATGGCTTTGCTGCATTATCCGGTACTGAATAAAAAAAAGCAGGTAATAAATACCTCCCTAACCAATCTGGATCTGCATGATATCGCGCGGGCCGCCGCCACCTATGGCGTGGCGCGCTATTATTTAGTACAGCCCATTGAGGCGCAGCGCCAACTGATGACTGATTTACTTGATCACTGGCGCACCGGCTTCGGCGCGCGCTACAATCCCGACCGCCAGCAGGCGCTGGAAACGGTGAAACTGGCCCCCGATATAGAAGAAGTGTGTATGGAAATCACCCAAGAATTCGCCACGCCGCCGCGCCTGATCGCCACCAGCGCGCAAGACGGCACAGGCAGTATAGACTACCGCGCCATGCGCCGCCGCATGGAAAGCGAAGGCGGCAATTATCTGCTATTGCTGGGCACCGGCTGGGGCCTGGCCGAAGAAGTACTGCAAAAAGCCGAATTCCGCTTGCGGCCCATCTATGGCGTGGGCGACTACAACCATCTATCAGTACGCAGCGCCGCCTCCGTGATTTTGGACAGACTGATGACAATTGACAATTGACAATTGATAATGGACAATTAGTCGCTTATAGGTGAACTGCACTAATAAAAACAAGAATTCACTCCAAACTCAAGACTCACAACTCAAAACTCGGACTGCGAAGCAGACCGTTAGTATTGAGGAGGCCGCAAAATGAAAAAGTTATTGAAAGAGCTGATTAAACCATTGCTAATGACACTTTTTTTTGTTGTGCTGCCACTAGCAGCTATCAATTATACAGGATCAGGAGAAATCCTTCACCCGTCGATACTTTTTTTTGGGGCGCCTATGTTTGTATTTTTCTGGAGCACTCAGAAGCTTAAAAGATGGTATTACCGTAAAGGTTATCCCCCGTATAGTTCCGGTTCTGGAGGGAATGCCAAAGGGGATGAACATACCGCGGCAATGCTACACGGCGGCGGCGGCTTCCATGGCGGCGGCTTTGGCGGCGGTTTCGGCGGCGGCGGCCACGGTGGAGGAGGCGGCCACGGCGGTGGATAGTTCCTATGCGGTCTTCGGCCGCAAGTGTGGAGTTATTTTTAGTCAACAAATTGGACACGGATTTGCACAAATTATTATGGATTCGCGCGGATAAAACAATATTTTTATCTTATTTTATATCTGTGTTAATCTGTACAAATCCTTGAAATCCGTGTCTAATTAAAGTAAAATCTTGCCACTATTTCAAGTAGAGCCACTTATCGCTCTCTATTTTTTTTCTCTTTCTCATCCTTACCCGTATCTTCGCCATAAACACGGCAGCTTTCCAGTATACATTTACCGTTCTCGCCGGCATACAAACAGGATTCACGCTTACGCGCGCATACATGCCAGCCATCGCCTTCCTTCACAAATGCCCGGTTCATAAAACCACTCCTCATTAACGTTATAAATCCTAAACAACGAGACGCCCAGTATTCATCCCCTACAAGACAAATATTGAAAATAATTAGTACGATATTCGTATTAAATTTAATCGTTCATCGTTCATCATTAATTGTTAATCGAATTTACCTCCTGTTGCTTTTTCTTACTCAAAGATTCATATATCAAGTGATACGATTCATCCGCCATATTTCTTACCACATCATCCGGTACGATTCCCTCCAGATATAGCGAATTCCAATGTAGCTTGTTCAGATAATAGCCGGGGATGATATCGGCGAACTGCTGGCGCAGCATATCGCCATGCGAGGGGTCGAGCTTAAAGGAGACGATAGGCCGCCCCTCTTTATCGCCGCCGCACATAGCAAACATTTTATCAGCCAACCGGTACAACGTGGCTTCCCACTCCGCTTTGTACAGCTTGGTTGCGCCAGTCTTCGCGGTTAGATACTCATCCAGCCAAGGATAATTGAACATAAATTTACCTCAATCACAACTCAAAACTCATAACTCACAACTCAAAACTCGGTCTGCGCAGCAGACCACCGCAGTACGCCAATGCCCACTAAACCGGGGCCGGTATGTACCGCCATGCTGGGAACTATTTGCCCTTCCACTAAAATCTTGGCCTGCGGCAGCTTGGTCAGCAGCCGTTCCTTTACCTGTGCCGCGTCTGCCGCCGCCGCGCCATGCATAACGGACACATATATATCCTGAGCCCCGGCGGCAAAGCGTTCGGCGCATTCGCTCAGGCGGCGCAGAGCCAGTGAATGCCCCACCACCTTAGCCTCCGTGATGTACACGCCCTCTTCATCGCAGGTGATAATGGGCTTTATACGCAAAGCGCTACCTAAAAGCGCCGATACATGGCCGATGCGCCCGCCCCGCCGCAAATATTCCAGTGTGCGCAGGTAAAAGAAAACCTTGCTGTTTTGTATCTCCAGCGCCATACGCGTTTTCAGTTCCGTCCATTTTATGCCCTGCTCCAGCAAGCGCGCCGCCAATAAGGCCAGCATGCCGCTACCGATAGAGATATTGCGGGAATCCACTACCTCCATCTCCAGCCCGGGGCAACTGTCCTGGTTCAAGCGCAGCATATTGCAGGTACCGGAAAGGTGGCTGGAAATGCTGATGGCCAGCACTTTTTCATAACCGTCCCCGCTGATCCGCCGCAACATATCCGTTATCTCCTCGCCTGTGGGCAGGGATGTAGTTGGTATTTCCTGCTCCATCATGGTATAAAGCTGCTCCGATGTAATAGCGTCGTCCTTATAGGTGGCATTGGAGAAAATAAGCGTCAGCGGTACTTGGTAGATATGATATTGCTCGCGCAGCGGCGCCGGTATATCGCTGCCGCTATCCACTAATATGGCAATTTTTTGTTCCTGCATATTTCTTTCCATCCTTTATAATTATTTATCTTTAGCAGCGTTCCACAGAGATAATAAGCGTTTGGCAGCGAGGCTGGATGATATAGCCGCGGCCGATAAATGCATCAACAGCTGCCTTCTTTCCTCTTCCCCGGTTAAAAGCGACGCGCCGGCGGCAGCTAGCGCTGCTTCCTGTCGCGCGCAAAAGGCATCGTAAACCTCCATAGGCTGACGATTCCACAGCGCAAAATCTACGGCGGCTTGGATATCAGCCAACGAAACCGTTTGCTTGCTGAGTGTAATGATGATCAAGCGCGCAATATGCGGGCGTCCGTATTTTTTTTTGACTGGTTTAGGCAACAATCCCTGCTTTACATAGTTATTGATCATGGCGGCGGTGATGAATTTTTCCTCCACCAGCAACAAGCCGCCTAACTGCGTTTCCAAAAAGGCCACCACCTGATCCACGTACAATTCTATTTGCGGTAATTCAGACCAGCGCGGCAAATGCCATCTGCTGATAGAATCCGCCCATTGACTCAACGCGTCCTGTGGCATCATTCTCATCCTTTCTTATTAATAAAACCTTATAATCTAGTATCAATAACTAGATTATAAGGTTTGCAACATCAGTTGTCAAGCAATTATTTTCTATGGCATTGTTTCACGTGAAACAATGCCATTATAAATCTTCCTCCAGTAGACTGTCCAAAATGCGCTGCAAATCATCTTCGCTGTAATAATCAATGATTATTTGCCCGCGCCCCTTTTTATCATGCACCGCTACCTTCACGCCCCATTTATCCTTCAACCGATTAGCGATATCTGTAAATAGCGGGTGTTGCTCCTGGCGGATGGGGGCTGGTTTGGCTGCCACTTCTTTAGGCGAACGGGCCTCCTTAAAAGCCTGCGCTACCTGCTCGGCTTGCCGCACCGAAAGCGCGTCCGTTACTATCCGCTGCGCTAATACAGCTTGTTGCCGTGCATCTGTAAGCGATAATATAGCCCGCGCATGACCGGCGCTGATAGCGCTTTCGCGCAAAAGCTGCTGATATTGCGGAGCCAAATTTAATAAACGCAGAGTATTGGCGATGTAAGGACGGCTTTTGCCCAAACGGGCTGCTAAATCCTCCTGCGTATAGTTGTAGAGTTCCAGCAGATTATGATAAGCCCGCGCCTCTTCCAAAGGCTGCAAATTCTCGCGCTGTATATTCTCAATTAAAGAAAGTTCCTGCGCCTGCTGCTGCTGTAAGCTACGCACGATGCAAGGGATATCCTGTAATCCAGCCATTTGCGCCGCGCGCCAGCGCCGCTCTCCGGCGATTATGGTATAGCCCTGCTCTTCCGCCATCACGACAAGCGGTTGTATAAGCCCGTGCTCGCGGATGGAAACAGCCAGTTCCGCCAACTTATCTTCGTCGAAATGGCGGCGCGGCTGATGCGGATTGGCTTGTATTTGGTTTATGGAGATTTGCAGCACATGCTCGCGGCCGGAGTCGTCCTCATGTAAAAAAACCGGCGTATCCGGCAGTAATGCGGCTAAGCCGCGGCCCAACCCGCGTGGAGGTTTCTTATTGTCCATGTATTTCCTCCATCATAAACTCAGTATGGCTTGTCCATACGCGGCTTTTTACCGTTCCTGGCTAAAAATTCCCCGGCGAGCAAGGCATATTGCTGCGCCCCTTTTGATTTAGGGTCATAGTATATCACCGGCAAACCATGGCTGGGCGCTTCGGAAAGGCGCACATTGCGGTGTATCAGCGCATCGTATACCTTGGTTCGGAAAAATTGGCGCATCTCTGTCGCCACCTGTGCGGAGAGATTGGCGCGCGGGTCGTACATAGTCAGAAGTACGCCTTCAATGGCTAAATCCGGATTGAGGTTGGCGCGAACCAGTTCAAAAGTAGCCAGCAACTGGCTTACTCCCTCCAGCGCGTAATATTCGCATTGCAGCGGTATCATCACGCTATCGGCGGCGGTCAGCGCGTTGATGGTCAAAAGCCCCAACGAAGGCGGGCAGTCGATAAACATAAAATCATAATCCGACCGCACCTGAGCCAAGGCCCGCCGTAATTTATGTTCGCGCGAAATTGCCGAAACCAGTTCCACCTCCGCTCCGGCCAGTTGTATGGTGGCCGGTAAAAGCGCCAGACCGTCATAAGCCGTAGCAAGGCTTAAGGCCTGCACAGGCAAATCATTGATCAGCACATCGTAAATACAGTGATTAATATGTTTGCGATCCACGCCTATGCCGCTGGTGGCATTGCCCTGCGGGTCGATATCTACTATCAGCACTCTTTGGCCCAACCTGGCCAACATGGCGCCGAGGTTAATGCTGGTGGTGGTTTTCGCCACCCCGCCTTTTTGGTTAGCTATCGCTATTATTTTCCCCATTTTTGTACCTGCCATTTATTTTAAAATGCACGTAGCATTATTACATGTTTTAATTGGTTCAGTTTATCCGTATGGTACTATTCTGCGCGACAGTGTATATATCCTGCCGATTTAGTCCCTTATCGGCGAAAATGAACGCAAAATGATAAATTTTTGCTAAAAATCCTGATTTATACTCTTCGAAAATGCAGATATAAGTCACCTGCTTCCCGGTAGTGTAAATAAGAACAAGATAATTATTCAGGGGCAATGCCATTAATCAATCGCATGCTGTAAGGGAAGGCGTCCTCGACGTCCTTCAGTAACAATAACCTCCAAAATCTTAGGCAGCCACACAACCGCAAACGCTTACGCTACCATGGGCTGTTACACAAACAGGAGCTGTTGCGTAAGCACAGATGATTGCGCCAACACAGACGATTGCGCCAACACGGGCGTATACAATACGCCCCTACTACATCCCGCTTACCATATGGCTTTGAGGTGCCTTGTAGAAACGGGCTGTCGAGGACGCTAGCCCCTACAGATAACAGCTGCTTAAGCACTAATAGCAAGGATTCTAATCAGATATAAAACAATTTGTTTTCTCAGTAGCTCCAAACCTCACGCCCCACACCCTACACTACACACTGCACACTCCACACTTGCGGTCGAAGACCGCATTGGTTTCACGTGAAACAATCTGAATATTTACTCTTTGTTTCGAACGGTAATCATCACCCGTATTAAATAATTTTCGTCTTCAGTAATACAGACTTCATTCAAGGGGTATTCTTCGTAAGCATCACCGCATATTTCGAAACCATTATTATTGATATGTTCCAGCAATCTTTGGTATAATTCATCACTTTGTCCATATCCACCGCGCGTATAGCCGATGGCATAAAGCGCGGCGGGTCTTTTGTCTTGGCCTTCAGGGTTAAAGAAATAATAACGATCCGGCCAAACCCAGTCCTGGCGCATGATACGCTCCTGAGAAAAGTTTGCCCACACGGAATAGTTCAAATCTATATGCGGATACTTTTCACATATTGTCTGATAAAAAGCGAGCAACGCGTCATAATCGTTTTTGCCGTGGCTGTAATCATTCAGCTCGCCTAACACGATTGACTCTGCCGGCAGAAATTGTATGGTGATTTCTCTTTCGTCAATGTCTGCCACCGATAGTATGGTTTCCTGAAGTGTCAGCAGAAGCTTACGCGCACGCATCCAATCCGCTATTTTTTGATCTATTTTCGCAATCTGCCGCGTCAACACCTCCCCGGCTAGTTGCGGGTTACGCCGATCTTTCAAACCCTTGATTTCTTCCAAAGACATGCCTAATTGCTGTAATGTACGGATCATATTGACAAGGGCCAGTTGACGGCTGGAATAATAGCGGTAATTATTTTCTCCGCGTGCTGCCGGGGAAAGCAAGCCGATCCGGTCATAGTGCAGTAAGGTATCGCGGGTGATCCGCGAAAACCTGGCAAATTCACTTACCGATAATAAACCGGCGTCTGTCATTCGTATTGCTCCTTTCAGTTTATCTTTTTCACAAACGCCTAAATTGCTCAAGAGAATTGTATCATATAACTAAATAAGAGTCAATATTAAATATGAATTTGTAATAAAATCTTATAATATTACTTGACTCTAGTGTAACACCATGGTTTATAGTATACTACATATCGTATAAATTTGCTTATTGTATTGGAGCACGCATAGCTCCCGCAGAAACAAAATTTATAGGTGATGTGCTACAGTTAGCGACTAAAGTTCAGGAGGGATATGATTATGAACTGGTTTAAAAATCTCAAAGTCCGTTCCAAGATGCTGCTATCTTTTATTCTGGTAATTATGCTTGCCGCCGGCGCCGGTGTTTTTATCCTCACCAGCATGAGAAGCATTGATAGCAGTTATGAAAACGCATTGCTGCTTACCGGTCAGCGTATGCAGCGCATTTTTGCTTCAACGGATCATTATTCAAGAGTACAGATGATTATACGCGAAATTTATTATCCACAAAATACACGCGACGACCTGAACCGGCTGTCACTTGAGTTAGAAAAAGAGCTGGACAGCTTTGCAGAAGAGCTTAAGCGCCTGAATGAGGTGGCCTCTCCTGCTGTAATTGAAAAGGTTCAATCAGTTCTGCCATTGGTTGAAACATACCGTACCGACGCAAAAAACATGATCAGTCTGTTACTGGCCGCTGGAGAGATTTCAGTCGAAAATCCGGCTTATCGCGCCGCACAGATCCAAGCGCAGCAAAAGACAAACAATATGAGTATTAGTTATGCCAACGATATGACGGTTACTATCAATCAACTATCTGACATGGCAATTGGCGTACTCCATAACCTGACTGAAGAAAACAGCAATAAAGCCGAACGCATTCTCTATAGCGCTTTCATCATATTCGCGATAGTAGCGCTGCTTTCCACCACTATTGCGCTCTACATTCCCAGCCTCATCAGCAAACCGCTTGCTCCGCTAGCCAACTTTATGAAGAAGGCAGGCGCCACCGGCGACCTTACCCTTGACCCCGCGGATGAAAAGATCATCAACAAATATGGACAAGTCAAGGATGAGATCGGCCAAACCATCAACGGCGCTGCTACATTTGTCCAACATATAACCGCTTTTGCCGCGGAGTTGGAAGCTGTGGCGGGCGGTGATCTGACTGTTGATATCAGCTTACTTTCCGAAGCGGATACGATGGGAAAATCCCTAAAGAATATGCTGGATAGCTTGAACCGCATGTTCGGTGAAATCAATGCTTCCACCACTCAGGTATCTACCGGCGCGAAACAGGTATCTGACGGCGCTCAGGCCCTGGCGCAGGGTTCCACGCAGCAGGCTGCCTCTATACAGGAATTATCCAGTTCCATAGAAGACATAGCGCACAGAACCAAAGAAAACGCCGCCATCGCTGAAAAAACCTCAAAGCTATCCGAAACGATCAAGGAAAATGCCGAAAAGGGTAGCCGGCAGATGAATGAAATGATAACGGCGGTCAACGAGATCAACGAGGCCAGTAAGAATATCAGTAAAATCATCCGCACCATCGACGATATCGCTTTCCAGACCAATATCCTCGCCTTGAACGCCGCTGTGGAAGCTGCCCGCGCCGGACAGCATGGCAAGGGATTTGCGGTGGTGGCTGAAGAGGTGCGCAATCTCGCGTCCAAGAGCGCGGAGGCCGCTAAGGATACCGGCCATATGATACAGAACTCCATGGAAAAGGCGGAACTAGGCGCACGTATAGCGGGCGAAACCGCCGCCAGCCTAATGGATATCGTATCCGGCATCAATGAATCGGGTCATCTTATAGCGGAAATTGCCAGATCTTCCGAGGAACAGTCATCGGGCATAGCGCAAATCAATATCGGCGTCGATCAGGTGGCGCAGGTAGTCCAGCAGAACAGCGCCACAGCTGAGCAAAGCGCCGCCGCCGCGCAGGAAATGAGCAGTCAATCGGCATTGCTGCATCAGCTTATCGCGCAATTTAAACTCAAAGAAAATGGCGCTATGTACCGCCACTCGCCGCATATTGAAGAATCCATGCCGAGGAATCTGATGTTGTTGAAAAAAGCCGGTGTTAGCAGGTCTGAATTTGGTGATTATGGCAAATACTAATGGTCTGCTTCGCAGTCCAAGTTTTGAGTCGTGAGTTATGAGTTTTTAGTGAATTCTTGTTTTTTGTTTGCGCGGTTTGTCTATAAGACACTTAGGCTGTGTACACAAGGCTGCGTATAATAGAAAATCTTCATTATTATGAAAATAATTTTCATAATAATGAAGATTTTCTATATAATAATGAAGATGCAGCAAAAATGTGGCTTATTGCGTGACGGATAAAATGTAGGGTAGGGCTTCCGGACGTCAATACCAGCAACATAAGCGCGCAGACAGATTGCCATCTGTTCCTAAAAAAATCGCTTACCTGAAGGGGTCGATGGTAATCTGCCCGATTTATATCAACGCGTTTACGCGAACGTCAAAGTAAGTGTTGTGCGCTCTATCTTATCAAATCTTACGCTTAATTCCGGAACCGCCCACTGCTGTTCGCGCCAGGTTTTATATATGCTTGGTATGCCGCTACCCGCGCGTTCGCCGATGTCGATCATATTGAACATCTTCATGAGTATCTCATTACGGGGCACGGATACGCCGCCGCTGATCGCTTCGTCTATTTCCAAACGTAAGCCGCCGGGGTTGGCAATAGAGATTTTATCGTAATAATTCTTTATGACCACGCCGCCCTCGCCGTAGTAATCGGCGTTGATCAGGCAATTGGCCAGCGCTTCACGCAAGGCTTTATGCACCGGCGTATCATCGACCCTGTACCCGTTCTCAATTTTGAATGGGATTTTAATATGGGGATTTTGTATCATCTTATTGTAGAACGGTGTCAAATTCAATCATAAAATCAGCTCTTATTTAATCATCTTCAAAGTTGTGCGGTCGTACACTGAAGGGGGAATATTCTTCAAGATCCATCTTCATTAAGGGTACGCCGCTCTCTACATCGACGAATATGCCGAAATCTTTACTATCTTGTTTGACGAAGAAGAGATACATACCAAGACGGCCATCACGTACAGGATTGCTATTTACTGGCAAATCACCGCCAGTAAAATAAACATTCCACACATAATCCGATTGGTAGAATACAAAAGACGGGTTCTGATAACCTTCATCTAACAGTACTCTCCTTGCGCCGTCAACAGTGACTGGCCTCGTGATCAAGAGAAATATTATGGTAGCAAGAAGAATCATAGGAGAAACGATGCGAACAAAATTTGCATTACTAAACCAAGCATCGGTATTCTCATGCTGCAGGATTTCGAAAATAAAACCTGCGGGAATTATTGCCAGACATTGCCAGCAATACAGTCGGTAAGAATGGTCAGAGGAAAAAAAATAGCAATAACTGACTACAAGGGCTATGCAAAATGCAGATGCAATCTTACCGTTACGAGAGAGTCTTTTATAATTCTTCTGCCCAAGGCCTAAGAACGCAGACAATAGTAGTCCTGTTGCCCAGATAATAGAAAGCGTATTTATAGATTCGGCCTCGGCGTACAGCCTGTATTCAATAATAAAGAGTGCTGTACATGAAATAAGGCAAATAATAATAGCGATAAAAAAACGTGGTTTGAGACAATTTTTGAGTTTGTTTATAATACGGCACACCGCCTTTTTCATCAAGTTCAACGTAAACGCCATTCGAGCGCAAAGCAACCCGCCCGTTACTCCAGCTTAAACCCCTGCTTTGGAAGCGGGGCTATGAAAACCAAAGCGCTTGAAGTTCTTGTGAAATTTGAGTATAATATGTGTATCAGAAAAACGGAGGGAGTCGCGAATATGCAATATATTACGGGTATACATGCCCTGAATCTACCCTGTTCGTTGCTGACCTGCGGCGACTGGCATCAATCGGCGCTACAATGGGAAAAACCGAGGTTCCGTAACAGCGAGGATAGTTTTTTCGGTGATTACGGCATTGAACAATGCTCGGTAGTGCCGGAAAACGAAGGGACATATGCCGTCGCCAATCATATCCGGGCGCTGCTTGATCTGTTGGAGCTGGGGAATTACAGCTTAGCGCAGGGAATGAATGAAGAATTTATCGGCAACGACGATTATACTGATGAGATATTTGATAAAGTAACCTTAATGAAGGACTTATCGCATTGGCGCGGGATTGACCGGTTCATGGGGCAGGAATACTACGGCAAGTGGCTGGATTACAAAAGGAAGGTGGGACTATGAGAGATTGGAGAAAACCGCATGGAAGAGCCATTGTTTCTTTTGTGAAATAATTATTTGATTTAACGTTTATCTGCAACAATTATTTTCACCTGCTTTCGCCCCAAACCGTTGCTTTACTACGCGGCGCCGTAGAACATAAAGGAATAGCGCAGTTTGACTATGTTGTGAGAAATCAGCCGGATGAATTGATCAATATCGACAAGCTGGCGGCAGATTTCCTCACTATGTATGACCGGTTGGGATTACTGTTAGATGAAAACGAGCGGGAGCTTTTATCAAACGGTTTGGAATTCAGCGAGTGAGTTACTCCAGCTTAAACCCCTGTTGCGCCGATTCGTCTTGTATCATTATCGCCTGATAGAGGCGATAATATTTGCCCTTTTGCGCCATCAGTTCCTCATGGCTGCCCTGTTCCGCGATAATATTGCCGTCGATCAGCAGTATCAGGCCGGCATTGCAAAACGTCCTTTCTTTACATAATATGTTTAACCATGCAATTGATGCCATACGTTTCAAGTTGCTTTTTATCTACCAAATCAAATGAAATATTGGTAAAATTAATGAAGCGATTATTGTTTAATCCTGTAGGAACGTGACCACTTATTCTGACTTTCAACAACCCCCGTTCAAACTCGCCAAGTTTATCCAAATTTATTAACAGCAAATATACCACCTTTTTAGTAATTTTTTCGTCCAATGAATATTTACGAAGCAAGCTATCCTTGATTTTTGCACCCATTTCCAGAGCAAACAGTGGTTTCTTTTCCGTTCCCGCTGCAATAAGCATTTCATAATCCTCTTTACGCCGGAATTCCGGAGCCCTTGGGTTTTGAAAATCCTTTACTTCTATAAAAAATAAACATTCGGCATCCTCGGCAATAAAATCGACTGCTTTCATTCCATATGGATTATTCTGCCTATTGTCAAATCGCTCTGCAGCAAGAAAAGATGAAAAGTCAAATTGCAAATTACCCTCATCAAGCAATATACTCATCGTCTTGTACCTCCATAGCATCGGCAACAACTGCTTTGAACAAGTCCGCGCTTGCAGTTTCAAGATGATTACCTGGTATTTTGACGTATTCGGGTGACGAGTTACATATAATCTGTCTGTCTTTAGCTATTGATAGATTATGGAACATTACAGGAATGCCCTTATCTTTTCTTACATCAAAATACCTGGCAAGATTATAGTCATGAGTCGCGACAAAAATCTGCACCCCATTTTTTGCTAATTCAAGTAGAATGTCAACAAGCATTGGCACAAGTTCGGGGTTGAGGCTGTTCTCGGGTTCATCCCAAAAAAGAATTGTGCCTGATTCAAGCAAACCATTACGGAGTAGCTTCCATAATAAACCAAATTTGCGATAACCGCTTGCTTCAAAACTAAACGGTACTTTGTCACTAATGCTCGTTTTTTCAACAAAAAAGTCTTTACCATCAAATGATACTGTTCCGCCAATTATAGAGGCAATCCTTTCGAGAACCTTTCGTGCGTTTTGTGTTATTTCACGGGTCGGTTCAAGCTCAGCTTTGGCGATGATATCCAGCTCTGTTTTGTCAAATGGCACCGCTCGTTCTCTATTAAGTGCCAGAAAACCACGGGAATGAGATAACATCTCTGTTGTGGGGATAAAAACCGAGGGCAATTCTCTGTTACACCATAAATAAGCTTCTTTATTCTCTTTTGAACCCATTTCCCCGATATGAAAAGTCATTTTAGTTAAGCATTTTGCAAAAGAAACATTCAAAGCAGGCCCTATTTCGTTATCTGCAAATTCTGACACTCGAAGTGTTGAAGCGAATTCATCGGAATCATCTGATGTAAAAAAATAACTTGGCCCAACGAAATAATCTTTGAGTAAAAAAGGTATTGTGTAAGGGGCATCTGGACTTGTGCTAAGTTGAAAATTAGTTTTTTGCTCTTCAAATATGATTTTGTCAGCAAACTCACAAGCCCAATAAAGCACTTTTAACAAGGTAGTCTTGCCTGTACCATTGCCGCCAATAAGAACATTAATACCATTACAAAAACTTGCCGCGAACTCATCCCTGAACACGAGGAAATCCTTAATCTCTGCATGATTGATAGCCATACTGATTCCTCCCTGAAATTATCTTAAAGCTACAAGTTCTTCTATAATTCAAAAACTCTTTTCACTCACAACTCACAACTCACAACTCACAACTCGGGCTGCAAAGCAGCCCGCCCGTTATTCCAGCTTAAACCCCTGCTGCGCCGATTCGTCCTGTATCATTATCGCCTGATAGAGGCGGTAATATTTGCCCTTTTGCGCCATCAATTCCTCATGGCTGCCCTGTTCCGCGATAATATTGCCGTCGATCAGCAGTATCAGGCCGGCATTGCGTATGGTGGAAAGGCGGTGCGCTATGATGAAGGAGGTGCGACCTTGCAGTACATTGGAGATGGCGTCTTGGATTAGGCGCTCTGTTTCGGTGTCTATTGAGGAGGTCGCTTCGTCCAGTACGAAGATCGGCGGATCGGCGATTATGGCCCGGCCGAAGGAGACCAGCTGCTTTTCGCCGGTGGAGAGCCTGTCGCCGCCTTCGCCCACATCGGTGTCATAACCGTTCTCCAGCTTTTGCGCCAAAACATCCACGCAGGAAAGCCGGGCGGCGGCGGCGATTTCCGCATCTGTGGCGTCCAGTTTTCCGTAAAGTAGATTATCGCGCAGGGAACCGGAGAACAAATGCGGGGATTGCTGCACATAGCCGAGATTACGGTGCAGCCATAGCTGGCTGCGCTCGCGGTAATCGGTTCCGTCTATCAGTATACTGCCGCGGCTGGGTTCGAAAAAGCGGCAAATCAGGTTGACAAAAGTGCTCTTACCGGCCCCGGTCTCGCCGACTATGGCTACCGTGGCCCCCGCCGCTATTTTGATGTTGATATTCTCCAGCACATAATCGTCCTCAGGGGCGTCCGGATACCTGAACCATACGTTCTGGAATTCGATTTCGCCGCTGATTGCCGGCCAGTTTTCTATCCTGGGCGCGAATGCGTCCCCGTACTCCGCCTCGACCGCGGCGGTATCGGCGACGGTGCAGGGTTGCGCTAAAAGGCTCATCACCCGTTCGATATTGACCTGCGCCGACATCACCTCGGAGGTATAACGCGCGACATGCGAGATCGGATCCAGTATGGCGAAGGCGTAGGCGATAAAAGCGGAGAGTATGCCGAGATCGAGCGTACCGGCCACTACTGAAACGCCGCTCCGGTAGAGTACCATAGCCACAGCCATGGAGCCAACGAAGGTGATCAAAGGCAAAAAGACGGCGTTGAGCCGGGTCTGCCTCAGCGAAGCCACATACATTTCGTCGGTGACCAGCGAAAAACCGTTGCAGTTTTTATCCTCGATAACCAGTGTTTTGGAGGTTTTCGCCCCGTTGATATTTTCATTGAAGGAACTGGTGATTTTGGCATTGGCCTGCCGCATCTGATGATTGGCTTTCAACAATTTGGGCTGGAAGATAACGGTGACGAGAAAGAATATGGGTATAATGGCTAGGACGATCAGCGCCATCTTTACGTTGAGTATAAGCATGGCCGCGAATATGCCGATAAGATAGAAAAGATGCCAGCAGAACATGGCTCCGACCCAGGCGATCATGCCGCTGATACGGTTGGTGTCGCTCATGACGCGGGCCAGCACATAGCCTACGGATGTGGAATTGTAAAAGGAAATGGGCAAATTTTGCAGATGCGTGAAGCAGACGTCCTTCATATGTTTGCCCATATTCATCTCGATGATCATGGCATGGCGGGAATAGAACACCGTGGTCAAGGCCTGAAACAATACCACCGCGATATAAGTAATCGCAAAGGACGAAAGCCCCGCCGTTGTTTGCGGCGTCACAAAATTATCCACTGCGTACTTGGTAAACAGCGGGATAACAGCGTCTACCGCGGCGGAGAGCAACATCAAAATCACTACCACGGCTATGCGCCCGGATAAGGGTTTTAAAAATGGCAGGAGCTTGGCCCAGATATGCAAGCTTATCCGCCGGCTGGCTTTTTCATCCACAACATCAGCCAAGCAAATCACCACCTTACTGTTGGTCTGCTTCGCAGCCCAAGTTTTGAGTCGTGAGTTATGAGTTTTGAGTGAATTAGGTTCTCGTAACTTTAATATGAAACAAATTATCCCTGACCCCTGACCCCTGACCCCTAACCCCTTGCGGGTGAAATCTGCATCAGGGTCATCGCGTCGCTCTGCATTTTATAAACGCGGCGGTAGATGCCATCCTCCGCCACAAGTTGCGCGTGGTCGCCCAACTGTGCCAGGCGGCCGTTTTCCAGCACCAGAATTTGATCGGCCTGCATAAGCGCGCTGATACGGTGGGATATCAATATAACCGTTTTCCCGGTCAGGTTTCACGCAAGGCCAGCCGAATTTTCTCATCTGTCTCCATATCCAAGGCGGACATGGAATCGTCGAAAATCAGCACCGGGCAATCCATCATCAGCGTGCGCGTGATCGCCACCCGCTGCTTCTGGCCGCCGGAAAGGGTCACCCC
>Ga0123356_10001863_pt1 | contig 22834 bp, 21 predicted proteins | sample TergutEmb28metaG_2_FD_92546 | JGI IMG/M metagenome (GOLD analysis project Ga0123356, IMG submission 92546) | Embiratermes neotenicus P3 segment gut microbial communities from Petit-Saut dam, French Guiana - Emb289 P3 | ecosystem: Host-associated > Arthropoda: Insects > Digestive system > Gut ...
AAAAGAAGGAGGTTTATCCAAAAAAACAACTTGCTAAATGTGCGTAATTGGGTAGGGAGCTGCCAAGGGTAAGAATTCATTGCAATTTGATAAATCCCCTTGACAAAATACATAGGAGTACACGGAGTTTCACGGAGAAGATAAAATCTCGTTCTCCTCCGTGTCTTCCTCTGCTATCGTTTATCCAATCTTGTGTACTGCAAGTGAGGCTGTACGCACTTGTACGCCGGGCGTATGATTCTGCCGCCCGCGATGATTTCTTCCAGACGGTGAGCGCACCAGCCTGCAATACGGCTTGCTGCAAAAATCGGAGTATTTAAATCTTCCGGGATACCAAGCATTCTGTATACAAAGCCCGAATAAAAATCTACGTTTGTGCAGATATCTTTATCAGAACCTTTTACTTTCTTAAAGACTGTCGGAACAAGCTGTTCGATAAGACAGTGCAGATTAAATTCTTTTATCATGCCTTTTTCTTCTGCAAGAGATTTTGCTTTATCGCGTAAGAGGCTTGCCCGCGGGTCTGTAATTGTATAAACAGCATGGCCCTGACCGTAAATCAATTTAGTGCCGTCGTATGCCTGACCTTTTAGAATTTTTTCCAGATAAGCGGAGACTTCTTCTTCGCTTTCCCAGTTTTTTACATTCTTCTTAATATCATCCATCATTTCGATTACTTTTGCGTTTGCTCCGCCGTGTTTGTAGCCCTTAAGCGAACCGATACCTGCGGCAATAGCAGAGAATGTATCAGTATCAGAAGACGTAACAACATGAACAGTAAATGTCGAGTTGTTTCCGCCGCCGTGTTCTGCGTGGAGAACGAGAGCAAGGTCTAAAAGCTGAGCTTCGTATTGAGTGTACTTCTTATCAGGCCGTATCAACGAAAGCAATGTTTCTGCCGCTGAGAGAGTAGGGTCAACCTGATGAATGATCAAACTTTCGCGGTCAAAGTTATGTTTCTTTGACATGTAAGAGTAGGCGGCGATACTTGGGAATCGCGCGATAAGTTCTACGCACTGGCGCAGAACGTTTTCGGGATCTTGGCCTTCGGGGTTTTCATCATAGGGATACAATGCAAGAACAGAAGATGCCAATTTATTCATAATGTCGCGCGAAGGCGCTCTTAAAATTACGTCTTCTATAAAATTTTTGGGAAGCGCTCTGTTTTCGCCGATTAACTTATTAAAATCTTCCAGCTGACTTTTGTTGGGCTGTTTTCCAAAGAGAAGAAGGTAAACAGTTTCTTCAAAACAAAACCGGTTTTGGCTTGCAGCTTCGGCGGCAATTTCTACAACATCAATTCCTCTGTAAATGAGTTTGCCGGGAACGGCGACTTTTTTTCCGCCGCTGACATCGTAACCGTATACATCGCCTACGCGTGTAAGGCCTACAAGTACGCCGGTACCGTCATCATTGCGCAAGCCGCGTTTAACGCCGAATTTTGCGAATAGTTCCGAATCGATATAATCGTTACCGGAGATTTCCTTTAGGTGCTCTTTCAAATCCATAATAGTTCACTCCTTTCCATTCTATTGTTTGCTGTCCTCATTTCGTATCTCGACACGGCGGATTTTTCCGCTTATGGTTTTTGGAAGCTCAGTTACAAACTCCACGATTCTTGGGTATTTGTAAGGCGCTGTTGTTTTTTTAACATGGTTCTGTAATTCTACCTTAAGTTCTTCTGATGGTGTATAGCCCTTTGCAAGTACAACAGTAGCCTTAACAGCCGTGCCTCTTTCTTCGTCAGGTACGCCTGTTACCGCGCATTCCAGCACTGCAGGGTATTCCAACAGCGCGCTTTCAACCTCAAAGGGTCCGATACGGTAGCCCGAACTTTTTATTACATCATCGTTGCGTCCGACAAACCAATAGTAGCCGTCTTCGTCTTTCCACGCGACATCCCCTGTATAGTATATATTGTTGTTCCATACAGATGAAGTAAGCGCTTCGTCACGGTAGTATCCGCCGAACATTCCGCAGGGCTGACGCTTGTCTGTTCTTAACGCAATCTGACCTTCATCGCCCATGCTGCAGGGAGTTCCGTCTTCGAGCAATAATTCGATGTCGTAGCCGGGCGCTGGTTTGCCCATAGAACCCGGTTTTGGTTCGAGCCAAGGCCATGTACAAAGAGAGACTGTAAGTTCTGTCTGCCCGTAACATTCGCGCAGTTTAATGCCGGTACCTTCCAAAAACTTGTCAAAGATTTCGGGGTTAAGCGGTTCGCCTGCGACACAGCAATGTTTAAGAGCGGAAAAATCGTACTTCTTTAAATCTTCTTTAATAAAGAATCTGTAAATTGTCGGCGGCGCGCAAAAACTTGTCAGTTTATACTTGCTGATTATTTCCAGCATTGCCGTCGGTACAAAGCGGTCGTAGTCATAAACAAAAATGCCCGCTTCGCAAAGCCATTGACCGTAGATACAACCCCACGCGGCTTTTGCCCAGCCGGTGTCGGCAACTGTAAAATGCAATCCTTCCGGTATAACTTGGTGCCAGTATTTTGCTGTTGCGATGTGTCCCAGCGGGTAAACAAAATCGTGCCGCACCATTTTGGGCATTCCGGTAGTGCCGGATGTAAAATACAACAGCATGATATCTTTGTTCGCGCTTGCGTTTGCAGGTCTTTTAAAATCTGTTGACGCTTTTTCCATCAGGGGACTAAAGTCTACCCATTCAAGCAAGGGCTCCGGCATTGGAAATCCTGACTGCGCTTCTGCAGATGCTCCAAAGACTCCAGCGGCTCCGTCTGTTACGCTGCCTGTAAAAGGATTCGTACTGTAAGAGGTTTTTGTTTTATTTGCAAGATTCTCTTTTACAATCTTTGCAGGATCATCATTTTTATTGCTGTGAACCGAACGGACAAATGCTTTGTATTTTAAATGCATCATGCCGTAGGACTCGCCGCTTTGTCCCATTATTGATTCCGCTTCGTCTATGCGCTGCATAAGATCATAATCATCAACGCAGATAATCGCTTTAATGTCCGCGGCATTACATCTGTACACAATGTCCTTTGTGGTAAGCAGGTGAGTTGCGGGGATAGCAATCGCGCCGATTTTATGCAGCGCTAATAAAACCGGCCAAAACTCCCAGCGGCGTTTTAAGACGAGCATAACTGGATCGCCTTTTCCGATTCCGGCATTACTCAGTATATTGGCTGCTTTGCAGGAAAGGTCTTTCATCTGAGCAAAAGTAAAAGCGGCATCCGCTCCCTTTTCGTCGCACCATTGCAGAGCGCGTTCATTAGGTTTTTCCTGCGCAAGCACATCAATAACATCGTATGCAAAATTAAAATTATCCGGAACATTCACGGAATAATTATTATAAAAATCCTCGTAGGATTCGAATTCTGTTCTTGTCAAATATTTGGCAAGCAATGACATAAAATTTCTCCTATATTAGTGTGACGAACTCGTCACCAGTATGGCGGTATCTGCCGTTTCAATGGCAGATACAAACAATTAGAATACAATCGCTAAAAAGCGGGCTGCCTTTCCGCCAAGCGCCTTCATACCATGAGGCTCTGTCGAATTATAATAGATGCAGTCGCCGGGGTTAAGTTCAATATCATGGCCGCTGATCGATATCAGCAGCCGCCCCTCCAGTACATAATTTAATTCTTGACCCGGGTGAGTATTTATGCTTATAGGTTTGTTTTCGGTTTCTGCGGAAGCTTCTACAATAAACGGCTCAGCTTTTTTGTTATGAAAATTATACGCAAGATTCCAGTAGCCGTACATTGGGCGGCGGCTTACTTCCGGGGCTTCCCCTGCGCGCGTTACGCAGTAAGTTTTTAGCTTGGAAGCCTTGCCGCTTATTAACTCCGACAAGTCTACTTTAAAACGCGAGGCTATTTCTACAAGAGCGCCGACCGAAAAATCTTTTTCTCCTGATTCCCATGCTTTATATGCAGCCGGATCAAAGCCCAGCTCCTTTGCAAGCGATTCAGCGGATATTTCCTCGATCTCTCTTAGAACCTTTACACGAGACGCGATTTCTTTAACATCTTCTTTCATCAATTTCCCCCATAGAACGGGCAGCGAAAACCACAGGCGGTCTGCGGGTAAAAAACCCGTTTTCCACTACGCCGGGGATTTGATTTAATTCTGTTTCCATAAAAGAAGGGTCTATGCGATTGCTTATCACATCCGTTTTAAAACAGATGTCCAGAATTATATTTCCATGTTCAGTAATAACTGGTCCGGCTTTTCGTACTGCCTCTCTTAGTATAACATTTGCTCCAAGTTTTTCAAGTGCTTTTGTTACCTGAACTCTGCCTGCCGGGACAACTTCTACCGGGACAGGAAAGCCGTATCCTAGATTCTCAACGAGTTTTGACGTATCGACTATTATTGCGTAATCCGAAGAGGCGTATGCAGCTAACTTTTCTATCAATAGAGCGCCGCCGCCGCCTTTGATGAGGCGGTTTTGCGGGTCTACCTCGTCAGCGCCGTCTATTGTTAAATCCAGCCCTGCCGCAAGCTCACGCGAATTAAGCGTGTAAAAGGGAATACGAAGTCTTTCACATTCTATCTCAGTCTGAAAACTCGTAGCAAAAGCGGATATATCTTTTAGAGTCCCGTCAGCCATAAGTTCTCCAACTCTGCGAACCGCGAAAACCGCCGTCGAGCCTGTTCCAAGACCCAGCTTCATGCCGCTTTTTACCAAACGGTCTACTGCAGTTTTACCTAATGCTTCTTTTAAGCCGGCTGTGTTTTGTTCCATGTATTTGCTCCCATACTATTTACCTGTAATAAAACTTTCTCAGGAATCTCATTGCCTGTGAACCGCGCATACTGAAGGCACGCCTGCCTGATAACCATATCGTATCCGTTAATAGTTCTGCAGCCTGCTGTCATTGCCCGTTTTAAAAACGGCGTAACAGCCGGCGTGTATATCAAATCCATTACCGCTTCTTTTCCTGTAAACGAATATAGTTCCAGCGGATCAGCGGCTTCGTACCCGTCCATTCCAACAGAAGTAGTCTGAATAATTATGTCACAGTACTTGGATAAGGTCTCTATTCCCTGATTATCAAGACCTCCCCATTTAAAGTTATACTGCGAAGCCAGCGTTCTTGCTTTGTGCACAGTGCGGTTTAAAATGAGCGCTTTTCCGCCCAGTCTGTGAATCTCTGACGCTACCGCGCGCGCAGCTCCTCCCGCTCCAACAATTGTAATTTTTTTATACTTTAAATTTTTTACTCCTAAAAAAACTAAAAGTGATGCCGAAAAACCTGTGCAGTCTGTATTGTCTCCGACCCAGCCTTCCGGAGAAAGATACATTGTGTTTGACGCGCCTATAGACTGAACAATCGGCGGCATCTTTGTAAGTTCCGAAAGCACTGCTTCTTTGTAAGGGACAGTAACAGAAAGCCCTTGTACATCCAGGTTTTCCGCCAGTTTTAAAATGTCGGTAATTGAATCTGCGGGAAACGGAACATAAACAGCGTCTGTGTTTTCTAGTTTGTATATAGTATTAAAAAACCATGGGCTTACGCTTGCTTTTAACGGATAGCCGATAATGCCGTATATTTTGGTGTTATTGGTTATTTTACGAAAGCGGTACATCTCTGACAACTCGCGTACATCCAAATGCCCGGGCGCGCCTACAGTTGTGTTTTCAGATAACGCGCTTGAGTATGTAAGAAATGAGCCGAATTTTTCCGCGAGGATTCGGGTATATATGCCGGCATGCCCCATACAGATAAGTATTTTATCTTGATTTGTAAAATTTTTAGAAGCTTCGTACATTTGCAGAACTTGGTTTGCAGAGTTTACCGCAACCGCTATTTTTATTATTTCTTCTCCGGAGCGCTGCATTGATTTTATTTTTGCGGATATATCTGTTGTGACGCCGTTTAAATCGTGGAACGAACGGATTATCCTTGTTCCAAAAGTACGCGCCGCTTCTTCTAAACTTGGAACATCAAAATCATCTTCGATATCGATATATGCAAAATTAAATCTGCTGTCGGCGTTTGCGTATGCAAGTCCGTTTGCAAGGAGTCTTACCCTCGCGCCTTCGCCGCCTGTAAAAAATCCGCCGTCAATGTCACGCCTGATTGTCAGAATTACAGGGATTCCTGCAAGTTCCGGAAACTGCCTGATATAAAGACGTTCGTCAGGGTCGAGGCAGTCAACGCGAAGTTCCGCTATGTCTGTAAAATTCCTGTGTTTATTTAAAATTTATAAATTTCTTTGAATGGTTTTTGCGGTTAAGCACAAACAGATTTTTGCCAAAACAGTACCTTCTTTTTTAAAAATCCGGGCGGTAAATATAAATTGCCGTTACAACGCCTGTGTTGGCAGAATTATTAAAATTTACCCTCATCATTAGCGGCCAGTCTCTTCCGGCTAACTGTACAAGCACATGGTTTCCTCTGTCTGACGCGCTGTTTCCTAGAACACGCAAAACGGCTGACTTTCTGTCTCCGTTAGAAACCCCATGAGTCGAAGCCAGTTTTACCTGCCATATCCGATCCCTAAAAATATAGAAATCCGCGCCGTTATACTGAAACACAACATCATCCTGCCAAGCTTCGCTGCCTCTTTCGGTAATTACAGATCTCGGCGTTCCAAAGCGTTCGATTAGGTCTGCCATCATCATGCCGACAAACGAAAGCTGCTCGTCATTGCTGAGTCCCGCATAAACCGGCTGGTTCTGCGCCCATAATTGAGTACTCAGTAATAATAGAAGAAACAATATAGAAACGCCCATCAGCTTTTTCATAGATTAATTTTAGCAGAAAAATCACTGCCATTCAATGAAAATCCAGATGTCGCTGTTAATCCGTAAAATACCCTCTGCGCTTATAAATACATTAATGCCCTGTCTGACCGGAAAAACCGGTGTTTCTCCTTTTTCAAAAACAAGCGGCTTTGCAAAGGGAGAAGAGCCGTACCAAGTACCCCCCGGCACCGGAACCGCTTTTTCAACCGTTGGCTGCGGAACAAGGCGGCGCCTGTCAAAGTTACCTGCGGCGGTTCTTTCGGCAACAGAGCGCCAATCGACAACCCAAGGGTCTTCGCGCACTGCGATATCCAGCGTTTCGGTAAAAAGCTCCCTAAAGCGCAGCCAGTCAAAATTGGCGGGAAGCCGGGAAAAGTTCTGGTCATTGGCGGTTATAAGCTCCCAGTAAAAGACAGTATCCGCTCCGGCTTCCCATGTTAATATTAGGCGGTTCCCTGATACATCATAAGGGAAAAGCGCTCCTGCCGGCTTAAATAGCCCGGGGATGAGGTTATGTTCCGGCCAAAAGGGCCAAGCAGTCACCGGATTTGTAAAAACAATAGGAATATCGATTTCTAAGCCGCTTTTCGGCGGAATGTCCGATATTTGGGTATTCCCGTTTGAGTCTACCCATTCTACGCGCCAATGCGGCTCGCCAAGCAGTAAAACCCATGTTTGCGGAGCTTTTGGCAGTTCCAGAATGTAGGTAGAAGGAAACCGCTCCTGGCAGCCTGCAAACGAGATTGTCGCAAGCGAGCCCGCCGCAAGCAAAAAAATAACAAGCAAAGATATATTAAATGTTTTCATATATATACATGGCGCGAGCCTGCGCGGCGCATTAAAGAATTATGAAAAGTTTGCATTTTTTTTTTAAATATATCATAATTAAAGAAATGGCAGAAATGGACATTAGTAATTATATCGAGAATCTCCAACAGGTGCTTTTAGCCCGCAAGGATTGGCTGGAAAGGGTAGAATTACTAAAATTAAAGGACGAACTCAGGGTTTTCCAGAGCGCGTTCACTTCATTATATAACATTTTTCTCAAAAAGAAGTCGATTGACGAGGATCCTTACAAACAGGAGACCAAAATCAGCGAGATCGAAGTGCCGGAAACAGGCGCTTTTCAGGAAAATAGGCGAATAGAGCAGCTTTCTATAAGACTTTCTAATTTTGACAGCCAATTGGACTTTTTGGTTAACTTTTATCAATTAGGCGTTGATTTCTTAAATCTTGACAGAATTAAACGAATTGTAGGGCTTATCAGATACATCGACTGGGTCAGTTTTTCACCGGATTCCCAGTCTCTTATGACAAAAGCAGTGGCAGAAATGACCAATCATTCAAAAGTCGGCGTGGATTCGCTTACATTGAGTATTATCGGTGAGAGCCTCACCAAATTGTCAAAAATAACGGGCGCGGCGATGAATACGCTGAAAGAGCTCAACATCTACTACAGGGAGAGCTATAAACTGACTGTCCGTCAGAAAATAACCAAGACTATGTCTGCAGGTGAGGCATCGCCGGAAAATATCAGGAAAAAAATGCCTTCTGTAATGCCCGGCTCTCCATTCTATAGAGAATTAATCGAAGAAATCATCAAAGAAGACTATTCCGACAACGGCGTTGATCTGAGAGATAACATTTTAAACAACCTCATGGTCAAAGAAGAAAAGCAAAAGGTAGTAAAACAGGTAGTAAATTACAAAAATATCCTTTTAGAGGGCATAATTGTAATAGGCGGCTCTTCAAATTCGTTTACAGAAATCCTTTCTAAGCTTTCTGATAACCAAACAGTGATGGAAAGCCGGAAAAAAGGCTTTTTTGAAGCGATAAAAGAGCTTATTAGGCAGATAACCAACGCCGAACCTGAGGAAGTTATCTATAATATCGAAAAAATGGACGATACCAAGGGTGTTCCCATAAAAGAAAAGTTGAATTTTCATCAATTTATGGACGATTTAGAGAAAAAGAACAAAATTTTAATCAGTTTTGTCCGTGGACCTGCCTACCAAAAGCTGTCTGCAATGACAGAAGAAGCAATAATCGGTTATCTTGATAAAAATATCAGGGAAGTAATGGCCTTGCATAAAACTCTTGGTTCTCTGGATGAGTACTTTAAGGCAAATGTAATTGCTTCTGACAGGGAAAAAATTAAAGGGATCAAGCCCGAGTTATCGGCATTAAAGAATAGCTATGTAAAAGCCAACCAATTATTGTATGAATATAACGCCCAAAAAGAACAAGCGGAGCAGATGAAGAAACTTGGGGTCAATCCTTCTCAGGTCGAAGTAGCTGCTCCTACCTCAGCTTCAACCTAAAAAGCCTTGATTTTTTCATTTTTTTAACTCAAATTATTGCCGATAATAGAACAAACGGGTAATAATTTGTCAAATTATTTTAAGCCGGTACTGGCTTTTGTTACATCCATTCTCATTTTTGCCGGATTTACATATCTGGTGGATGTCGAATTATTAAATTTTATCCAAACAAGATTCTATAACCCTTCTGTTGTTAATTCATATGTCAAAGAAAACACTGTAGATGCAGAACTCGTTCTTGACTACATCGTAGAACTGCAGGACAAGTTTTCCCAGACACTGACAGAACCCGCTGTACGCAGCAGCTTTTTGTATAACCAAAGCGCAAGTGATATTTTTGAACGCTCAAGGATATTTGGAGTGCTTTTAGAATCGACGGGGGGGCTTCAGTCTGTTCAATTTATTGATCTTGGCGGAACAAGAATTCACTTTTCGACTTCGGCGCGGGATATCATAAGTCAAAGCGCAAGTTCGACTTCTTTTAGAAACTACAATGAAGACCCAAATGCCCTGCCGTATGATATTGTAAGCGTCATTGACGGCGGAAGCGCCAAGTACACAATGGACGATAAAAGCGAAAGAATAATCTTTTCGTTTCCTTTTCATGATTCAATGGATGTTTACCGCGGAACTGCGCTTTTTAATATTTCTGTCCGCACATTAGCCGAAAAATTAATCGCAGAAGGCCGTCTTAATGTAAGCGACAATGTTTCTATTATTAGAGAGCCGTCAGGTATTCTTTTAGGAAGCCCCGAGACTTCTAAACTTGATATAAGCGAAAAAGTTGCGCAAATCTGGAACGAAGGCACACAAGGTCGTGTTGTTCTTGATACCGGAGATTCCGGGGCGCAGTATTCATTAATTTCTTTTAGATCCAATAATGGGATATTCTTTGGGCGGTTAATAAACGATTATTTATTTTCGATCTCAGAGCCGATGAAGCTCATTTTAAATCTTTCGATATTTCTTACATTCTTTTTAACATTATTTTTTGTTTTAAATTTAAAACCCAATCCTGCTACTGTTGTCAGGAATCGTTTAAAACGCCTTAGAGATAATCTCTTTGAACAGCTGTATGTAAACAAGACAAATCAAGAAAGAATAAAATGGATACTGGAACTTGAACAAAGACGCGACGGTATCCGGCAGGAACTCAAGTATAACATGAAGCTTAACAGCCGCATGGAAGAACAGGTAGACAGCATTATTGATAAGTCATGGGATGAACTGCTGGCTGTTCTAAAATCCGGAAGCGTTCAGGATATACCGCTTGCTCAGATTAAAGCAAAAGCAGCAAAGAGCGAAAAAGCTGATGATATAGACGATATCGAAGAAATCGAAGAAGCCGAAGCAATCGAAGAAGCGGAAGAGATAGAAGAAGTCGAAGCCGAGGCAGAAGCCTTTGAAGAAATCGAAGAAGTTGAAGAAATCGGTGAAATTAGTGAAGCAGACGAAATTGAAGAGATCGAAGAAATAGATGAAATCGGCGAAATCGAAGACTTAGAAGATATAGAAGAAATTGAAGAGATCGGTGAAGCAGAAGCAGTTCCCGCGCCTGTGTTTAAAGGCAAAGGTAAAGGACTTCTTGGACTTGCAGATAAAAAAGCTGCCTCAAAAGGAATCGCCCCAAAATCCGGCAAAGGTTTATTGGGAAGAGCAAGCAGCAAGGCAGAAAAAAAATCCGCAAAGAAAGGGCTTCTATCGCTGGCTAGCGAAGCGAAGCCGAGTGTCGAACCTGTCCGCAAGGGATTATTGGCTCTGGCGAGCGAAATTGAATTTAGCCGTGATTATCCTGTAAATGTTAGTGAGTCCCCGGACTTACCTGATGAATTAGATATAGTTTCTCCGTTCTCTTCTATGTTCTCTTCTTTAGATGAGTCTTTGGATACATCAGACGATGACTCGCAGAACGGATTTACCTCATTAGAGCACGAGGATTAACAGTCGCTCCGTTTCTATAAACTGTAAAATGAAGATGAGAGCCTGTACTCTGACCTGTATTTCCTACATCACCGATACGTTCTCCGGCTGCAACATAAGCGCCTGTTCTTGTACGGATTACGCTTAAGTGACCGTAAAGTGTGCGGTAACCGGCATTGTGGTTAACTATTACATAGTTTCCAAGTACGCGATCAAATCCAACTGTGCTGACACGTCCTGCCATTGCCGCGCGGACCGGAGTGCCTACGCTTCCCCTGATATCGATACCATTATGGAACTGACGAACGCTTCTGTTAAAAGGGTTCCTTCTCCATCCGTAGCCGGAAGTTATAGTGCCGCTGACCGGCCAAAGGAACAGATCGCCGTTAATTTCCTGCAATCTTTCCCACGATAATCTTGCTCCGGGGATAAATAAATCTGTTCCAACTATTACATTGTCAGAAAAAAGCTCATTAGCAGTTTGAATCGCTTCCATGTCCGCTTTATATCTTTCTGCAATCGCTTCCAAGGTTTCGCCGCTTCTTACTGTATGAAAAATGCCGTCTTGATTGGGGATTCTTAGAGCTCTTCCTACCTGAAGAAGCCTTGTATTTGAAATTTTATTTGCCGAAATTATCGTATCTTGGTTTAAGCCGAAACTTATAGCAAGACTGCTTATGTTTTCGCCCCTTTGAATCGTATGGGAGTTATAGAGCAAAATACGGTTTTTTAGGAGATTGTCCGTTTCCAGTACGGATTCCATTACAGATTCCATAGAAGCAGGGGTCAGCATTATCCCCATTTCCGCTTCTGTAAGGACATCTTCCATAATATATCCGCCGCCGATACCGTGTGAATCCGCGGGGCTTCTTTGCAGATCTATATATTGAGCCGGATTTATCGTAAAAAAGAGACAAAGAACAGCTGCCAGTCTAAAGATGTTCCTGCTTTGACCGCCGAATGGTTCATTCTTATTAAGTGACATCATACTCTAATTTTAATCTATTTTGCCCTGTCATGCAATATCGCTGTCAACAGTATCGCTTTCTAATATCTTAAGTAAATCCCGAATCTCTGCCGCCTGCTCATATTCTTCCTCGGCAATGGCTTGTTCCAGCTGTTCCCTCAGGTTGCCCGCAACCAGGTTGCCTGCAACTAGGTTTCCTGCGGCTAGACTGCCTGCTGTTAAACCGCCAATCGGCTGATAGCGGTCTTCGGCAGCTTCTTCAATCTCGTCAATAAAAAAGGCAAGGGGAACGCCGGTTTGCTCTATAATAGAAGAAGCAAGATAAATTGGGCATTTTTTTCGGGTAGAAATGGCAAAAGCGTCGGATGGGCGGCTGTCCAGTATCAGGGGTTTTTCCTTTGTGTATTCGCCGCCTGTAATCACAAGACGGGCGTGGAAAACATCGTCGCGCAGTTCGTAAACTTCGACCTTTTTAATGGATAAATTGACATTAGAAAGCATATTTAAAAAAAGATCGTGGGTATGAGGCCTTGATAGGCTCATCCCCTCCTTGCCCATTAAAATTGACTGCATTTCCAGAGTGCCGATAAAAACAGGCACAGCAATATCAATATCTTTTGGTTTTAAAAGGAGGGCGTTTCCGTGCGAAGTTTTGAGAATTGACCATATTTCGCTGATAACCATTGATTTCACTATAAGCCCTTTCTTAGCTAATTAATTTAATAAAGTTGTCCAAAAGGACACCGTCATTGTCGTTTAAATGCGAACTAAAGAGATCTTTTGCTTCGTTTATAAGAGCTCTGCCTTTTTCTTCGGCTTCCGGAAACACGCCTGCATTATTTAGCGTATCAATTAAATCATCTACTTCTGGGGCTGCGTTTCCTTCGTTTTTTGCCGCATGAAAATAATAAAAAATTATATCTCGTTTTTCGGGATATTTGTGCATATATAATAGAACAGGCAGCCCCTTTTTTCCTTCTACTACATCGTCGCCGCGCTTTTTGCCGGGGATTCCTGTCGTTAAATTTTTAACATCATCGAGTATCTGAAACCCAACGCCCATTTTATTTGCGGCATTGCCGAGTAATTGCGTTGTTTCGGCGGAAACTCCTGCTGTAATCGCGCCAAGTTCTGTTGCAAGGCAGGCGAGGCTTCCTGTTTTCATTGCGCACATTTGGTAATAATCTTCTATCTGCGGAATGATAGAAACATTTCTGTGCCAGTTTATATCCATTGCCTGCCCTAAATGAAGTTTTCTCATGCATTCTGTCCAGTATCTATATAAAAGTTCTTTGTTTTTAAAAGAGCAGGTTTCTATGCAGTTTGCAGCTAAAAAGTAAAAGAACGAAGCTGAATTTATTGCTGTATCGATACCGTATAATTTGTGAACAGCTGGTTTGCCGCGTCTTTCGTCAGAGTCGTCTTCGATGTCGTCATGAATCAGGCTTGCGTTATGCGAAAACTCTATAATAGGCGAAAGCGGAATTGCCGCATCGCCGCCGCCGAGGTTTTTGCAGATTAGCGTCATTAATAAAGGCCGCCAGCGTTTGCCGCCGCGAAAGACAAGTTCTCTAAGCGGGGCAAGCAAAGAACGCAGGGAGTCTGAATCGCCGGTTTTTGCAATGCCTGCAAATACCTGTTCTATCCATGCAGAATCCGGGTTCTCGGGAAGCCAGCGCTCAAGCTCTGCTTCGATTTTTTTTAATTGTTCTGTATACTCTTGATCCATAAGCTATTATAATCGAATAAATGGCAGATTACAAGAAACCTGATTACTGGCAGCTAAAAGCCCGAAGCGAGGGGTATCCAGCCCGCTCTGTGTATAAGCTCAAGGAAATAGATGAAAAATTTAAGCTGTTTAATGCCCGTTCAGGTCTGCGCGTACTGGATATAGGCGCTGCTCCCGGAAGCTGGAGTCTTTTTACACTGCGCAGGTTCGCGGGAAAAAAAATTGGTAAACTTGAAACAAGTTTACTTAAAGCAAGCTTCCTTGCAGCAGTCGATCTCTCGCCCCTTTCGCGTGAATTTGACAAAGGTTTATTTGACGGCGCTAACTTCTTTTTTATTCAAGGTGATGTTACCGCTGCAGAAACCCAAAGCGCGCTTTTAGAAAAGGGTCCCTATAATCTTATTATGAGTGACGCCGCTCCTGCTACCACAGGCAATAATATGATAGATTCCGCGCGCTCTTTAGATATAGCCGAAATCGTTCTCGCCTTTGCAGAAACAGAAAATGCACTTGCGGCAGGCGGCAATCTTTTGATTAAAATCTTTCAGGGCAGCGGCACTGACGCGCTTTTAAAACGTATGAGGACTCTTTTTACAACCGCCAAAAGTTTTAAACCGCAAGCTTGCCGCGGCGAATCGGTGGAGACATACTTTGTAGGTCTGGGAAAGAAGACATAACTATAAATCAAGGAAAAGTATTAAATCTAATTTACTTGCTAGCGGAGGAGCGCTTTCCCCTTCGGCTAGAATGGCAGGATTGGATAAATTACTTTATAGCTCGTCCAGCACTTCTTAGTGATTAGCATTGTAAAAAAATTATTTGTTTCATCTCATTTTGCTCAGTGCTGGATTTGTTCACATATCTGCCAAAAAAGCAGCCATAGACGCCTCAGGGAGCAAGCGCTCCCCCGCTAATAATAAAAAATTGTATAACCCTCCGTGTTCTGCTAGAAGCTACGCTGCAAGGACCTGTGCCGCCGTTCCTCTGTGTGAGATAAATCCGATAATTTCCCTGCGAGCTCTGCGAGAGGTCTTCTTTATATGATCTCTGTCACAGTTTAGCAAATAATTTCTCGTTTTCTCTCGTTTTCTAATGCGCCACGAATGCTCGCGCCATATAAAGGTAAAACTTTCTTTTTTGAAAGTTTAATCTTTATTTTCTTAGGAGTTAGTAATTATGAAAACTAACAGAAAGTTCAAGGATAGTGTTTTCACTTCCTTGTTTTCAGATCCCGATCTGCTCAGAGAGTTGTATTGCGCATTGGAGAATGTTTATCTTTCTCCAGAAACACCGGTTTCAATTAACACACTAGAGAATGTGTTGTATATGGATTTATGTAACGATATCTCTTTTGAGATAGGAGATAAGCTGGTCGTTCTAATCGAACATCAAAGCACTATTAACCCCAATATGGCGCTGAGGCTTTTTCTCTATATCAGCAAGATATTAGAAAAGATAACCAGAGGCAGAGCATTGTATTCCGATAGGAAAATATCTATTCCCCGCCCTGAGTTCTTTGTGCTCTATAACGGGAAAGAGCCTTTTCCTGACAATAAAACACTAAAACTGTCGGATTTGTTCAGAAAACCTGAGGATTTAGGTCTTCCTGAGCCTCTTTATCCTATGTTAGAACTTGAAGTTAAAGTTATAAACATAACTGAAGGTAAGAACATAGAAATACAGAATCGCTGCAGTAAACTATCTGAGTACAGTAAGTTCATAGCATTGATTCACAAATATCTTGAAGAGTACGGTGATCTTGAAGACGCGACAAAAGAGGCTATTAATTACTGTCACAGGCATGATATACTTGTAGAGTTCTTAGAAAAACATGGGTCAGGAGTTTTAGGAATGATTTTAACTGAATGGAACACAGAAGACGCTATTGCTTTTGCCCGGGAAGAGGGTATTGAAAGAGGTCGAGAGGAAACTCGTGAACAAGTTTTTCAACTGATGGAGCGGGGCTTCTCTATCGATGAAATTAAGCAACAGTTAACTAAGACTACCAACAGCGGTAATCAATAAAAATCTAATCAAGGTAAATATTCTCTAACATAGACCGCTGCTTTTTAGCAGAGGTTTTTTTTGTAAACTTCTGGCAGGCACAAAGAATTATTAAGCTGCTAATCCGGCAGTAATCGAGAAAAAAAAGATGTCAAAAGTTCTTTATATTCTGCTTCTATTATTCTTTCCGCAGAAAGAAACGCACGGTTTTCTGCTGTTGCCGCAGTTGAATGTCCTTCACGGTTATTTAAACTAAAAGGCAGTAAAATCGCTCCTGTACTGCTATCAGTCAAATTTGCGTTTAATTCCATTAGAACAAATCTATTTGGATCATTTGGAAAATTTATTTGCGAAAGTCTTACATTTACTCTGAGTGTATAACGTGAATTATTTGCGCTGATTCTAAAGCCAAATCCGGTAAGAACTTTGGCAAAAGCGCTTTGAATTCGGCTCTCTCTGTCATCATTAACGGTGATATTAATTGGGATTGCTCTAATAATGTTTTGCGCTTCAAGCCGGTATTCATTGCCTCTTGTCAGTCTTTGCAAATGTGCAGGATCACCAAGTAACGAAAGCAGGTTTGCATAGCTGGCATTAATATCTGCGATAACTGCAGCAAAATTATATCTAGCGACTGCTTCCAGCGTTAGTCTTTGCTCAGATGGTATATTAATTAAATTATTAATTATTACTTGATTGGAATGCAGCATTTGCGAATAAATCTGGATTGCATTTCTCTTATTCATAAAAGCTATTGCATAATAAGTTCTGCTGCCATCAAACCAGACTTCGCCTATTTCTGCTCCTATGAGATTTTCCATGCTAGCAGTTGTAATAATATTACTGTTAATTGCCGTAGTTTCTGACCATCTGGCTGCAGCGCCGCTTTGCACGGTTTCTTGATAAATTACAGAAACCGCTTCTTCAACAAAGATACTCTGTCCAAAAAACGAAATTAAATTGCCTAATGCGTTTCTTTCTGCTGTTTGCCTGTCAGACCCTAAACCTACTGCAGCAACATTAGCTTGCCTGTCATATCTTCTGTAAGGATCACGAACCCAATCAGGCTGTCTTCTGTTATTCTGCTGAGCATTAGAAATTTCGCAAACTGAGAATATTAATAAAAAGCAAATGGCTATTTTAAACATATTGCGCCTTTTAACCAGGGTTATTCAATAAATAAGAATTTACCACGGAGTACTGCAACTAAAGTTGCTTGGAGTTTCACGGAGGAAAGAGTGTTTTCGTACCAATAACTCCGTGTTCCTCCGTGTCCTCTGTGGTTATTATTCTTTTTAACTGCTTCTAATAAAATTAATTAATCTCGATCAGCTACTCCAAGTTCCCTTGCGTACTCTCTGTCAAAAGCGGCATTCATTCTGCTTTCTGCATTAAAGGAAGCCATTGCGGGAACAGCAAGTCTTGCTGCAGCTTGAGCTTGATTAATTTCTCTAACCACATTAGTCCTGTTAAGGTACATCACAACATAATACGTTCCGTCTATCCACGCTTCATCATTAATGACTGCGCCTTGTAATCTTGATCTGGAAAGCGCTACGGTGATATTTTCCTGAAACGCTAATCTGTCATTAGGCGCTACTTCGCTTGACGCAACATAGTCTCTTACCATATCCTGCATCATGCTGTCCATTGCTCTGGAAATTTCTGCTCTCGCTCTTGTTTCGGCTACTGTTCTAGATTGATTTTGCGTTGCAAGTTTTGCGCTTCCAATACCAATTAGAACATTTTCCGGCGCATTTCTTCTGGCATTTCTTACTATGTCAGGAAGACCATCCCTCTGCGAAGATGTATTTCCTCCCTGCGGCGAACTTGCGCAGGATGAAAATAATACCAACGCTGTTAATGCAGTTACAATGATGTAATGTAATTTTCTCATTTAATTCTCCTTTTATTTTTTACTTCTATACAGAAGCAATTTTCATTTATCGGTAAATCGCGATTACAAAACCGGCATACTCTTATTTTTTCTCGATATACCCTAATGCTTCTCGCATACTATTAGCCTTAAAATGCTCAATTACAGAAATACCACCAATTAATTCTTTTGTAACACCTGATAAGCCTTTATTTGCAGTAATTATACTAAGTATTTTTCCTGAAATTTCTTCTACATGTGCGACAGCATTAATTAAACTTGTTTCACCTTCTGCATTATAATATGCAATTTTACCACTATCTTTATGTCTAAAAACAGAATATATATTTGCATTTCCTATAAGAATATAAAATTTTCCACCAATAAATTCTCTTATAGTATCCCCAGACTGCATAAAATTAAAAGAATTCCGATTTATAATTTCGTTTCCACGTATATCTGGCGGTTGATTTGAATTAAGTAAACTATTTTTTTTATTATTTTTTAGGAAATCCAGTGTACTTATGATACTTTGGATTTCAACTTGCAATTCCTTAAAACGATTAGAATTTGTTTTTATTGTACTTTTTAATAATGGCACAGAAATATATGGATTATTAAAATCATTCATTTTAAATACCAAATTTATTTCCGATATTTTTTCTGAAGCATTGCTCCCACCAACTAAAGCACCTGAAGCGGCGCCTAAACCACCAAGTAAATTTGTTCTGGTAGATGCACGAGAAGCATAACTACCTGTTCCTCCAGCACCTAAAAGACCACCAACTAATAAACCAGCCAGCCCACCTATAACAGCTCCTGCTCCTATCCCACCAGCAGTATTTTTTTTAGTATCACCGATTTTAATTTTATACTCAATTACTTCATTAATACTAAATATTTTAGCAGAATATGAAGATGGATCAATTCCAATATAGCCATTTTCATTAATTGCTATAGGTGTGTCTACAACATTTTGAAATATTTTTGCCCCATTTAATTTATCATCCATAATTTTTCTCCTTATATTTTCATTCCTTTACTTCTTCTTTGATTCATTTTGGGTTTCTTTATTTTTAATAATTTTAACTCTTGCATTATGTTTTCTTATTTTCTTTTCAATATCGCGTTTTTTATGATCCGCTCTTCCATCATCACGCCATTTTTCATATAAAAGGACATCATTTATTCGATTTAAATCTTCTTGAGAAATATCATGTGATGTTAATTCTGTTTTTATATAACTTTTTTTCATATGATATCCTCCAAATATTATTTTATGCAATTTTTAATTAACGAAACTAATCCAATTAATCCAGATAAAGTTAAAATAACTGGATGTAAAAAACCAAGACATCGTTGAAACTTTTTAACTCTATAACGACTACGAATACTTTCATGTTCAGGGCTATCATATAAACATTTGAAAGAATCACATATTATCATATCATTACCTTGAATTAATGATTCAGTAGACAAACAACGCCAGCCAGTAGGAAGATTCGTATTAGGTGATATTAAACCATGAATATTTCTTCGTACTGGTTCTTCGAGGATATATAACTCATTTTCACACGCTAAACGCAAATCCTCAAATAATCCATGCCACCAGATACTAATAATTTTCAACGCTTTTTCTCCTCAAATAATTTTTTCATTAACGCATGTTTCGTACTCGGTTTAAATTATTTCTATAAATTGTATTATTTGGCTCAATTCGAAATGCAGCTTCATAATCTGTTTGCGCTAGACGATATTGTCTTAAATTTTCATATGCAATACCACGATCGTTATATGCAAGGGCATTATTAGAATTAAGCTGAATCACCATGGTAAAATCTGCAATAGCTAAATTAAAATCTCTTCGGCCACTATAAAGTGATCCGCGATTGTGATACGCTTGCCAAAAATTAGGATCAAGTTGTATTACTTTTGTATAATCATCAATAGCTCTTGATCTATATTGCCTTGCAATATTTTGTTGCGTTTCAAGATTACCCAATCCGGCATACGACCATGCACGTCTAAAAAAGGCAAGTGTAAAATTAGGATTAAGCTGGATTGCCTGATTAAGATTTATAATTGCTTGGTCATAATTGCGTTCATTGCTGTTCCTGAGACCTTGCTCAAAAAAAACTTGTGCTCTTCGGAGATTTTCTGCTTCTCGTTCACGTATTCTTTTCTCCAAATCCTCTGTCTCAATCCTCATATAACCAGAAGAACTTAAATTACGAGAAGAAATCCCATTTACCGAAACAATTACAATTGTCAAAGTAGGCGTTAAATCTTCGGCTCTAATATTAGGAAAACTGATAATTCCACCAAGACTTAATGGCGGTGTTATTTGTGTATTATTTTGATTAAATCTGATTTGTTCGGTATTCAAATTAATACTGTTGGTTCCCAATCTTTTTCCATTTTCATTAATGAGCGCAACTTCTACCCTGCAATTGAATGCTTGCCTTCCTCCAAAAAGAACAGTACCGGATGTTCGCGGAGATATATCAGTTAACGGCCAGTTAGAAAATCCCCAAGTACTTCGTCTTCCTGTTCTTTCTAGTCCCTCTAGTAATGCATTTATTGCGTCAAAACCGGATTTAGAATGATCGAGGGCTATTCTCATTCCTAAAGTCACAGTGCGTCTAGAAAAATCTGTTTCTCCTATTTGTATCAAATTAGGATCAAACAAAATCTCAAAAGGCGGATGATCGTTAAAAAATTGTGTTGCTTCTTTAAATGCTTCCAACCATCGATCGCGGGCTTGGATATCATTCAATATTCTTTGACTGATTGTTCCTCCGCTTATGGTAGTAGAAATATTGCTAAGCCGTGAAAGAGCTTCAACCTGAGATGGATCAAAAGAAACAGCCTGTACATAATTAAATAAAGCCTGAATATCTGAGCCGTCAGACTGTGCTGTAATACCTCTTGCAAGCCCTGCCTGAGACTGAACTGTAGAGATATTTCCTGCCAACAGGGTCTGTCTTCCTTGAGCGGTAAGCCTGACGCCCATCTGTTCAAGAAGTTCTGCAGTCGCTTCATTCAATAGTAAGGCTCTTCCTTCAAAGAGCTGCATTAGGGTTCCTTCTTTCATTGACGAAGCCCTGCGTATTCCGGTACTCGCTTCTGTAATAGAAAGCTGTAAAGAAAACCTGTTTCCCGCAAGCCTTTGGACAGTTCCAAAAAGAAAAAATTGAGTATTTGTTAAATTTCCGATTCTGACAAAATCATTATCAGAGAATCTCCCGCTTGCAGCCAAATTCTGTTCGGATATTATTCTATTTAAATTTTGACGGTCAATTAAATTGATTGCAGAAAATCTATTAATATTGGTATTTAATAACCCTTGAATATGCAAAGGCAAATAGCTTGGCACATCTCCTTGTATCTCCGGAGCAAGAACGGCGAGCCGAATATTACTGCCGCCGTTTCCTGTATACATAGGAGCCGAAGAACCTGTTTCCATCCGTCCGACAGCTCCGCGGGCAGAGATACCTAGTTCATCAGAGGAAGATGAATCTTTTTGAACATCAGTAGAGACACAAGTATTTAACGATAAAGCTATTATAATTGAAGGAATAATGTATTTTAGATTCTTCATTTTTACTCCTTTGTGATATTTTTATTAAGAAACTCAAAAAAACCATAAAAACATCTAACACTTAATTATGCGCACATATCATTATACACGTAATTATGTATTTTTCAAGACTTCAGTGACATAATTATGTTAAATTTTTTGATATGTCCGTTTTTAAGAACAGGCTTCAGTCTGAAATTGAGTATATTGGCCTCAATCGAAAGGAATTTGCCGCAAAAGCGAACATAAAAATACGGGCTTTAGACGCTTATTTGGGGCCTCAGCAATCCATGCCCCCAGCCGATACGGCAGTAAAAATAGCCTCTGCCTTAGGTGTCTCTGTCGAATATCTGGTTACCGGCAAGGAGTACCGTCAATCTACAGATATTTCAAAATACCTTCAATATAAGGACATTCTCGATGATATAGCTGTTTTGCCAGCAGAAACCCTTAACCCCATAAAAAAAGTTATAAAAGCATTTGCAGACATCGAAAGAAAAAAGGAATAACATAGCGGTTTTTTCTCTTTCTCCGCATGCTTTGTGTCACCGTGCGAGGCTCTTTTCAAACAAATATTTGCCAAAACCTCACGCAGAGTACACAGAGAAAAGATGAGCATGCAGGGGAATTATCAAATTTACTCACACAGAGGCACAGCGTTCACAAAGATCACGGAGGATCTTGCAGCGAAGCTACCTTGAAACTTCGCTCTTACGAGCTCGTTGGAAGTCCCAGCAAGAACTCTAGGTTAAGACTAGATTTCATTCTTTAACCTTCTTGTATTCTCTGTGCCTTTGTGCCTCAGTGTGAACCTCTTAGCCGTATGATCTTTTCTATCTCAAATTTGCGGTGCCAAACTGTCACCGCAAATTATGGCTTTAAACTTGAGATCACAATTTGTGATCTCAAGTAGTAAACATGGCGATAGGCGTTATACTCCTTATGTTTTTACCGAACAGGGAGAATAGGGTTTTAACTCTCTGTGTATTTATGCCTGCTGGAAGCTTCGCTGCAAGACCTGTGTGAACCTCTTAGCCGTATGATCTTTATCACAGTTTAGTAAATAATTCTCAAAAATTTGCGTTTATTTAAAGCGCCACGCACGCCCACGCCATGTAATATATGTAAGAATTTTTCTTATGATTTGTACAAAAAAATATTTTTTGTACATTAAATTTTTGGATTCCACTAAGAGAGGCGAAGAAATGAAAGAAAGCAATGAAGTACCAATTCAAGACCTAATTTACGAGATACGAGGGCAAAAAGTAATGCTCGACAGTGATCTGGCTAAATTGTACGGCGTTGAATTAAAACGCCTAAATGAAAGTGTAAAACGCAATTCTAAGAGATTCCCATTGGAATTTATGTTTAAATTAACAGAGCAGGAATGGGATAATTTAAGGTCGCAAATTGCGACCTTTAGCAAAGATATAAGGAAATATAAACCCTATGCCTTTACAGAACACGGTATTTTAATGCTTTCTAGCGTATTAAATTCTGATAAAGCGATAGAAATTAACATTCAAATAATGAAAATATTTGTACAAATGCGTTATTTTGTCATTTCCCAAAGCGGTACAAGCGAGCAAATTGCCGAACTTCGCAAGTTGCTTATGCTTTACATCGATAAGAATGACGCACGGGTTAATGACATTATTATTGCTTTAAATAATCTCATTGAAAAGCCAAAAGAGACAAGGAGAAT
>Ga0123356_10001864_pt1 | contig 22832 bp, 15 predicted proteins | sample TergutEmb28metaG_2_FD_92546 | JGI IMG/M metagenome (GOLD analysis project Ga0123356, IMG submission 92546) | Embiratermes neotenicus P3 segment gut microbial communities from Petit-Saut dam, French Guiana - Emb289 P3 | ecosystem: Host-associated > Arthropoda: Insects > Digestive system > Gut ...
AAGCGGCGGGGGTTGCCGTTGCTCTCCTGCGCTATGCTGTGCCAGTTGTTCGACCAGCGGTAGGAATAGAAACCGTAGGCGGTCTTTCCGTCTCCGTATGAATCCGTCCTGATGCCGTTGAACTGCGCGCCGAAGGTAACGACATTGCTGAAATCCCTGAGCGAACTCCACGTGCCGCCTATGTTTTGGGTCATTGCGTATTGTGCCTGGCTTGGGTACCATCCGCTCTGCCTTGAACTGAAATTAAAGTACCAGTCGCCGTAGCGCAGGATGTCCGGGGTTTCTCTGTACGCTCCCCTGAAAATTTGGTTGGTGTGCTCTATGGGTTCCTTCCAGTCGGGGTCTAACTTGAAGATGTGGCTGTCTCCCAGGGCCGAGCACATGGCGTACGCGGTGCCGTCGTTGTCTACAAAAATCCGCTGGTCGCGCGATTCGAAGCCGAAGGGCCGCCCGGAGTAGGTTATTTCGCCGTAGGGCTGGCCGTTGTTCGGATAGCAGCTTACTAACATGAAGTGGGCGAGGTTATAATTATCGCGTGACTTGCGGTGGACGCCCAGCACGTATTTCCCTTCCCGAACTCCGCCTATGAGGAGTCCTCTGTCGTGCACCCTGTACCAGTGTACGCCTTCTAAGCCTATGCCGATCTGATCGCCGGTGCCGGTCCAGGTGTCGCGGTGGGGGACATACGCGGTGGGGTTTATTGTGGTACGGGTGCCGTTGAGGTTACCGACCCACGAGCCTGCGGTTAAGGGGGTGCTGCTGCCCGGCGCTGAGGGGAGGTTTGTCCAATTGCCCCACGATCCGCCTGCATTTGTCATCCGATACTGAAAAGTTCTGAGGAGGCCGTCGCCTGTTACCCGAAATTCATACCTGCGGTTGTCGGCGCCAAGCACACCGCCGGGGCCGCCTCCCGTACCGGCAGTAACGGTGGCTTCCGAGGAGCCGCCGGTGGAATTGATATTCATGTAGCGCCATGTCCCCGGCGCGGCGTTGGCGGTAAAGGGGGTGGCCTGAATCGGCATGGAAAGGAGAACCCGATTTCTGGATGCGTATCCCGCGACGACGTATTCATAAGTTTGGCCCGGCGTCAAATCATAATCCTCTATTAGATTGCCGGTCGCCGTCCGCAAAAGCCGGCCGTCGCGATAGACTTCATATCTTGTTACACTGTCTGTGCTTTGGCGCAGGCTCCAGGACACAGCGACATTCGCCGCGTTCATGTTTTGCACGTCGGAGTTGGCAATGCCGGTGCTTGTTTTTTCGACGATGGCAAAAACGGCGGCTGTCGGGGTCCAGTCAGCCTGAGTGATGCCTTGCAGCAGGTTTATGACGACCTCGTCATTTTGCCCCTTTATCGGATTGATGTAGTGCTGCGCCCGCAGGTATCCCGCCCCTGTCGGCGCGGCCGTTATCTTCCAGCCGTCGGAGGCAGCGGCCATTGCCGCTGATTTCATCATTGCCGGGGTATGCGCGACACTAACATCGGTATATTTTGCGTTGATGCTCAAATTCCCGCCGGCGTGCGTTATCTTGTGCGTGAGGGAGTTTCCGTCTACGCCTTTGATAGAGAGCAGGTATGCGCCGGATGCGACATTTTGGCGCGAGATGCTTAACGTACCTTTTGCCGCGGACGCTTTGCCGCCGAGTATCCGTTTTCCGTTTATCGAGTAGAGGGAGATTGACGCGTCGCGGTATTGCTGCGGATGCAGATCGAGCGAGATGCCGCCTCGCTTTACGCTTACCGCTGCCAGAGCGTTGTCTCGTGCGTGCGAACGATATTTTGTTGATGTCGTTCCCGATCCGCCGATTATGAGAACCAGTTCTGTCGGCGTGTTGGCCGCTACTGTCACCGTTCCACTGCTTGGCGTGACGATTCTAGCATTGGATGGAGCTCCCTCGGGAAGCTCGATAGTGAGGGTTGCCGCGGCGTTTACTCTGATCGGCACGTAGGCCGTATCAAACCCCTGCGAAAACGCAGCCGCCGCGAATGCGGTGGCGCAGAACAGCGCACTTATGGCCGTATTTCTCAATAGTCCCCCCGCTGCCATTTAAGGTGGCTCCCAGTGTTCAATATATAAAGAGTAAGATAATACATGGTTAACGGCAACGTCAAAGTTTTTGATTTGCGTTGAACCGTCGCTGATTTAATGAACATCCGTAAAACCCTTAATTTATTTTATGTATAAGGAGGTTTTATGGACAAGAACCGTTATTGTGGCACGGATTTCAAGCCGGATGGCGTAACGAACTTGACTGAAAGGCGGCGTATATGTGTTTAAGCCAAACATTGCTGGTTGCCGCTGCCGCGGTCTTTTCGGTATTTTTTGCGGCCCTGTATATCCGGTACCGTCATGTCCGCGCCAAACTGCGTAAGATTGAAGAGGAAAACGACAACGATTCGAGCGGCGGCGCCGATTAGGCTTGCATGCGGCAAAAATTTCCCTGTCCCCGGTAAAATTCCGTCGTTGGCGCTCAAAATAGTGCTTTTTTCCCCCCGCAGCCCTCAAAAAGGCGACAATTGTTCCTGTGGCACGTTGCTTGCATACTGTTTATTATGTGAGCAGGCAACTACCACTATTCCGTACCGGGAGGGTTTTATGGAACAGTTGAAGAAGAGCATGATTCGTCAGGCGCGCCGGAAGTACAAGAACATCTATCCTTGCGGCACGAAGCGGAGTCTGTCGGAGTGTTTTACGACCTACGGCGATGAGCTGTCGTTCTGGTTCAACACTGCCGACAAGTCGACACGGCTTATAGTCTGCAAGGTGCCGGCGTAGCGGCAGGACCGGTTTGACGGTGATATGGGCGCGGTTTCAACCGCGCCCGTGTGATTTGAGGGCTATCCGGCTGTTGATACGGCCGGCGCGCTTGTGTTTTTCGCCGTCAGCAGAAAGAATACCGCTATCCCCGCGATTATCCCCAGTGCCCCGCCAAAAACAAACGGCGATGCCTGCCCCCAGGCCTCCCACATGAACCCGGCGATGACGGAGGCCGGCAGGAGCCCTATGCCGACTATGGCGGAGTGCATCCCGTACGCACTGGCTTTCAGGTGCGCGGGGGCGAGTTCGGCGATAAGCGCCCTCTCCCCGCCTGTTGATATAGCTATGAACAGCCCGTACGCCGTGAACAGCCCCCAGAACGCCATTTTGGTGTCTATCAGCCCTATCCCGAGATATATCAGCCCGTACAGGATATAGCCGAGCGGCAGAGTGATTCTGCGCCCCACCTTGTCGGACCACTTGCCCACGGGGTATGAGAGCAATGCCGCCGTCATGCTGAATACGAAGTACAGCAGGATCGTCTCGCTGACCGAGAACCCGGCCGCGTTCGCCCGCAGCAGCAGGAAAGCGTTTGAGGAGTTCCCCAGCGCGAAGATGAATATTATCACGAAGAACAGCTTTAGTCTGACGTCAAAGGCTTTCCACCTGAACTCCACTTTTTTCGCCGCCGGCTTTTGTGTGTTTTTGACGAACAGCACGAGCATCGGCCCGATGAACGCCGGTATCATCGCCCACAGGAATATCGTTTGGAAGTTCCCTTCCACCGCCGACGACAGCAGGAAGAACGCGAGCAGGATGCCGATGGCCGTACCCATCATGTCGAACGCCTTGTGGAACCCGAACGCCTTGCCGAGCTCCTGTCCGTCGGCCGCCTCGGCTATCAGCGCGTCGCGCGGCGCCGTCCTGACGCCTTTTCCGAAGCGGTCAACCACGCGCGCGAAAAGCACCCACGCCCAGGTGCTCGACAGCAGAATGACGACCTTGCTGACAAACGAGCCTAAGTAGCCGATGAACGCGAGCTGCTTTTTGTTGTTGTACTTGTCGGCGATTATCCCCGAGAACAGCCTCAGTATGCTCGCCAAGCTCTCGGCGATGCCCTCGATGATGCCGATGATGGCGGGCGTGGCGCCGAGCACCGTGCTGAGGTAGAGCGGCAGAATCGGGTAAATCATCTGCGTGCCGATGTCGGTGAAGAAACTGACGAAGCCCAGCAGGATGATGCTCGGGGCGATAGCCTTCTTTGGTGATTTCTCTTTTGACATTAGAAGAACAGGTCCAGGTACATGTGAAGCGCCGGCGCCCAGCGCGATCCGTCGTCGTCGTCTATCCGCCCGAACACAAGGTCCATGCAGGCGCTCTGCCGTACCTCCGGTACGACAACCCTTGTCCCGAGCCCTATCCCCATGCCGTCTTGCCAGGGGCCGCCAAGCGTCAGCGTTCCCAAGGGTTTGCGCGAGAGCAGGGCATAGTCGGCGATAAACGTCGCGTCGAATTTGAAAGTGACTTTATCCACCCCGAAGAGCAGCCCGGCAGGCTTGAACGGTACTGTCGGCGTTTTGTAGAGCTGCTTGTGGTATTTCAGCGACGCCAGAACTGCACTGTTGGCAACGAACTCCCACCCGACCGCGTCGTCGCTGTATCCGCGGATCTCCCCCGGGCCGCCGTAGACTAAGCGGTGGTACGCGCCGGCGTCGCGGTCGCGCAGCGTGTGCAGCAGCCGCAGAGACGCCACGTCTTCGCCGAAAGGCAGGTAGCCGCGGAACTCACTCGACAGTTGGAAGTACGGAGTGTTCACGCCGCTGTATAGCCGGTTGGTGCGCAGCTGCGCCGCGCAGTACCACCCGCTCCTCGGGTTAAAGCGCGCGTTGCGGCGGTCGATGGAGTAGGCGAGAGCCGCGAAGGCCTCGTAGATATCGCTCTGAAAGGAGAGGGGGATAACGGTCGCCGAGTCGACGAGCGATTCGAGGAGTGTCCTGCCTCTGTACGTGGGAATCGCGCTGATTGACAGGCGCGAATACCGGCCTAACTTGATGCCGCCGGTCGCCCTGGCGTAGACGTCTAAATAGTCCATCGGCAGGACGTACGCAGGGTAGGCCGATACCCCCGCGCCGAACGATATGAAGTACGGCGTAGAGAGAAGCGGCTTGTACCAGGAGGCGTTAAGCGAGCGGCGCTCCCAGAACTCAACGCCGACCCGGAGCTCCTCGAACCTGCCGCGAAAGTTGTCTATCCCCACGTCAAAATTGAAACTGTACCACAAATCCTCCTGACCGTGCCTGACCGTGCTGTACACCCCGCCGTAGCCGAGGCTCAGGCGCAGGGACTCTTTCAGGATTATGAATATGTGCGCCCCGTCCTCGCGCATGTGAGGAAAAATGTCGACCTTGTCGTAGAGCTGCGTAGCAAGAAGGTTGGCGCGCGTTTGGCGGAGCTTCGCGGTGTCGAGGGCCTCACCTTCGTTAAACTCAAAAAAATGTTTGAGGATTTTGGGGTGCGTGGTCTTGTTGCCGTAGATTTCTATGCCGCGGATGTATACGTCAGTGTCGGCCTCTGCAAACGCGAGTCCGCAGAGGAGCAGGGATATCGTTAATATTAGCCGTGTACGCAAATCAATCCCCATTGTATTGTCGACATCCCGCCACCCACATTACGAACATAATATTGTAGGGGCGGCAACCTGCCGCCTGCCTTTTAAACCCCGGTTCCCAATAAAAAAGTAGACGGCAGGATCTGTAAGCCGGGTTCTGTCTTTCTCCCGAGGGAGAGAGGCAGCCATTTGTCTGGCCCCGCCTCGCGGCGTGGCATTGAGCGGCCTACCCGGGAGGATGGTGTGGAGACGGACAGCCCCCTCCCCGTTTCCGGGGATCCCCCCATACTTGGCCTTGCGCCGGATAGGGCTTGCCTGCCCCCGGCTGCCCGGGGCGGTGGGCTCTTACCCCACCCTTTCACGCCTCACCCCGCGCCCGCCGTAAGGCAGGCGAAGAGCGGTTTTCTCTCTGCGGCGCTTTCCGTACCCTTGCGGGCCCCGCCCTGCGGCGGTATCCTGTCCTGCGGCGCCCGGACTTTCCTCTGCTGGCGAAACGCCGGCAGCGGCTGCCCGATCCTCCGTCCGAGGATAATATAATAAATGGGTCGGTTGCACCGCCATAACAAATACGTTTGATTTCGCTTTCGCCCATTACCTATATTATATACGTGGTATAGTACCCACGGTCAGGCCCGCGGCCCTGACCGCCTGTATGCCACCTCTCTGCCGCTTACGGTTTTACCTATTCGGTTTGACGGAGACACGTCGCCGGCGCTATGGAGGCTAACATTGTCGGATTTGGCGGAGTACGCGCGGCGGCTGCATGAAAATGAGCGCCGCGCATATCAGCGTGTAATAACACCGGCCGGTTATAATTGCGCCCATGAATCGCTCAAAGGCGTGCGCGCGGTTATTTTTGATGTCTACGGAACCATGGTCAACTACTGGCGGCCCGGGTTTGAGGCGCGGGAGGCGCGGGACGGGTTGCTCTTGGAGGCGTTTGCAGAGATATCCGCAAGGTTCGGGATGGGGGATGTGCTGATGGCGATGAACCCGCAGGAATCCCCCGCGAAGACTTTAAGCGATTTTTATAACGGCCTGATCGCGCTTAACCACCAAAAATCCGTCAACAGGGGGATAGAGTTCCCAGAGGTGCGGGTCGAAGAGGTGTGGGCGGTTATTGTACTGATGCTGAAACGGAACGGGTACGATGTCAATAGGCACGCCTCCGGCGCTCCCGCTGATTTTGCGCGGTATCTTGCGTATACGTATAATTTTTTAAGCATGGGGAGGGATTTGTATCCCGGCGTTGCAGACGCGCTTAAAAGGCTTAAGGGTGATAACATCGCCCTGGGGATACTGTCGGACGCCCAGTTTTATACTCCGATTGATTTGACGCTTCTGCTGAGGGATCAGTCGGGGGGCGGTGTTGATGATTATAATGAGCTGTTTGATGTCGACCTGACGTTTTTATCGTGCGAGTACGGGTTTGTCAAGCCGGGCGAGGTGCTGTTCCGCCGGCTGTTCGACGCGCTGTACGAGTATCAAATTACCCCCGCCCAGACGGTTTTCGTCGGCAACGATTTGTCGGCGGATATCAAGCCCGCGGCGGCGCTGGGGATGCGGACCGCGCTTTTCTGCGGTGACGGCGTTATGTTATTCGGCAGTGACAGCGGCGTAGTCCCCGACATCGTTTTCAGCAGTTGGGGGGATCTGCCCAACATCATCAGTTTTCACGGCGAGCAAGAGTAGAGACAGTATATGCGTCAATATAATGCAGGCTCGCAGGTCAAAGCAGGGGAATTATATATTTAATTATGCAGTAAAAATCCGGCTTGATTTGGATTTTACACCCCAGCGGGGTGTATAGCTCGGTAGAACGTATGTTTCAACGGAAATTTCGCACCCCGGCGGGGTGCGAAGGTCGTTAGCGGAGGGATATCAATGAGGATCAGTACCATAGCAGTATCCGTAATGTTATTATTTTGCGCTGATGTTTTCGCCCGCGGCGATTTTATTTTGCAGCTTGACCCGACTAACGAGGACGCCCTTCCGGCGGCTATCCTCAAAGCGGCCGACGAAGCTTATCAGCTCAACCTCCGCGGCTTGGACGCGCTTGAGCGCAAGGATTACGCCGGCGCGCTTGAGCTTTTCACGCAGGCGCTCAGCGCGTTTCCGCAGTATACCGACGCGCTCAACAACCGCGGCGTCGCGCTCTACCGGCGGGGCGACATCGGCGGGGCGCAGAGGGCGTGGGAGGAGGTCGTCAAGCGCGACCCGCAGTATCACGTCGCCTACTACAATATCGGGCTGATACATCTCCACAGCAAGAAACCGAACGAGGCGATGGCGCAGTTTCAGCTTGCCTTGAAGCATAACCCCAAGTTCACAGAGGCTATTTTGCGGGTTGGGGTGGTGCACTTGCAGGCCAACCGCCCGGCAACGGCGGTAGAGCAGTTCGCCAAAGCCTACAAGGGCGCGCCGGCGCACCGCGACGCGTGGAATTTTTACTCATACGGGCTGCTGATAACCGGCGATACCGCCGGGGCCGTTACGGTTTTGAGCAGTGTGGGCGACAATGCCCACGCGCTGTCGCAGTTAGGCCGCATAGAGGCGTCCCGCAGGCGTTTCGCGCAGGCTGTGCAGCACCTGTCCCGCGCTGTCGACCGCGGCGCGCCTGCGTCCGTACTTTTGGACCTGGCGTCGGTGCAGATTGACGCGGGGAAATGCAAAGACGCGCTGGCGACGATATCAAACTATCTTGCCGGAGAGAAGAACCCCGCGATAGATGTCTGGCTGCTGGCGGGGTTTGCGGCGCAGGAGTGCGAGGGGCCGGCTAAGGCGTTAGAGTATTACGACCGCGGGTTGAAGCGCCACCCCCGCGACCCGCTGCTGCTGCATAACGTCGCGCAGGTCCACTTCGCGCAGAAGAACTACGCAAAGGCCGAAGAGGCGTGGGGCGGCATACCGGAGTCCGTCCAGGATCCGCAGATGCTCTACAAGCGGGCGATAGCCGCGCGCTTCAGGAATGACCCGGCGGGGGCGGAACGCCACATTAAAAGGGCGATATCCATGGATGAAAAGGCCGAGTTCCACGACTTCCTCGGCGTCCTCCACAGTACAAGGGGCGACAGCAAGGCCGCCGAGGAGCACTTCAAGAGGGCGCTTCGGCTCGACCCGAACAACATGAGTGCGCAGCTCAACATGGCGGTCAAGAGCAGGAACCCGGCGGATTTGGAAAAAGCGGTGGGCGACGCGTCGAAGCGGTTGTCGTCGTGCAAGGGCAAAGAGTGCGTAGACGCGGCGTTGCAGCTGTCGGTGCTGTACTATCACCAAAAAAGAATCGATCAGGCGCTCTCGGCGCTGGAATCGGTTAAGGACGCCGACAAAGACCTCCGCGTGTTCCGCCACCTCGCGATTTACAACAGGGAGTTGCAGCGCAATGACAGGGCCGTTGCAGCCCTCGAAGCCGCCGTTGCGAAGTTTCCCAACGATACCAGGGTGCAGTATGAACTTGCCGAGGCGTACCTCACGGCCGGCAACCCGTCGCGGGCCGTACAGATTTTTACCGCCTTGCTGCCGAAGTGGAAAGATAATGTCTGGCGGCTGCACTATCAGTTAGGCTACGCCTACAAGGAGCTGAACGACTTGACAAGAGCGAAAGCGTCGTTCGAGAGGAGCATGTCGGCCAAAAGGGACAACCCCGCCGCGCGCGCGCTTCTGGCGTTCGTTCTCAACCGCATGGGCGATACCGACAAGGCCGTTGCCCACTGGGAGCAGACGGTCAGGGAGGACGGAAACAACGCGACGATACATATCAATTTGGGGTTGTCGTACGAGAGTAAGGGGCAGTACGACAAAGCGCTTGAAAGTTACCGCAAGGCGCAATCCATCGCCCCGTCTGACAGGGCCATAAACATTAACCTCGGCAACGCGTATCAGGGGTTGGGACGGATACCGGAGGCGTTCGACGCGTTTACCAAAGGGTTGGAGTCCAACAAGCGCGATTTGGCGGCCTACAACATTTTCCTGCTGGCGCGCAAGAGGAACGACGACGACAGGGCGCGCCGGATGGCCGACTTGCTGAGGAAGGAGTTCGCATCGTCCGTATACACGCGGCGCGTATCGGCCGAGATGGAGTTAGTGAGGGGCGACACCGCGAAAGCGCTCGCGGCGTATGAAGCTATTAAGGATAAGGACGTTGACGACTGGCACGCCCTCGCGAGCATCTACGCCGCGCGCGGGCAGCGCTCTCAGGCGGAGGCGGCATTGGCCAAACTGCCCAACGACGGGCCGTGGGCGGCGCAGAAAAACCTCATCCGGGCAAGGCTCGCGTTCAACGCCGGCGATTTTGCCGCCGCGTACCGAGGTTACCGCGGTGCCATCGGCGCGGGCGGCTCGGACGCGGAGGCCAACATCTACAATATGATACTCGCGGCCTACAACTCGGGAATGCACGCCGACGTGATAAGCGCAAGCAAGGAGTTCGCGGAGCGCACCAAGGGGCAGGCCCGCACCGAAATCACCCGCATCGCCGCCAACAGCGCCGTGACTTCGAGGAATTGGGGCGAGGCGAGGGTCTGGTTTGGACGGCTGGCCGCGCTTGAGCCGCGCAACTCCGTCGCTCTGTACAACCTCGCGGTGGCGCATTATAATCTGGGCGAGATTGAGCTGGCCTATAATCAATACAAAAAAGCGCAGGGGTTAGACAGAAAAATCAAGAACAAAGATATTGAGGAGCGCTACGAGCAGTTCAAGCGCGGCGGCTCGCAGCCCGCGTATCAGGTCACTGAGCTGCGGTCGTCGCCCGGCCGCGTGAGCAAGGACAGCCTGGACGCGATGTACAACGAGGCCGTAGACTTGCAAAACGCGAACAAAGTGGAGCAGGCGGAGGCGATATACAAGCGTATATTGGAGCACAACCCGGCGTTCAGCCTCGCGTGGAACAACCTCGGCGCTATCTACGGCGCACGCGGAGAGTTAGAAGAGGCCGAGTCGGCGTACCTGAAAGCATTGGAAAACCAGAATGCCCCCGAGACTTACGCGAATCTGGCGAACATCTACATAGCCCTCGAAGATTTTGACAAGGCCAGGGACATCGTCGCCAAGGGGCTGGCGGCCAACCCGTCGAGCGCCATGCTGAAGCGGATGGACCAGCGGGTCAGGGCGAGAGGGAAGTGAGCGGTCCGGCGCGGATATAGCCGGGGGCGGGATAGTACGGTACGGCGCGTCAAAACGGCCTGCTTGCCGGTGGCGGCGTGCTGACAGCCCGGTACGGCAGACACTTTCGGATTGTTTGGGGGCGTACGCGTCATATTTATTTTGATTTTTATTTTTTCGTGCGCGTAATGATGTATATTACATCAATAGTGTCAATACGGCTTCCCAAAAACACAAACACAAGGGGCTTTAAATATGTCGATGTCGGCCAAAAAGGGCGGAAAATCAGCGCTTTCCCTACTGCTTTTGCTGCTTTCGCTCACATTTGTTCTCATCCCGTCGTCCCCGGCCTTCGCCGACGCGGAGTTCAACAGGCTGTTTGCGGCCAGGAGCTTCAAGGCGCTTTTGGACTACGCCGACGAAAAGATGCCCCCGCCCACCCGTACGACCGACCAGTGGGTGAAGCTCGGGCGGGCGAACGAGGCTATGGAGTTTCCCGAGAAGGCGCTGGCCTGCTACATGGTGGCGTGGCGTTTGGAGTCCAGTGACTACCACGCGCTTCTCGGCATTGCGCGTGTCTACAACGGTATGTCGCAGCCCGATCTGGCGCTGCCTATGGCCGAGGCGGCGCTTAGCGTGAACTTTACCGCCGAGGCGAGCTGGGAGTTTGCCCGCGCCTGCATAGCGCTCAACAAGCCGGCCGACGCCAAGCAGGCGTTGGAGAAGATTATGGAGTCCGACCCGAAAAACGCCATCGCCAACCGCGAGCTGGGGAACATATATTTTAATGACAAGGAGTTCGCCAAGGCGATACCGCTCCTCAGGCGGTCGTATCAGGAGAGGTCCGACGGAACCGTGGCGTTCAGGATCGGGCGGGCGTACCTTGAAACCGGCGTGCCGGACAGCGCTACCATCTATTTGAAGATTGCCGCCGACCGCAACGTCAACGCCGCCGAGGCGCGGGGGTTGATGGCGCGGGCGCTCGTCAACAGCAAAAAGTTCAGGGAGGCGCAGGAGCCGTTAGAGGCGCTTATTCGCGCCGAGCCGAACAATTTGGAGTACCTGAGGCTGCTCGCCGCCTGCTACCAGAACGAGAACGCGCGGGAAAAACTCGCGGAGATCGACGGGCGGATCGTGGCGCTTGACAAGAAGGACCGCGATACGCGCCTGCGCATTGCCGCGTACGCCGAGTCCAAGGGCCAACTTGAGACCGCGTTCAACATGTACAGGGAGGTTACGCAGTTAGATCCGAAAGACGCCGCCTCGTTCAGAAAGCTTGCCGACATCGCGAACAGGCGCAGAATGGGTGCTCAGGCGGTGGCCGCCATGCGGGAGTACATTAAGTTGAAGCCGAGCGAAGCCGAGGCGCACCGCGACGTGGGCGACTTTCAGTACCACATGAAAGATTTTGACGGCGCGCTCGCCTCGTACAGGACCGCGCTCAGGCTCGATCCGCAGATAAAGGGTTTCCACCAGCGCTACGCCGAGGTCGTGATAGCCAAGGGGCAGACGGCCGAGGTGATAACCGCGCTGAACGCCGTCATCAAAAACGGCGACGCCGACGTGGGCACCTACACTACTCTGGGCACGATTTACCACGGCAGGAAGCAGTACCGCGAGGCTATAGAGATGTACCGCGAGGCGCTCAAGCTCGAGCCGGCGAACTTCGACGCGCTCACGGCGCTCGCCAACAGCCAGGCCGCGTCGGGCGACGTCAACGGGGCGGTTATCACCTATGAGCAGGCGCTGATGATGAACACCGACGCGGTGCAGGAGCACAAGACCCTGGGTGACCTGTATACGCGCCAGAAAAAGGGCCCCGAGGCGCTGCGGTCGTACATGAAATACCTCGACAAGAACCCGACGGACAGGGTTATCGTAGCCACCGTCGGCCGTTTGCTGTTTGAGCGGGGAGAGTTCGCCGAGGCCGTCAAGTACATATCGCGGTCGCAGACCAACGACCCGGCGGTACAGCTTATTTACGCGGAGGCGAGCCTGCGGGCCAATAACCCGGGCAACGCGATAGCCACGCTTGAGGAGCTGCGCAACAGAAAGCCGCGCCCGGCCAACATCGCGCGCATACTTATGCTTTTGGGGGAGGCGTACGAGAAGGACGGAAAGCCGGGGCTGGCCGGACAGGCGTACGCCGAGTATATCGGCCTGCCGGGCGTGAAGGATCAGGATGCCGCGCACAAGGCCGCGTTCTTGCAGGAGAAGGACAACCCGACGGCGGCTATCAGGAGATACGAAGCGAACATCAGGGCGTACCCCAACGACATGCGCAACATTCTGCGCCTCGGGGTACTTTTTTCGCAGAGGAACGAGCACGCCAAGGCGCTGCCGCTCTTGCAGAGGAGCACCGCGGCGGCCGATGCCGACCCGGAACTGTGGTTGGAGATCGCGAAGGTTTACAACGCGATGGGCAGGGATTCAAGCGAACTCGCCGCCTACCAGCGCTATACCCGCACCAACCCGCAGCACGTGGAGGCCAACAGGCGCATCGGCTCTCTTTTGATGCGCAGGGGCGATTTCAACAACGCGATGGTGCACCTCGAACTCGCGAACACCATGTCGCCGAACGACCCGGCCGTCCTCTCGCTGCTTGCGCGCGGTTATGTACACACAAGGCGCAACGACGAGGCGATAAACGTGCTGACGAGGGCGAAAACCGCGAAACCCGACGACGCCGACATCCGCTACCAGCTGTACGAACTGTACAAGCTGACGAAGCAGCCGCAGAAGGCGATGGAGGAGATAAGGGACCTGTCCAAAATGAAGAAAGAGGGCCGCTACCTGCTCGCGTACGGGCAGGCGCTCATAGCGCAGGCCAACGTGAAGGACGCCGAGGGCATAGTAGCGGAGCTTCTGTCGCAGGACCCCATGAACACCGACGCCCTTATGCTGCGCGGTTTCATCCTGCGCTCGCGCAGCAATTTTCAGGATGCGCTCGAGGCGTACGAAGAGGTCATAAGCATCCTGCCGGGCCACGCGCCGGCGCTCTATGAGATGGCGGAAACGTTCGTACTGCTGCGGCAGATGCCCAGGGCCGAGATGTCTTACAGGCGCGCGCTGCGGGCCGACCCGAATTACGCGCTGGCGGAACTGGGGCTGGCAAAGCTGTTCAAATCGCGCCGGCAGATGGACCTGTACAGGCAGCACCTGCAAAACGCGCAGCGGTTAGCGCCGGATAATGACCAGGTGATGGAGGAGGTCAGAAACGCGGCGGCAGGAAAATAAAAAAAAGTTCTTGCATCCCGGTTCGCCATCAATTATATTATGGACGGACATGAGGATACTCTGCCCCTTTCGTCTAGTGGTTAGGACACAAGATTTTCATTCTTGCAGCAGGGGTTCGATTCCCCTAAGGGGTACCAACATAAAAGGGTTTCTTCGGACGAAGGAACCCTTTTTTTTGGAATTATACATTTAATTATGTATCCTTGATTTGGTGTGGATTTAAAGTACCCCGAAGGGGTACCATATTGGTAGCCCCGGGTTGAAAACCGCGTAGCGCGTTTTCTACCCGGGGTTGCGGATGAACCAAAGATTTACAGCACCCCGGAGGGGTGCAACCGGCAAATGACACAACGTCGCCAAATGGAATGTACAAGCGTTGTAGTTGCACCCCTCCGGGGTGCCGGAATTTTGTGGGGGTACGTTGCCCCCGGGTTTTCAACCCGGGGCTACCAATATTACACCCCTCCGGGGTGTAAATCAAAATCGTACCATAATTGTCATTGTATAATCAAGTATATAATTCCCCTTTTTTATATGTGGTGAACGGCAGGTATCTATATATAATGACAAATGACGATCTCCTGAAATACTGCCCGCGCTGCTCCAAAACCGCTTTTTTGAGGGATGGGCGGAAGATTGTCTGTACCGAATGCGGGTTCGGGCTCTACCTGAACACCGCGGCCGCGGTGGCGGGGATGATCTTTGACCCCAACGGGCGGCTCATGCTCATAAGAAGGAATTGCGACCCGCAAAAGGGGCTCCTGGACCTGCCCGGCGGATTTGTCGACTTCGGCGAGGACGGGGAGAGCGCGCTGAAACGGGAACTGGCGGAAGAACTCGGGGTTGGCGCGGATGCCGTCGGCCGGGTCGAATACTTCCGGTCGATACCCAATACATATTTATACGGAGATGTCCTCTACCATACTCTGGACATATTCTACGCCTGCCACCCCCCCAAACAGCTGTCAATTCGCCCCAATGATGAAATAATGGAGATTTTGTACAAATATCCCAAGGATATTTCAGATGATGAGATAGCCTTTGATTCAATGAAGAACCTGATTTGTCAGTTATGTACGTTTGTGGATGGGTTCCCCTACACACATTGTAGGGGCGACCGTCCCGGTCGCCCGTAACGCGGGGATGATACCAACAATCAACGAGCAAAGGAACAATACATGAGCGTCGACACACACAAGCCGGATCAGCAGGTAACCGACTGGCAGGTATCGCTGAGGTACCTCAGGGAGGGGAATCAGCGTTACAGGGACGGCCGGACCATCGTGCAGGGGACTACCGCGGGGGACAGAGAGATAATGAAGGGCGGGCAGGTGCCGTTTGTGACGGTGGTTACCTGCTCCGACTCCCGCGTGGCGCCGGAGATCTATTTTGACCAGAAGCTTGGCGACCTCTTCGTCATCCGCAACGCCGGCAACGTTGTAGGCGAGGTGGCTATGGGTACGGTCGAGTTCGCGGCGGAGGTTGTGAAGACGCCGCTCATTGTCGTAGTCGGCCACAGCGACTGCCGGGCGGTTATGGGCGCGTTCAACGGAGCGGTGTTTCAGGGGAATCTGGAGACGGTTATGGAGCGGATACGGCCCGCGGTGAAGGGCTGCGGGTGCGTCAGCGAGGCGATACACGCCAATGCGGAGTACGTCGTCAACCAGATAAAGGCGAACGAAATTGTCAAGCGCAACGGGGTGATGGCCATGGCGGCCTACTATGATATTGAGACGGGGGTAGTGTCGTTCGGGGACGCCGGATAATATTTTATCCCCGAAATCCACAATTACTTGTGGCATAATATATATTATTATATTGTATGGAATTTGTCGTATTTCAGTTATTACACCGGTTAAAGGGAGGATTGTAGTATGAAAAAGGTGTTACTTGCAGTCGTCGCGGCCCTGTTTCTTGCGGCTGCGAATGTTCACGCGGTTGGTATCAGCATGCCGTTTGGGTTTGGCGGCAGTACGTGGGATGCCGGTTTCAGCGGCCGTTCGACGTTTGCCTCCGTTGGGTTGCGTTTGCAGTTCAGCGACATGTTTATGCTTCAGCCATCGCTTGCGTTCCGTACAGCGGGCGGGGATGGCGTTAGCGATAATGAAGATGTGACCTTTGTTGACATTACCGTTGATGCTCTTTTCAACGTGTTTGAGACCAACGGAATCAGCCACTATGTAGGTGGTGGCGTTGGTTTGCTCGCCGGCGGCGACAATACCCCGTTCCGTATTGGCGGAATTTACGGGCTTGCGTATCCCGTTACTGGTTCTATTGACATCTTCGGACAGATGGGCATAGGCTTGCTGCTTCAGGAAAAGCGGACTGACTTCTTCACGGTCAACACACAGGCCGGTATGATTTTCCATATTTCCGGGGGGTCTTCGTCGGGCGGACAGGCGTCGGCATCCAAGCCGAAGCCGGCAGCCAGATCAACGCCTGCGGCAGCTTCGTCTTCACCGGCGTCGAACGAGAGTTCGGGTTTCGGCGGTTCAGGCAGCTCTGACTTCGGCGGCAGTTCCGGCGGCTCAGACTTCGGCAGTTCAAGCAGTTCCGATTTTGGCGGCTTTGGCGGTTTCGGGGATTAATATTCACTCTCCGGTAACCGAAATATTCTGTGGAATGACGTATGTTGAATGCAGGTTATAAATAGAATAATTACAATTTGTGAAAGGAAATATATAGCTATGAATATGAGGAAGTTTTCATTTGTTTTACTCGCCACCCTGTTTCTCACGGCCGCGAATGTCCACGCTGTAGGTCTCGGTGTGCCGTTTGGGTTTGGCTCAAGCACCATATTCAATGAGTCAAGCACCGGCAGTGGAAGCGTGGGGCTGCGCATACACTTTTCCGATATGTTTGCGCTGCAGCCGGCACTTGCGTTCCACTCCGAAAGCGGGGACTTCTCCAACAAAGAGACTACCATGATGCTGAGCGTCGCCGGTTTCTTCTACCTGCTTGAGACCAACGACATCAGGCACTACGTAGGCGCCAACATTAACATGTCCACGGCCGACAACAGCCCTTTCGGCCTCAGCGTGGTGTATGGGCTCCAGCATCAGGTATTGGATGCTGTTGACTTGTTCGGGCAGGTGGGTTTCGGCATGCTCTTTGATGATAATCGCAGCAGGAACGATTTCTCCACGCTCAACACGCAAATAGGTGTAATATTTTATTTTTCGAGATAATTACTGAGTCGGCGGCCGTTTCCCGGCCGCCCGCCATGTATTATTATACTTTTTAAAGGGATAACGCCATGCCATGGTTTAAGCCTAAGGAGCGCGAGCCTGCCAAAAAGCAGCATCAGGACGAGATTTGGATTCGCTGCCAGTCCTGCGCCGCGCACGTATTCAAGCAGGACTTCATCAACAACATGAGCGTCTGCCCCAAGTGCGGCTGGCACGGGAAGCTTACCGCCTACGAGCGCATCGGCATCACGCTCGACAGCGGGACGTTCAAGGAGATGTTCGAGAACATCCGCCCCGGCGACCCGCTGCAGTTCGTCGACGGCAAGGGCCCCTACACCGAAAAGGTGGAGCAGGCGCGCGCCAAGACCAAACTCAACGAGTCGGTAGTCACGGGGACGGGGAAGATCAACGGGCTTGACGTGGTGGTTGGTGTTATGGATTTCCGGTTCCTCGGCGGCAGCCTCGGTTCCGGGACTGGCGAGAAGATTCAGCAGGCGGCTATCTATGCCGGCGACCACCGCATGCCCTGCATAATATTCTCCGCGTCCGGCGGGGCCCGCATGCACGAGGGGATCCTGTCGCTCATGCAGATGGCCAAGACCTGCGCCGGCGTCGCGCGGTTAGACGAGAAAAAGGTGCCGTTCATATCCGTACTTACCGATCCTACCACCGGCGGCGTATCGGCGTCCTACGCGATGGTGGGCGACGTCAACATCGCCGAGCCCGGCGCGCTGATCGGCTTCGCGGGGCGGCGCGTGATCGAGCAGACCATCAAACAGAAACTGCCGGACGACTTCCAGACCGCCGAGTTCGTCCTCCAGCACGGATTTTTGGACAAGATCGTCCACAGGCGCGAGATGAAGAGCACGCTGCATACTGTCCTTTCATATTATAACAGGAAAGGGGGGGGCCGTGGATCGCGAGTTTGAATTTGAGAAGCCCGTCGCCGAGCTGGAGAAGGCCATAGAAAAGCTGAAGAACTCCGCCGACAAGGGCGACCCGCGCATAACGGCGCAGATCGCCGAACTTGAGAAGACCTGCGATGAGCGCAAGCGCGAAATCTACGACGCGCTGACGCCGTGGCAGACCGTGCAGGTAGCGCGGCACCCCCGCCGGCCGGTGCTTTATGACTATATATCCATGATATTTACCGACTTCGTCGAACTGCACGGAGACCGCTGCTTCGGCGACGACAGGGCGCTTATCGGCGGATTCGCGACGCTCGAAACGCAAAAAGTCATGCTCATCGGCCACAGCAAGGGCAAGAATGTAGAGGAAAACGTCAGGCGCAACTTCGGAATGGCGAAGCCCGAGGGGTACCGCAAGGCCATACGCCTGATGAAGCTTGCCGAGAAATTCAATGTGCCGGTACTCACGTTTATCGACACCGCCGGCGCGTACCCCGGGCTTGAGGCCGAACAGCGCGGGCAGGCCGAGGCCATAGCGCGCAACCTGACGGAGATGGCCAAGCTCGAGGTGCCGATAGTATCTGTGATAACGGGCGAAGGCGGCAGCGGCGGAGCGCTGGGCATCGGCGTGGCGGATGTTGTGCTGATGCTGTCGAACGCGGTCTACTCGGTAATATCGCCGGAGGGCTGCGCATCGATACTGTGGAGGGACGCCGCGTACTCCGCGCAGGCGGCCGAAAGTTTGAAGATCACGGCGAAGTCGCTGCAGTCATTAGGCGTCATCGACGAAATAATTAAGGAACCGGCAGGCGGCGCGCACAGCAACCACGAGGCTATGGCGCAGACGATAAAGGTGGCGGTGCTGAAGCATTTTGAAAAATTGGTGACGATATCGCCGGAAAAATTGAAAATGAAGAGGTTCGACAAGTTTAACGCCATGGGGAAGTTTATCAAGTAGATGTGTTGACGGTTCGATGGTTATAAGGATGCATGTAGGGGTGGCAATAGAGCCGCTCGCAATCATAGATGTGTTGACGGCGCGATGGTTCAAACCGTCAATAAAACGCATGTAGGGGCGGCAATAGAGCCGCCCGCAATAAAGGAACGGTGACAATGGGCAACAATACGATGAAATTAAAGACGGAGGATTTGCGCCACGAGATCCCTCTGCGCATAACCGACACGACGCTGCGCGACGCGCACCAGTCGCTCTGGGCCACGCGCATGCGGACCGACGACATCCTCAAAATTATCGACGTTATCGACAACGTCGGTTACTACTCTCTCGAGGCTTGGGGCGGGGCCACGTTCGACGTGTGCCTGCGTTTTCTGCGCGAAGACCCGTGGGAGCGCCTGCGCCTCATCAAGAGCAAGGCGAAGAACACGCCGGTACAGATGCTCCTGCGCGGGCAGAACCTGGTAGGCTACCGCAACTACGCCGACGACGTGGTAGACCGCTTCGTAGCGCTCGCCTGCCGCAACGGCGTCGACATCTTCCGCGTGTTTGACGCGCTGAATGATACCAGAAACCTTGAGGCCTCCATCAAGGCTGTAAAAAAGCACGGCGGCCACGCCCAGGGGACGCTGGCGTACACGACCTCGCCCGTCCACACAGTAGAAAAATACGTCCGCTACGCCAAGGAGCAGGTCGCGCTGGGGATAGACTCCATCTGCATAAAAGACATGGCCGGCATACTCTCGCCGCTCATGGCCGAACGTTTGGTCTCGGCCCTTTACGAAGAGTTCGGGGCAGACATCCCCATTCAGATACACTGCCACGCCACAAGCGGCATGGGGATAGCCGCCTACGTTGAGGGCGTGCGCGCCGGCGCCGGCGCGATAGACTGCGCGATATCGTCCATGGCCGGGACTTCGTCGCAGCCGCCGGTAGAGACCATGGTCGCGATATTCTCGGAGACGAACTACTCCGCCAAGCTCGACATAGAGGCGCTCGAGAAGGTGTCCAGGTACTTCGCCGACCTGTACCCGCAGCGCAGCACAACGCCGCCGAGCGTGATGTCGATTGACCCGGGCATCCTGGTCCACCAGATTCCCGGCGGCATGATATCCAACTTCCGCTCGCAGTTGCAGATGCAGAAGGCGCTCGACAAACTGCCCGAAGTGCTTGATGAGGTGAGCCGCGTGCGCGAAGATTTGGGGTACCCGCCGCTTGTAACGCCCACGAGCCAGATTGTCGGCACGCAGGCCGTGATGAACATACTCTCCGGCGAGCGGTACAAGATGGTCCCCAAAGAGGTCAAGGACTACGTGAAGGGGCTCTACGGCAGTTCGCCCGCGCCTATCAGCGGCGACATCATCAAGAAAATTCTCGGCGACGAAAAGCCGATCGACTACCGCCCGGCCGACAAGATTGAGCCCATGCTGCCCAAGTCTACGGACGGCGTCGACCCGTCGCTTATCAGCGGCGAAGAGGATATTTTATCGTACGTCTTGCTGCCCGAGCCCGCGCTTGAGTATTTCAAGTGGAAGGCGCTGCCGGCGGACAAGCGCCCGGAGATCCCGGCCGACCTTGAGCTTAAAGCGGCCGGCAAGCCTGCGCAGGCCAAGAAAGAGGGCGCGGATGATGTCGACCGGCAAGCAGCGGCACCGGTCGCACCGGCACCTGTACCGGCCGCGCCAACATCACAAATACCGATAGACGGCGTCGCAGCGGAGTTGATACAGAAGATAGACGGCCTGGTGATTGACCAGATAGTTTTCCGCAAGGGTGACTCGACAATATCGGTGAAGCCCACCGGCGCGGCGCAGCAGCCCGCGTCCGCTTCGGGAGCGGCCGGCGGCTCCATACCGCTGATGACGCACTCGTCGCTGTTGCCGCAGGCGCATCCGGCCGCCGCATCCGCCCCCGCCGCGGCGCCCGCGCCCGAACCGGCAAAGGAAGAGGCGGCGTTCAGCAAAACGATCAAGGCACCGCTCGTAGGAACGTTCTACTCGGCCCCCGGCCCCGGCAAATCCGCGTTTGTCAAGGAGGGGGACGTGGTCGAAAAGGGCGGAAAGGTCTGCATTGTCGAAGCGATGAAGCTGTTTAACGAGATATCGGCCCCCGTTCGCTGCAAAATCGTCAAGATACTGGTGGCCGACGGAACCGCCGTAGACAAGGATCAGCCGCTGTTTGGTATTGAGGAATTGTGATAATGTTGATATAAGCATTGCGGGCGACCGGGGTCGGTCGCCCCTACAGATGTCAATTTGTTTTAACAAAAATACCGTCATTTACATAACCAAAACATTACCCGTAGGGGCGACCGCCCCCGGTCGCCCGTAATGCTTGATTGGGATAACGATGCAGACAACGCAACAGGAAATATCTCGGCGCCGGACGTTCGCCATAGTTTCGCACCCCGACGCCGGCAAGACTACGCTGACGGAGAAGCTCCTCCTCTACGGGGGAGCCGTCCACCTCGCCGGCTCCGTGACCTCCCGAAAAAAGGAGCGCGCGACGGTATCGGATTGGATGGAACTTGAGCGCAAGCGCGGCATTTCTGTCAGTTCGACGGTTCTCAATTTCGATTACAGCGGGTATCACGTAAACCTGCTCGATACGCCGGGCCACAATGATTTTTCCGAGGATACGTACCGTGTGCTGACCGCGGTGGATTCAGTTATCATGGTCATAGACGGCGGCAAGGGCATAGAGAACCAGACGCGCAAGCTGTTTGAGGTCTGCCGCCGCCGCAACACGCCGGTATTCACGTTTATCAACAAGATGGACCGCCCCGCCCTCGATACGCTGGAGCTGTTGGATGAGATCGAGCGGGTGCTGCAAATCGGCGCGTACCCGATGAACCTGCCGCTCGGCTCGGGAGTCGATTTCAGGGGCATACTCGACCGCAAGACGGGTTTGGCGCACTTCTATGAGCGCACCCCGGGCGGGACGTACCGGGCCCCGGTGGCGACGCACGGGGGGCTGTCGGACCCGGTCGTCAAGGAGGCGCTGTCGCCGTCGGTCTACGCCGCGCTGTGCGAAGAGATGGAGATGGTTGAGCACGCCGGCGTGTCGTTTTGCCCGGATGATGTCCTTGCCGGCAAGACTACGCCTGTATTCTTCGGCAGCGCCGCGAATAATTTCGGGGTTCAGTTATTGTTGGATGGATTCCTTGGATACTCTCCGCCACCGCTGCCGCGGGTTAACGCGGATACCGGTGCTGCCGCCATTATCGAACCAATATCGGAAACATTCTCCGGATTCGTTTTCAAAATTCAGGCCAACATGGACCCAAGGCACCGCGACCGCATGGCGTTTGTCCGCATCGTTTCCGGAAAATTCACAAGAGGGATGACGGCGACGCTGGCGCGGACCGGAAAAATCATCCGCCTGGCCAATTCCAGCAACGTATTCGGCCGTGAGCGCACGACTGTGGACGAGGCGTACGCCGGGGACGTGATAGGCGTGATGGGGACGGACGCGTTCAGGATCGGCGATACGCTGAGCGACGGCGCGGGGATAGTGTACGACGAGATCCCCAGTTTCCCCCCTGAGTGCTTCGCCTACATCCACAACCCCAGCCCCGCCAACTACAAAAGGTTCAGGGAAGGGCTGACGCAGTTAGTGCAGGAGGGCCTGGTCAAGCTCTACGACATCCCCGCCGGCCACCAGAAGATATCGCTTCTCGGCGCGGTAGGGCCATTGCAGTTCGATTTGGTACAGTACAGGCTGGAATCCGAGTACAACGCCACGTCGCGCCTGGAGCTGACGGACTGGACGATCGTAAAGCGGATAGTGGTTGAGGGGGCCGCCGACGAGCCGGTGAGCGAGAGGGACATGCACATCCCGATGGGGGCGAAACTGGCCTTTGACAAGGATGAGCGGGCGGTGCTGCTGTTTCCGAGCGAGTGGCATAAGAATTTCTTTATGGAGCATAATAAGAAGATTTTGTTGGTGGATTGATAAATAATAATTTGTCGAATATTGTCTGAATCAGGATTTACAGGATTATAGGATTAACAGGATAACGTCAAAAGAAAAAACATCATTTATTGACGTTGATTTGGGTTTTTAATCCTGAAAATC
>Ga0123356_10001865_pt1 | contig 22822 bp, 16 predicted proteins | sample TergutEmb28metaG_2_FD_92546 | JGI IMG/M metagenome (GOLD analysis project Ga0123356, IMG submission 92546) | Embiratermes neotenicus P3 segment gut microbial communities from Petit-Saut dam, French Guiana - Emb289 P3 | ecosystem: Host-associated > Arthropoda: Insects > Digestive system > Gut ...
GTAGAACTGGCCGGTCGATCCAAACGAAAGTACGGCTTTGTGCCCGGTTTCTTGCTCGAATGCGGCGGCAAGCGTCTGCATGGGGCCGGTGAAATTGGCTGCAACAGCGGCAACGACTTCCCCTGCTTGCACGCCAGGGGCGAGCCAAAAAGATAAAACCAGTGTTGCAGTGCCGGTTTTCAGCAAAGAACCGAGGCGTTTCATGGTGCGATTCCTAAAGTTCGGCGAAAAAAAGACCCATCAGTTATCGTAATAATACAACATAGCCAAAAGCGGAAAACGCGCCGCACGGTACGTCAGTTTGGTTTGTTAGGCGCTTGGACGGAGCCCTCATACACATACTTCACTTTGCATAACTTATTTGTTATACTTATAGAGTAAGCATCGTTCGTCTGTCATCGCTGTTAAATTAGGAGGATGATAAAAAATGTCGCAAAAAACTTGTAGTGTTAGCGTTATGACTTATATTTCTAGCATACTCCTTATCTCAATGATGTCGGGATGCGGAGCCACCAAACTTGGCGAAAGGCAGGAACTCCCTGTCCCATTGGAAATTACTCTGGCTGCAGAGGAGCGCGTCAATCTGACAACAGGGGGCAGGCCATCGCCCATTGTCGTAAAAATATTTGAACTTTCAAATAATACCCAATTTTTATCAGCCGACTATTTTGCGTTAATGGGACAAGATGGTGTTCCGTTAGGTGGAGATATGCTTACGAGCGAAGAACATATTTTGTTGCCTGGCGAAGTCAGAATGATACGCAAGCGTGCCGCGCTTAAAAGCAGATTTTTGGGTGTTATTGCGGGATATCGTGATTTGTCCTCCAGTACTTGGCGTGCGGTTACCCCCATACCTGAACCCTATCTTGAGGGGCGTGTGTGGACGAAAACAGTATCACCGACCAAGCATTTGTTTGTGGTACTTGGTGAGCGCAGCATAACAATCCATGAGAAACAACCTGGGAAATGATTAGTGTTCAATGTCAATCCGGCTAGCCTCGAATATGCTGAGAGGCTCTTCATCTACGAACCAAGTCTTGCGCCCATATCCTTGCCAAAAACCATCATAAAATTCTCGCCAAACCGTCTCAGCACCAGTCAAAAAGCTGTTGGTGTACTCTCCTTCAGTCTTGGTTAAAACATATCTTGCAGGCATATATGCGACTTTGTTTGGATGCCCGACAAGCTTCACATCAACCAGTGTCCACACGAGATCGATAGCACGGACTGGTTGAGGGATTTGCAGGCTTTCTATCATATCAAACGCAACCCAGTAGTAATCTCCTCCCAATATAAGTTCGATAATCGGGCCGAGTCTATCATCCCCGTCAACAATACAACCAAACGAAGAAGATTCAGCATAACGCCCTTTACACATTGGCATGTCAAGTAATGCACTCTGCCGCTTTTCAGCAGCTTGTTCATCGGTGTAGCACATTGCTTCAATCATCTTATCAACCCACGGAGGAGGTGGATATAAAAGATCAGGTTTGATTTTTCCTGCAAAAACAGCTTCACGAACTTGCTCGGCTCGAATCAACATCCTAGTTAGTTGCGCTTCTGGTGCCAATTCGATATTGAACTGGCATGCCAATTGTAGTTGCTTCAACGCTCTTTCATATTTTCCTCGTACAATCTCAAGCTGTGTCAATGCAAGACGGTGAGAGGCTTCAAGAGGTTCGCGACGAATTGCAGCGCTGACTGCCTCTATTTGTGCCCCTAAATTGCTGGCAATCAGAGAAGACATGTTCATTGCTCCGTTATAATATTAAAATTAGGGACGTAATGATTGTGGAACCTGTGGGTCAAGAGCGGCGGAATGCATAACTGCTGTCTTCGTTTCTGCTAAAAAGTCATGAGTAATTTGCATCTGCCTCCCTCTCTTTACCTCTATTTCAAGAACACATGGTGTATTACTCTCATTGGTTATAGTGATCGTATGCTTACCCTCTGATACGTTTAGAATGAGGTTTGGTGGAACTGTAGCAACAAACTTTCCGTTGAAAGAAATGTGCCCCCATGGTATGACAGAAACTACAATTTGCCCGTGTAAGGCATTAACAGCAGAAACCTTTGCCCTAGAACTAGATTCTACCATTTCCGATTTGTTAACCGTCGTTCTGCTTGTGCTTGTATTTGCATTACTTGCGGCAGAGTTATCAAAAACCTCTGTAAATTCTGGTTGAATTTCGTTATCTTTTAATGCTAGGGTAGCATTATATTCGTTCGAGTTTGTCATATCTTTTTCAGCTAATTCAACTAGTATTGGATACTTTGATGCCGGTAGCGAACTTGTAGTTGTTTCTTTATCAACCATCCTAAAACTGATATCCTCAATAACAGAAGCGTTATCATTTTTTTCATTAACTAGAATATAAAAATAAGCAAACAATACAGCACCAGCTAATCCTATTTTTATTCCGTATTTTTTACAAAATGTAAATAGAATAGCTGTATAAAATCGTGAGCTATGGTTTTTAATATTTAAGAGTAAATTGTACAATTTATTTTTAAATATATTGAAAAATAAATTCAAATTTTGTTTTGAAGTATTGATATTTTCAACAGCCAATATAGGAGGTTTTTTATTTTTTTGTTCAGACTCTAATTCTGCAGCACTCTTCAATGCTGAAGAAAACGATTCAATAGTTTGAGGGCGATTTTCTGGCCGTACCGCCATCCCTGTATCAATTACTTTCAATACATTCACAGGTAAATTGGTAATACCCAAATCAACTAAGGGATGAAGGGTGTCATCCATTGCTCTAGCACACGCTGTAAGTGGTATTTTTCCAGTTATAAAATATCTCATTACTGCAGAAAGTGCATAAATATCAGACCACTCTCCAAGTCTCATTTCACCTTCACCATTACAATATTGCTCGATAGGAGCAAACCCGTGCTTAAGGATAATGGTTGAATCATCATTACTATTATCCAATTGTATAATACGGGAAGAACCAAAATCGAGTAATATTGGTGATCCATTTTTGAGAATGATAATGTTGTCAGCCGAAATATCAAGATGATAAAAACCCATCTCATGAATTTGAGATAATCCATTTAATAAAGGTAAAAAAATGGACATTAATTCATGAGTATTAATTATTTGATTTCGATTATCTATTATTTCTTGAAGTGTTTTTCCACTATAATATGGCATTACTAAATACGCTGTACCGTTAGTTTCGAAAAACTGCAATACAGTGGCTAAGGTTGGATGCCTAAGTTTTGCTAAAATATGTGCTTCTTTAACAAAATGCCGTAATCCTTTTTCAAATATTTCTTCAACGGATGTTTTAGGTACTACATGCAACCCACTATGTCGTACAGCAAAGGAAACAGGTAGGTACTCCTTAATCGCAACTTCCCGAGACATTTTTTTGTCATATGCCAAATAGACGATGCTAAATCCTCCTACACCAATCACTGAACGAATTTCAAACTCGTTCAGCCGAGCACCTATAGGCAAAGCGCTAATCAAGGCAGAAGTTTTCATATTGCAAAAACAATCATGTGACATTGAGACAACATGAAATCGTCCCCAGCAGCACCAGAGACAACTCCTTAGTCTCCTCTGTTTTGTGTAAAGCAAGCACAGCTTAACTTACATTACACAAAACATGGCTTATTAGAGTTAAAGGAGAGAATTAATCAAACAAAATTATGAGTTTGAGTCCTTGATCGATGGTAACTTGGAAACCAAACGCAAACTCATAGTAAGGCCTTCAAGTTGATAATGGGGTCGCAAGAAAAATTTCGCACTATAATACCCTGGATTATCTTCGATTTCCTCAACTACAACCTCAGCAGCAGCAAGAGGCTTCCGAGCTTTTGTTTCCTGGCTTGAATTACGTGGATCGCCGTCAACGTAGTTCACAATCCACTCATTGAGCCAGCGTTCGAGTTCCTCACGTTCCTTGAATGTTCCAACCTTATCTCGAACAATACATTTGAGATAGTGGGCAAAACGACAGCACGCGAAAAGATAGGGCAATCGAGCCGATAAGTTGGCATTCGCTGTAGCATCTGAATCATGGTACTCAGTAGGTTTTTGCAAACTTTGGGCACCGATAAATGCAGCCACATCTGTGTTTTTGCGATGAATAAGTGGCATGAAGCCATTTTTAGCCAATTCTGCTTCACGCCGATCCGAGATAGCAATTTCTGTCGGACACTTTACGTCTACACCACCGTCATCAGTTGGAAAAGTATGGCACGGAAGATTCTCTACAATACCACCAGATTCAACACCACGGATTGATGTAGCCCAGCCGTAAAGCTTAAAACTACGATTGATATTAACCGCCATTGCGTAAGCAGCATTAATCCATAAATACCGTTGGTGGTCAGAACCCTCAGTATTTTCTTCGAAATTGAATTCATCAATCGGATTGGTTTTAATGCCATATGGCATTCGGCCAAGAAAGCGAGGCATCGCTAAACCAATATAACGCGAATCATCAGACTCTCGCAAACTACGCCACGGGGCGTATTCTGTGTTTTCAAAAATTTTTGTCAAATCACGCGGATTTGCCAACTCCTGCCACGATTTCATCTGCATTACAGTAGGATCAGATCCGGCAATAAATGGACAATGTGCCGCTGCCGAAATTTTCCCCATCTCACCAAGCAACTCAATATCCGGAGCAGAATGATCAAAATAATAGTCGCCGACTAAACAACCATAAGGCGCTCCTCCGAGTTGCCCATACTCTTCTTCATAAATACGACGAAAGATCGGGCTTTGATCCCAACCTATTCCTTTGTGACGACGAAGAGTTCGATGAAGATCCTTTTTGGAAATATTCATGAAACGAATTTTGAGCATCTCGTCACTTTCAGTATTGTTTACAAGATAATGTAAACCACGCCATGCAGATTCCAATTTTTTGAAATCCTCATGGTGAATGATCAAATCAATTTGCTCACTCATTTTTCGATCAATTTCCGCGATGACTGCCTCGATAGTGCGATAAGCATCACCTGAAATAGTGATCGCAGAGCTAATAGCTTGCTGAGCAAGTGTACGAACTGCTGTTACGACGGCGCTACGCTGTTCATCCGTTTTAGGTTTGAACTCCTTCTCAAGCAAAGCCGCAAAATCGGTTTGCTCGGAAGATACAGTAGCTTGCGACGAGGTTGCAAGAGCACGGGACTTGGCCATGGCAGTTAGTCTTCCTGAATATTGTTGTGTTCAGAGTCGGTAGAAAGCATTTGCGAGGGCGCGCTTGCGAGAGACTTGAGCAACGCTGGATCTTTTAAAACTTCGGCAAGCAAATTCTCAGCCCCGGTCTTCCCGTCCATGTAAGTGAGCAGGTTGTTCAATTCCGTACGTGCCTGCAATAATTGACGTAGAGGATCAACTTTTTGTGCAATTGCACCGGGTTTGAAGTCATCCATGCTATCGAAAGTCATATCAACCGCTATTTGCCCTTCGCCTGTTAAAGTATTGTCAACGGTAAAAGCAACGCGGGGCTTAATAGCCTTCATGCGTTCATCGAAATTATCAATATCAATTTCGAGAAATTTTCTGTCTATGACAGGTGGCAATCCTTCTTTAGGACTGCCAGAGAGATCAGTCATGACTCCCATCACAAATGGTAGCTGAACCTTTTTATCCGAGCCATATATCTCGACATCGTATTCAATTTGAACACGAGGCGCACGATTACGTCCGATAAATTTCTGTCCACTATTCCCTTTTGGTGCATCCTTTCGTGTGCCCATAAAAAACCCCCTTAATGAAGTACCTCGAATGTGACGGTACTGAAACAGTAAAACAAAAACATTGTAGCAATACGAACAACGTCACTCCCTTGCATCGCCTGTCAATATTTGAAAGTGTTGCAAACTCCCAGGTGCAAGCTCCTTGATAATTGTTAAAAAATCTAAACCAACAAGCCGTTCAACACGACGAATCATGAGCGAGGCGGGGTGAGACGGTTCGTTGTTTTCAAAATAAGCACGCGCTAAAGAAAGTGCTTTTATGGCTTCCGTACGTGTATTCAGTTGTAAAGGAAGATCAGCCAATGATCCAACAAAGTCTGTAGTCCTCGAGACCGAAGAGGCAGACGGTTCGTGCGAGACTACTTCAGGGTGCACAGATTTCTTCCCTAACCGCGTTGTAATAAAGCCATCAAGACGAACAACGATGTCAGTTATTAGCTCAAGATTTGGCCAATAATCTGGATCAAAGCGCTCTTTATATACAGATGTAATTTTATTTAATGAAAGATGAATAGAAGAAATCGCGGCAAAGCTATTATGATTTTTGACGCTTTCAGCAACAACCATTCGTGATAATTGATCAAGCGAAGATACTAAAACGTCTCCTTTGAATGATTTTCCATTAAGAAGATGTTCTGCAACAGATATTATTACAGACCCAATTGGTGTATCAAGAAATATAGATTGTCGCAGAGAACGGACAAGTCCTTCAGGATCCGAAATTTCTGCAATTGCATTGCTACGCAACAAGGGATCGTACTCGCCATCAACGTATAATCTAGGATACAAATCATCCCAGCCGCTCTCAACCCAGTGAGCCATTAGGGAGAGGCCTTGAGCCAAACCCGGTAATCCAAATTGATACAATGCAGCACAACATACCTTATGGAGAATACGCAAGTCACGGCTTCGCTCAAGAAGGGCGCACCCCATTTTAAAAACCTCACCCCACACAGGAGCTTGGGCGGGCACGATGTACTCTCCGATCTGGCGTTCCTCTCGAGGCGTTGCGAGTGCCGTAAACTCCGCAAACACAGGGGTGTACTCTAAGTCTTCACAGAGCACCTTCTCTTCAAATAACTTTTGACTAAAGATTCCGTCCATAGCATGCACGTCGTCCTTTTGCCTTCTGGTTAACCACTCACTTGTCGCGGATGCTCCGCCCAAAGCCTGCATGACCCAGGCTGACTAATTGTCATACAGATAGAGCCCTCTTGTCAACGTTTGTTTATCGATTTTAAGTAATTTATCTAGAATTTCTCACCATGATGGTGATGGTTCAAAGAAAAACAGGAGCTGTTTGCCCTGGTCGATCAAAACAGCTTGCTTGGATGCCCCCACATTCGCATTCCATGTAAGAGCTAACTGACATTTCGACTCACAAATGAATGTGTGCCTAAACTTTTTGAGCGGTGAAGCAAATATTCTATTCTTATGCCACCTAATTTTGACGCTTTGATTCTTCTGGTGTAAATGATTCGAGATACTCACATTGAGGAAGGAATATTGTCATGTATTATCAAATATAATGAAGTTTGTTGCGATGTTTTTCATGATAAAATTTATCACAAAAATATAGTTAATTGGAAATGGATTCTTTATCAGCGCAAAGTCGAATTAAAAGATCGACTCGACGATTAACACTACGACCCTGAGAGGTTGCATTATTAACAATCGGTTCAAGGGAGCCCCTACCCTCTGTAGTAATAGACATTTTATCAATTCCTTTACTAACGAGATAACTTTGCACTGCTTTTGCACGTTTTTTCGAAAACATCAAGTTGTACTGCAAATCTCCATATGCATCAGTATGACCTATTGCTTTGATTTCGCAGCTCCTGTTTGCATTCGTAACCAATATTGCAGCAATACGGTCAAGAATTTCAATAAACGTTGGAGAAAGAGTGGCACTTTCCAAATCAAACAAGTTGCCTGATCTAATTACTATGAAAATAGCTCCTTCAGTATCGCTATCCTGTACGCTCAAATGCGGATCTTCTCTCAATTTCTTCATAATAGATTTTTCAATAGATTCTGAGCCATTGGGTCTTCTATTATCTGCTTTGTAGGCATTACTATCCTCTGTGTATAAATTCTCGGGAAGACTTCTACATCCAAAAGCGGTCGACAAGAGAAAAACAGAAAATATTAAAAAACGAATATCTCTTTTCGATTTCAATAGAAAGAAGTTTTTCAGCTTAAACATCACTTATCCTCCTGTATCTCTACTCCCCCTGTATCCATATCCCACTGAGCACGAATGACCATATCTATTGGGTATGGTTCGAACCAGTATGTTGCTTCGATTCGAAAATGAGCATAATTATTATGTCCATTGTCTGGGTTGCGTGTTACAGATACTTTCAATGTTTTTTCAAGAATACGAGGTTCAAAATAGGCAACGACTTTTTGAAGCTCCAGGGCTATAAAATCTAGGTCTGAGTCAGTCAAATTAGCGCCTGTCAAGGGTGGAATTCCATAGTTAACAACCGAACGTTTAACTCTAGAGAAATTTTCTAGTGACAGTTCTTTTTCAATATTACTACAATTCAACAACCATGATAAATCTCTAAGCACTGTCTTTCGAAAAACATTTCTATTCATTTCACCGTTATTTGTTAATGAAAGTCTATCTATTAGAGCAGGAACAAATGAATCGCCATCATAGTTTTCTCGACTGTCATTTTTATTCATTTGATAACTCCCCTGACATTAACATACAAAACAAATTATCATCAGGAAGCCCACGATGAATGACTTGCCTCGGGGGAAGTTTAGGAGATGGTTCAGCCCACCAAAAACTTCTATTGGCGCGTTCTGCAAATAATATGGAAAGATCCGGCCATGAAAACCACTCATCACGTCGCTCGGTATGATCAACAATACCAAGATCTGTCAAAATATTTGATGTTTTAGCGAGGCTGGCATCAACATCCTTTTGTTGATCTAAAATATCGAAAACACTATCAACCATGATTTGTTCAGCAACAACACGCCGTAATGCATTATCAATTCGATTCAACCAGTGACTTTTTGGAGGCAAAACATCGTTTATGTTCTTCGCATCGAACGAACGTAATACCAGCAAAGGAGAGCATCGCCCCACTCTGTCAAGGCTTGGTGCAATGCAGCCAATTAAAGAAGTTTTGTCCCAAATGCAAGCGTTAATAACAAAACGCCAAATTGGTGCAGCCAAGTAAACATCACGCCATTGCTCTAGATACTGCTGCATAAGCGCTGCCATACCAGACGAAGTCCACCCATGAACAGTTTCTTGTAGTGGCTGCGGCATTCCTCTGCCGGCAAAATCACCCACAGAAGGTAACTTCCCAAACCAACCCATATTCCATGAGGGATGATGTGTACCAAACATATTCTTCGTCTCATGCATCACTGTTCATAAACATAGGGAGTGCGCTTCATGAAAGAAATAACTCTGTGAAGGGTATAATCTGCAATTGACTGCATTGCGTAGGCATGATAAAAATCATTTGTTTTCCTCTCCCTCCACCCCAGTATTAATTGTCTGCATCATGTTAATCGCCTCCATGTATGCTTTAAGAAATACGAAACCGTAAAAATCTTGAAAATGATCCTTGAGATCTTCTCGAGAGTGGTTGAAATAATTTTCATACTCTTCCCACAATCTAGCCTTACGCCACAACGGTAATGCTTTAAATAATAAACTTTTTTGTTTTTTATTTGCAGCGATCAAGGCTGGATCGAAATTATCAAAAACGTGAGATAATGCTGTTTTCGTCCCTGTAACGATACCAATCTGGTGAGCACATAAGTCAACAAAAATATTTTGAATCGCCTCAAGAGGTTCCAAAAACCCCGGTAGAGATTTTCCCATCAAATATAACAACGCTGCCTCAGTATTAGGTGAAAATTTAAGTGGATTATTGCGCTCCGGAGCAATTACGGTAACATTCGCACGCAACTCCTGTTTTATGATCACTCTACCAGCGACCATTTCTAACGTTCCCTGCGTATAGCTTCGAAGAAGCTGACCGAGAAATTTCATAAACTCCTCATCTAATACAGTTCGACGAGGGATATCAACACCCAGCCCTTCACAGAATGCTTGAAAAAGTTTCTCCATGCTAGCTTGGGAAGCATTAGCTTCTAGGTTGCTGATGCTTTCCAAAATTGAATTATAAATCTCTTCAACACCATATTGTTCGTTTGTGTCTACTTCATTATTTTTCTCAGAAATAAGCTGGTCTTGTTGTTGTGAAGAAAATGCCATTTGCGCCATAACTGTGGGTTGACTCGTCATCGACAATGAAACTACGACAGATACATCAGCTAGCGTAGGATCACTAATAAATTGCCTAGGCTCTTCAAGAGCAGCATTTGCCGAAACAATATCATTTAATATAACTTCGCTAAACTCAGGCAATAATACATTCTCTGCAATATCAATATTCAATGTCAGTTCCTTAGCAGTTTGAAGCTTTATATGTTCTTCTTGATCCAAGATTAGTGTGGATTGCAAAAACGCATTATCATCTGCATGGCATGAAATATTTGGCAAAATATAATCCCCGGCAGATTGCCTAGATTCACTCATTCCTTTAGAAAGATTTATATCGGTATTTTCGACAGGGTTTTTTTCAATTAATTCTGTAGAAAATTTTAGCTGTGTCTCTGAAATAAATTCTTCTATGCTTGAATTGTCTAAAGCATCAGTGCTCAAAAATGCTTCATCATCTGCAGTCGTTAGCGATTTTGGCGTTACAATTTCTGAGATGAGTTGGTCAACATCGATTTCTTCTTCCAGATTATTACCATCAATTTCAAAAGAATTTTTAGCAGATATATTCTCTACTTGCTTATCTAAAATATTTGGGGGTAACTCGTTGTATTCTGAAATAACTGTAGATTCCAGGAACGTATCATCTTGTACAGACACAGAGGAATTCGGTATTATGATGCCCAAGAAAAACTGATCAATATCAAGATTTTCTTCTGAACAATTTATATTACTTTTTGGTAAATCTTTAGCAGAAAAATTCTCCTTTAATTTATCAAAAACATTTACTTCTGTTTCTGAATCTAACTGTAGATCATTAGACATTAAATTTGACTCAGGTAAATAAAATAACCCACTGAGTTCAGAGCCATTTACAAGATTTATACGAGTCAAATTTTTATTTTTTTTAATCTGGACGATATCGGCAAACACATCGTCACCTGCACAATTTGTTTCGTAGTCAATTGATATCAATGGATCATTACTTTCGTTATAGTATAACTGCTGAATTGAATCAGAAAATGAATCATGCAAAAGCTGATGAATCGTTGTATTTTTGTCACTTTTATCATTAATCAATTCATCTGCTTTTCCGTCAAGACTACAAAGCTCTATGGCATGTCCATTTAGTATCCTAGCTGGATCACCTTGAATAAAAGCTCTCTTCTGCTGCATGAATATGTCTAGCAAATTATCATTCTCTGACTTTAATTTTGAATTATTTTTTATACAAGAATTTACTCCAAACAAAGACGTAAGAAGATCATCACTTACTTCTTTCATCATCGGCGTGTCAGTAGTAATCGTCGATAACAACGAGGAAGGCAAAGTGTTTGTATCGTTTTGTGTAGCGTAACGCACTTCCAATACATAAGCAGCAACGCTGATCTTATCATAATCACTAAGTTGATGATCTGTTCCAGATTTAAGTTTTTCACCGTTGATGAATACCACATTATCATCATTAATATTTTTGACCTTATAAACCCCTCCGGGTTGAAGACTAAACTTCAAGTGCTGCCGTGAAACCATATTCCACGGATCTGGGAGGACAATAGTATTATTCTCAGCTCGGCCTACCGTGCCATCATTTCCAGAAATTATTCCTGCAATAGGCACCACAGGTGCGATATCGTTGTAAGTAAGCACACGAATTTCAATCATTTCCAGTCCCCTAATTTACTTTGGAACAGTCAAATTTGACCAACCACGTAATGTTGCACGTTCACCTGCTTCAATAAAAAAACTAGCTTTAAATGGTAGTTCTCCTGCTTGTGTAACTTCCAAAATATGATGTCCAGCCTGGATAGTCAGCAAGCGATCCACTCCCATGATTCCTTCAGTACCAATCCTATTGCCGTTTAATGTAATTACGGAATTTCCCATCGCATGAATTGACAACTGTGGCGCCCCAGAACCAACTTTGCTGAATGATAGAGTCGGATCCTTCCTGCCTCCCCGGCCTGGAGTCTGAGTGATCAGCTTAGCCTCTTTCTTGCGTTCTTCTGCGATAACAAGAGGAGTACGAGTGCTTGAAGCAGAACTGATACAATCACCACATAAAGTAACAGTATCACCTTTTTCTACAAAAAAATCCGCAGAAAAAGGCGGCTCTCCTTTCGACAACACCCTAAGGTTATGATGACCTGGTTGAATGGTTACATTTTCGGTACCTTTGCCAACATCCCATTTAATTATTTCACCATTAAGAAACACAGCAGTATCTTTTATTCCGCGCATTGAGAGCTGTATTGTGTCATTATTGCTTTTATTGAATAATAAAACAGTTTTTCCTTTTTGAACTACAGCTGGAGCCTTCCTGGTCTGCTGTGTACCGGTATCCGTAGTCTTCTTTTCAGAAACCGTCATAGGCGAGGCGTTTCCGACTATTTTTTGGGGTGAGCATTCTCCACGCAAAACTACCCTATCTCCTTTCTGTAGGTAGAATTTTGCTGAAAATGGCGGATCAAATGGGCATTCGACCCTCAAATCATGGAGACCCGGTGCAATCAAGCCTGTGCGAACCCCTTTTTTTGTCATTTCACCTAGACCAATTTTCTCTCCATCGACCAAGATTATGGCTTTGTCTAACCCTTGTTGAACCACTAACCGAGGCATGTCAGCTGGTTCTCTCTCGAATGAAAGAGTGGGCGTTTTCGATCTCGCAGTTTTTGCATTTTTATTGATGTCAATCTCAGCAGCATCTCCAAGGGATTTCAGTTCATCGACCACTCTTGCTGAAGCTTCCAAGTCTATGTCATTTCCAGTAGGCGGCGCATCAAAAAAAACTGAACAGCCGACAAGCGATGCACAAAGGTACAGAACCGTTGTTCTGATGACTCCATTGCAGGACAGGAGGATTAGCGGGCTTTGCATCATATTCGAATATTCACTCAGTTAGGCCGTTCCTTATTTGCTTCAAGTTCCCGCATCTCGAACTCATAAGCAAACTCATCATTTTCAGCTTTCAACACCACCTTTTGTAGCCCTTGTCCGATAACTAAACCTTCCAAGTACTTTTGACTAATTGCAGGTAGCACAGAATTAGTCAATATCGCATCAATCATGCGTCCGCCTGCATCAGCCGTGTTGCAGCGTTTAATGACTAAGTCGATAGCTGAACTATCGTACTCAAGTATGGCAGCATGCGTATCAGCTAGTCGTTTCTGAATACGTTTCAACTGCATGCGGACGATATTGGTAAGTGTTTCCTGACTCAGGGGGTAATAAGGAATCACAATGAGTCGCCCAAGAAGTGCAGGAGGAAAGACTTCGAGCAGCGGTTTACGCAATGCAACTGCTACAGTCTCATGATCAGCAGCCAACTCTGGATCCATACATAAACTATTGATAACATCCGTTCCAACATTTGAAGTTAGAATGATGATAGTATTCTTAAAATTTATTTTACGACCTTCACCGTCCTCCATGTGCCCTTTATCGAATACTTGAAAAAAAAGCTCGTGCACATCAGTATGCGCCTTTTCCACTTCATCAAGCAGTACAACACTATAAGGGCGTCGACGAACTGCCTCCGTCAGCACCCCCCCCTCGCCGTATCCTACATATCCTGGCGGAGCTCCCTTGAGTGTGGAGACAGTATGCGCTTCTTGAAATTCACTCATATTGATAGTGATCAAGTTTTGCTCACCTCCATAGAGAAATTCTGCCAATGCTAGCGCCGTTTCAGTTTTTCCAATACCAGAGGGACCGCAGAGCATAAATACGCCAATAGGTTTGGCCGGATTATCAAGCTTGGCGCGAGAGGTTTGAATGCGACGGGTAATCGTCACAAGCCCGTGCCGCTGACCGATCACGCGGCGCTCTAAATTGTCGACCAAGGCAAGTACTGCTTGCGCTTCATTACGCAACATGCGTCCAACAGGAATACCCGTCCAATCAGCCACAACAGAAGCAACTGCCTGTTCGTCAACTGTCGCTAGCACAAGTGGAAACTCACCACGGACGTTTATCAGTTCAAGCTCGAGTTTTTCTCGTTCTACCACTAATTCTTTTCGTGTGCTTTTCAATACATAGTCGTTTTGATCTTCCGGTTCACCAACACCTTCTTCCTGTGAAACGCAAACATCCTCATCCTTAGTAGCTATTTCAGCCCCATCAGAATCTTGTTGCACGGGAGTTACCTTGTCTTCTCCTTCAAAGGAAGCAGCAAGCAGATCTTGGAGTTCGACGATGCGAGCAGTCAACGTTTTTTCCTTTTCCCAGCGGTCTTCTAGTTCCTTTTCCTGTTCCGACAATTCCGCAAGTTGAACGCGCAGCTCACTACTACGCCCATCAGTATCGCCAATACCAACTGCCTCTTCTCGAAGCAACATATTGAGTTCAGTTTGTAAAACCTCTTTATACCGTTGACAATCTTCCAATGCTCCTGGAGTCGTATACTGACTAACTGCTACGCGAGCCGCAGCAGTATCCAGCAGACTAATCGCCTTGTCTGGTAGTTGACGGGCCGGAATATAACGATGCGACAACGAAACCGCTGCGCGAATGGCGCTATCGGTTATCCTCACACCATGATGTTTTTGCAAAGCTTCGGTAATACCGCGCAACATTGCTGAGGCTTTTGATTCGTCAGGTTCTTGCACCTGTATCACCTGAAAACGTCTGGTCAGAGCGGGATCTTTTTCAATATATTTTTTATATTCTCCCCACGTCGTCGCTCCAATAGTACGCAACGTTCCGCGTGCCAATGCTGGCTTGAGCAAGTTTGCAGCGTCCCCGGTACCCGCTGCACCACCTGCGCCAATCAGAGTGTGAACTTCATCGATAAATAAAATAATGGGTTTGGGGGAATGCTGAACCTCCTCGATCAACTGACGAAGTCGCTGTTCAAACTCCCCTTTCATACTGGCGCCTGCTTGCAGAAGACCAACATCGAGCGAACGCAGTTCTACCCCCTGCAAACTGGGCGGCACATTGCCACTGACAAGACGTTGTGCGAAGCCCTCAACCACTGCGGTTTTGCCTACTCCTGCTTCGCCTGCAAGCATTGGATTGTTTTGGCGGCGGCGCATCAGAATATCGATCATCTGGCGGATTTCGTCATCACGCCCTGTAATGATGTCGAGCTCTCCCTTGGAGGCACGTTCGGTTATGTCCACAGTAAACTTACGCAATGCTTCTTGTTTACCCATGGCTGCCGGAGTCATTGCAGCAGAAGTTTCCCCAGGCTCGGCGCTACCACCAAATGTCTGACTCGTGCTTATCGAGCCTTCTTCAGGACTACCTAATATCAGTGAAACCAGTTTTGACTGAACATCGTCCACATCGATACGTGTAAATTCTGAGGAAAGCCCCAAGATCACTGCACGTAGCGTTTTATCAGTTAACAGTGCAATTAGTAGATGTGAGCTTCTCACTGCAGGAGAAGCAAACGTAAGCGAAGCGCAGACCCATGCTCGCTCGACTGCTAAATCAATGTCGCCGGATAAATCTTCAATTGCAATCGCACCTGCAGGCAAACGCTCAAGCGCACGCAACAGATTAGCTGAAAGCTTGCCTCCATCTATATTGTAATGGCGTAATATACGGTGTAAGTCACTATCGTCAAGTTGAATAATTTGGTAAAGCCAATGGCAAAGTTCAACATATGAATTGCCCCGCAATTTTGCAAAAACAGTAGCTGTTTCGATTGCTTTGTGTAGCACTGGATTTAACTTTCCGAAAAGCGATACACGGCTAATTTTTGACATAATGGCCTCTCAATAACAAGATTTCAAGATCATGAACAGAGCACAAATACTCTTCGCGCTTCTATCTACCATAAAAACTATGTTAATGCCATTTTTGTTCGCCCTCCAATATCAAGTCACCTCGGTCTTTACCCGTGGCAGATGGTTTTACCCAATTTGTCAACCCCAACATACACAACCTCGAACCTAGGCGGGCTGGCGGAACTTCATCGTGTCGCAAGAAGAGTTGAATGTCCCACGAAAATTCATAGCCAAGATAATTGCGAACCCAGTCACGTAACTGCCAAAAATACTGCCCCTCCGGGAGAAATTTCATATACTCTGCTAGTTTTAAAGGACCAATACAGATACGAAAACGGTGACGACGGTCTGGAACCGATTTTCCACAAATTGCACCTCTAGCTAATTGCCCAGCAGCAGTTTTAAGCCCAAGAAAAGTTCGCTCATTATCCTCAAGCTTTAACCAAGACGGTCTCCACTCTTGAATGTGAAATGGGCAGCCAAAAAAATCTCGCAAAATAGAAGTTAACCCCTCCGGATTACGCGTCATCCTTACAATATGCCCAGCCATATATCGCTTAGCATAATCAGGGACTGAATCTTGCCCGTTAAAGGAGGCATCACCATACCCAATCAAGCTGCCAACATAAACAGAAAAACGATCTTCAGTTGGTCGGTCAAGGCTATTCGTGGCCTGCACACTAGACCAAGCGCGATAGAACAACATCGAAAAGCGATGGTGAAAAATATCAAGAAAGACCCGCAATACATTGTCGCCATCATACTCCTCGCGTTCACGCGCGAATTCTGTAAAATTCAATGGCATCGGACCATTTGGGCCAAATAGTCCAAAAGAGACTTGTTCAATACAAATACGTCTGTGTTTGTCTCGATAAAAAGCACTCAACGTTGCTGGGGCAAAAGATAGCGACGGACGTTGACTGACGCGCACAAACTCCTCGGAAGGTCGTACCGCCATACCAAAGCGAGGAAACAACGGGTTGCTTGCCTCCAACCATCTCATCGTTTCGAACCAGTCAAAAGACCATGGTTTATCCTGTCGCCTAGACTCTAATGGAACGGCAATCTCTCTAAAAGTAATATTATTCTCATGCATCTGGCCGCCCTCCCAAACGTGCAGGCCACGATGCAAGCAGACCACGCGTTGCGCTATGCAGCGATAACTCACAAAACGTATTCATGGAAACATGGCGTGCCAGGAACTGCTCCATTACGCACCCGAACAGATAAGGACTACTGCCAGCAAAAAGTATTTCATCGACAGTGATATCAATGCCTATGCCACGGCCGAATACTAACGGCCCTGCTACTGGCAACCGTCTTATTACGCTGGAGGAGGCTACAGAAATAATAGATTCACTATGTTTTGCCACAGCAGAATCAGCGAGTAAGGCATAGAGTCCTAATAATTCTCGCATAGTTACTGCACCACTCTTCGGATCCATGTTACGCATAGCGAGATAATTCAGCGATAAGTGACTGATCAAACGCCATGTCACATCACGCTCGGCAACAGAAAAACGTGGCCGAGAAGGGCCACGTAAAATCCGCCCCCAACTCACAGGCATATCCGTTTCAACGGCAAGATCACGCGCATTATTGGTTGGGATCAGAAGTGGCAAGTCACGGTTTGTAAGCAACATTGATATCGACACTTGGTCGATTTTTTGAGACCACGGCGCTTCATGTGCATCTACAAGAGAAAGAAAAACCTCAGATCCAGAATAACTTGAACGAGCACCACTACGCTGCGAAGAATCAGAAAGTCGTCTCGACTCGCGACGAGTCGTAAAATAAGCACCAGAAACGTTATTATCGGTACCAACAAAGCGATAAAATGGAGAAAAATAGGTAATCGGATTATTCCCACGGTCAAATCCTTCTACAGAATCGACACGGTATACTTCATAATCTAAAGGACGTGAGCGGTCTGGAAGAATATGATGTTCTGTTTTCGAATGCGATAGCATCAAACGATCACCATGCTGTTTAAAAACATTGATAACTGGCACGCAATCAAGCTCAAAACAACCACGATGCACCGTGTTGGCAAGACTACCAACATCACGATCAAGCAACACTGTTAGATCAAATACATCTTGCCCTAGCCGCCCAAGGGCATCCTGTAAACCATTAATAGAAAAAAACAAAAACCGTTCTGGAAATGCAAAATACTCGTGCAGTAATCGATAGCCTTGAAAAACACGTGGATCGGTCGGCAATAAGGCCTGATCAGTATCAAAACCTTCTGGTTGCAATGCAGTTGACTGCAAAAATATTGTTTCTTTTCCCCCAGGTGAACTTATTGTTACTCCAATACAATGGCCAACAAGTGCTTCATAAATATGAGTAGCGAGCGCATCTGGAGCTGACAGAAAAAAAACTAACCGCTTAGGATAAATTCGCTCCTTACTAATAGGCACTTTATACTTCAACCGAAGGCGTATTTCTCCCTGCGCTTCTTTACCGCGTAAACGGCGTATGTGCCATAAGTCTCCACCAGGTAAACTAGCGCTTGCCTCTTGGATCTCTATAGGCCATGCCTCCATGTCATGAGCAGTCACAAATGTGCAATATGTTGTCGTTCCCGGAACCATGCTGCTTTTAAGTACAGTACCTCGAGGTAAACGGACAACAAGATCACTTCTAGCGCTGCTTTCCTGATGCAATGGAAGTTGTACAATTGCCATTGCTGGAGTTGGAGAAAGATAATTCGGAAAAACAACTTCAAGCAGACGCTGAGAAAAACGAGGAAACTCAGAATCCATTTTGAGATGAATACGGGCAGCCAGAAAAGCAAATCCCTCTAATAGTCGTTCGACATAAGGATCAGCTACCTGCCCATTTTGCATCCCTAAATGCCCAGCTACTTTCGGAAACAAAGAAGCAAACTCCGCTCCTAGCTCCTGTAAATAAGCTAGTTCTCGATTATAATAGTCAAGAAATCTCGCATCCATATCTTTTTCTCCCTATAACATCCCAGTTGGACATTCAAAATTGTTCAACTCCGGAAGACGAAATGGGTTATAGACACCAGACGCCCTGATTTCGAACGTCGCCTTGCGCTCTCCTATATTTAATACAATATTGAAAACATCCGAGGTAGCCCCCGGCTCTATCACTGCATATTTATCGAATAATCTGTGCAATGCCCATAAGCCAGTCTCAGAAACGCTATTAGTGCCTTTTTCTACATCAGGAACCAAGGTAATAATCACATTTTGACTACCTCCTCCACTAGGCCAAGTCACAGAGGTAGGCACCCTTGGTCCATGGTCATAGCGAACTACCTGATCCCCAATATTGAGCCTCAGGACTGTTATGGTAGCATCCATAATCAATGGTTTAATTGTAAATGTAATTTGCGGAGTATTTCCATTTCTGAAAAACACATCTCTGATAACTCGAGCCTGATTAAATGCGTCAGAAAGCTTAGCTCCTTCACCTTGCTCTTGCCGAAACCTTTCTATACTTCCATTAGGACCGAATAAAGCTGCAAAATCACCTGAAACTATATCATCCCTCGAACGATAATTGAACGGGTATCTCCCATCAATCGCTTTCTTACAAAAACTAGTGACTTCCTGCCGTACTATAGAGTTGAGCCTTTGTTGGTCAGTTGTTTTGATATTACCAGCACTCTTTGTAGCAACTGTTTTAAGTATACCTCTAAACGGCTCTGGCATCTCTTCACCGCTGTGTTCCAATTCAGTAGCTAGGCGAGTTTCGGGCATCTTCAATCCATTTCTCTTATTGTCTATTGCTATCATTAATAAGCCTCTCAAATCCTCAAGCCTTTTTACCGCTTGTAACATTGGAGAGCTTGAAGAATCTTTACCACTACCATTAACAAATTCTCGAATTGCCGCAAATCGATTATTTACCCACAATTCTGGATTTTCTTTTGGAGCCAATGAACCAACTAACCCCGGTGGAGCAATCCGTTGTATATCACTTGCTGTAGCATCTGCACTCCTTTTTACACGCTCAAACAGAGAGTGTTGAGAGTTGTTTTTAGGAACTTCTTTCACCAAAGTTGTCTCTCGTGCAATGCCTGTCATAAGACGCCGCAACACTGAATCTACGCCAGATAATAAGTCTAGGACACGTGCTGCCTCCTCTAATGTTTTAGGATCTACAATAGTAATATCCGAAATATAACTTTCCCAATATGAAATATAGTCGAGCATGTAATGGCGTTTAATGTCAAGTGTTAATTTGCCTGTAAGAATATCATTAAGAATTCCACGTTCATTTCTAACAGTCCCTAGAACCCATGAATCATCCTTATTAATTAGACTTAACATATGATCAAGTCCAGGCTTGAACAGTTCATGGTACCCACGATACGTGTACAAAGCAGGAACACCATACGACAACGCACGACCGCTTTTGAAGGCAAAAACCTGTGCTCCCTGAACACCAGATTCAGAAGAAACGGAAAACTCTGGTAATTGAGTGTCCTTTAAAGTTCTCAAAATACGATGATAAAAACGCTGTGAATTTGTATACTGAGTTAGCCGTGAACGGGTTGAGTGAACAAGAGTTATATCAATCGGTGTAACTGGCACAATCATATCAAAATCAATTGCTGCATTCAGATGTCGAGCTAGCGCACTACGTTCATCAATCAATGTACCTGCTGGGTAATCGCTTCCCCACATTGCCTCAATAAAATCAATAAACTCCTCTCTCTCGAAATGCTCATTTTCATGCATCATAATATATGCTTTCAATATTTCATACGAAAGCTCCATGTCGTTAATATCCACTGTTTTTAACCAATGCTCAATGCTAGTTTTAAGTACGGGAACAAAATACCTGGAAAGTAAATGATGGTATAAAGGTCTTGCCCCTGCCTTTAATTTTTTGCCTTGATACAAACCAAATGTCCAACGTATCTGGGGATCGGCATTTTTGAAAAAAATACTATCCGGAAGATTTTCTGCCATATTTAGGTATGGCAATATTGAATAAATATTGTTATCTTTTGTACCCTCTTGAAAGTATTCAAATTCTGCTTCCCCAATAATTGTCTTTTTATCAACTTCCGCTATATAAGTCAGATTTTTCTGATAACTATCTACCCAAGCTAACGCTGCTGCGCCTAATAGTCCAATGCTAAGCGAATAAGCAGCGACATGGTAAGCACGGGACTTACGCTCAGCACGTCGATCAGTGCCAGCGATGTGGGCTTCTGAAAACACTACCTTTGTAAGTAGCTCCTGAATGAAAAAAGCTTTACCTTCTTTTGCTACTGCATGTGTATGTATATGAGGACGTTGAATTGGAAAATCCTGGCCAAGCACGTTTACAATACGATCTAATGGCGTCCCTTCCTGCGTTGCACTTGTAAAGTAAACTCCACGCAATAGAGGAGATTTTGAAAAGCGTGAAGTAGAAAACAATTCCTTTACTATTTCGCCGAGGATTAACGATAGCATACTAAATTGTTGTGGAAAAGTATAAATCAATTCGCGACGCCTAAGATCAGTCTCTCCCTGCAAAACATTAATCAAACCTCTATTAATTCGTTTTTGCAATTCATTAAATTCCTCAGTTAATTTCTCTCGATTAAGTTCAAATTTTCCAGAAGGAAAAAACGGTAATGTGAACCCCCAAACTTGCTCTCGACCAGCACGATCTAACGTTGAAAAATATTCATTAAACCCCAATAATAAATCACATTTATTTAGCAATAAATAAACTGGAAATATCATTCCCAAGTCTGTATGCAGTTCATCCAATCGATTTCGTAAAGTTGTAGCATAAGTTTGACGCTCATCGGCACTAAGTCCAAGCAAATCAGAAACCGACAACATCAAAAACACACCATTAATCGGCTGACGACTACGTGTTTTTTTCAACAAGGAAAGAAAACCTCGCCACTCAATTTTATCTGTTTTAGCATCTGTTTCATGTGTAGTGTAACGACCAGCGGTGTCAATAAATACTGCTTCATTTGTAAACCACCAGTCACAATGACGAGTTCCACCCGCACCATGTATCGCAGCAGCACCGATATGTTTGGCTAGTGGAAACGATAAACCTGAATTAAGTAAGGCAGTAGTTTTGCCGACACCCGGTGCTCCAATAATCACATACCATGGCAACTCGTAAACATAGCGTCCTCTGTGGTAAACCTTACTCCAAAATGAAGCTTTTGTTCTTTCAAAACGCGCCTTACGTAGCACATCAAGTGCTTCGGAAAAGCGGTTATGCAACATACCGATTCGTTCTGCACTCTCGTCCTGTCCAGTGCCTGGAGCTAGGGCTGATCGCAGCATATCTGCGAGGCGACTGTTCATCCTGCTAGCATACCAACGACGCAGCATGTATCGCAGAAGCAAATAGGCACAAATTATGCCAATAAACCAACATCGCGCCTTAACGGATTCAAGTGGACGAAAATCAGCAAACGCAATCAACGGCCCTGCAAACCAGATAAGCAAACACAGTGCAACAACCCCGAGCGTCACCCATAACGCACGGTAACGTATCCAACCAAATAAACGCCATAAAAAAGACGATATCACCGTAAAATCTCCGATTGATTTATCTGACGATGAATAGCACCAACTGGCATTAAAACCGTAACTTCAACACGCCGATTTTTACTACGTCCCTCCGGAGTGTTATTGGTTGCAACAGGGTCTGCCTCGCCTCTCCCTTCAGCACGTATACGTCCTACTTGACTTAGATGTTCATCTAAAAACTCTTTGAAAGCATCAGCACGTGCCTGTGAAAGCTCCCAGTTAGATGGGTAACGCAAACTACGAATTGGTATATTATCAGTATAACCTGATACGACTACGTTGCCGTCTACCTCCTCAAGTGCTTCCGCAATACGTCTAAGCACTGGAAAATAATTGGGGTAAATGGTAACTCCGCCGGATGCAAATAACCCGTCTCCAGTCAAAGTCACGACACATCGATTTGGCCTTTCCGAGACTTCAACTAGTCCCTCATTAATTTCTTGCTGCAAAAAACGGCGTAGTGTTGTAATCATGTCAGGCGGAAGTATCTTTTCTATCACAGGCTCTGGAACTTTCAACGCAACCAACCGTGCATATACATCATCAGAACGGCTTCCCAATGA
>Ga0123356_10001866_pt1 | contig 22821 bp, 23 predicted proteins | sample TergutEmb28metaG_2_FD_92546 | JGI IMG/M metagenome (GOLD analysis project Ga0123356, IMG submission 92546) | Embiratermes neotenicus P3 segment gut microbial communities from Petit-Saut dam, French Guiana - Emb289 P3 | ecosystem: Host-associated > Arthropoda: Insects > Digestive system > Gut ...
AGCAACAAGTTTATAGATTAAACATTATACTCTTAATAATTTTGCCAGCTTATATCCATACATAAATTATCAGAAGGAGAAAACAAATGAAAACACTCTACACAGGCAAAACAAAAAACGTCCTGCTGGATGAGGCGGCGGGCGAGTACTATCTATTTTTTAAGGACGACGCCACGGGCGAAAACGGCATGTTTGACCCCGGCTCCAATATGGTGGGCGGCAGTGTTTCGGGCAAGGGCAGGCGGGGGCTGACCATCGCAAAATACTTTTTTGAGTTGATGGAAAACAACGGCGTCCCCACGCAATACCTGGACGCGGACATCGAGCAATGCCTGATGAAGGTGCGCCGCGTGGAGGTGCCGAAGCTGGAGTTCGTGCTGCGTTATTTTACGGCGGGCAGCATGTGCCGCCGGTTCACGCTGGAACCCGGCATCGTTTTCGATCCGCCCTATCTTGAGGTTACGCTCAAGGACGACGAGCAGGGCGATCCGCTCATCAGCGAGCGGCTGTGCCTGCTCAAAGGCTTGCTGCAAGAGGGTGAATACCAGAAGCTCCTTGGCATGCTCGTGAAAGTAGGCGAAGTGCTGCGCGCGGAGCTCAAAGAACTCGGGCTGACGCTCATCGACTTCAAAATCGAGTTTGGCTTCGACGAAAACCGCAATTTTGTTATCGCGGACGAAATTACCCCGGATATCTGGCGCGTGCAGGATGAGGATGGGAATATCCCGAACCAGATCGACTGCGCCGACCTGATTCTGGAGCGGATCGCGGGTAAGCGTTGAGCGCGCTGTTCTTCGTCATTGGCCTGCTGGCTTCGTTCCTGGGCGCCGCCTGCGGCATTGGCGGCGGCGTCATCATCAAGCCCGCGCTGGATTTCTTCGCGGATGCGGCCACCGTCAGCTTTCTTTCCGGCTGCACGGTACTGGCCATGAGCGCCTATACCACCGCCAAGAATGCGGCAGGGAAGGAACGCTATATACAATGGCGCGTCATGCTTCCCTTGTCCATTGGAGCGGCTGCCGGCGGCACAGCGGGAAAATATGCGTTCCAGCTCTTGGCGGATGCGTTTCTTTCAATGAGGGCGGCAGGCAGAATCCAGGCGGTATGCCTGGCGGCGCTTGCAGCGGGGACATTGGTTTATCTGCTGTGCAGGGAACGCGTCAGACCTCGGCAAGCGCGGCATCCCGTGCTGTGCGTTTTGGCGGGCTGCGCACTGGGTATGATCTCCGGTTTTTTGGGGATCGGCGGCGGACCCATAAACCTGGCTGTGCTGTGCCATTTTTTCGGGATGAACACCAAAGCCGCCGCGCGCAACAGCGTGGCCCTTATTTGTATCAGCCAGGCCGCGGCGCTTACCACTATCCTTGTTACGCGGAGCGTCCCGGCGTTTGTCCCGATGGTTCTGCTTTTGATGATCCTGGGCGGTATCCTTGGCGGGGAGGCGGGCCGCAGGCTGCAGCGGGCGCTTAGCCGCAAGGCGATGCACCAAATGCTTATCGCCTTGATGGGTTTGATTATGGGGCTGAGCATATATGGCGCGCTGAAATAATGCGCAATTGTCAATAAATAATGAACAATTAGATCAGCATCTACGAGCCGCGGCCATGCGGACAGTTCCTGCTAATATAATTGTTCATTGTTTATTGGCTATTCCGTTTCCTTGCTCGGTATCAGCACCGCCGGCGTCTGATACCCGTCCAGGGAGGTGTAGCTGACGGCGGCGCCTTCGCCGCTTTCCGCGCCGGGGACAGCCTCCGGCTCCTCGGCGGCGTAATATCCCCTTTCGTTGCGTGGCTTGCCGAATGCCCGGGGCGGGCTGGCAATCATGTAGCGCTGCATAAGCAACTGCGAGGCCGACATGCATCCCGTCGGGCCGATGGATGCCGGCGGGGCGATCTCTTGCGGCCCGGCGGCTTCGGCAGGACCGGTGGCCTGGGCGGTTTCCCGCAGCTCCGCGTCCGCCTGCTCCGCGCTGCCGGTGACGCCGGACGTGCCCGTAGCGTCGCACATCCACCATGGCACAGCCACCGGGAAGCATTGCTCCCTCCCGTTCGGCGACACGATTTTGAATTTTTTCCAGCACACCCCATTGCAGCAGCCGTTCGTCGCTCCCGTGCAGTACCAGGCGTCCCTGCAGCCGGTGGGGTAAGGGCAGCCGCAGCCACCGAAGCCGCCGCATGCACACGGGTCACAGCCGCACGCGCAGGGATTCCAGCATTGATCAAAAAAAGGCATACCGCCGCCGCAAAAACCACCGCCCATGGGAAACCCGCATCCGAACGGCATCATATTGCATGCACCTCCCGTATTCCGCATCCCCAGCAAGTTGCCCAGCATGGAACTCATCGCGTTGTTCGCGTTATTTGAATTATTGCTGCTGTTGTTATTGTTGTTATTATTGTTATTGTTGCTGCCATACCCGCCAAATCCCGGCCTGGGTCCGAAGCCGCACAAGGGGCCGAGTTTTTTCCAGCCCACGGGCGCCCCTTCCGCGCAAGCGCATCCTGTCGATCCGCTGCAGCCACAGCAAAACGCCATATGTATTCACCTTCCCTGTCGTTCATCAGAGCGCTGCTCTATTGCATACTATGCGGGAACTGTGCAGTTGGTGATATCATGTTCGCCGGAGCAAATATTGACAGATATTGTATTATACTTTTTGGCGTTTACCCCTTGCGGATTTTCGCGTCATTTGGTATAATAATGAAGATGATGTGAAAATCAAATATGTTGAACAATGGAGGAAGCGTTATGTTCATCCTGTTCGCTCCCGGGCAGCTGCCCGACCGTGTGCTGCAGGCGGAAATCGGCGGAAAGCTCGCGCAGGGGACGCTGACCGCGGAGGATCTGCCCGACGCGTTCCAGCTTTTTGCCCAGGTGGCCAACCACGACCCGCTCGTTCAACGGGAGGCGGCGCTCCGGTTCGGGCGGCCGAGCTGGTGCTGCCAGGTCAATGTCGGCGACGAAGCGTACGGCGTCTGGTGCGTGGAAAGCGGTTGCTTTTCGTGCCTCGGCGCGCCCCATGCGCCCACACTGCTGGTTCGCGCTGTGCCCGGCGATATTCCGGCGCTGCTTGCCGGAGAAGCACAGCGCATCCACTACGCCGGCCCGCGCCACGAGGCCCTTGCCCTGCGGCATGTCTTCGAGCGTTTTTTGAGCCGGTTCGTAGCGCCCAGGGCGGCGCCGGCGCCCGCAAGCAAGTTGACCCTCGGCGCGCTCAGTGGGGAAGACACGCGGTTTTTGAGCCAAAGCGACGAGCTTGTTTCTTTTGCTCCGCCCTTTGATTCGCTGGAAGCGCTGCTGGAAAGCGATGTCGGCGCGGCATTGCTCCCCCCCGATCCGGCGCTCGTCCAGCGCTGCGCAAACGCGGGCAAGCATGTGCTTTGCGCGCGCCCGGCAGGGACGCCGCAAGCCTGGCAAAAAATCACGAATGCTTGCGAGCGGCATAATGTAAAACTCATGGCGGCGGATTTGCCCCGTTTTTTGCCCGCCCACAACTATATGCGCAAGATCGTGCGTGCGGGGTTGATCGGGGAAGTGCGCACGGTCCGTGCGCTGGCCGGCGGCGTGATCCCATTTGCCGCGCTGGAATTTATCCTGGGCTGCGCGTGTGTAGATATCACGGCGGTTGGCTCTCCCGATGATGGCATAGCCGCCATTGCCCGCTTCGAAAACGGCGCGCTTGCCAGCATTGCGACAGCTTCGACGGCGCAGACGGAGTGTTCCATGGAGATTTACGGCACGGCGGGCGTCGTCCTCGAAAACCATGGCCGGGCAAAGCCCGTGCGCTTTTTCTCCGGCGATCCCCGTATGGCCGAGGACCTGGAAACCTGGGTGGAGCCCAGCGTCCTGCACGACAGCCAGGACTGGCAATCCATCGCCGCGCGTGAAACCCTCGCGAGTTTTGCCCGCTGCGTTCTGGAAGACAGCGCGCCGGATCTGACGCCAGCGCAAAGCGCCCGGGCCATCGCGTGTACAGCGGCAATGGATCATTCTATTGAAGAGGGCAGGGCAGTCGCCGTCACGGAAATGGCGCCGGGGCCTCAAATAGCCAGGCGCATACAACCCTTGCCGCGGGAGTTTTGGGAGGGCTACGAGTTGCGGTTCCGTTACGAAACCGCCCACTATTTTGACACGGAGCTTGTGGGATGCGAGGACGGCCTGGGCGTCGCCTTCACCAAACGGCCCTTTGAGGAGCCTGTGGCCAAATCATTTTCGGACAAGCTTTACCAGCCCTATTGGGACGGCGGCGCGCAGGCCTTCGGCATATTGGAGGAGGACGCGCTCGTCGCCTGCGTGGAGGTTTGGAAGGAGGCGTGGTCCAACCGCATGCGGGTGACGCAGCTGTGGGTGGCGGAGGAATACCACAGGCAGGGCTACGGCGGGGCGCTGATGGATTTCGCAAAGGCGCGGGCGCTGGCAGAGGGCTGCCGGGCGCTGATTGTGGAAACCCAAAGCTGCAACGAGGCGGCAATCGCCTTCTACCAGGCGCAGGGGCTGGGTCTCTTCGGCTTCGACCGCAGCTGCTATAGCAACCAGGATATCGAAAATCGTGAGGTCCGGCTGGAATTGGGTCTGTATTTTTAGCCATATTCAACAAACTTTCCTGAAACTGCGGCACAGCCGAATAAAGGCTTGCAATGCTCGATTTATTATGTTATAATGTCGTATTGTATCATGGGAAAAGGAGGTGTGTTATGCCGAATATCAAATCTGCGAAAAAGCGCGTGCTGGCCAATGACAAACGGGCCGCGCGCAACAAGGCCCGCAAATCCGCGCTAAAAACAGCCATCAAAAAAGCCAAGGCGGCCGAGGGCCCCGAGCGCCAGGCGCTGGTGCGGGCGGCAATCCAAAAAGTGGACCAGGCCGCGGCCCACGGGCTCATCCACAAAAACAACGCCGCGCGCAAAAAGTCCGCGCTGGCAAAGTTGACGCAGGCCTGATGAAAAGCTGCTTGAAACGCTCCGACACGGGGCGTTTTTCGCTCAACAAGAATGGAGGCAACCCCGTGAAAGAAAAGAGTCAATCCACATTTCGCATCGCAAAGCGCGTGTTCGCGCTGATGGTCATCCTGTTTTTGCTGCTGCTGGGCGGGCGGTTCCTCTATAATCTGCTGGCACCGGAACGGGAGATGTACAATTACGGCAGCAACTTTGCCAATATAGGCTATGAGTATGAGGCGCTCGGCCTGCGCAACAACATCGCCACGAATAAGCTAAAATCAATTGATTTGTCGGCAGGCGGCATGGCGATTGATCAGAAATACGAGCGCGTGGCCAACCTGACCTCCAAAAGCCTGGATTTTGAGGCTGATCTGGCCTTGGCGAAAGCGGCCCTGGAACAAAACGGGGGCATTGTCCAGGCGGAAAACAGCCATGGCCTGGCGGGCGGCCGCTCGGCGGCGCTGACCATCGGCGTGCGGCCGGAGGCGTTCGAAGCCCTGCGGGAAGTCCTGAGCGGTATCGGCGAAATCACCGACACAAACGTTTCCACCGTGGACAAAACCAGCGAATTCCGCCAGCTGCTGGCGGAAAAAGAGAGCCTGGAGCGCCGCGTGGAGCGCTACGAGGAGCTAAAGAAGCAGGGCGGCAGCTTGCAGGACCAACTAGCGCTGGAGGCGGAGATCGTGAAGGTGGACAGCGACTTGCGCGCGAAGCTGGTGGAGCTTGGCGAGTTCGGCGACGACCAGGGCCTGAGCACCATCCATTTTTCATTATATGAAGGCGGCCGTGTGAGCGCGGCGGCGAAGTTCGTGCAAGCCCTCACCTGGGCCGGTCTGACGACGGCCTACATCGCGGCGCTGCTGCTGCTAATGGCGTTCGCTTCTTACATCGCGGCGGCGGCATGGAAGTATATCCGCAAGCTGAGAGCGGAGAGCTAGAACTAGTCGCAAAATAAACGAGCAGGAGCTGGGGTATTGCACCCTGGCTCCTGCTTCCTATTTTTATGTGCACCCTTTTCGCTCATCCGTCATATGATGAGATGAGCTTGTCTAAATTGAAAAGGAGGCAATCAATGAACAGAAAGTTTAACGATTACCGCGGCTTTCATCGCGGCTTCCAGCGGCCCCGCGGGTATGGCCGCGACTTCCGCGGCGACTTGCGCGGCAGGCTGGATAAGGCCCGCGGCGGGTTTCGCATAAACGGCGATGGCTTCCGCGATAACTTTCGCGGCAATATGGCGGGATTCCGCGACGACCTTCGCCAGGACAAGTCCGACCAGCACATTCGCGAAACCTCCAGGGACTACCGGGACAACCCCGGCAAGGACAATTTCTCCGAGGACTTTCACGAGCGTCAGGTCGATTACCGCAAGGATGTGCGCACAAACAAATCCGATTCCCAGAGAGAAGAGTTTTAATGGACCGTGAATTTCGCAGTAAATTTCGCGCGGAAATGGACGAATTCCGCAAGGATTTCCAGAAAGGCAAGCTCGAGGGAAACTTGCGCGGCTGCGGCGTCAGGAGGCAAAACGATGCCCGAAGGGAGCGGCGCGATGAGGAGTTTCACGAAAAGCAGGTGGATTTTCACAGGGAATTTGGGGACAAAAGCATAGACGAAAACAGAGGCGTTTGCCAAGAAAATGAAAAGGGAGGGTATTAAATGAGCAGAAATTATGACAGGGACGATTGCCGCAGAAGCGACATGGATTATCACGAGGACTATAAAAAGAACCAGGTGGATCACCGCGAAAATTATCGCGACGACAGCGAAAATTTCCGCGAGGAGCTCCAAAAGGACAAGTTCAACGAGGAATTCCGCCGCAACGATTTAGACTTTAAGCAAAAGTGCAAGCGCGAAAGAATGAAGGAAGACTTCCACGAACGGGAAGTGGATTACCGCAAGGACTGCCAGGTGGAAAGCTTCGAAGAAGATTTCCGCAATAAGGACGTGAATTTCCGCGAGGACTTCCAGAAGGATCGCTCCGACGAAGAGTTCTGCCGGAAAGACGTGGCGGCCCATGAGGACTTCAAGCGGAATCAAATCGATTCCCGCGAGGATTATCACAGGGACAGGTGCGACTGCCATGACTATCGCGACGACTGCGGATGCGGCGGCGGGTGCCGCAGCTGCAGGCGGAATTTCGATTTCGATGACTGTAGGAAGGAGAAATATTAAGCATGGGACGGTATTTTGACAAATACGACGATTGCCGCGAAAGGGAGTCCGATTACGAGGAGCGGTTCCGCCGCAACGACGTGGACCTTGACGAAAACTTCTGCGACGACGAGGAGAATTTCCGGGAAAACCTCCTGAAGGATAAATTTGATGAACAGCGCTGTGAAAGCGACTGCGACCACCATGAAAACTTCAACCGCGAAAATTTCCGCGAGGATTTTCACGAGAAGGAAGTGGACTATCACAAGGACTTCACCAAAGATAACTTCGACGAGAATTTCCACAATACCGACCTCGAGCACCAGGAAGATTTCCGCAAGGATAAGTCCGACGAGGAGTTCCGCCGCAAAGACATCGCCGCGCAGGAAGAATTCCATCGCGACGACGTGGACTACCGCGAGGAAGCCCACAGGTACGCGGAAGCCTGCCAACACTGCGGCAAGAAAGGCTGCTGCGGGGAGTGTCGCAAAGAAAAGCCCTGCGGCTGCCAGTACTGCGGGAGCATCGGCTGCAATGGCGGCTGCTACAATGAAAAGCCCTGCGGATGCAAGTACTGCGGGAGCATCGGCTGCAACGGCGGCTGCTACAATGAAAAGCCCTGCGGATGCAAATACTGCGGGAGCATCGGCTGCAATGGTGGCTGCCGGAAAGAGCATTGGGACGGCTGCTGCAAGTTCTGCGGCGAGAAAAGCTGCGACGGCGGCTGCCGCAAGGATAAGTGGGACGGCTGCAAATACTGCGGCAAAAATGGCTGCAACGGCGGGTGCCGCAAGGAGATGTGGGACGGCTGCAAATACTGCGGCGAAAAAGGCTGCAACGGCGGATGCCGCAAATGCGACGAAGACTTCCGCAAGAAAAAGCGCGACACGGAAATTCGTGCCAAGGGCCTGGAGCTGCGCGAGGAATTCCGCATAAAGGGCGCTGACCTGCGCGACGATTTCCGCCGCAAGGGCAAGGACTACTGCGACGATTTCCGCAGGGACCACTGTAAAAGAGATTATGACTGCGGCTGCGATTGACACCAGGGGGAGACGCTGAATGGGCACGGAATACGATCATGAGAGCCGCCGCGGGGACGCGGACGCGTTCCGCAGGAAGCTCCGGCGCGCAAGCGAGGATTTCCGCGAACGGGCGCGCAGGGAAATGAGCACGGAAGTGTTCCGCGAGCGGGAAAGGGACGTGGAGTACCAAAAAGACTGCAAGGCGGAGGACTTCGCGGTCCCGGCTGGCTCCCATGCGCCGTGGCCTGATTTCTTCGATTATCCCCAAAAAACAAGAATCGACGAAGTCACGAAGACGGTCCATCGCGTCACAACGGAAGAGCCTTTGGTTAAATCATCTGACGAAATGCCGGAAAGCCCCAAGCAAAATGGCGCGAACAAGTGGCTCATCGCCGTATCCGCATGCGCGGCGGCGGCGGCGATCTGCGCGGCGGGGCTTTCCGCGCACTACCGCCATGCGCTGGACCTGGAACGCGTCCGGCAGCTGGAACGGGCTGGCAGCCATGAACTGTGCCGTGAGGAGCGGGCGGCGCTCCAGGCGAGCCTGGCCTTCGCCGAAAGCGCCCGGCTCGCGGCGGAACGAGAGGCCGGCGCCCAGGCCGCAAGTGCCATGCGGCTGCACGCGGAACTGGCGGAAAGCAAGGCGGAAGCGCGCCGGGCGCGGGCCGCCGCCGCCGCGGCCATCCGCGCGATGGAAGCCATGGCTTCTATGGAGCCGCCGGCCTCGGCGCCCGAATCAACAAATTAATATTGACAAAGTCCCTCTTACGTGATACCATAAGATATCAATAAGGAGGTTGACGAATGCAAATTGCCGAGCTTCAACTATGGGTCGGCACGGGCCGGGCCGAACATAAAATGTCGCGCGGGTCATTTACCTGCCGCGACCGGATTCAGGAGAAGATCCGGTTGCATGGCGGCTCCATACAGAACGGCGTCATTTCATTTTCAGATCAAGCCGGCAAGGTGCTGCTTCATGGGTATGTGAGCGGGGAAAACCCAATTACGCTGCGCTTTGAACCGGCCGATGGCGAGAGTTTCAACCGCCTTTGGCTTCGGCTGCCCGCCCAGCCGGAAGAGCATGTATACGGCTGCGGCGAAACGTTCGCGAAGCTCGATCTGCGTGGCGAACAAGTGCCCATTTGGGTCTCGGAGCACCAGCGCCTGCCAAAGTTTGTACGCAAGGTGATTAGCGAAACATTCCTTGGCCCAAAGCCGCAAAAAAAGCCGGATTACAAGCAGGAGGCCTCGTACTACGCCCAGCCCACATTTTTCTCCAGCCGCAAATATTTTCTGCACGCGGATACGAATGCTTACGCGCGGTTTGATTTCGGCAATGGCGCGTATCATGAATTGCTGTTCCACGAGCTGCCTGAAATACATATTGGAAACGCTGATTCTTTTGAGGATTTATGCGAGTTGCGCGCGGGGTTGCTGGGTACGCAGCCGCACTTGCCGGACTGGGTCCATGACGGCGTTATATTGGGCATCCAGGGCGGCACTGAAATTGTCGAACGCAAGCTTGCTGCTGTCAAAGAAGCGAATATGCCCGTGTGCGGCGTATGGTGCCAGGACTGGCAGGGCGCGCGCGTCACCGCCGTTGGCAGCCAGCTCATGTGGAACTGGGCGTGGGACGCCGAACGTTACCCCGGCCTGCCCGAGAAAATCCAGCAATGGCGCGAGGAGGGCGTGCGCTTTATGGGCTATATCAACCCATTCCTTGCCATTGAAAAAGAACTATACATCGAGGCTAGCGCAAAAGGCTACTGCGTGAAAAACCGGAAGGGCGGGGATTATCTCGTCAAGAGCACCACGTTTTCCTCCGCGATGATCGACTTCACGAATCCGGTGGCTTATGACTGGTATAAAGATATCATCAAGACGAACATGATTGACTTCGGCCTCGCCGGCTGGATGGCCGATTTCGGCGAATACCTCCCCACGGACTGCGTGCTGCACGACGGCGACCCGGCCATTCTGCACAACCAGTGGCCCGCCATATGGGCGAAAATCAATCGCGAGGCCATTGAGGAAAGCGGCAAATTGGGCGAGGTATTCTTTTTCACCCGGGCGGGATACACCGGCAGCGTAAAATATTCCACGCTCATGTGGAACGGCGACCAATGCACCGACTGGTGCCGCGACGGCGGCATGCCCGAGGCATTACCGGCCGCCCTTTCCCTGGGCGTTAGCGGCTGCGGCCTTTCCCATAGCGACGTGGGCGGGTTTTCCACGTTCTTTCACGTCAAGCGCACGCCGGAGCTCATGGCCCGCTGGGCTGAGTTTAACGCCTTTACGCCGCTCATGCGCTCCCATGAGGGCATCCGCCCCGGCAACAACGCGCAGTTCGACCACAACCCGGAGCTTCTCGCCCAATACGCCAAAATGGCCCAAGTCCATAAAAAACTAAAGCCCTACCTGCAAGCGGCCCAGCGCGAAAACACCGAACGGGGCATTCCCGTGATGCGGCCGCTGTTCTTTTACTATGAAGGCAGCCGGGATATGGCAGAATGCTATGAGTATCTCCTGGGCCGGGATATTTTAGTCGCGCCGGTGCTTTTGCCTGATGTGAAAGAATGGGAGGTCTATCTTCCGGACGATGCCTGGGTCCATTTATGGACAGGCAAGGAATACGCGGGCGGCGTGCATAAGATCAATGCGCCCGTCGGCCAGCCGCCCGTTTTCTGCCGCAAAGAAAGCGCCTATTTAGAGGGATTTTTACGATTGGGGGACATCGCGTGAAACAGCCTGTGATTGCCGTGGCGTGCCTTGCGCGCACGACGTTCGACTACGAGGAGGCTGCCCGGCTTTATGCTGAACTGGAAAAAGACTTGCGGAGCATTCCGGATGTGCGCTGGGCCTTCCGGGAGCCGCTTGTCATTGCGCCGGAAGAAGCGCAGGCTGCTTCTGAACATCTTGCGAAAGAATGCCCGGATGGGCTCATTCTAATCAGCGGCACATTTCACTTGGGTCATTTGGCGCTCATTTTCCGCAAGAGCATCCAAGCGCCGGTGCTGCTGTGGGCATTGCCGGAGCCGCCCGCCAACGGCGGCAAGATTCGCCTCAACAGCGTGTGCGGCATCAATCTGGACGCATCAAACCTCTACAAATCCGGCGTAGATGACTATTGCTGTCACGCGGGCTCCGCGATTGACCCGGCCTGGCTCAATGCGATACGCATGCGCGCCGCTCTTCGCAACGCCCACGTGGGCCTCGCGGGCTACCGGGCGGACGGCTTTTTCAACCTCAGCGTCAGCGACACACAGCTTTATGAGCGCACCGGCGTTTTGATTGACCATTACGAGCTCAGCGAGGTCATGCGCCCGGCCCCCGGGGATTTCGACGAGCAATCGCTGCAAAGCATCTTCGATTGTTCGCTATTAAGCGAGTCCCAAGCGCAAAAGACAGCCGCCCTGGCAAACGCCCTGGATCGCTTCATGCAAGAAAAGCGGCTAGACGCCCTGGCCCTGCGCTGCTGGCCGGAATTCGCCGACCTCTATGGCACGTCCCCCTGCGCGGCCATGAGCCTGCTCGCCGCAAAAGATATCGTCATCGGCTGCGAGGGCGATATCGAGGGCACGCTTACCATGCTGGCGCTGCGGTCCATCTCAAAGGAGCCCGCCTTTTTGGCGGACATCTCCCAGATCGACGCGGCGCAAAATTCCGCCCTGCTTTGGCACTGCGGCGTGGCGGCGCACAGCCTTTGGGATGGCAAGTCGCCCCGCACGCTCGACACCTATTTTGCCGGGGGCAGAGGAGTAACGGCAGGCTTTGCGCTGCGGCCGGGAACGATCACCATTGCACGCATCGACACGGCGCGCGGCCAAACGCGTCTGTTCCTGCAAACAGGCGAAGCCCTTCCGACAGAAAAAGAGCTCACCGGCACTTATGTCAAAGCAAGATTTGAGCGCCCGGCGGAGGATATGCTGCGGCTGGTGACGGAAACCGGCGTAGCCCATCACGTGGCGCTGCTTTATGGCGACCATGCCGCCGCGCTGAGAACATTCGCGAGAATTATGGGTTTTACAATCATAGAATAGGAGAATTTTGCTATGCATATTATTCTTGGTTCCGACAAATCAGGCTATTCCCTGCGCCGCGCGCTGGAAAACGGTTTAAGCGAGCTGGGTTACACCTTCACGGTCTTCGGCCCGAAAAGCGCCGATGAGGCGCTCCCGTTCTACGAGGTGGCCGCGGAGGCGGCGCGGGCCGTGCAGGCCGGCAAGGCGGAAAAAGCCATTTTGGTTTGCGGCACGGGCATGGGCGTAACGCAGGTGGCGGGCAAATTCAAGGGCATCCGCGCGGCCTGCGTGGAAAGTGTTACCGCCGCAAAATTTTGCCGGGCGATCAATGACTCCAACGTGATGTGTATGGGCGGGTGGTTCATAGCACCCGAGCTTGGCATCCAAATGGCGCGGGCGTTCCTGGATACAGGCTTCGGCGAAGGCCTGGAGGATTGGCGCGCGGAGTGGCTGTGCGGCGCGAAGGAGCAGATCATCGCGCTGGAGGATGAAATTTACGGTGGAAATCAATAACGCGCTGATCAAGCATTATCTCAGGAATGTGCTGTTCATCAACGGGACAGCCTGTGCCGGAAAATCCACCATGGTCCAAATGCTTGCGGAAAAATATGATCTCGTTTGCTGCGGCGAGAATTATGGCTGCGTGCCGGAGGGCGTCACAACGCCTGAGCTTTACCCAAATCTTTGCTATTTCCAGACCATGAAGGATTGGCAGGAATTCGTCAATCGAACCCCGGAAGAATACGAACGGTGGATTGACGGCATATCGCGGGAATTGGTCGAGTTCGAGATCATGCATCTCGTGGGCATATCGCAATCAAGAAAAGTAATTGTCGACACCAATATCCCTCTTGATATCCTGCGCGAAATCGCGGATTACAATCAGGTGGCCATTATACTTTCCTCGCAGTCCATGTCGGTCGAGCATTTTTTTGACCGCGATGATCCTGATAAGGTATTCATAAAAGAACAAATCGCGCAAGCGGAAGACCCGGATCAAACGATGGCCAATTATCTTGCCTGCATCGCGAAAATCAATAGCGGGGAACGCCATGACGCGTTTGCGGATAGCGGTTTTTTCACGATAACGCGAGAAGCTGCGGCGATTGATACCAGAGCGGAGACGCTTGAAATCCTGGCAAAGCATTTTGGGCTGTCCGATTGACTTTGTCCCCATATCATGCTAAAATTGTGAGGCATTATGACCAAACAGGATATGCTGCGCATCGTCCAAACGCAGTTGGCGATTGACCTGAACTGCACACTGGACAATCTGAACGGCGAAAAAGACAGCTTCGTGTTCACGCGGGCGCGGGAAAACAAGGGCCGCAGGCCATACCCCCGCGGCGAGCAGCATTTTGAAATGCTCTCCATGGGGAAGTCAATTGTAGTTAACGCGTCGCCTGTTATACTTGATATCGTGAAGCCGCAGCTCAATGGGAAAAACCGCGAGGACGCGTTTTGCATGCCCTTTGTTTTCGGTCAGGCCCTGTATTACCTGCCGGAGCTGGACGCCATAAAACCCCTTGCCCCACCGGACGGTTTTGCGTTTGCGCTGCTTGAGCGGGAGGATATCCCGGCGCTATGCCATCTGGAAGGGTTCAAGAACGCCATCGGGAACAGCGGCGGCCATCCGCGCCCGGACGTTCTGGCGCTTGTCGCCAAACAGGAAGGCCAAGTCGCCGGCATGGCCGGGGCCTGTATCGACTGCGCCCACATGTGGCAGGTGGGCATGGATGTGCTGCCGGATTATCGAAATCAAGGGCTCGCGGCGTATCTCGTCAATCAAATCACGCTGGAAATCCTACGGCGGGGGTTCATTCCCTACTACGGCACTTCGCCCGCCAACATCCCCTCGCAGCGCACAGCCCACCGCGCTGGATACTACCCGGCGTGGGTTTGCTCTTACAAAGGCAGATTTGAGGGATACGAGCTGCTGCCGACATGCTGAAACTGGAGGAATCGTCATGCCCGTACCCATTGGCGCGCAGCTCTATACCCTGCGCGATCAACTGCAATCCAAGGACGCCATTCAAGCGACACTCACACGCGTGGCGCAAATCGGCTATGAGTACATCCAATGCTCGGGGTTTGCTTTCGACGCCGCTTGGATGAAAAATCTATGCGACGAGCTGGGCCTGCAAGTTAAACTCACCCACACCCCGCCGGAACGCATTCTGAATGAGACAGGGCAAGTTATCGCGGAACACTTGTTGCTGGATTGCCCTTATGTTGGCATCGGCGGCATGCCTGGCGAATATCGTAGCGCGGATGGCGCGCGCAAGTTTATCAAAGATTACACGCCGTTTATGGAGCGGTTCTCTTCAGCCGGTCTAAAGTTTATGTACCATAATCACAGCTTCGAGTTTGAAAGAAGCGATGGCGAACGCATATGGGACATTCTTGTGGGCGAGAGCGATCCCGCACTGCTGGGCTTTACCTTGGATACCTACTGGGTACAGCATGGCGGCTTGGATGTAATTAATTGCATTCAGCAACTCAAGGGCCGTTTGGACTGCGTGCATTATAAAGACATGGCCATCATGGAAGGCGAGCAGCGGTTTGCGGCCATTGGAAATGGCAACATGAACTGGCCGGGGATCGTCGCGGCGTTTGAGGAAGCCGGGACGAATTACGCCTTCGTCGAGCAGGACGACTGCTACGGCGCGGATCCTTTGGAGGAGCTCGCGGCGAGTTATCGTTATTTGATGAGCCTGTAAACATACACAAGGAGGGATCATTATCGTTTGGTTTTGGAAACTGCTGGGCAGGTTTGTCCCGGAGCAGACCCTGGCGAATGTGAAGGAGGGCATACGGCATCCTGTACACTGGGTGAAGGGCGAGGGCATTCCGGAAGACCATATCACGCCCTGGGAGCTGCTGCTGCACTTCTTTCACCGGGCCTTCAAAGGCATGTTCGAGGGCTTTGCGCACAAGGACGACTTCCTCTACAAAGAATATTTCCGGATACCGCCCAATCAGATTTCCGTAGCAAGGGTGATCAACGCGGTTTGGGACGGCGTCAATGACCCGCTCCTCGGCGCGTACATGGACCGCAGGCGCTTCGGGCCAAAGGCGCTGCGCACGATTATGCGCCTTTCCGCTGTCACGGGCACCATATTTACGGTAGTGAAGATGTTCGACGGCGGCATGTCCCACTTCCAGCGCCTGGCGATGCTGGTGGTCATCAGCACGATCCAGGACGTCCTCGCCACAATGAACGGGGTGGCCGAGCAGAAAATCCTTGCGGGCATCAGCCCCTCCAACCAGCAGCGCGGGCGCATTGCGGTATGGGGTAATATCGGCGCTTCGTTTACGTGGCTGATAGGGGGCGCCCTTCCGACGGTGCTCATGGGCTTTCAGGATACCCTGGGCCTCAGCGACTACGATATTCTTTTCTATGGCTCCTGCATTTTGCTGCCCTTCGGCATCGCCGCGTGGATTTTGATCACGTTTGTCCGCCAGCGGGTGGATTATTCCACCAATTTGGGGAACCTTTCCGTTCTTGCTCAAAAGCGGGAATCTACGCAAGACGCGGATGAACAGGAGAGCGGCGAGGAAAAACGCGGCATGCTTCGCAGCTTCCAAGTGGTCAAGCACAACCATTATTTCATTGCGAACTCCATCGCGAATTTCATCACGGTATTCACCCCGGACGTGGGGGACGAGTTGATGATCTACCGCTACCTCATGCCGCCCATCAAGGTATTCGGCAGGGAAATGAGCGGCGAGGGCCTGCTGCTGTTCAAGCAAATGCTTTCCGGGAACCTTTCCACTGTGCTGCAGCCCTTCCATCGGCAGATCATCAATAAAATCGGCGGGCCGCTGCGGGCGCAGCAGCTCAAGTGCCTGGTGAACATCTTCAGCAAGGGCATGATGTTCCTGGTGGGGTACAAGAGCCTTTGGCGCTTCGCCGTTTTGATTGTCATGGAATCCCTGGTCAACGCCTCCATGGGGTTCGACCAGGTGGCCGAGGCCATGCTCAAATACGAGTGGTTCGATCACGTGGAACTGACTACCGGCGAGCGCAGCGAGGGCGTGACCACGGCGATCGACAATCTCTTCCGAAAGGCCGTGACCGACAGCATCGGGAAAGTCACGGGCAACGCTTTTTTGCAGTGGACAGGTTACGAGGGCGGCTATAAGGCGGACGGCCTACGCCCGCCGAAGCGTTACCTGGACTTCATGTGGCCCATGTATACGCTCATTCCCGTGCTGGACCATGGCATCTGGTTTGCCGCGCGCAGCTTTGTTAAGTGGAAGCCCGAGGACCGCGAGCGCACGGAGCTTGCCCTGGCGGAGCGCCGCGCGGCGGCGGAAGCGCTGCTGGAAGATGCGACGGAAGAGCAAGAAGCGGTGCGGTAGGCGGTTTTTTTGTCGCTCCGCGATTGCTTCCCCAGTCATCGCGCTACAGTTGTACAATGCGCTAGGTTTCATCGCGATGACAGCCCCTTCGATTGCGAAGGGGGTGGCCCGAAGGGCCGGGGGAAGAAATCGCGGAGCGACAAAAAGGTTCAATTCACATTATACTCAAATATTTGACGAAGGAGAAATATCTATGAACATGACCTTACGCTGGTTCGGCACAGGGCTAGACACCGTGACGCTGGAGCAAATCAGGCAGATCCCCGGGGTTACGGGCGTTGTGCCCGCCCTGCACGACCTTCCTGCCGGGGAAGCCTGGCCCATGGAGCGCATCCTCGCCATGAAAGCCGAAATCGAGGCCGCCGGTCTCACCATGGAATGCATCGAAAGCGTGAACGTCCACGAGGACATCAAGCTCGGCGCGCCTGACGCGGGCCGCTATATCGAGAATTACAAGGCATCAATACGCAATCTGGCTGGGGCCGGGGTGAAGGTAATTTGCTATAACTTCATGCCGGTATTCGACTGGACGCGCACGGACCTTGCCATGCCCCTGCCGGACGGTTCCACGTGCCTGAGCTACGACGGAACGCAGATCGAAGGCAAGCAGCCGGAAGACATGTTCCGGGAAATCGACGCAAAATCCCATTTCGCCATGCCCGGCTGGGAGCCGCACCGCCTGCCGGAAATCAAGGCGCTCTTCGCGCGGTATGAAAGTCTTACGGTAGAGGACCTGTGGCGCAATCTCGGCGCTTTTTTGCGGGAGATCATCCCCATGTGCGAGGAATGCGGCGTGCGCATGGCCATCCACCCGGACGACCCGCCGTGGCCCATTTTCGGCCTGCCCCGCATCATCAAAGATATTGACGACTACAGGCGCTTGTTTGCCCTGCATCCAAGCCCCCGCAACGGCGTAACGTTTTGCACGGGGTCTCTTGGGGCTGCGTTAAGCAACGATTTGCCTGCCATGATCCGCGAAATCGGCCCGCGCGTCTACTTCGCGCATCTGCGCAATATCCGCGTGCGCGATGGCTGGTTCAACGAAACCGCGCACCTTTCCCGCGAGGGCTCCCTCGACATGTGGGCCATCGTGAAGGCGCTGGTTGACGCCGGCTTCGACGGCTATGTCCGGCCCGATCATGGCCGCATGATATGGGGCGAGGTCGCCCGCCCGGGCTACGGGCTCTATGACCGGGCACTGGGCGCGGCATATCTCAGCGGGCTGTTTGAGGCCGCCGGCGCCGGGCGGTAACGGCAAATATTGAGAGACAAGCGCGCCTTTCCGATATGGGAGGAAGCGCTTGTCTTGTTTTGGAAATTATTGGCATTCATTGCGACAACCATCTACATATAGTATATTTCACAGGATTACACAAAAAAATCACCTATATTTTGTGCGCAAAAGCCCTTGCTTTTTTTTTGATAATCTGTTATACTAATGTGCCGACGCAGAGGGCGCCATCGTTTAGCGCGCCAAAAAATTAACAGTACCTGGTACTTTGTCACTTTAACAGAAAAGGATGCGAGCGGAATGCAGGCTATGAAAGTCATTAAGAGAGACAATACCTCAGTGGATTTTGACCGGGGAAAGATCGTGGTCGCCATTCAAAAGGCGAACGCCGCGGTGGACCCATGCGACAGGGTATCCGACGCCGAGATCGAGGCGATTGTGAAAGGCATCGAGCGCACGCGAAGGCAGCGCATCCTGGTGGAAGACATCCAGGACATGGTGGAGCAAAAGCTCATGGAACTGGGGAAATATGCCTTGGCCAAGGCATACATCATTTATCGCTACACGCGGGCGCTTGTGCGCCGGGCGAACACCACGGACGATTCCATCCTAAGCCTCATCCGTCACGCGAACAAGGAGGTGATGGAGGAAAACTCCAACAAAAATGCCGTCACAGCGGCAACGCAGCGCGACTTAATCGCGGGCGAAGTCTCCCGGGATTTAACGCGGCGTATCCTGCTGCCCGAAAAGATTTCAAAAGCCCACGACGAAGGCGCGATTCATTTTCATGATACGGATTATTTCGTACAGCCCATTTTCAACTGCTGCCTGATCAATATCGGCGACATGCTCGACAACGGCACCGTGATGAACGGCAAGCTCATCGAAAGCCCGAAGAGTTTTCAGGTCGCCTGCACGGTGATGACGCAAATCATCGCGTCCGTCGCCAGCAACCAATACGGCGGGCAGAGCGTGGATGTGAGCCATCTGGGCAAGTACCTGCGCCGGAGCCATGAAAAGATCGACGCCCAGGTGCGCAGGTCCTGCGGGGAAAGCATTGCCGACGAGGCCCGCCACGCCCTGGTGAGCACCATGCTGCAATCAGAACTGCGTTCCGGTGTGCAGACCATTCAGTACCAGATCAATACCCTCATGACCACAAACGGGCAAAGCCCCTTCGTGACCATTTTCATGAACCTGCGGGAAGACGATCCGTATGTGGAAGAAAACGCGCTGATCATCGAGGAGATCATCCGCCAGCGGTTGCAGGGCATCAAGAACGAAAAGGGGGTGTATGTCACCCCCGCGTTCCCGAAGCTCATCTATGTGCTGGACGAGCACAACTGCCTCAAGGGCGGCAAGTACGATTACCTCACCAAGCTTGCTGTGCAGTGCAGCGCGAAACGCCTGTACCCGGATTATATCTCGGCGAAAAAGATGCGGGAAAACTACGAGGGCAATGTGTATAGCTGCATGGGCTGCCGCAGCTTCCTCAACCCGTGGCGGGATGTGGACGGCCAGTACCGCTTCGAGGGCAGGTTCAATCAGGGCGTTGTGAGCCTGAATTTGCCCCAAATTGGCATCCTGTGCAAGGGCGACGAGAGCGCCTTCTGGTATCTGCTCGACGAACGCCTGGAGCTCTGCTTCGAGGCCCTCATGTGCAGGCATAATGCCCTCAAGGGCACAAAGAGCGATGTGAGCCCCGTGCACTGGCAGTACGGCGCCATCGCGCGGCTGGGGAAGGGCGAAGTCATCGACAAATACCTGCTCAATGGCTACAGCACGATTTCCCTGGGCTATATCGGCCTGTATGAGGTGACGAAACTCATGAAGGACGTCAGCCATACGGATCCCGCGGGCCTGGAATTCGCGCTGGAAATCATGCGGCGTATGCGGGCTGCCGCCGACAAGTGGAAACAGCAAACCACCATCGCCTTTGGGCTCTATGGCACCCCGGCGGAATCGCTCTGCTATCGTTTTGCCAGAATCGACAAAGAGCGCTTCGGCACCATCGAAGATATTACGGACAAGGGCTATTACACGAATTCCTATCATGTGGACGTGCGCGAGGACATCGACGCCTTCACGAAGTTTACGTTCGAAAGCCAGTTCCAGACCATCAGCACCTCCGGCGCGATTTCCTACGTGGAAATCCCCAGCATGCGGCACAATCTGGACGCCCTGGAGGACCTGGTGCGCTTCATCTACGACAATATTCAATACGCCGAGTTCAACACAAAAAGCGACTACTGCCACGTATGCGGCTACGACGGCGAAATTCTCGTCAACGATGACTTCGAATGGGAGTGCCCCCAGTGCCATAACAAGGACCAAGCCCAGATGAACGTGACCCGCCGCACCTGCGGGTATCTTGGCGAAAACTTCTGGAATGTGGGCAAGACCAAAGAAATCAAGGCCAGGGTGCTGCATCTTTAAGGGTTAGGAGATAGGAAATAGGAGTTAGGGGACGAATGATAGATCATCGCTTGCTCGGCTTTTTCAGCGGCTTTCCAAGCCACAGCTTCCCCCGCGATGTCGCCGAACGGCTCCGCGAGGAGTTGACGCAGCGCGGCAGCTTGGTCTTCGTGTGCTCTGACCCTGCGGGCCACGCGAAAACAGATTACTACGTGCCGATTATGCGCGGCTGCTTCGAGGAAATCGGCGTGACTTTCGCTGAGTGTCGTGTGATTGATGACCGGATGGATATTTCACACGCCATTCAATTAATTGAAAAAGCCTCCTGCGTGCATCTCATGGGAGGCCAAACGAGAAAGCAAATACAGTTCCTGCGCGAAACAGGCCTGGATGCCGCCATATGCAGTTCATCCGCAGCGGTGCTGGGCGTCAGCGCGGGCGCGATCAATATGGCCAAGCGCTCATTGGCTACAGAGGAATTTCCCATCCCATATGAGGGCCTCGGCCTGGCGGACATCACCGTCAAGCCGCATTTTGATCCTAACGACCGGAAAGTCTTAAAAACGTTGCTGCGCGTTTCCATGGAACTGCCCATCTGCGCCATGGAAGACGACAGCGCCATTTTCGTGGCAGGCGGCCGTGTGACCTCTGTGGGCGAAATCCATTGGATCCGCCGGGGTAAAATTACCCCGTTTCGCGAAAGAGAGCAAGCCTGAAGCAATCCGCGCCTCTGCCTCGTTATAATAAATATAACGGCAGAGAAAGGGAGATACTGATGAAACACACGAGAATATTTGCCATGGTCCCGGCGCTGTGCCTGGTGCTGACTTTGTGCGGCTGCGGCCTGGGGCAATACAAGGAGACCGTCAGGGGCAGCGAGGTGCTGCGGCAGCGTAGTTTGCCGCTGACAGAAAACGCGAAGGGCTACGCGCTGCGTGTGCAAGGCCTGAGCCTAAGGGATGTCGCGGAGTTGACGCTTGTCATCGACGAAAGCCTGGAGAGCGCCGTGGTGCTGGAAACCGATAGCAATATTTTGCATCGCCTAAGACTGGAGCGCGGCCCCGCGCCGGACGAAATCACGCTAAGCGCTCCCTACTACTTGAATTTTGCCCCCTCGAAGCTTGCCCTGACCGTGGGCGCGCCCGTGCGGGAGCTTGCCGTCGAAGGCATGTGGAACATCTGCTATGACTGCCCCAGCGTGAAAACGTTCCGGTTCGTCGCCGAAGGCGACATCAGAAGCGATTTCACCTTCGGGGAGTTGGACCGCCTGGACATGGGCCTCAGCGGGTTCAGCCAAATCAACATGAGCAGCCCCGGCATAACCGATTGCAGGATCAATGCCGATGGCGATTGCGGCGGCGATTACGCGATTGGGGAATCGAAGAATCTGCACGTGAACCTCAGCGGGTTCGGCAGAATCAACATCAGCGGCGCCGCGGAGCGCGCGGTCTTTGTGCTGGAAGGGGACGCGGACATAACCGCCCTCGGCCTGACAGCGCAGGAAGCCGATGTCAATATCGACGGTATGGGCAGTTGCGAAATCACCGCCGAGCAGCGCCTGAACGTCGTCATCGAAGGCGCCGGCAGCGTGCTGTACGGGGGCAGCCCAACGGTCAGCCAGACAATCGAGGGGTTTGGCAGCATCAAAGCGAAAGATTAGAGGAGCAAAATGGAACGCGTCAAAAAAATCGTCGCAATCATTCTAACTCCCTTCACTTTTTTGGGGAACCTGTTCGCCTTCTGGATTTACACCGCATGGCCCCAAAAGAAATACAGCAGCGTCCCATGGCCGGATGTCCCTTATCCGACGGCGGACGCGGCGTTCGGTTCCCTTGAGGACGCGCGGGCGGGCGGCGGCGGCTGGTACGTCACCATGGACGAGCAATTCGAAGGCGGCGAGCTGCCTGATCGCTGGAAGCCCTCCCGCCACGGCAAACGCAACACCGAATACTGGTGCACCAATATGCTCGACCCAAGCGAGGATGGCAAAATGCGGATCCTTGCCGCCATGCTGGACGACAACGATTGCGGTACCTGTCCGGCGCAGGGCGATTTCACGTCCGGCATCGAAACGCCGGGGCTGTTCGAGCAACCCTTCGGTTACTTCGAATGCCGGGTAAAATATCCTCTTGGCCCGGGGCTTTGGTCCGCCTTTTGGCTGCAATCGCATACCATGGGCCGCATCGGCGCCCGCGGCAAGGACGGCAGCGAGATCGACATCTACGAGTCGGCGTTTTACTACGACCGAGCCAAGGTGGGCAACTGCGTGCATTGGGACGGCTACGGCGACGCCCACGGCTCAACCGGCTATGTGACCGATACCGGGATCGATCAATACGATGGCTGGCATACCTACGGCCTGCTTTGGACGCCGGAAAGCTACACTTTCTTTGTGGACGGCAAGGCCATCTGGCAAACCGACGCGGGCGGTGTCTCGCGCGTGCCCGAATATCTGCGCCTGACGGTGGAAATCCGCCGCACGGAGCTTGGCCCATACGGCGCGAAGCTCGGCGAGTTCGCGAATGCGCGCGAGAACCCTTCCGTGTTCGAAATCGACTATGTCAAGGTATACCAGCACACGGAATTCCTGGGATCCATCCGCCGGCCGAGCGACTTTCGCAGCATAAAGCTTCCATGGTACTACAAATAGAATGGAATGGTGAAGGCTA
>Ga0123356_10001867_pt1 | contig 22816 bp, 16 predicted proteins | sample TergutEmb28metaG_2_FD_92546 | JGI IMG/M metagenome (GOLD analysis project Ga0123356, IMG submission 92546) | Embiratermes neotenicus P3 segment gut microbial communities from Petit-Saut dam, French Guiana - Emb289 P3 | ecosystem: Host-associated > Arthropoda: Insects > Digestive system > Gut ...
ACGGCAACCACACGCCGACCTCGCCGCCATCGACGGTGACGGTCAACGCCGTCGCCCCGAACCCGTCGATCTCGATCACCAAGATCGCAAACGCCCAGGCCGGTGACCTCACCACCCCGCTCATCGGCGGCTCGACGATCCAGTACTCCTACCAAGTCAGCAACACCGGCAACGTGACGCTCAACAACGTCGGCGTCGATGATTCGTTGCTGACGCCAGCGGCCGCAACCTGTCCACAGACGACGCTCGCTCCAGGGCAGACGATGACCTGCCAGGCGCAGAACCCCTACACGCTGCCCGCGATCCCGCCCCTGAGCGTGTTCGACACCGCGACCGCGAGCGGCACCCCGCCAACCGGCCCGGCAGTCACCGCGCAGGGGTCGGTGACGCTGCCCGCAACGCCCGCAACGCCCGCGCTCGCGATTCAAAAGACGGGCACGGTCGATCCCGCCGCCGACCAGAACGACCTGCACGTCGGCGATCAGATCAACTACAGCTACCAACTGACGAACATCGGCAACGTCAACTTGACGACCGTCTCGGTGATCGATTCCAACGGCCTGTCCGTGTCCTGCCCGGCGCTGCCGAGCGATGGCCTGGCGCCCGGTGGTTCGATCACCTGCACCGCCGGCCCCTACACCGTCACCCAGGCCGACATCGACGCCGGCAAGGTCACCGACACCGCTACCGCCACCGGGATTGGCTCGGCCGGCGGCGGTGCGCCACCGGCGCGGTCGACCGCCACCAGCTACAGCCAACCGGACCCCGAGGTGGCGCTCCGCAAGGTCGCGGCCGTCTCCCCCGCGTCAGATCAGAGCGCCGTCAAGGTCGGCGACACGATCGCGTACACCTACGTGGTCAAGAACATCGGCAACGTCACACTGCCGACGATCACGGTCAACGATCCGCGCCTGCCCGGAGGCGTCACGTGCCCCACCCCGGCGGCGCCGGGGCTGGCTCCGGGAGCGTCCGAGACGTGCACCGGCAACCATCCCTACACGGTCACCCAGGCCGATGTCGACGCCGGCAAGGTGCTCGACACCGCAACCGCGACCGGCACCGACTCGCTCGGCACCGTCAGCCCGCCCGCGACGTCGTTTACGACCGTCCCCACCGTCCCGGCCGTTCCGAAGATCTCGATGCAGAAGGTTGCGACCGTCTCACCGAGCGCCGACCAGAACTCGATCAAGGTCGGCGACAAGGTCTCCTACAGCTACGTGGTGACCAACACCGGCAACGTGACGCTCAGGGGGGTCACGGTCGACGACCCGCAAATCGGTCCGGTGACCTGCCCGCCGCCGGCGCCGCTTCAGCCGGGCAAGTCGGTCACGTGCACCGCGAAGAACCAGTACACGGTCACCCAGGCCGACGTCGACGCCGGGCACCTGACCGACCGCGCCACCGCGCAGGCAGTCGCGACACCGTATCCGCCGCCGCCTTTGGCGTACGGCACCGCGACCGTCTCCTCCTCGCCGTCGCCGTCGGTTTCGGTCGTCAAGATCGCGACGGTCGACCCGGCCACAGACCAGAACGGAGTCAAGGTCGGTGACCTGATCGCCTACTCATTCAGCGTGACCAACACCGGCAACGTCGACCTCAGGTCGGTGGCCGTCTCCGACCCGTCGCTTGGCGCGGTCTACTGCCCACGGCCGACCCCACCGGGGCTGGCACCGGGCGTGTCGGAGACGTGCGACGGCGAGGTCAACCACCCGGTCACCGCCGCGGACGTCGCCAGCGGTGAGGTGGTCAATACCGCCACCGCGACCGGGACGAGGACCACCGGCCAGACATCGGGTCAGTCGCCGCCATCGACAGCGACCGTACCAGCGGCCGCGACCGAACCGGCCGCCACGACGACACCGCCTGCCACGACGGCACCGGCGGCCAACCCTGGCGCGAAGCTGACAATCCGCAAGTCGGTCAACCACCGTACCGCTTACCCGGGCCAGCGACTGACCTACACGCTGGTCGTGGCCAACCACGGACCCGCGACCGCGACCGGCGTGGTCGTCACCGACTCGCCCAGCCTGAAACTGGAGGTCATATCGGTACGGGCCAGCCACGGAACGTGCACGAGGCAGCCGCTGCGCTGCTCGCTCGGCACGATCACCGTCGGCAAGACCGTGAAGATCACAGTAGTCGCGATCGCCGAGCGCGCCGGGACCGAGCACAACACGGCCAAGGTCACCAGCCGACAGCCCAACCCGGATCCGTCTGGGGCGGTATCGAGCGCGACGACGAAGCTGACCGGGCGGCTGACCGTAACCAAGACAGCCTCCATCGCCCGGGTCAAGACCCGGCAGAACATCACATTCACGATCACGGTCCACAACCCGACGACCGTCACCGTCCGCCAGATCACCATCTGCGACCGGCTGCCAAGCGGCCTCGTGCTGACCAGCTCGCAACCGCTGCTCGCCCCCGACCAGGTCTGCTGGCAGCTGGCCGCACTGAGCGCCGGCGCCACCCAGCTCTACCGGGTGGTCACCAGCGCCGGACCGGGCGCCCACGGACGGCTGGTGAACCTCGCGATTGTCAGCGCAAGCGACATCCAGACAGCCCGCGCGACCGCCGCCGTGACCGTCGACCCTGACCCCGGTGCGCAGCTCACGCTCCGCAAGCTGGTCAACCGCAGCACGGCCGACCCGGGCCAGCGGCTGACCTACACGCTGGTCGTGGCCAACCACGGACCCGCGACCGCGAGCGGCGTCGTCGTCACCGACTCACCAAGCCTGAAACTGGAGGTGGTGTCGGTCAGTACCAGCCACGGGAGGTGCACGCGGCAGCCGCTGCGCTGCTCGCTCGGGACGATCGCCGTCGGCAAGACCGTGAAGATCACGGTAGTCGCGACCGCCGAGCAGGTCGGGACTGAGGACAACACCGCCAAGGTCACCGCCCAGCAGCCCAACCCGGACCCGTCCGGGGCTGTATCGAGCGCATCGACCAACGTGACCAGCCCACCGATCGGGCCCAATCGGCAAATGGTGCCGGGCCGGCTGACCGTAACCAAGACCGCGTCGACCCGACGGGTCAAGACCGGGCAGAACGTTGCGTTCACGATTACGGTCCACAACCCGACCACCGTCGCGGTCCGCCAGATCACCACCTGCGACCGGCTGCCAACCGACCTCGTGCTGACGAGCTCACAGCCGCCGCTCGCCCCCGAGCAGGTCTGCTGGCAGCTGGCCGCACTGAGCGCCGGCGCCACCCAGCTCTACCGGGTGGTCACCAACGCCGGGCCGGGCGCACACGGACAGCTGATCAACGTCGCGACCGTCACCGCAAACGGCGTCCCAACCGCTCGTGCGACCGCCACAGTGACCGTCATCCCCGTCCCCCACGTCCGGTGCGCGGAGAAGTTCGCCGCCCGCGGCAGTAACAGTCGACCGCGCGGCCGCGAGCCGATCGCCAACGCCGCGTGCTAGCCGCAGGACCCGAGCGGGCGAACCCAGCGTGGCACCGGCGACCGCGTTCACCCCATCAACGGGCGTCCACAGCCCTCTGGACCCAGCTCGCGAGCAGCCGCAGGCCGTGGCGGTGGGAGGCGCGATCGCGATCAGCGTGGGCGACCCGACATACAAACGTATTCGGACCACGACCGAGCGGCTCAACTGCTCCCCGTTTCCGGCCGCCCGGGTTATCCCGCAGAGCTCGGTACGAAAGGAGCGGGCGATGGACTGGAGACTTGAAGTTGTCGTCCTCCCCGTAACCGACATCGATCGCGCGGTCGTCTTTTACCGCGACCAGGTCGGCTTCCACCTCGACCATGAGACGGTGACCGAACACATGCACGTCGTGCAGCTGACTCCACCGGGCTCTGGCTGCTCAATCGTCTTCGGGGACCTGCCTTCGCAGAATCAGATGGAGTCCGGCTCGATGAGAGCGCTGCAACTTGTCGTCTCCGATGCGACCGCCGCGCGGCAAGAGCTCCTGGATCGCGGAGTCATCGTCAGCGACCTGATCGTGATCGTCGACGGAGACGGTGGCACATTCTTCGAGTTCCGGGATCCGGACGGGAACTCGTGGTCGGTGCAAGAGATCAAGGCCCGAGCTACGAAGCCGCTCATCCCGAACGATCACGCGGACCTCCGCGGATGGGCTGGCCGCTAACTCGCAGTTCGTCCACGGCCGTCGTCTTCTGCTGTCCGACGCTGACCGTCGCACCTTCCTGCCGAAGCCGGGCGCCACCCACTTGGGCCACACATGCTCCTGTGTGATCTTCTTGGTGCTGCCGCAAAACGCGCATTGACGTGGCATCCGGATCGAGGAAGACCCGTCCTCCGGATGCACGCGCAGCCGCCTCGCCTCGGAGCCTCAGCTTGACGAGCGCTTTTGTCTCCCGGCTAGGGTCGCGGCTCACGATTGCCTTGGCGACCAAGCGCTCGGCGCATCTCATGGTTTGAATAGGAGCGCTTCTCGCCGGGTTGCGCCGCTGAGCGAGTGGGCTAACGCTCCGCCACGGGCTTGTGGCGTCAGTTCCTCGCGGTAGCGTCCGCGTCGCCTGTTCGAGACCTGCTTGAAGGACCGGTGATGCCGAGCATTGAGGACCAAACCGAGCAGCTTGCGCTGTCGTATGGACCCGAGGACGCATTCGCGCTCCACCGGCACCACCGCCCGCCGCCGGATCACGGCCGCCAAGGCGCTCGAGCGGATCACCGGCCGGGTCTACCGCGCGCTCCCGCGGTGGGTCACGACGGTGTTGCTGGGCTGATCGCTGCCGTGTCGGTCGCATCGCAGCACAGCGGCAGCGCAAAGAACAGCACCACCCCATAGGAAGCCCGGTGCTTCGGGTCAGTCGTTACCTGTTGGTCCGCTTCCTGGTGATGGCGGTGCTTGGCGCCGCGCTATTGGGCGCGCTGGTCGCGGTTGGAGCTTCGGAGCTGAAGCGCCTCGAGCAGGACCTGCACCAGGCGACAGCGCCGACCAGCACGTCCCATCACCTCCACCCCGCGGCTGGCGCAGCTCATCCCCGTCACACCACACTTTCGTGGGGCGGCACGGCACGACACGCGCCCGGCGCCACCTCTACCGCAAAGCCGAGCGCGATAACAAAGTTCCTCACGGTTCTGGAGAAGGCCGGGCTATTGCTGGCGTTCATCCTCGGCGTGTTCCTGCTCGTGCTGGTGCTGGCGCTGGCCAGGCGCCTGTATGCGAGGCACCGCCGCGTTTACCACGCCTACCGGATCAACCTGACCGCGAACGATCAGACGGAGTTGCAGTCGATGGTGCAGGCGGTCGGCGCGATGGGCCAGGCGGTCGCGGCGCTGCCGGCCAGCCGGTGGTGGCGCGGCCAGCCCGCGTTCGGGCTGCTGGTCGGCTACGACCCGCGTGAGGGCGGCGAGGTCACGCTCGCGTTGATCTGCGAGGCCGAGCAGGTACCCACGCTCGACGGGGCGCTGCTGAAGGCATACCCGAACGTGCGGGTCGGGTTTGACTTCGAGCCCGTGTACAACCCGATGGAGCTGGAGATGGGGGTGCCGCCGGCGCTGATCAGGCTGCGCAAGCGGCGCGAGGCGTTTCATCCGATCGTCGATGTCGCCGAGGAGCTCGAGGGGATCGAGACGGTGATCGAAGGCCTCGCTGACCTGATGGCGGCGCAGCGCACCCATCCCGCCGCCGTGTGGTTCTGCATCGTGCCGAGCGACACCGGCGCCGGGTATTTGCGCGCGCGGCACCGCCAGACCGAGCGGTGGCGCCGGGAACGGGAGCGCACACGCGACGGCGCCCCGGCGCCGGAGGCCTCGGTCGACCGCGAAGAGGCCCGCCAGAGCGCGCAGATCGACGAGCGCTCCGCGTTCTACGTCGACATTCAGATCGCCGCGCACAACCTGCGGACGTGTAAGGCGCTGAGTGGCACGCTGCAGAACCTGCCGGGCGCGATGAACACGCTAGAGCGCCGGCCGATGCTGCTGCGCCGCCGGGTGTACCGCGGGCGGTTCCCAAGGTTCACGCCGCCCCTGATCATGCGCGGTCAGTCAAAGCTGTTCAGCGGCTCCGAGCTCGCCTACCTGATGCAGTTGCCCTCGGCACGGCTGCAGGCGCCGATCCACCGGATCCCCGAACCGCGGCTGCCGGCCGCGCCGCGCACGGTATCCGCCGCGAAAGACGACGGCGCCTGGGACTACGACCCAGCGAACCTCCCAGTCGCGTTCGAGGCGCTCGACGACGAGACGTTGCACACGATGCTCGGCACCAGCCGCCGCCGCGACGGCAGCCAGGCCGGCGAGCAGTTCCCCGAGAGCAGCGCGGCATGAACGTTCTAGCCGGAAGGCGGGAAGAGCACTCACCGATATCGCGCGGCACACTCGCGACGCGCGATGGCGGTGACTGGGCGGGTCCGCTGCTGGCGAACGTGCAGGCGATGAACAAGCCGGTGCTCGTGCCACCGCGCGACTGGCCCGCCGGGATCCTCGTCATAGGCGCGCAGGGATCCGGCAAATCGAGCGTCATGACCCGCGTCTACCAGAATGCGCTTCTGGACAGGGGTGCGGCGGTGGTGTTGATCGACCCGAAGCGCACGCTCGCCCGCCGGGCGCTGGCACTGACGCCGCCGTGGACCGGCAAGCGGGTGTGGTATCTGAACCTCGCCAGGCCGGCGTTCGGGATGTCGCCGTTGCGGATCGGCGCGCCCGACCAGGCGATCGCCGACCTGGTCACCTCGGGGCTGCGTGACGTGTTCGAGGGCCAGATCTTTCAGGCCTCGCGGGACGCGATCGACGGCGCGGTCCGCGGCGCCCTCGCGCTCGCGCATCACGAGCGCCGGCCGGCGAGCCTCGAGGACACGCGCGACCTGCTGCTGTGGGCCAACGGCGACCTCCGCGACCGGGTGGTGCGCGCGCTGGACCGCACCCTTGGCGCCGATCGCACCCACCAGTACTTCGCGATCGAGCTGCCCGACGAGATGAAGAGCAACGTGGCACGGACGATGGACCGGCTGCGCGCGCCACGGAACAAGCTCGACGGGCTGATCAATGCCGAGAGCCTGCGGGTGTTCTTTCATCACAAGACCGAGAAGCCGATCGCGGAGATCGTCCGCGACCGCGACGTGCTGATCGTCGACGCGGACCTCGGCAAGGCCGGGGAGGAGAACTCCGAGCTGGTGATCGCGTTCATCCTGCGGATGCTCTCCCAGACGCTGCGGGAGCAGATGGACCTCGAGGAGCACGAGCGCTCGCGCGTGCACCTGTTGATCGACGAGTCCGCGCAGGTGCTGCGCGAGAGCACGATCGAGATGTTCGAGCAGCACCGTGAGGGTGGTCTGACGGCCGCGATCGCCGCGCACTACACCGCCCAGTTCGGCGACGAGCGGGTGCTGGCCGGGGTGCTGGCGCTGCTGGCGAACCGGTTCATGTTCCGCAGCGCCGACCCCGAGGACGGGGAGAAGATGGCGAAGATCGCGCGGGCGGTGCTGGCCGCGACGCGTGACACCCCCGAGTCGCGGGCGCGGCAGCGGGTCGGCCCGGAGGCGATCCGCGACCTGCGGCAGTTCTCGGCGATCTGTGCGCTGCTGGACAGCACCGGCGGCCGCGCCCCGGCGTTCATCGGCCGGTCATACCCGATGCCGGAGTTCGGCCCGCTCGGCGGCCACATCCCGTACCACCTGACACAGCTGGCCGAGCGGGTCGCCCCGTACCCCGAGGACCTCGTGCACGAGCTCGGCGAGGCGACGCGCGAGCAGACCGTGAGACTGCTCGGCTCCCAGCACGAGGGGGAGGCGGCCACCGTCACAGAACTGAGCGAGAAGCGGCAGGCGAAGACCGCCGCGAACGGCACACCGACGAGCGTGCCGGCTGGTTTGTGCCCTGACTGCGGTGCCAGGGCCGTGATCAAATCCAAGTACGACGCGGGCTGGGTGTGCTGGGAGAAGCAGGATGGCTGCGGCGCCAAGTTCGACCATAACCCCGCCCTCAGCCCCGTGGCCGCCGGCGACGGCACCAGCGCGCCCCGCGACACCGAGCCGGCCGAGCGCGCAGAGGAACGGCCGACCGCGGCGCCGGCGCCGGTGCGCGCCAGCCCCCAGAAGCTCGCGCGAGACGCGCTGCAGGCCACGAGCCCCGCCCGGCTGGTCCACGGCGTCAGCTGGGACGGGCTTGACCTGGCGCGGATCAGGACCGAGCCGCCGGCCGGGATCCAAGAGCTGCGCGAGCACGACGAAGTGCTCAAACGCAAGGCCGACCAGGTCGACCCAAACCCGGCCCCCGGCGCGCCGGAGCCCGGGCTCGATGGGGCGGAGCTGCGTGCGCTCGGCGCGCTTGACCGGCTCGGGTACATGACCCTGTCGCAGCTGCACCGGTACTGCTGGCCCGAGCGGCAGCGCAAAACCGCCGGGACGAGGCTCGACAAGCTCGCCAAGGCGGGGCTGATCAAACGCTACGAGATCATCCGCGAGCCCGACGCCCGTGGCGGCCGCCCGCCGCACCTATACATGCTCACCGAACGCGGGTTTGACGCGGGCCAACACCCGCCCGGCGGCCAACACCGCCCGGTCATTCACAGCAAACGACGGCACAAGGATGTGGACGCGTGCGAGGGCCCGACGCTGCGTCACAACCTCGCCGTCGGGAGCTGGCTGATCTCGTTCCTGCACGCGTTCGACGCGACCACGGACGAGTGGTGCACCGGCCGCTACGAGCGCGGCAAGCTCAACGTGCCAACCGACAGCGCCGCCAAGCGCGCCAGCGGTGGCAGGCGGCGGATCAGAAACGACGAGGTGCGGATCATCGGCGAGGAAGGCCGGCCGCACTACGTGCGCGATGTCATCGACCCCGAAGACATCAGCCCCGACCTGGTCATCACCGACCGGCTGCGACTGCCGGCCGAAGGCAGGATGCTCAAAACCGACGTGCTTGTCGAAGTCGACCGCACCTCCAAGCCGAGCTACAACAAACCCAAGCTGCAGGCCTACGACAGCTTCCTGTGCGGGTGGAGCGTGATGCACGACCGCTATAAAGCGCTCGGCACCCGCCCGATCCTGCTGTTCGTCACTCGCGACCGAAAGGCGATGGAGGCGATCATGAGGGTTGCCGACGAAACGATGGTCGGATCGATCGGACGACCGGGTGTCGGCGAGGACAAGCGCTACCACGTCGGCCGGGACCACACTTTCTTCACGTACCAGGACCTGATCCACTATGGGCTGCCGTCGGTGTGGATGCTCCCGCCGTACCCGCCGGAGGCTCGCGAGCGGCTCGGCGACGGCTATGAGACCTATCCGCTCAGCCTCGTCGAACCGGGGCTCGTCAGCCTCGACGCGATGGTCGGCTGGCGGTTGCGCGACGGCCGCGCCGTGCTCGCCTGACGTCCGCGATCAGCAACACGAGTCGCGGCCATCGCAGCCGTACAGCTGGGGGCGCGCGCTTCACCATCTGTTTGGCGCGTGGCCGGCGAAACCGCCCGGTCCGACAGACCCACCGAATAGCTCGGCGTCGGCCGGGCGGTGTTGCCGATCCCCCTCCGCTATCCGTACACGACCTGGTAAGTGAACACCACGTCGGGGGTATAGGCCCCTAGCACCAAGTTGCTGGCCGCTACAGAGAATTCCAGGTAAGCGCTCGCTTGAAGGGTGCCCACGTTTGCCTGCGTGCAGGTTGAACTCTGGCCCGCGATCGTGCAGCCAGCCAAGCCGGCCACATCGAAATCCAAGGTCATCGGGAACCCGGCCACGTTGTCGCGAGGCAGGGGATCGGCTGCATCAGTACCAGGAACAACGAGCTTGACAGTGAGGTTCTTGATCGTCGCCGAGGAGGTCGATGACAGCGGCTCCCCAAACGTCTCGCTCGCATCCCCGAACCCCTTCGCCCCCACCTGCGCGACGCTCACACCCGTCGGGGCGAAGCTCCACAGGCTGTCCCCGTTCGGCTGGGGCGGGTTGATGCCGATATTGAGTCCGGTCGCCCGTCCGAACATGCTCACGGCGCTGCAGCTGACGGTGCCGTCCTGGTCGATCTGAGAGATCGCGCTGCCGGCGTCGCATGTGCCGGTGACCCGAGCCTGCACCGTCGCGGTATTGATCTTCGGGTTCGGGTAGGAGCCGGTCAGATCGCCGCCGGCGGGGCCGGTAGATGGACCGGGCGGGCCCGCTGCGCCGGGCGCTCCGGCCGGGCCGGTGGGTCCCGTCTGGCCGGCGGGTCCCGCTGGTCCCGCTGGTCCCGCGGGTCCCGGCTGGCCTTGGGCGTTCCAACTCAACGTCTTGTCGTTCTTCGCGCACTTCTTGCCCACAAATAGGGCACCACCGTTGTGATGAACGCAGGCGGTGATCGTGCCGGTGCCGCTCGCGGCATAAGCGCCGCCAGCGGCAGCAATCACAACCGCGATCGTTCCCAGCGCCAATGCGGGCGCCTTGCGCCCAGCAGTCAACCTTCTCACCGGTCCTCCTTTCCGGACACGCCCCGGCGTGCCGGTTGTCGGGACGCACGCCGGCGGCGTCCCCCCGCCGGACTGTGCGTGAATTCGAATCGCCGCGGACAGCGACGTAGAGCAACACAGAGAGGCCCTCAAGCCTCATCCGAAAACGTTTACGTGCGCGCAGCCGTTTCGGATTGGAAAAATCAAATCCGATCCGTCGAGGTCTCGCCGAGGGCCTTTGAACGCAGGGACCCGGCGCGAGCCGGCGCCACTCGGAACGTCCATCCGCTGTGCGCGGGCTACACCATCCCCGACATGTCGGGCATGCCACCGTCGGCGCCGAGCATGCGCACACGGATCGGAGCGCCGCTCGCAGTCACGATCGCCACTGGTTGGGTCGGTGATTCTGTGGCGTCAGTGTTGCGGGTTAGCCTGGCAGCCGTTCGTAGATGCGGCACCGCCGCGCCGCGGCCGGGCCGCCGGAAGAAGGGAGCGCCGATGTTTACAAGCAGACGAAGAGCGCCAGGCGGAGGTGAGAACCCGCCAAAGCTCGCCGGTACCGGAACGTTGCTGCCGGACGCCATCCCTCCCGCCACAGTCCAGGCAGGCGGACGAACGAAGAGGCAGCCGGAGGCGCCGTTCACCGGGGCGGGGTCCTTGACCCCGCTCGGACGCTGGCTGATCCAGGCGATGTTCATCCTGTTCGTGGCGCTCGGTGTGCTGTCGCTGTTTGACAGCCGCTGGCTGTCGGGCTGGGTGGCGTGGGGGGCGCTCGAGCTCGTGTTCCTCAGCTGCAGCTTCACCGGGCGGCGCCGGCTCATGGAGACGGCCTCCCGCTGCGTTCGGAGTCTGTGCGACCTAGACGCGACGACCTCGATCGTGATCGGCACTGCGGTCGCGATGCTGCTCACGATCGACGGGATCCGCGCCGGCACAAGCAGGTGGTCAAGCCCGGTCGTCTCGGCGCTCGCGGCCTTGCTGATCATGACCTTGGTCGCCGCGGTAGCCGCCGAACACACCGCCGCGGGCCGCGACTGAGCGTAAGGCGGACGAGCATGGGTGGTGCGGGCAAGAAGCTTCAGGGCGGTGGCGCGCGAGCCAAGCATCGCTCGCCAGCCGCGCAGGTATCCGACAACGGGTACGGGCGACCCCCCCACCCGCTGCGGTTGCTCCCCGGTCAGATCTTCTTCCCACGATCAGCCAACGGCCGGCGGCGACTGTTCACGTTGGTCCGGGTCACCGGCGGGCGGGCCCGCTGCCGGCGGCTGGACGGCAATCGCGAACGCTTCGTCGCAAGTACCGAGCGGCTCCGCGCAGGCCACTACATCTTTCAGGGCTACCGCTCGCGCCGGTACCGGACCTGGGCCCACGTCGTCGCACTGAACGACGCGGTCGCGACCGTGGTCGTGCCTGAATGGCACCCAGCACGCCCAGTCTCCGTTTCCGTCAGGGCGCTGCCGGCAGACGGCCGCCAGGAAGGGTGCTGGCTGACGGTCACCGCCGATCTGTCCGCGCCGTACCCCGCCAGACTGCAACTCGCAGCCTGCGGAGCGTGCCAGCCGCCGCCCGCCGGCACCTGTCCGGAGCCACAGTGGACGCTCGACAGCAACGGTCGCGGCTACGCACCCGCCGCGGAGCCACCAGGATGATCCGTTGCTTCGTGTTTAAGCTGAAGCCGACCATCGGCCAAGAGGCCGGCTTTCAGCGCTATCTGGACGTCGGGCGCGAGGTGTACAACGCTGCACTGGAACAGCGGATCCGCGCGTACCGCACGACGGGCCGTTCTCCCAGTTTGTATGACCAGAAGCGGGAGATCAAGGACCTCCGCGCCGCCGGGTTCACAGACGGAATCCATGTGCATGTGCTGCAGGACACGCTGCGTCGGCTGGACCGCGCCTACCAGGCGTTCTTCCGTCGGTGCGCACAAGGTGCCCGGCGCAAGGGCTTCCCGCGGTTCAAGGCCGGTCGACACTGGCGGTCGTTCACCTTCCAGGAGTACGGAAACGGTGTAAGGCTCGACCCGCGCGGGAGGCGACTGCGGGTCAGTGGCGTAGGTTGGGTGCGCGTACGCCTGCACCGCTCGATTGAAGGCACCCCGAAGACGGTCACGATTGTCCGCAAGCCGGACGGGTGGTACGCGCACATCGTCTGCGATCTGCCGAACGCGAAGGCCGTCCGGGACGGGGACCCGTCGGATCGCGGTGCGCTGGACCTCGGGGTAGAAACCCTGGCAACGCTGCATACCGGGGAGCGAATCGACAACGCTCGTCCACTCGCGAGCGCCCGCCGGAAGCTGCTCGCGGAGCAGCGCGCGCTTGCGCGTAAGCGCCGCGGCTCTAACCGGCGATTCAAGCAGCGCCAGCGACTCGCCCGTGCGCACCGGAAGGTCGCCCGGGTGCGCCGGGACTACCTGCACAAACAGAGTCGGGAGCTCGCGGAGCGCTACCGATTCATCGCCGTCGAGGACCTGCGGGTCGCGGCGATGACCCGCTCTGCGAGAGGGACCGTCGAGCACCCAGGGCAGCGGGTTCGTCAGAAGGCCGGGCTGAACCGGGCGATTCTCGATGCCAGCTGGGGTGAGCTGCTCGAACTGCTCGACTACAAGCTCGCGCAGCGCGGCGGGAAGCTGGTCCGAGTTGATAAGGCCCGGACAAGCCAGCTCTGCTCGCGATGTGAGCAGCTCGTTCCCAAGTCATTGAACGAGCGCTGGCACCGCTGCCCTTATTGCGGGCTCTCGGTGCACCGCGACCATAACGCGGCGCTGAACATCTACAACCGGGCGTGGGCAGCGTCCGTCGCAGAGGCAGCCTAAGACGATGCGCGCATCGCCGCCGCCGATGAAGCGAGAAGCCGCCAAGGCCTCGGGCTTGCGGAGTGTCACCAGCATCAGTTACCCGCGCCGCCAGCAGTACCGTCACGCCGCGCGCGCGATTGGCTACGGCGCGCTCGTCCTGCTTGTCCTCGGGTTTGCGATCGCCGCAGCCGCCAGCAGGAATGGGACGTTGGCGCTGGTCCTTGTCGCGGCCGCCGGCGCGCTCGCCTTGGAGAGCTACCACTCGGTCCGGCTCGCCGGCCGCAACCGGGTTGGCGCCGACTCAGAAAGCCAGGTGCGCCACCGGCTGCACACCCTTCGACGCGACGGCTGGGAGGTGCGCCACGGGATCGGCTGGCCCGGCGGCGGCGACATCGACCACCTCGTCCGTTCCCCGTCCGGGTTCGGATTCGTCATCGAAACGAAAACCCGCAGCTTCAACGAGCGGCACCTCCGTCGGACCATGAACGCAGCCAGATGGGCGGCTGGCAAACGCCGCCGCTACTCGCGCGGAGTGGTGGCCGTGCTGTGCATCGCGCGCGCCCACAACCTCGAGGAGTACCGCGGCGAGGTGCTCCTCGTCTCCGCCGACCGGTTGCTGCACGCGCTACGCAACCGAGCCGGAGACTGACATGCGGGGCCTCCCGCTACGTCGACGCAACCATGTGCCAAGGGACGCAGAGGACGCAGACCCGGTGAGCGACAGCGAAGCTGACAAGGATGATCGGGTCTACGAGCTGTTTCCGGACCAGGAGGCGGTTCTGGCAGCCGCGCGGAAAGGCGCCGTCGAACCTGCGGGCGTCATGCTCGACCAGGCAGCGGGGGTGGTCATCGTCAGGCTCGACCCGGCGCGGCTCCCGACCGAAGTGAGCGAGCTGCTCGTGCGAGAGCCCCCGCCGGACGGGTATGACACGAACGCGCAATGGTTCGTCACCGACACCGCGCCCGGGTCGGGGTACAGCGCTTTGGCCCGCTACCAGGTGAAGTTCAGCCGTGGCCGCCGGTCCGTCGCTGAGGTCGTGATCGTTTTTGACATCTGCGAGCATGCCGAGCCGCTCGAGCTCGCCGCTCGCGGCGCATCGATCTGGTTGACGCTCGCAGGAGCATCGCAAGTGCTCACCACACCCTCGGTCGACATGGCGCCGGTGAGCGTCGCGCTCTGCGCCTACGCCGCCCATAAACTGCCGGCCCCGGGCCGGCGGCAGCAGGCCACAACCGCAGGCGGCACCCCGAAGACTGCCGCGCGCCACTGGGCCAAAACGAACAGCCTGACGGCCGCCGAGAAACACACCCAAGCGGTCGCCGGCGCCAGGCGCGGGGCGGTCGGCACGCTAGGCGAAGCTGTGTTCGAAGACCTGGCAATCACCGCGGCACGCGCCGCCGCGCCGCTGTTCCAACAGGCACATCCGCTGGTGGTTAGCGGACAACTGCTCAACAGCCTGCCGGACTGGGACGAGGACCGCCACGCCTACCAGTACGGCCTCCGCGCCCGGCTACCGCTGCCGGTGATGTACATCGACCTCGCCGGCAAGCACGGTGACCCCCTCCGCCTTGGCGAGGCGGAACGATGGGCGAAGACCCGCGTGGGAACACCGCCGGCTCCGCTTCACGGGGCGCTGTGCTGGGAGGAGCAGCTGCACGGCCTGGCGATCGTCCCGTTCGGCGTTGACCGCCTCGGCGGGGCGGCGCCAGAACCGCGCTTCTACTTCCAGTTCACCCGCCAGCACGGCGCAGAGCTTGAGGTGCCCGACGGCCGGATCTCGTTCACCACCGACGAGGGGTTCACGATCAGACTGAACGAGCACCTTGGGCCGACATTGACCCGGATCGCAAGCAATCTGACATTTGCGCTCGCGGGCCCGCTGATCACCACGGTCCTGTCGGTCCTGTACCTGCTCGAGTCCGCAAACGTCGAACTGCGACCCGCGGCCCTGCTCGGCAAGGCAGCCCGCCGAGCCGCGGCCAGCGGCCAGACACCCGCATCGGTAATCCACATCCGCAGCCCGCACGAGACGACAGCCCAGCCGGCCGGAGGGGCTGGCAAGCTCACGGGGCGGCACTGGCGTCGCGGCAGCTACGCCCACTACCCGCCACACACAGCGATCGGCGGCGCCGACCCCGAAAAGCTCACCTGGGTGCCAGAACGTGGCGGGTACTACCGCAAGATCTGGCGGCGCGCGACGATCGTGGGACCGGCCGACGGGCCGATCCGGCTCAAGACTCGCAAATGGACGGTGGGCCCGGATCCGCGGCTGCCCGGGTAGCACCCGCTAGATAATTCTCGGGCGGCTCGCCTGGCTGCTTGGTGGTGACGTCGCGGGGTGCTGGCGCAGTTCGCTTAGGGCGATGTGGGCGCCTCGGTCCAGGTCCCTGTCGCAAGAAGGTTCTCGCACGCCTGCTGCCCATAAATCTCGCCCCCGTCGTCCAGTACCGTTGCGGTGGCCTGACCGCTGGAGTCGGACAGTAGGCAAACCTGGCTCAAAGGCGATGTTAGAGGGGCAGCCGACCCCGCCGGATACCTCGGCGGCGGCGCATGGAGCTTCCGGACTGCGGGTCTTCCGGAGTCTCAGGCGAGGGCTGCGGTTGCTCCGTCAGCGAGTGCTTCGAAGGCTTCCTTGTCTGCGAGCTGCGTGCTGGCTCAGGCCTGCGGGCGAGTTAGCTCTCGCTCGAGCAGGTCGAGTACTCGTCCGAGGTCTTCCTCGGGCAGATGCGTGTTGTACAAGGGCGAGTGCTGGGGGTCACAGAGCAGTCGACGACAGATTGCGGCGGCAGGTCCGCTGATGCTCACCAACGGGTCGTTGAAGCGTTCGGCAAGCGCAACGAGGCGTTCGCGGACCGCGTCCGCGCGTGATGGATCCACCATCAGCGATATCCGCAGTCCGGTGCCGACGTCGGCGGCGGCTCGCAGGCCGTCCGCGAGCCGACCTCTCTCGCGCGGGGTGCGCAACCGCGCGGCCAGTTCGCTGACGCCGTCGACGTTCCATGCGTCGCCTTGGGCGACGAGCGCAACGAGGAGCCGTCGGCGATCGCCACGGCAGAGACCGAGCAATGCGAACGCCCCGCTCGCGCCGATGAGCAGCGGGACGCCTAGGCGCACGTCGTTCACGGCCACCAGGCACCCGCCGAGCGTCGTCAGCGTTAGCGTCAGCGCCAGTAGGAGTCGAGCTCGCGACCGCAACTCGCCCAGGCGCCGGGCTGCGTCGGCGAGATCGAGGGGCGGCGTAGCGAACACACGGGGCACGCGTCGAGTATGACGCGGCCCGTTCTGCACACGGGTGCTCGGGCGGCTCGAATCAGCCGGAGACGAGCTGGTGCCTGCGTAGACCTTTCTTGGCGTCCAGCACCATCAGTGCCCCGTGCAACACGCCCTCGCCGTACTCGCTGCCGGGGTTGATACAAACCGTTCGCCCGATCTTCGTCGTCCCGCGCGATTCGTGGATGTGGCCGTGCAGCGCGACGAGCGGCTGGTAGCGCTCGATCAACTCGCGTACGGCTTGGGAGCCGGCCGAGGTCATGGCCAGAGAGCCCCCGCGGACGACGGGCTTGAGCCCGGCGTCGAGCTCGGGAGCCTGGTCGAGCGCGGTGCCCTTCGGCGGGACGTGCAGGTTAAAGACGCTGTGGGCTGGGTCGTTCAGCTGGGAGACAAGTCCTTCGAGGTGTGCGGCGAGCTGGTCCTCGGGCAGCTCTCGCGGCGAGTTCCACGGAGTTGGATTGGCGATGCCGCACGAGAGCATTTCGATGTTCTCGCCGAGGTCGACGGGGATGTCCTCGCAGTCGACGTTCAGCGCCGACGCCTGAAGCACCTGTTGTAGGGCGGGTTCGTCGTCGTTGCCGAGCATCACGAACAGGCTGATGCCGGTGCCTGCCAGTCGCTCCTCGGCGAGACTAAGCCACGCCTGCAGGCTCTGCACCATCGCCCGTTCGAAGAGCGCCGCCACGGCCCGCTCGTCGCCGTGAGTGGCGGCGAGTTCTTCCTCGGAGGTCAGGTACGGGTAGAAACCGCGGTTGCGGATCTGGGTCTGGAGCGCCTCGAGCTCGTCGCGCTCGGCGACGCGATCGCCGATCAGTTCCGGTACGTGCAGGCCGCCGTTCTGCTCGACGATCGGCACTACGGCCTTTCCGGTGATGTCGCCGCCCATGACGAGCACGTCGGCGTCGTAGAACTTCCCGGCGTTGACGAACTTGCGCCAGAGCAGGTCCGAGCCGTGGATGTCGGAGGCGTAGTAGACGGTGATGCTCATCGCACCACCTCCTCCGGGATCTCGTACCAGCGCCGGCGACGGCCGACTTTTGCCCGCAGCTTCCACGCCCGGGACTTGGGCGCCTGCCCCAGCCGCTCGCGCAACTCGTTGATTCGGGTCTCGAGGATCGAGCGCTGCGCATCGTCGAGCGGTAGTTCGGGCGCCATCGCTGCGAGCCCATCAAGGTTGTCGCTGACGGTCGTGAACAATCCCCAGTCGCCCGCGCAGACGCCGCTCGCGTAGGTCGCATTGAGCTGCCTGGCCGTGTCGTTGTCGCTCAGCTCGTGGTCGAGTAGCAGCATCGCCGAGTCGCTGAGATCCTTGCGGTTGACCTCTGCCACCTGGAGTTTGGCGAGCAGCAGGTCGGCGGCGGGCAGGGTCAGCGGCTCGAGTTCCAGGCGCTGCTCGAAGTCGAGCTCGTGGGACATGACGAACCGGCCTAGGAACACGTCGACGTGAAACGCGCCGTCGGGGGCGTGGTACAGGAGCCGGCTCGCGCCGTGCGTGGCGTTGAAGGTCCGCTGGGGCGTGTAGCCGGCCGCCTCGAGGACATTGCGCACATCACGCGAGCCGCGGCGGTGAGCGACCAGATCAATATCGGGGTAAGAACGCCCGAGCGCCGCGCGCGTCCCCTCACCGCTGCGCAGCCAGATGGCCACGCCGCCGAACAGGCGCAGCGCCAACCCCGCGTCGCCGGCAGCGCCGACGAGCTGTGTCCCCGCTTCGATTGGAGTTGGACTACTCAGGCGGGATCTCCTTGAAGGTGTTGGCGAGCGAGATCCCCTCGCTGCGGCGGTACAGGGAAACGCCGATGTACCAGACGACCGCTACGGCCGGGGCGACGAACACCTTCAGCATCGGGCTCCACCCGAGCTTTCCGCCGAACCCGCTGTGAAGGGCCGTGTAGATCACGAACGCCCACGAGACAGCGGATACGACTGACACCAGCGTGATGACCGGCACTCCGAGGAAGCGGGCTCGCGCCCACGCGGGCGCCTCGGCGTGCATCGACGCTCTGCGGAACGGCACCGACCCCGCCGCGATCGAGACGACGATGAACGCCAGGCCCATGATGACGATGATGTTGAGTAGGAACGCGCCAAGGCCCTGGTAGATGTTCAGGTAGTTCAGCAGTTCGACGACGAGCGCGATCACGACCGTGGCGACGATCGGGGTGTGGAAGCGGTCGGAGACGTCGGTGACCCGCGCCGGCATGAGCCGGTCGAAGGACCACGCGAACAGGTTGCGTGTGCCGAGCATGAAGCCCGTCGGCGTCCACCAGAAGATCGCAAGTAGGAAACATGCGACGACGATCACACCGAGGACCTGGCCGCCGGGAAGGAACTTGACCATCGTCGGCAGGTATGGGGCGAACCCCAGCGTGTTGTGCGCGGTGCCGCCACCAAGCCCAAGCCACACGACCGATCCGAAGAACTTGTAGCCGTAGTACTTGTAGACGAGCAGCGACGCGACCATGTAGATCAGTGCCGCGGCCACCAGACCGCCGATGATCGAGGTCACCGCGGTGCGGCGGGCGCTCTTGATCTCGCCGGCGAAGTAGCCGGTCCACTGAAAGCCGGTGTACACCTGGAAGCAGTAGACCATGGCGGCGAGCGTAGCGCCGAGTGCGATGGCGCCGCCGCCGGTGAAGCCGTACCGGTGCACCGTGTTGAGGATCCCCTGGTAGGTCGTCCCCGAGTTCGCGTTCCACCGGGCGATGAACCCGGTGTGACTGCCGACCAGCATCAGGACCAACCAGATCGCCATCCCGATCCACACGATCGCGAAGGTGATCTTCATGTAGCGCGCCACGACGCGGACGCCGAGCACCATCAGCCCCGCGAACAGGATCGTCAGCACGGTGGCGATGATCATCATCTCGCCGTTTGACGGCGCATTGATCCATTTGCCGTGAATCCCGGCCACAAATCCGAGCGCCGGCAGCACGATCGAGAGCATGAACGTGAAGTTGAACGCCACCCAGGTGAGGAACACGAAGGTCAGCGAGAAGTTCACCACAAAGCCGAGGAACGGGCTGAGCGTGCGCGACACCCACACGTAATCGCCGCCCGAGCGTGGCATCAGGGAGGTGAAGTACAGGTACACCAAGCCGAAGCACGCCACCAGCGGCGTGGCGATCAGGAACGACACGAACATGTTGGCGTGCGGCCAGAACTGCGGCGCGAATCCCATCACCTGTGTGATCCCGACCGGGATCAGAACGGCTGAGAAGACGAGGTTGAACGCGTCGAACCCGCTCAGTTCCCGGACAAGTCCTGTGGCGTTTCGTGTAAAGAGCGTTGGAACCGCTCTTGAGGTCTGTTCTGTTTGCATCTCTCCACCCTTTCTGGACCGTGAGTCAGTCCATGAATGCGCCGCCGTTGACGGCCAGCGCCTCGCCGGTGATGAACCCGGCGTCGGCGCTGATCAAGAACGCGACGGCTCGTGCCACGTCGTCGGGCTGCTCGAGGCGACCCATCGGCGTGTCCGCAACCCACATCTGTTTCACCTGCTCGGCCTCGGTACCGCGCAGCGCCGCCTCCCACTCGAGCTCGCGCGCCTGCATGGCGGTGTCGACGTACCCCGGACACACGCAGTTGACCCGGATCCCGTCGCCCGCGAGCTCGTACGCCATCGCCTGGGTGAGCCCGACGACGCCGAACTTCGAGGCAACGTAATCCGACAGGAACGGAACCCTCCCCTGCTTGCCGGCCATCGAGGCCGTGTTGACGATCACCCCACCCCGGCCTAGGCGTCGCATCGTGCGTGCCGCGGCCTGGCCGCACACGAACACCCCCTTGAGGTTGACGGCAAGCGTGCGGTCGAGCTCGGCCGCGGTCACCTCCGTGAACCGCGCCATGTGTGAGATCCCCGCGTTTGACACCCACACGTCGAGACGGCCTCGCCGGTCGGCGACCGCCTCAGCGAGACGGGTCGCGGCGTCGGCGTCGGTTACGTCGAGCACCTCGCTCCACCCCTCGCCCCCCAGCTGCGCCGAGAGCGCCGCGGCGCTGTCGGCGTCGAGGTCGGTCACGACGACGCTTAGACCACGGCGGGAGAGCTCGCGCGCGATCGCCGCGCCGATCCCGGCGCCAGCCCCGGTGACGACGGCGACCTGCTCGCTCATTCCCAGTCCTTCGCGGCAAGACGGTGAGAGAGCGGGCGCAGCACCGGCTCGAGGTCACGGTAGACCGAGTACAGCTCGTCGTAACGCTCCCGGTACTCGGGCCTCGGGGAAATGGGATCGCCGAGCTTGACCAGCGGCCGGATCGCCTCCCAGCCCTGTGTGCCGCCGGCGCCGACTCCGGCGGCAAGGGCGGCGCCGAGCGAGGCGCCCGGATGATCCAGGACCGGGCGCAGCTCGACTCCGAGCACGTCGGCGAGGATCTGCTTCCACACTGTCGAGCGGCTGCCGCCGTTCGTGACTCGGGCCGAGGACAGCGGAATCCCATCCTCGCGAAATACCTCGACGTGATGGCGGAAACCGTACGCGACCGCCTCCAGCGTCGCGCGGTATATGTGGCCGCGCTCGTGCCCGAGATGTAGCCCGACGAACGCCCCCCGCTGCGCGGGATCGTGCAGCGGCGACTTCTCGCCCAGGAAGTACGGCAGGCAGACTATCCCGCCGGCCCCGGCGGGTGCCGCTGCGGCCTCGGCGTCGAGCTGCTCGAGCGCGGCACCGCCGGTGACCCGGGCCAGCCAGCGCACAAGACTGCCGCTCGTTGCCATGCACCCGTTCGGCAGCCATCCGCCGGCCGGGTGCGCGTCCAAGTAGAGCCGCTCGTCCACGAGCCGGGACTCGCTGACCGCCAGGATGTCACCCGCGCCACCCAGCTTGACAAGCCAGTCGCCGGCCTCCAGCAGACCGGCGCCGTACGCGGAGCTGACGTGGTCGGCCCCGCCGACGACAATCGGCGTACCCGCGCGTAGCCCCGAGTCCGCGCTGGCCTGATCGCTCACCTCCCCGACGAGAGTTCCGGGTGCGCGCACCCCGACCAGCAGGTGCTCGGGGATGCCGGCTCGGTCTAGGACCTCGGTGAGCGGCGCGTCGTCAAACCCGAAAAGACCGCTCTCGAGCGCCCAGTTGCGCTCCACGTGGGGTCGGGCGCCGAGCCGGGCGGCGAGCCAGTCATACGAACCCACCACCGTCGCGGTGCCGGTGAACACGTCGGGTTCGTGGCGCTCAAGCCACCGCAAGGTCGGCGCGACCGATTGCTGGGTGAGAGCCGAGCCGGTCAGTTGTACGAGGTCGATATCTGCGAGCGTCGCCGCCAGCTCGTTGACCTCGTGTGTCGCTCGAGCATCGTTCTGCAGGATGGCGCGACGCAGCGGCCGCCCGCGGGAGTCGAGCGCGAGCACGGCCGGGACCATGCCCGCGCTGGCCACTGCGTCGATCGCCCCCGCGTCACGCCCGCTGACCTCGAGCAGCCGTGGCACCAACCCGCACACCGAGTCCCACCACTGCTGCGGATCGGCCTCGGCCCAGCCGGCGTGGGGTGAGAACAGCTCGACGCCAGACTCCGCGGTCGCAAGCACTCCGTCTTCTGGTTCGACGAGCGCCGCCTTGACAGCTGATGAACCGATATCGATTCCTAGCAGCATCGTCACACGCCTCGGTCCGTGCGCTCAGGCAACACTGATTTCGCGGGCGCTCTCGACGAACCGCCGAGCGCGGTCACGGTCAACGGGATTCCAGGTGTAGCCATCGACCTTCAGGTAGCTGCCAACGATGCAACCATCCGCGATCCGGAGGTAGTCCGCGATCGTGTCTGCCCGCGCGCCGGTGTTGAGCAGCACCGGGATCTCCGGCGGGACCGCTTCTCGGACCTCCTCGAGGGTCGCTCGCTCCGGCTCGGCGCCCGCCATCGGACCGGACACGAGGATCGCGTCGGCGAGGCTTGACACGACCGCCGAGCGTGCCGCCTCGGCCGGGCCGCGACGCCCGATGGGAGAGGCGAACTCGGGCGTGACGTTCATCATGATCGCGAGGTCCTCGGCATCGAGCCGACGGCGCTCGCGCAGCACGTGCGCCGCTTCGCCCTGCCAAAGCCCCATATCCGACTCCCACGCGCCGGTGAGCACCTCGCGCATGAACCCCGCGCCGGTCGCGACCGCGACCGCCAGCGCACAGCTCGCGTCCCAGAGGAAGTCCACGCCGAATGGATGGTCGCGGGGGGCACACTCGGTGACCACCCGCGCCATCACTGCCGCGGCCTCTGGTCCGGCCTTCAGCTCGTACGGACGGTCCCCCTCGTTACAGAACATGTAGCCATCGAATCCGGCCTCGAGCAGCAGCTCCAGATCACGCCGGACTGCGCTGATCAATCCAGCCACTCCCGCAGTCGAGTCGTACAACGGTGTGCCGGGCAGCGGCGGCACGTGCACCATCGCGATCAACGGCTTGCGATCTCCGAACAGC
>Ga0123356_10001868_pt1 | contig 22814 bp, 32 predicted proteins | sample TergutEmb28metaG_2_FD_92546 | JGI IMG/M metagenome (GOLD analysis project Ga0123356, IMG submission 92546) | Embiratermes neotenicus P3 segment gut microbial communities from Petit-Saut dam, French Guiana - Emb289 P3 | ecosystem: Host-associated > Arthropoda: Insects > Digestive system > Gut ...
GATTGTGCGGTCGTTGACGGATCAGAATCGTCTGGAATTGTCGTTGATTGAAAACGTGCAGCGTGAGGACTTGAATGCGATTGAAATCGCGACAGCTTATGCGAAGTTGAAGACACAGTTTAATTTGACGGCGAAAGAGATTGCGGACAAGGTGGGCAAGAGCGAGTCGGCAGTGATAAATACGATGAGATTGTTGAATTTGCCGGACGAGGCGAAGAAGACGATGGTGGATGAGGGGTTATCTGAGGGGCAGATGAGACCTTTGATTACGGCGGCGCCGGAGATAATCGCGGAGGTGGTACCGAAAATCGTAGAAGAGGAGTGGAGCGCGCGCAAGGTGGAGCAATATGTGACGTCTTTGAAGAGCAGGGGCGAGGTGAAACACGTGGGAGGGCGCGTGGTGTCGAGTGCATATGCGGATGAAGCAGTGGGTTTGACGGAGAAGTTGGGAGTGAAGACTGAAGTAAGGGTGAGTGCGAGGGGGTCAGGACAGGTGATTTTGCGATTTAAAAGCGAGCGCGAACTGAAAGAATTGTTGAAAAAGATAGGTTGAGATAAGTAGCAGGGATGAGCATAGGCAGTATTGACTTTTATGCTTGAGTGTGCTATAATTCGGATGTAGAGTTAATGCTCTACCAGAGATGCGCATAAGTCGCAAGGCTTTTGGCGTGTACATTATCAGTCTAAAAAAAGGGGGAATTATGTTGTTAAAAATGTTAGTAGCTAAACATCCTAGACATACGCAAAGTGATGAGGGTGATACTTATATTCCAGTTATGGATGCCACAGGAAAACCAAAATTATTTCTTGTGGAGACGCATGACGCTATAGCGCTTAACTTAAAAAAGTTAACCGATGCGGGAGGTGTACTTGTTACAGACAAGAGTGTAATCCAGAAGCTTGTGAAAGAGTGGAATAGAAAATTAGACAGAGAAAAACAAGACCATCAAGACCAAATGAGGAAGTATATGGACTCTGAACTGTATGAAGGATGGAATGAGGATGTAGACGATACACAACAAGATATAGATCGATGTGAAAACTTGAAGCTAGTGGTGTGCGAATGCGCATACGAAGAAGCAAAGTGACAATAAGAACAAATAGACTGAAAAGACTCTCTTAGGAGAGTCTTTTTTATTGTGTCTTTAGAAAGTTCGGAAGGCGTTGACGGGGAAAAGACGGAGGGCGGCAGGGCCGACGATGCGGCAGAGCGGGATGGTGCCGAGGCCGTTGCGGGAATCGTAGGAGTGTTCGCCGACGCGGTTGTCGCCGGAGACGAAGAGTTCTCCAGGCGGGACGATGACGTCGATGGCGCCGTCAGTGGGTTCTTTGGGTCCATCGGTAGGTGATATGCGGGTGTAGTCGTCGGGGTGGAAGGCGGTTGAATCGTCGTTGGGGTCGGTCCAGACGGTGAGAATGCCATCTCTGACTTGGACGCGTTCACCGGGGAAAGCAATGGTGCGTTTGATGATGTACTGATCCTTGATGTTGGTGTTGGCCTCACAGGTAAGACGGTCGCTATTGCCGCCGTTGGCGAAGATGATAATTTGGCCGCGATCCGGGACGAATTCTTGGCCCATGAAGTGGGCGACAGAAACCGCGAGACGGTTAACGATGATACGGTCGCCAGGGTGCAAAGTGTCTTCCATGCTGGTGCCGACGACGTTGTAGCTACGAAAAACTAAAGTGTTGAGGAGAATCGTGCCGACGATGACGACGACAATGAATATAACCATGCTGAGGGTATCTTTGATACCGGGATGGCGGTCGAGGAATGATGGTTTTGCTTTGTTGTCCATAGAGGTGATTGTAGCATATATGGTACAATAATCATATGGTTGATTACTTGAATAGCAGCTTGAAACGTCGCAACGGCGGCGGTGTAATGTCGAGCGTAATGTATATCGTGATGAATGTAGCTTTGGCTGTGGTAACTGTGCTGGTAACGGCGGTGACAGGGACATGGATTTTTGGTTTGCTGATTGCACTGTTGTCTAAATGGCGGGTATTTGCGGTGAGCCCGCGGCATTGGTGGGTGAATATCAAGGCGAACATGGTGGACTTCATCGTGCGGATTAGCTTCGTGATGATTACGTACTATATTGGGGTAGATATCAGGGTGGAAGATTTGGTGATTGTAGCGTTGTTTGTGATTTGGTTGTTGTTTGTGAAACCGCGGACGAGCGAGAAGGCGACGGAATTGCAAGCGCTGTCTGCAGTATTCTTGGGGACGGTGGCGACGACTTGGGGTGTGGTTATATTGGAGGATGCGGGATTGAGTTTCGAGGCGTGCGCGTCGATAGTGATGGTGGCTGGGTTTTTGGTGGGGTATGCAGGTTTGCGACATATCGTAGCGCAAAGCGAAGACTTTGAGTTCTCATTGCCGACGCTGGTTTGGGGATTGATGTCGGCGCAGGTGGCGTGGATTATGTTCCACCGGATTATTATTTACTATGTTGAAGGTTTTGCGATCCCGCAGGTGGCGATTATTCTGACATTGGTGAACTATGTATTTTATAGATTATACGGATCGGTAGTGAAACATGGCGGCAGGGTGGATTGGAAAGAAATAGCGGGACCGGTGATTTTTGTGGTGGTAATGATATTTGTGATGCTGGTATGGTTCAGCGGACAACGTTTGAGGTTTTAGTCGTCAGGTATTATTCAGGATGGAGTGGGAAAATATGGAAAAAGGAGAAATGATGAACGAAGACAAAGTGGTGGGGACAACGGAACAGCTTGAAAAGAGAGCGGGGGTTTTGGAGGCTTTCAAGAGACAGGAAGCGCCTAAGGAGCCGAAACAAAAGAACAGCAACGGGTCGATGGGGACGATGATAGTAGCGTGTTTGGCGCTATTGATATCGTTTGGTGGGGCGGGGATTTCGTTGATGAATTATTACGCGATTGAGAACTTACCGGCCGGCGGCACGAGTGTGAATGTGCCGTATTATGACGGTAATAATACAGTGTTTGAGCCGACGACAGTGGAAGGTATTGCGGAGAAAGTAGCGCCGTCGGTGGTGAGTATTGTGACGGAAACGCGGACGAGCGGGATGTTTGGGGTGCCGCGGTCAAGCAGTGCGTCGGGGACGGGGATTATTGTGACGGCCGACGGATATATTATGACGAATAAACATGTGGTTGCAGGATCGACCAAGGTGACAATAGTGAGGGATAATGGGGATATGTTCGATAACGTGAAAGTGATAGGCGTGGACCCGTTGAATGATGTGGCGTTTGTGAAGGTGGATGGAGTGAGTGGTTGGCCGGCGGCGGAACTGGGGGATAGCAAGACATTGAAGGTGGGACAGCCAGTGATGGCAATTGGGAATGCGCTGGGGCAGTTCCAAAATACGATTACTCAAGGGGTGGTGAGTGGCCTGGGGCGGTCGATTACGGCCAGTGACAGCGCTGGCGGAAATGTGGAGAATCTGACTGATATGATTCAAACTGATGCGTCGATTAATCCAGGCAACTCCGGCGGTCCGCTGGTGAATGCAGCCGGGCAGGTGATTGGGATGAACACGGCGGTGTCGACGGATGCGAATGGCATCGGGTTTGCAATACCGATTAGTACGACGAAGGGGCTGTTGAGAAATCTGATTAGCGTGGGGCGAGTGGAGAGACCGTATATCGGGGTGTATTATGCGACGATAACGCCAGATGTGGCGAAAGAATATGATTTGCCAGTGAAGAACGGAGCGTATGTGCACAATGATAATGGGAGTGCAATAATGAGCGGGTCGCCGGCAGAAAAAGCTGGGGTGAAGGATGGCGATATTATTATCAAAATCGGAGGGGTTGAAGTTGGCAAGCTTGGTTCTGTAACGGCTTTGATTTCTGAGCATGCGGTGGGGGAGAAAATTGAGGTTGTAGTGTTGCGCGATGGCGTGGAGAAGACGTTGTCGATGATGCTAGAGGCGTACCCAGTAAAATAAGGAGGTAACCATGCCTACAAAGTCTACAAAATCTAAGCAGCCCGCCGAAGAGGCAGTGGTGTCGGGACCGAAGAAAAAGGCCGCGCCGCCGCGCAAAGAGACTGCGACAGGTTCGAAGTCGGAAGCGCCGAAGAAGGAAACGAAGTCATCTAGCGCTGCGCCGAAAAGGGCGATGACAAGCGAACAGAAATTATTGCTGATTGTGCTGTTAGTGTTGGCGAGCCCGATTTTGATTGGACTGCTGGGTGGGCTATTCGGCTTGGTAATGGGTTTGATAGGCGCGATAATCGGGGTGATAGCAGCGGCGATTACGGTGCTGTGTGTGCCGCTTGGGTTGACGTTTACGACTGGCTGGATGATGGTGCGGGGCGATGTGTCGCCATATCTTTGGTTGTTCTGTGTGGGTGCGTTGCTGGTATTAGCGCCGTTGGCGATTTTGGCGATTAAATGGTTGGTGATTGCTATAAAGGGGTTGGTGATGCTAATACCAAAAGCTATTGGCAAGTTGGCGAGCGTGGTGAAAGGAGGCGAGGAATGAAAGCTTGGGCAGGTGTATCGATAGTATGCGGGGTGGTTCTGATGACGGGGGCAATGGTGATGGCCGAGGTAAGCGGTACGAGTTTGTGGAGTGAGATCCGCGAAATCGCGGTGACGGAAGCGAGAGTTGAGGAAGAGGTTTTTGATGCGGAGGGGATTAGTAAGATTACGGTGCGGACGAGCAATGACGCTGTGAAAATTGTGGGCGTGTATTTGCCGGATGAAAATCCCGATGCTACATGTGATGGATGTGGAATGACACTCATGCAGGTTATGAGAGTTCCGGATGTGGTGCGAGTAAAATATAGCGAGCCAACTGATGGACGTTGGGGGTATGACGTGAAGTTGGAGAATGGGGAGTTGATAGTTGAACGTTGGTCGGAAGATAGGTTCTTCCAAATATTTCCTTGGTTTACGGTGGGTCTAGAGCCTGTGACGATTGAAGTGCCCGCGAAGATGAAGGCGGATATTGATGTGAAGACTGGTAACGGGAGTATAGATATTTATGATGTGAGGGGTGACAGTATCGCGGCGCGGACAAGTAACGGGAAGATCAAGATTGATGAAGTGAGGGGTCGTGATATGTTCGTGAGAACTAGCAATGGCGGGATTGAGCTAAGGAACTATCATGAATTTGATAAAGTGGATGCGAAGACTAGCAATGGCAGGATACTGCTTTGGACTGGCGGTGCTGAGGAAACGATTGCGAAGACGAGCAATGGGCGGATTGTGTTCGTTGACTTGTGGGCGTTCGACCTAAAGTTGACTACGAGCAACGGCAGTGTGGAGGGAAGTGTCGTGGGGAAGCGTGGTGATTTCGGCGTTAATCTAAAGACTTCGAATGGATCTGTGAGCACGAACGATGTGGATTTTGTGCAAAACGAGACTGGTGGATATGATCTGGTTGAGAATAAGAGTTCGTATGGAAGCCACTTAACAGAAGAGAGAGATGGTGGGAATATAGATATCAAGACGAGCAATGGAGATGTGTATTTGATATTTTCTGGCGGACAGCACGGTGATTGGTGGTTGCAGCGTAAACCTTGGTGGGGTCAGCAGACGTTTAAATAGTCGAGAGCACTAAACTGTTGCTATTGACTTTTTGAGAGAAGTGTGGTAGAATGTGTAATGAAGCGGCTTTCGCAGCTTGGTATTTTGACGTCTTAGTATGAGTCGTGGAAGAAAGGTTATGTGATAAACATGAAAAATTATACTATTCAGCCACATTGTAAGTTTTTGGCAGCGAAGTTGATGATTGAACTTGGTGATATGAAAGAGGTGAACGGTAGACGGCAGATGGGCTGTATCATATAAAATGCAGTGGGAACACACTCAAAGAAATTGGAATGCGGACGAGGTGTTTCGTATGCAGATTCTGGAGAAAATGGGATACTGCAGTTTGAATTGCACTAGAGGCAGGATTGTGCGAGATAGGGCGCTGGAAATCAAGATGGTCGACGGTTTGCCGTTGGCTGAGGGGGTTCTTTATTTCGACGAACGAGACAGGGGGAAAATTGTGCTAGGTTTCGGAATGGACAAATGTTGCAGAACAGGAGTGCCTAAGAAGCCAAACGGTTGCGGCAAGGTGACAATTGAAATGACTCCGTATCGTGAAATCCAAGTATTATAAATCGGCTAAGACTGAATAATGAAAACAAGTCCCTAGAAATAGGGGCTTTTTTATTGTTTTTGGTTTGGGCGAAAGGCGAGAATGAAACCGCGGGTAGTGATATGGGTGAGGCTTTGGGTCGCTGCGTAGTTGATAACAGCCTGGTGTTGAGAGGGGTCGCATTCGAGAAGGAGGAGGCCGTTTGTCTTGAGGTGGTCTGGTGCAGATTCGAGGATTTTTTTGATGAGTTGCAGGCCGTGCTCTTCGGCATAGAGGGCGAGGGAGGGCTCGTGGTCAAGGGATTTCTGGTCGAGCCAAGGCCAGTCTTTGTCTACATAAGGGGGGTTGGTAACGATGAGGTCATATCGGCCCGGGAGGTTGGAGAATAAATCTGATGTTGTAAATTTTACAACGGCTTGGAGTTGCTCGGCGTTTTGGCGGGCGACTTCGAGGGCTTGCTCAGAGATGTCCGAGCAGGTGACGTCGAGCTGTGGATTCTCAAGTTTTAGAGTGATACCTACGCAGCCGGAGCCGGTGCACAAGTCTAGCACTTGCATGCTGTCGACTTGGACACGGCAAGAGTCGCTCTCGTCGTCACAGTTCGCAAAGTTCCTCGCTAGACAGTGTGCGAGTGCTAGATTGATAATATTTTCGGTCTCTGGGCGGGGGATGAGAACGTCGGGAGTGACGATGAAGCGGCGACCGTAAAAATAGGCGAAACCTTCGACGTAGGCTAGGGGCTCGCCGGTGGAATCGATGCGAGCTTGGATTTCGGAGGAACTGAGATTAGTTGGAGGCTTCGGCGGCACGGAGTTCGCGTTCATGGAGAGTTAACTCTTCGATAATATCATCGATGTCGCCATCCATAGCGGAGGGGATGTCGGAGCGGGAATAATGAATACGGTGGTCGGTGATGCGGTCTTGGGGATAATTATAAGTGCGGATTTTTTCGCTGCGGTCGCCGGTGCCGATGAGGGATTTGCGCTCGGCGGATAGTTTGGCTTGCTCTTCCTCCTTGGCTTTTTCGGCGAGGCGAGAACGGAGGACCGTCATGGCGCGTTCGCGGTTTTGAAGCTGACTGCGCTCATCTTGCATAGAAACTACAATGCCGGTGGGCAAGTGGGTAATGCGGACAGCGGAATCTGTGGTGTTGACTGATTGGCCGCCGTGGCCGCCAGAGCGGTAGATGTCGACGCGGAGGTCTTCCGGGCGGATTTGGATGTCGCGCTCTTCGGCTTCTGGGAGGACAGCAACAGTGGCAGTGCTAGTGTGGATGCGGCCGGCAGATTCGGTGACGGGGACGCGTTGGACGCGGTGGACGCCGCCTTCGAATTTGAACTTGGCATATGGCTCTTCTCCAGAGACACGGAAAATAACTTCTTTGTAACCGCCGGTTTCGTTCATATTATTACTGACCATCTCGGTTTTGAGATTGTGGGTTTCAGAGTATCTGAGGTACATTTTGAGGAGATCGGCCGCGAAAAGGCTAGCTTCGTCGCCGCCTGCGCCGGCGCGAATTTCGATAATGACGGGTTTGACGTCGTCTGGGTCGCGGGGGATTAGGAGATCGCGGAGCTTGGACTCGGCGGATTCGAGTTCGGATTTGAGGTCAGGTAGGAGAGAGCCAAGGTCTGGGTCGGATTCGGCGGAAGAAATATCAGTGTTAAGTTGGTCGATGTGCGAAGAGAGAGTGATGAGCTCGCTGAGGTCATTGAGACGGCGGCTTTTGGCTTGGAAACCTGGCGAAGCGTACGCGTCTGGTTCGCTTAAGAATAATTCGAGGTCAGAGTATTCGTCTTGGAGCTTCTTGGTATCTAATTGAATAGGCATAGTGAGATATATTTTACCATAAAAACCGCCAATCTGGGGTCAGACTGGCGGGGGACTAGCTTATTTCTTGGTGACGAGGAAAGCGATAAGGTTGTCGACTAGAGTGTTGAATAGCTCGTAGCTAACACCTTTTTTGTTCTCAGTCTCAGTCATGAAGTCATCGAAGGCTTTCTTGATTTTGCCTTTGATTTCTGCAAGCGGATCATCCTCAGTGGCTGTCGGGGCAGGCTCTGCGGCCTCTTCCTCGGTGCCGTCTTCTCCAGGAGTAGTGCCGTCTTCACCAGGAGGGGTCACTTCCTCACCGGTGCCGGTGTCTTCTGATGGGACGAAGTTCTCGAGGGCCATAGTGCGGAAGTCGTCGGCGAGCGAGGAAAGAGAGTTGGATAGGTCGGCGACCTTGGAACCTTCTTTCTTACCGTCTTCGACAGCAGTGACGAATTGGTCGAGGAGTTTTTCGTATTCATCAGCGCTAGTGCCTTCGTATTCGAGTACGGCGTTATATGCGTTGAGAATCGGTTGCACCTGGGCTAAAACTTCGATGTAGTCAGGGAAGTTGGTGAAGGTTGCAAGGATTTCATCATATTTAGCCTTGGCTTCGGAGTCGCGCTCAAAGACTGGCGTGAAACGGAGAGCTTTGAACTCTTTCTTGCAGTTTTCGAAGGTTTCCTTGCGTGATTCGAGGAAGTCCTTGTCTTTGTCGAAGGTATTACAGACTTCGTTGGCTGAGTTTACGCTAGTGTAAGCATCCTGGTAATTCTGGGTAGTAAGAGGAGTGGTCAAAGGAATGATAACGTAGACGATGAGCATGACGATGCTGGCTACGCTAAGAACAGAGAAGATGATAATGATGATAGTGACGAATTTAGAATTGCTTTGAGCGGCCACAGGAGCAGCGTCAGCGGCGGCTGGCTTGTCTGCGGTCTCAGTTTCATCTGAGGACTCGGTGGCAGGTGTCTCTTCGGCAGTCTCTGCAAGAGGAGATTGCTCGGCAGGCGCAGCATCTGGTTCTGGGTCTAAAGGAGAGACTTTTGCAGAAGCTACAACACCGGTGGATTCCGCGGCTGGCTCAGGCTCAGCTGGGGCCGGCTCGGCTGCTGGTGCAGCTTCGGCAGCAGGTGGTGCTTCTTCAGTTGGTGCGGGGGCAGCGGCCTCAGCGGGCGGAGCAGCTGGCGCTACTGCCTCTGGTGCCGGATTGGTGTTAGGAGTATTATCGTCTTGCATTCTATGTCTAGTCCTTCTTTCTTATGCTTATAGTATCATAATGGTTATACGAAAGTAAAGTAGATATGATACAATGTGTGGTATCTGGATCTTTAGCTCAGTTGGCTAGAGCGCAGCATTCACATTGCTGAGGTCATAGGTTCGAGCCCTATAAGATCCACCAGATTAGTTATTTGGACCCGTTCGCAGAAGTGCGGCGGGTTTTTTGTTGCAGGACGAGGACGGTGCGGCTGGGGGAATAGATCTTAATGCCGACCTGGCCTTTTCTGGATGAGCTCAATATTTCAGTGTGGTATTCGGGTTTAGTGGAAATACGGTCGAAGCCGCCGAACTTTTTCTTGTCGCTGTCGAAGACGACTTGGTAGGTGGCCAGCTCTTTGGTGGGGAGCTCGTAACTGTCGAAAGATGTGGCGGGGTTGAAGTTGAAAAGGAAGATGAGGCCAGCTTTTTTGAAAGCGAGGATTTTTTCTTGGTCGTCGCACCAGAGGTTGACAGGGGCGTCGGCGGCCAGAAGTTTGTGTTTCTTGACGAATTTCAACATGTCTTTGTCGAAAGCAGCGAGGTATTTGTATCGGAGATGGTCGGTGTCGGCGAGGCTCCAATGTCTCATAGCATGATGGAAGCTCCAGTTGTTGCCTTCCCGCGGGAAATCAATCCATTCGGGATGGCCGAATTCGTTGCCCATGAAGTTGAGGTAGCCTTGTCCAGAGAGTGCGAGCGTGACGAAACGAATCATTTTGTGGAGAGCGATGGCTCGGTCGACCTTGAGGTTAGGGGTGAAGACGGACATGTTGCGGTACATCTCCTGGTCGGCAAGCCAGAACATGATGGTTTTGTCACCGACCAGGGCTTGATCGTGAGACTCGCAGTAGCCGATGCTTCTTTCTAGGGGGCGCTTGGATGTAAGTTCGTGCCACATGCCCCACATGCTGAGTTGTTCGTCGGAGCCTTTTTTGAAGTACTTAATCCAATAGTCGGGAATGCCCATGGAAAGCCGGTAATCAAAACCAAGGCCGCCGTCTTGGACGTCGATGCACATGCCCGGCATGCCGCTCATATCCTCTGCGATAGTGACGATATTCGGTGCGAGTTCGTCGATAAGTTCGTTGGCCAGCTGCAGGTAGTTGATGGCTTCGACGTTGGTGTTCATGCTGAAATACTTGTCGTAATGGTCGAAGGATTCGCCGAGTCCATGGTCGTGGTAGAGCATTGAGGTAATGCCGTCGAAGCGGAAGCCGTCGAAATGGTATTCTTCAATCCAGAACTTGATGTTGGAAAGTAGGAAGTGGATGACTTCGTGTTTGCCGTAGTTGAATAGCTTGGAGCCCCAGGCTGGGTGATTGCCTTTTTCGCCAGGGTAGAAGAACTGGTCTTCGGTGCCGTCGAATCCGTTGATGCCTTCTCTAGTATTGGTGACTGAGTGAGATTGGACGATGTCCATCAGGACGCGCAGGCCGGCGTTGTGGGCGGTGTCAATGAGCTCTTTGAGGTCGTCGGGGGTGCCAAAACGGGAAGAAGCGGCGAAGAAGTTGGAAACGTGATAGCCGAAAGAAGCGTAGTAGGGGTGTTCCATGATGCCCATGAGTTGGATGGTGTTGTATCCGGCAGCTTTGATGCGCGGGATGATATTCTTGGTGAACTCTTTGTAGCTGCCGATGCGTTTGGCTTCTTGGGCCATGCCGATGTGGGCTTCATAGATAAGGAGGTTGTCGAGATTTTTCTTGCGGCCGTTTTTGAGCCACTTGGCATCGGTCCATTGGAAGCTGTTTTCGTCAGACCAGTCCCAAACTTCGCCGAAGAAATCGTTGGTGTCAGATTCTTGCTCGGCCCGGAAGATATAGAGGGGGATTCGGTCTTGCGACACGCCATTGTTGACGATGCGGACTTTGACGCGAGAGCGATGCGAGAGGAGGTTTTTGTCCAGGGTGGTTTCCCAGCTGCCGTCAGGCAGGCGCATTAAGGGATTGGCCTCAGGGTTCCAGAAATTGAAATCGCCGATGAGGAAAACGGCGTCTGCGCCGGGTGCCCATTCTCTGTAGACCCAGCTGTTTCCGGTTTTGTGGAATCCATAAAACAAATGGCCGTTGGCAAGATCTGATAGAGTTTTGCCGTCTGTGAGCAGGGACTTTTTGAGGTTCTCGAATCGGCGCATGCGAAGATTGATGTCGCGCTTGTACGACTTGAGCCAAGGATCAATGTCTAGGATGCCATATTTAGTAGTCTTAGTATTATCGTTTTTGATTTGCCTATCCTCTATCGCTTATGTATACCAAAGAATACCATTTTTGGGGGACATAATTCAAGGTTGGCGCGTTTAATTGTTTAAGATACGTGGTAAAATAGGTGTATGGAAAAGAAGATGGATGCGATTATTGCTTTTGCGAAGCGTCGGGGTTTTGTGTATCCCGGGAGTGAAATATACGGCGGGGAAGCTGGCTTGTATGACTTTGGTCCTTATGGCGTGGAGCTTTACAACAATATCAAGAAATCTTGGTGGCGGAGAGAAGTGCAATTGCGCGAGGATTATGTGGGGTTGGATTCGGCTATGTTCAAGAATCCAGAGGTGTGGGTAGCTTCGGGACATGTTGGCGGGTTTTCTGATCCGTTGTCGGAGTGCAAAGAGTGTCATACTAGGACACGGGTGGACAAAGAATTGAATAAGATTGGCGTCAATGCTGACGAAAAGATGACTGAGAAAGAATTGAATGATTTGTGGTTGGCAAACAACAAGAAGGTTAAGTGCCCGGTGTGCGGGAATCATATCTGGACTGACGCGAAGATGTTTAATCTGCTGGTGAAATCGAACTTGGGGGATTTTACAGAGAAGGGCGAGCGGCCGGTGTATCTGCCAGGCGAGGCGTGCCAAGGGATATATTTGAATTACAAGAATGTAGTTGATACTTCTCGAGTGAAGGTGCCGTTTGGCATCGCGCAGATAGGGAAGGCTTTTCGCAATGAGATTAGTCCGCGTAATCTCTTGTTCCGTTGCCGAGAGTTCGAGCAGGCGGATACGCAATATTTTGTGAAGCCGCATGAGAATGTCGAGGCGTATGAGCGGATTAAGAAAGAAAGATGGGACTGGTGGCTGTCTCTTGGTATTGCCGAGGAAAATCTGCGTTATAAGCAACACGAGCACTTGGTGTTTTATGCGAATGACGCTTGGGATATTGAATATAGTTTTCCGAGTTATGGGTTTGACGAGGTAGAGGGTATACACGACCGTACGGATTACGATTTGACACAACATATGAAGCATAGCGGGGTGGATCTGAACTATGTAGATCCGGTGACGCATGATAAGTATATTCCGTGGATTCTGGAGACGTCGATGGGGATGGGAAGAGCGTTTTTGGCGGTGTTGTCTGAGGCGTATACAGAGGAAGTGCTGGAAAATGGCGATAAACGTACGGTGTTGAAGTTGACAGAAGACTTAGCGCCAGTGAAATATGCGGTGTTCCCGTTGTTGAAGAATCGACCAGAGTTAGTAGAGAAAGCACGAGTGTTGTATAAAAAACTTATACAGAGATGCAATGTGGAGTGGGATGATAATGGGAATATCGGCAAGAGATATAGACGGCAGGATGAGATAGGGACACCGAAGTGTATTGTTGTAGATTTTACAACACTTGAAGATGATACAGTGACGGTGCGAGACCGTGATACGATGGAGCAGGTAAGAGTAAAAATCGAGGAGTTGTAGAAATGACAAAAGATGTTGTAAAAGACACAACAGATGTGGCGATACCGGTGCATATCGGGTTCATTGCGGATGGCAACCGGAGATGGGCGAAAGAGAGAGGTCTGCATACTATGGAGGGGCACAAGGTTGGGTTTGAAGCAATCAAGAAAGTGTTGAATGCGTGTATTAAGAGGGGTGTGAAGTATGTGAGTTTCTATACTTTTTCAACCGAGAATTGGAATCGCACCGAAGAGGAGGTGTCATATTTGATGGGCTTGGTGAAAATGAATATGAAGAAACTGGCGAAAGAGTTGAAGGAGAATGGGATTCGGTTGACGATTTTGGGGTCGCGCGAGAAGATTGATCCGGAAATTGCCGGGTTTTTCGACGAAGCTGAAAAAATGACTAAGGATGGCAAAAACGGCACAGTTTGCATCTGTTTTAACTATGGCGGTAAACAAGAGATTGTAGATGCAGTGAACAAGATTGAGGGAGAGGTGACGGAGGAGGCGATTGACGCTCATATGTACCACCCAGAGGTACCGCCGATAGATATGGTAGTAAGGACAAGTGGCGAGCAACGAATTTCTGGGTTTATGTTGTGGCGGGCGGCATACTCGGAGTTTCTATTCCTGGATAATTATTGGCCGGATATGGATGATGAGAAAGTAAACGAGGTGTTGGCAGAATATGCGCACCGGAATCGCAGGTTCGGTAAATGAATCTTTGGTTGGGCGTAGTTGCTGGTTTTATTATCTTGATGTTGATTGTGACCGTGCACGAGTTGGGGCATTTTTGGGCAGCGCGACGGAGCGGTGTGGACGTAGAAGAGTTCGGCATTGGCATGCCGCCGCGGGCGTGGGCGAAAAAACTGAAGAGCGGGATGGAGTTTTCTGTGAATTGGTTGCCGCTGGGCGGTTTTTGTAAGATGAAAGGGGAGAGCGACGCAGACAAGCGGAAGAATAGCTTCGGGGCGGCGAGCTATTGGGGGAAAACGAAGATTTTGTTTGGCGGGGTAGTGATGAATCTGATTCTGTCAGTCGTGATATTTACGATGTTGGCCTGGGTGGGGATGCCGGTACTGTTTCCGAATCAATTCCGGATGGCAGGCGGTAGTGTTAGCAGCGATATGGCGCTGACGGTAACGTCGGTGCAAGAGGGGTCTCCGGCCGAAGCGGCAGGAATCATGGGAGGCGATGTGATAGTGTGGCTAGGAGATGAGGAAAATGTATTAGACCCGTGGAATGTGAATATGTCGGCTTGGACGAAGGAACATGCTGGCGAGAAGGTGCGAATCGGGGTGAGGAGCGGAGATGAAGAGACACGAGTAGTGACAGTGACACTGAATGCGGAGGGAGTGGAGGGTGGATATTATCTCGGGACATCCTCTAGAGTACAAGGGTCGGTGACGCCGACGTATTATGCGGAATGGTGGCAGGCGCCGATTGTAGGCGTAGTTACGACTGGGCAGTTGACCTATGAGACTGTGAAAGGCGTGGGGGCTTTGTTGGTGAACTTGACGACGGGCGTATTTCGGCAAGCGAATCTGGATGCAGATGTGCGAGAGGAGGGGCGAGAAGCTTTGAAGGAGGCAGGCGATGCGGTAAGCGGGCCGGTGGGGATTATCGGGGTGTTGTTCCCGGCCTTTGCTAGTGCTGGGATGAGGGAACTGGCATTTTTGGCAGCGTTGATTTCGTTGTCGCTGGCGGTGATGAATCTTCTGCCGATACCGGCGTTGGATGGCGGGCGATGGTCGTTGATTACGATTTTTAAACTGAGGGGCAAGCCGTTGACGACTAAGACGGAAGAGAAAGTCGTAGGAGTAAGTTTCATGGTATTGATGGGATTGTTTGTTTTGATTACGATTTTGGATGTAATGAGGTTAACAAAGTAGGAAGGAAGGGTGGCGATGTCAGAGAAAAACTATGATAAAGAAATCGAGAAAAAAGCCGCGGATATTGTAGGAGAGTTGGAGAAGAAAGAGCCGAAGAAGCGCAAGAAGAAGTTGACGTCGAGAGAAATATTGAAGTTGGAAGCGTATGCTGTAGGTATATTTTTCTGGGTGATTTTTGCATTTTATGGAGCGTATTATCTGGTAAGTTGGCTGGCTGGTCAATTCTGGTATGAGGAGGCGGTAACACCGGTGGGGACGCTGGTAATGACGGCAATAGTGTATACGACGGCCTTGATTATTACGGTAAGTGGTCCGATTCTGGTGGCGCAGTTACTGAAGAATAAGAGATGGATGAAAGAGGCGGCGACATCGCGCGAGGAACTTGGCGTCAAAGGCTTGCCGACCTGGGCAGACATCGGGCTGGGGATTGTAGGTATGATTGTGACATTGTTTGGGGGAGCGATATTGCTCGGATTGATGACAAATTTTGGGTGGTTTGATTTAGAACAGACACAGGACTTGCCATTCGCGACGAGTATTATTGGGTTAGATAGGGTTTGGGCGTTTGTGGCCTTGGTAGTGGTGGCGCCGATTGCGGAGGAATTGATGTTCCGCGGTTGGATGTACGGCAAGTTGCGGAAGAAGCTGCCGAGTACTGTTGGTATGGTAGCGTCGATATTATTGGTGTCGGTATTATTCGGGCTAATGCACGGACAGTGGAATGTGGGGATTACAGTTGGGTTTATGAGTATCATTATGTGTGTGATGCGCGAGATGACCGGTACGATTTGGGCAGGCATCATATTGCATATGTTGAAAAATGGCATAGCTTTTGTGGCGCTCTTCTTGCCGTGGCTGGTGGGGGCATAATGTTGTTGTATTTTTTATCTAAGCGCGGTAAAATATAGAAAATAGAGGTGAAAATGTTAGATGTTTTTATTACATCGCGGGTGAGACGAAAGGTTCTAGTGGTCTTTGCGAAGTACCCGGATTTTCGGACGCATGTGAGAGGTCTGTCGAAGCTGATCAAAGAAGACCCAGGCAACATCCAGCGTGAGTTGAAGAAGCTTGAAAAAGGCGGGTTTCTGATTGTGACCAAGAAGAATGGCACGAATATCTACCAGACAAATAAGCAGTACCCAATACTAAAAGAACTTCAGAGTATGGTGATTAAGTCACAACAATTAAGTAGTAGTGGGAAGAGCAAGGTTATAGGCTAGCCTGTGGCTTCACGGCTGTTTGAGGTGTTGTTGGAGCGGCGCGGGGTGGACGCCGATTTTTTGGCGCCGCAATATGATAACAAATGGCTGTGTGACACGGCGGATTTGCCAGATGTAGATAAGGCAGTGAAGCGGCTGATGCAAGCGCGGGAAGCGGGCGAGAAAATATTGATTTTTGGCGACTATGATGTGGATGGAGTGACGGCGTCGATTGTAATGAAGGAATGTTTGGAGACGTTGGGACTCACGGTGGTAGGTGTGATGCTGCCGGACCGGTTCGACGAAGGGTATGGGATGCATGAAGGGGTGGTGGTAAAGGCGGTGGAGTTGGAAGCGACGCTAGTAGTGACGGTAGATACGGGGAGTTCGTCGGAAGAAGTGATTGAAATGTTGAAAAAAGAGGGGGTGGAGACGATTGTGACGGATCACCACGAGTGTGCGAAACCGCCGAAATCGGCGGTGGCGGTGGTCAACCCGAAACGCAAGGATTCTAAATACCCGAATCGGGACTTGGCTGGCGTGGGAGTGGCGTTTAAGCTGATGTATGCGTTAGACAAGGCAGTGCCGCTGGGTGAGCGAGTAGTGGGTTGGGAAAAGTGGAGTTTGGATTTGGTGGCTCTGGGTACGGTTTGTGATTCGATGCCACTTGTGGGAGAGAATCGCGCGTTGGTGTATTGGGGGATGAAAGTGCTGGAACGGACGCGGCGGACTGGCTTGAGGGTATTGATGGGAGAGGCGGGCGTGAATAAGGTTGATACGATGAGTATTGGTTTTATGATTGGGCCGCGGATTAATGCGGCAGGCCGGATGGACAGCGCATATAAGGCGTACGGGTTGTTGACGGAGGAAAGTACAGCGAAAGCGGTGGAGTTGGCGCATGGCTTGAACGAGTTGAATGCGGAGCGGAGGAATTTGCAGGACAAGGCGTTTGAGTCGGCGTGCCGGAAGATTGAGAAGACAGATGCGAAAGTGATTGCGGTGAAGGGGAAGTGGAATCAGGGTGTGATTGGGATTGTGGCTGGCAAGTTGACAGAGAGATATATGCGGCCGAGCGTGGTGTTTACGGAGAAAGATGGTTTGCTGCTGGGGAGCGCGCGGAGCTTTGGTGATTTTGATTTGGCTGAGGCAGTGAGCGTGTGCAAGGATTTGTTGGTGGTTGGTGGCGGGCATAAGTATGCGGCGGGCCTGACGGTGGAAAAAGACAATTATGAACTGTTGGTGGCGAAACTGAATGAATATTATTTGAGCCTGGAATTGAAAGACCAAGAGAAATATCTGAAACGGGAAGCGGATGTGGTGTTGAGGGGATTGGATGAAATGACAGTGGAATTTGCGCATGAATTGAGGAAGTTGGAGCCGTTTGGGGAGGGGAACCCGGAGGTAGTAGTAGAGCTGAGTGGGATGACTGTGACGGATGTGCGAATGATGGGGCGCGGAGGGAAACATTTGGCATTGACGGTGGTGGATAAGGGCGGTTTGGGGATGAGGCTGGTGAAGTTTTCGATGCCAGAAGAGTGGGATTTGCATGTGGGGTCGGTGGTGGATGTGACGGTTGTACCGAGGATTAATAGCTGGCGGGGGATTGAGAGGGTTGAAGGGGAGATACTTGGAATTGAGGTGGCGTCTTGACTTTCAAGCATAAGTGTGATAGAATGTAGGTAATCGTCAGATGACGGGTGGTTTGTTTGTGTATTGAAAAAACCAAAGCCATCTGATATAATAGGTAAATATGGCAGTAAAAGTAACTAGAAAAGATCAGCACGAAGCGAACGAAAACATTATTCGTCGTTTCAACCGCAAGGTTTTGCAGAGCGGTGTGTTGGCTACGGCGAAGGCTGGAATGAGGTTTTCAAAGCCGATTTCGAAGCGCGATCGTCGTGCGAAGGCTATCATCCGCGATCAAAAGCGGGCTGAGAAGGCTGAACGAATCCGAATGGGTTTGAAATAAAGGAAAGCTCCGAGAAATCGGAGTTTTTTGATGGTCTTTGGGAGAGGTGGTGCTGAGTGCGTGCGGGGTTCTTGGCGCTTGGTTTGTGAGTTGTTGGTAGGCATGTTAAGATTAGATGTAAGAGGGAGAGGACATGAGCTTAAAAGAAAGAATAGATGCGGATCTAAAAACGGCACTTTTGGCGCGGAGAAGCGAGGAGGTGACGACTTTGCGCGGACTGAAGGCGGCGATTTTGTCAGAAGAGGTAGCGAAAGGCGAGCGCGAGAAGGGTTTGCCGGACGCGGAGATTGAGAAGGTAATTGCGCGGGAGATTAAGAAACGGCGCGAGAGCGTGGAGATTTATCAGCAGAATGGTCGGCAGGAATTGGCGGACGGGGAGCTGATGGAAATGGAGATTCTTGGGCGATATTTACCGGAGCAATTGACCGAGGAGCAGATTGTTGGGAAGATTGATGCGGTGCTTTCGAGTCTACCAGAAGGGCAAGCGACAAATATGGGAGTGGTGATGGGAGCGCTGAAAGGCGAACTTGGCAATAGTGCAGATATGGGAGTGGTGTCGAAGCTGCTGCGGGAAAGGTTGGGTGCGAAATGATTTTGTTATTTGGGCCGGCTGGCAGTGGGAAAACGTCGCAGGCGGAGAAATTGGTCGAGAAATATGGGTGGAATACGGTTTTGATGGGGGCGATATTGCGCGAGGTGGATGATCCGGAAGTAGTGGAAGCTTTGAAACGAGGGCAATTGGTGAGCGATGAACGAGTGGAGGGGATTATGGCGGAAGAAATCGGGAGAATGAGTAATCAGACGCTGGTAGATGGGTTTCCGAGGAATCAGGCGCAGGCAGAGTGGATGGAGTGGAATGATCTGTACAAGGATGTGGACGGCGCGATTATCTTGGATGGAGATAGGGCGGAGATTTTGGGACGTTTGATGCAGCGTGAGCGGGCAGATGACGATGAGGAGGTAATCAAGGGGCGGTTGCAGCTGTTTGATGATACGATGGGTGACATTTTGCCGGTGTTGGAGCGGGCGGGGGTGCGAGTGGCGCGGGTTGATTGCATGGGGAGCATTGAGGAAGTGACGGAACGCGTGGTGGCAAAGTTGACGGAGTGGGGATTGGCGCCGACAAATTAGGTTTTGTGCGCGTGGGGGATCTAAGGGGGCTAGAATTCGCGGGGAGAGCGGGTTTTTGGCGCGGTGCGGGTTTGGCGGTCGATAAAGTCTGCGTACCATTTGGCGGAGGGACGGAGGGTGCGCTTGAGGTTGTTTTGATAGTCGACGGCGATGAGGCCAAAGCGAGGCCAGAAGCCTTTGTCCCATTCGAAGTTATCAAAAGCGGACCAGTGCATGTAGCCGAAGATGGGGACGCCGCGAGCGATGGCGCGGCGCATGCCGGTGATGGTTTCGCGGATCCACCAAATGCGGTTTTCGTCGGCTTCGTCGGCGAGACCGTTTTCGGTGATGATAATGGGGAGTTGGTAGCGCCGGTAGAGGCGGTACATGGAGAACTCGATGTCGGCGGGGTTCATATTCCAGCCGAGGTCGTTGATGCGGCGCGGCTGAGTGGTTTGGATGAAAGTGGCATCGAAGCTGTCTGACTGATACCAGTTGATGGCGATGAAGTCTAGGTGGCGGCGGGTGCGGTCGAAGAAATAATCGTCGCGGATGTAGTTTTGGAGGCGGACGGAAACGTGGTTGAGGGTGTTGTGATTGAGAGGTTGGACGTGGGATTTGTTTTTGGCGAACGAGACGCGGAAGGACGGGTTGATTTTCTTGATGATTTTGTATGCGGAATTGTGGGCTGAGGCGAGGTTATTGATGATATGGAGGGCGCGCAGGAAGCCTTTTTTCTGCGGCGGCCAGTCGCCAATGATATAGCTCATGAGTGTGTAAACGATGGGTTCGTTGATGGTAATGATGATGTCGAGGTCGTCTTTTAGTTCGGTGACGATGCGGCGGACGTATTGTTCGAAGTATTTGATGTTGCCGTGGTGTTCGAAGCCGCCGAGGTCGCGGAACCAGGTTGGAAAGGTGAAGTGCCAGAGAGTGACGATGGGGGTGAGTCCGCGTTTTTTGAGTTCGCGGATGTAGTTGCGATACCACTCGATGGCTTCACGATCGAATCTGCCTTTTTTGGGTTCGATGCGGGCCCATTCGATACTGAAACGGAATGAGTTGATGCCGAGTTTGACCAGTAGGTCGAAGTCGGACTGGTAGCGGTGGAGGTGGTCGATGGCTGGTCCGCAGATGTAGTTGTCGGGGTTCTCGCCCTCGGGGAGGAACTTTTCGAAGTTGGGGGCGTTGGAAAAGCGGCGGATGTATTCGGAGGCGAGGCGGGGGGCGTTGGCTTTTTCCCATTCCGACCACTGGCAAGTTATATTGCCTTCGACCTGATAGGATGCGATAGCGGCACCCCAGAGAAAATTGGATGGGAAAGCTTTCATGCTTATATTGTAGCATCTTAGTTAACCGATGATAGCATGGTACAATATAGGTATTATGGGAGAGAGGTTAGGCGGCTACGAGCCGAGTGATGAGGATTCTGGGAGCAATGTTGATAAGAGTGCGCTGGATATTTATTTGGAGAGTAGGGATTCCATATATAAACAGCTTGATAATAAGGATTTGACTCAAAAGCAGGCGGGAGAGGCTCTTGGTACTGCGCGCAGAATCTTGGATGAGTCGAGTAAGCTGGAGAAAATGGTTGAGAATGCGCCGGCGACGAGCAAGGACGAGTGGGACGAACTTGGAGACGATAATATTCGGATGTTGCAGTTAGCGAAAGAGAAGCGTGAGATAGAAAATATGTTGGATAAGGGGGAAAAGAATAAGCTTGCGCAAAAGGAGCAGACTAGAAACCTGGGTGAAGCTGGCAGGCGGTTGGCGGAGAACAGGAAGATTACGAAAAGAGAGGTGATTGACGAGGAGCAGAAGATACCCGACCCAAAAGATGATTGGGTCCAGGTCGGGGCTGGACAGGGAAATGGCTCGAGGATAGTATCGAGGGAAGAGTATAACGCGATGATGGCCGCGAAAGAGATTGAGGCGGCGGAGAAGGCGAAGCGGAAAGCGGAGAGAGAGGTAGGGAAAACAAATAAGCTGACTAGGCCCGCTTCAAAAGCGCAGCGGCAGAAACAGAAACATCAAGGTGGGAATAAGTCCGGAAATCACTCGAGGAATACGAGCGGAACTCGTGAGGCATGGAAGGAAAACGTCGAAAAGTTCGTGTTAATGCTCAAGAGGTTGGGGCAAGGCGCGTTGGTGGCGGCGCTGACTACTGTAGTGATAGCGTCGATAGTGATGAACTCGAAGCAAGAAGATGTGAGTGCTGCGAACTTGCCGGATGTACCATCGGACGAGGCGCGTGGAGAAATGCCGAGTCAGGAGGCTTATGAAGAAACGGTTGAGGAGGCGGAGGCATCGCCTGTGGAGGTGGTAAAAGAGGAGGCGGGAGACGTGATAGCGTCGGCGGAGACTGCGCATGAAGACAAGTTTGAGATGGTGGGTGAAAACAATAAGGAAAGAATTTGGAATTACCTGAGGAGCGAATACAACCTGAGCAATGAGATGATAGCCATGATTATGGGGAATATTAATAAGGAGACTGTGTTATTTGACCCGATGGCAAAACAAAATAATGTGACGTATGCGATTCCAAAAAATGGCGATGGTTTGACTGGTTTTGGTTTGGCGCAGTGGACGTTTCCTTCGCGCCAGAAGGAATTATTTAAGAAAATTGACGAAGCAGGGTTAGGTAAGTATTATGGTGCGGGTTATGGGAGTCCGGAAGCTAACAAGAATATTCCGCAGGAGGATATAGATTTGATGATGAAGATTCAGCTGGATCATATTATGGTCGGGGAGTATGGTCCGAATTACTTAAAACCGATGGAGAATATGAGTATTGCCGATGGAGTGACATATTTCCATGATAAGGTTGAGAATAGTGCTGATGCAAATATGAATGCGAGAATTAATTTCGCTAATGAGATATACGCCGAGCTGAATGGCCGATAGCAGGGGTGTGGTATAATCTTTAGAGGTGGCCTGGTAGCTCAATGGATAGAGCAGCTCCGTCCTAAGGAGAAGGTTGTGCGTTCGACTCGCTCCCAGGCTACCATTTTTGTTGTTTATAAATAGGGGCGGATGGCGTCGGCCCAGATTTCGCCGAGAGCTTGGGCGCCGGCTTCTGTTTGGTGAACATTATCGTCGAATAATTCATCGGGCCGCTGGGCAAAGAGGGTCCAGGAGCGGCTGTTGTCTCCGCGGAAAGCGAAATCGGGATTTTGTGCGACAACGTGGCCGATAGCGCCGACATAACCGAAGTAGGTGCTCTCGAAACTTTCACTGAGATTGCGGGCAGGTTCGGGATCGCTGATAATAAGACGTTTGAAACCTGCTTCTCTGAGAGTGTCGACGATGGTTTGGAGATGGCGTCCGTAGTCGGCGGGCGAGATGCCATAGAAGAGGTCGTTGTAGCCGATGGAGAAGTGGATAGTTTCGACTTGTGATAAGGAGAAGAGGTGGATGGCCTCTGACATGAGATGGCGGCCATCGAAATCGTCGTTGGCCCAATGAGCGGAAGTTGTGCCACCGACGCCTTGGTTGATAGCGGAATAATTGGGGCCGAGTGCAGCGATGCAGAACTCGGTCGGGTCGACATCGAGCGGCCAACCTTGGGTGATTGAGTCGCCGATGAAACCGATAACGACGGGCGCAGACGTGGGTTCGACGCCAGCGACGGGCGTTTCGCGGGGGTATTTGATAATCATAAGAGCAGCGGCAAAAATAATGTTTAATTACATGACGGCAAATAAAGCGGCAGCGGCTTAACATTCTTTCAGCGCAAGAAAATAAATGAAAATTTTATGCTGAGAGGAGTTGATATTTTGGGTGATTTCCCGTTTGATATTATGGACATAACTTCGTTGCTTAGTTTGC
>Ga0123356_10001869_pt1 | contig 22813 bp, 20 predicted proteins | sample TergutEmb28metaG_2_FD_92546 | JGI IMG/M metagenome (GOLD analysis project Ga0123356, IMG submission 92546) | Embiratermes neotenicus P3 segment gut microbial communities from Petit-Saut dam, French Guiana - Emb289 P3 | ecosystem: Host-associated > Arthropoda: Insects > Digestive system > Gut ...
CGAAGCCGCCGAGCGAGCCCTGGCCGCGGTCACCCCGGCCAGCGGCCCCGTGGTCGTGCACTTCGACGTGGACCTGATCGACTCCGGTGACCTGCCGCTCGGCAACTTCCCGCACTACGACTCAGGCGTCCGGCTGGAGCATGCGGTCGACTTGCTGCGCACGCTGCGAGCGCACCCCTCGTTCGCCGGGCTGGTGCTCACCGAGGTCAACCCCACCCACGACGCCGACGGAAGCCAGCTCGACCGGTACGTGACAGCCATCGTCGAAGTACTGGCCCCGGCACCGTCCTCCGGGCGGGTGGAGCCTGACTGACGGGCGGCGGCGCGAATCCACGATCCCGCATCGGTCGTCAAGAACCGCCAGGACCTTGCGGCATGGTTGCGCGCGTTGTCCTGCCGGGCGGGCCAGGCCAGCCCCAGAGCGGAATCGGGTCGGGGCGGTCTACGGGTATGACTTGGAACCGAGACCGCATGTTCCTGAGAAAGGGGATTGCGTTGATTCTTGTCATCGGAGGCCGCAGCAAGATCGGCGCGGCGCTTATCGGAGAATTGCTCGCCCGCGGCGAGCGCGTGCGGGTGCTGCGACGCTCGGCAGAGGCCGGCACCGCCGGTGCGGCCGCGGACGGCGTCGAGACCGTTACCGGCGATCTCGCCGATGAAGGCTCGGTCGCCGCCGCGATGACCGGGGCGGAAAAAGTGTTCCTGCTCTCTAGCCCGCACCCCGACGCGGTCAGATGGCACCGCAACGCGATCGATGCCGCTCGCCGGAGGGACGTGCAACTGCTGGTGCGCAGCTCGATCATCGGGGCAGACCGCGAGTCGCCAGCGGAGTTCGTCAGCGCGCATACGGCCGTCGATCGATACCTTGGCGAGTCGGGACTGCCGCACGTCATCATCCGGCCGAACTTGTTCCTGCAGAACATCCCGGAGCAGACGATCCCGGCCATCGACCCGTCGGGAAACTTCTACGTTGATGCCGGCGAGGCGAGCATCAGCATGGTCGACACCCGCGACGTTGCCGCTGTTGCTGCTGTAGCGCTCACAGAGCCCAGCCAAGCCGGCACGAATTACGACGTGACGGGCCCCGAGGCGCTGTCGTACTCGGATGTCGCGGCCAGGCTTTCCGCGGCACTGGGGCGACAGATCAGCTATGTCGACGTACCGGACGACGCCGTTCGCCAGGCACTGGCCGGCGCTGGCCTGAGTGAGTGGTTCGCCGGGGCGCTGGTGGGCCTCTACCAGGACTACCGGCGGTCTGGAGTCAGCGGTTACGCCGCACAGGTCACCGACACGGTCCACCAGCTCACCGGCCGCCCGGCGCGATCGCTTGACGAGCTGCTCGCCGAGACCACTGCCTGAACCCTGCTGATAGCAGGGCGGAAGTGAATCCCGGCCGTGCCTTGAGGCGCCATGCCCCGGCGGAAACCGTTCGTGAGATAGACCCTGCGCGGCGTAGTGTGACGGTGTGGATCAGGGCTACTGGGCAAGCCAAAGCCGGGTCACTGAGCCTGGGCAGGCCGCGAAGGCGATCGACGCTCTTCCTGACGACCTCGGTGCGCTCCGCGAGGCGAGTTCGCAGTTGGTGTTCCACTACCGCGCCGGCGGGGACTTCGCGGCGAATGGCGTCCCAGCTGAGCGGATGAGTGAAATCAATACCCGCTACGCCGACGTCATGTTCGAGCGTGTTCTGGAACGCGGCGATCCGGCGCTGGGGCGGAGCCGGCCAGCCGCGGAGCGGGTGGTCGGGTGCTGCCGGGATTCCACGGTGCTGTTTCTCGCGCTAGCCAGGCACAAGGGAATTCCGGCCAGGGCACGCGTCGGGTTCGCCGCCTACTTCCACCCCGGCTGGCTGATCGACCACGTGGTCGCCGAGGTGTGGGACGGTCGGGAGGGCCGCTGGCGCCTCGTCGACGGGGAGATGGATGGCAACTGGCGGCCGGAAGTGAACGGTCAGCCCGTCGACTGGCTGGATCTGACCGCCGATCAGTTCGTGACCGGGCCGCATGCTTGGCAGGCGGCGCGCGCGGGCCGTTCAGATCCGGAACGTCATGTCGTTTCCCCGGACCTCGACCTGCCGGACACGCGCGGCTGGCCCTACATCGCGCACAACGCTATCCACGACCTCGCTGCGCTGAACAAGACCGAGATGCTCCTCTGGGATTCCTGGGGAATGCAACGGGGCCTTGAGTCGGGACCGATTCCCGAAGACGACGCCGCGGTACTCGATGAGCTCTGTGCGCGGACGGCCGATCCAGGCACCTCGCCAGATGTCCTCGCGGAGCTTGGCGAGCGTGACGGACTTCGCGTTCCCCCTGTCGTCACGAGCTTCGACCCCACCGGCGGGCCGCCGCGACAGGTAGCCGTGGAGTTCTAGCCCTAGCCGACTGACCGAACGCTCACCGCGTGACGGCGGGCGAGGGCGCGCGCAGCTTTCGGATATCTCATATTTGAGATATCGTTTGAAGCATGGATGAGCTCCCGGTCATGCCCGGGTTCCGTGAGATGGCGCTGCGCCGGATGGCCGAGCAGCGCTCCGGCCTGGTTCGCGAACTGGTCGCGCAGCGTCTCGCGGCCGGCCTGTCGCAGACCGAGGTGGCCGCCCGCATGGGCACCTCCCAGTCGGCGGTTGCCCGGCTTGAGTCCGGCTCGACCGATGCCCGCGCTTCGACGCTCGAGCGATACGCCGCCGCCGTCGGCGGCGAGATCAACTGGAGGTTGAATGAGTATTCCGAACGAACTGAGCATTCTTCGTAGCGCCATCATCCCGCCACCAGGCGACCCCGAATTGCCCTTGCCTGGCCGCCCGGTACCCGGCACGCCCCCTGGCTGGCCGTCCCCTGGCGTGCCGAAGCCCGCCCCCGATCCGCTGCCGTCGACCCAGATCTGGCTTGACCCGGAGGTCGCCTGGCAGGAAAGGCTTTACGAGCGGCTCCTCGAGCGCCGCATCGTGCTCGCTTCTGGCGTTCTCGATGACTCGGCGGTTACGCGACTGTCCGCGCAACTGCTCACCCTCGACGCCGAAGGCGACAGCCCAATCCGCCTGGAGCTGCAGAATGTGCAGGCAGAACTGACGGCGGCCCTGACCCTGATGGGGGTGCTCGACGTCGTGCGCGCTGAGGTCCAGGCGTTCGCTGGCGGACAGACCCAAGGGCCCGCACTCGGTGTGCTCGCGTCCTGCCCGCGCCGGCTCGCCTATGCGAACGCGTCGTTCACACTGTCGGAGCCGAGGCTCCGGTTCGGCGGGACGGTGACGGCGGTAACCGAGCACGAACAGCAGGCGCGGCGGATGGTCGACTCGCTGTTCTACCGGATCGCCGAAGCCACCGGTCGCGACGCCGAAGACATCCGGGAGGACGCCCGTCGCGGCCGCATTCTCACCGTCGCCGAAGCCATCGGCTATGGGCTGATCCAGGAGCGCGCCGCTAAGCGTGCCCTTTGACCGGTTCGGGTCAGGACAGCACCCGGCGCCTGAAATTTCGCACGCCGATGTACAGGAACAGCGCGCCGAATCCGGCTACCACCGGATAGATGACGTACAGGTGCATGTGCGGCGCGTTGGTGAACGCTGCCCGCATCCCCTCGTTCACGTAGATCAGCGGATTGATCAGGACCAGCGTCTGCAGCCAGTGCCAGCCGCCGATCGTCACCGGAGCAAGTTTGGTCCAGGAGTAGTAGGTGCCGCCGAGGAACGTGATCGGCAGGATGATGAAGCCGAACATCAGCCCGATGTTTCTCGGCTCGAAGCTGGTGCCGAGAACAAGCCCGAGGCCGCCCATCGCGATGCAGGCGAGCGGCACGAACGTCAGGATGATCAGCCAGTGCAGGTTCAGCTGGGCCCGCACGCCAGGCGCGTGCACCACTGAGGCGATCGGCAGCACGATGATCGCGGAGATCACGCCCTGCGCCGCGCCGGATAGCACCTTGGCGATGGCCACCAGCCAGATCGGGCAGGGCGCCTGTACCCGGTCCTCGATCTCCCTGGTGAATCCGAACTCCTGAGCCATGGCCAGCGCGATCGACTGCACGCCCTGGAACATGACCGAGATCCCGACCACCCCGGGAACCAGGATGGTGGCGAATGCCGATTGTTCCGCCGCGCCGTGGCCGCCGATACCCTGACCGATCTTCGGGAAGACGTACAGGAAGACGAAGCAGAGCAGGAACGGCTGCACCAGCGTGCGCAGGACGAACTCCCACAGGTGCTTGCGCAGCACCACCAGGTCGCGCAGCAGTAGCGCGCCGAGCGCGGTCCGGCTGGCCGCCGCGACGGATCGAGTCGGGCCACCGCCGATCCGCCTGGCCGGGACCTGCGAGGCTACCGAGACGCTCATTCCTCCCTCAGCTCCCTTCCTGTCAGGTTGATGAACACGGTTTCCAGGCTGGGCTCCGCAACCGACACGTCGATTAGCTCGAAGCCCCTGTGGTCTGCCGCGAGCACGATGCGCGGGACAAGCCCGTCACTGCCTTGCACATGCAGTTCGAGCCTTTCGTCCGCCACCCGCGTCCGGGTAACCCCCGGTATGTCCTTCGCGAGTACCTCGGCGAGCCGGTTCACGTCGCCTCTGGTTCGCACCGTGACGATGGTGTCGGCGCCGATGGTCTGCTTGAGCGCGGCCGGGGTATCCAGGGCGAGAATTCGCCCGTGGTCCATGATCGCGACCCGCTCGCAGAGGCGGTCGGCCTCCTCCATGTAGTGGGTCGTGAGCAAGATGGTCTGGCCTTCGCGATGCAGTTCGCCGAGCAGGTCCCACAGCGCCAGCCTGCTCTGCGGGTCAAGACCCGCGGTGGGCTCGTCGAGGAAGAGCACCGAGGGCCGGTGGAAGATTGCACGGGCCACCATGAGCCGCTGGGCCATCCCGCCGGACAGCGCGTACACCGACGCCTTCGCCCACTTCGACAGCTGGAACTGCTCCAGCAGGTCGTCGGCGATCTTCCTGGACTCCCTGGCCTTGATGCCGAACAGCCGGCCGTGGAAATACAGGTTCTCCCAGACGGTGAGCTGCCGGTCCAGGGTGTTCTGCTGTGAGACGATCCCGCTTAGCTGCTTGGCCAGCGCGGGGTGCGCCTTGACGTCCACCCCGGCTAGGAAGGCGCGGCCCGACGTGGGTACCACGCGGGTGGTCAGCATGCCCGCGGTGGTGGTCTTGCCCGCGCCGTTCGGTCCGAGCAAGCCGAAGATCTCCCCGGTACGGACGTTGAGGTTCAGCTTGTCCACGGCCGCGAAGTCCGCACCGGGGTAGACCTTAGTCAGGTCCTCGGTGTGGATGACGGCATCTGATTCGTCGCCATAGACCGCGGATGCGCGCCGCGGTGCTGTTACGCCGCTCATAGAACATCTAGCCTAGGCGCAACTGATGGAGGCGCTACAGCTTGCCCAGCCGCGACAACCGGGCGACTGAAGTCCCTGCCTTACGGACTCGCCGTTGGCGGAGAAGCTCATCGCGAAATGCAGCCGGAATGTGAGGTGCTATTTGACTTTCCGCCGGACAGCACGGGGGAGGCGCCGCTCCCTTACCTGCCTGACAGCCGTTACATGGCGTCCATCGGGACGATCTCAAGGACCTCGATGGAGTTCTCCGGCATAGACAGATGCGGGTGGCCATCGAGGATGGTCTCGATCTCCTCGGCCGAGCCGCCCTGCAGGATGGAGTAGCCGGCGACGCTGTCGGTGCTCGCCGCACCCGCGCCGACGTGGGTGGTGTGCGCTAGCGGTGTGCCGAGGTCAACGACGGCGTAGCCGACTTTGGTCGCCCAGGCCTGCCAGGCCTGCATGCCGGCCTCCCGCTGCTCGGGCGTGGCATTGGCCATCTGCTCGACCGCGGACGCAGGCGAACGGTAAAGGATCATGAACTTGGACATCGAGACCTCCCCGTCTTCCGGGCCGCCGGCGGCCCCGGCTAACAGCGACACTACACCGGCATGATGCGGGCGATCGCTCGTGTGGCCACCTTGCCTGATCGCGTGCCACAGCTTGATTAATAGCGGGGAAAACCTTTGATACACCCTAGTGCCGCATGTATGAGAATGCGACAATTCGTGGTGGGGAGCGATTTGGCCTAGTCAGTCGTTAACCATCGTGGGGTGCGCGGGGGCGCTGTGCAATTTGGGATAAAGAAATCCGCCGTTGCAATTGTGACTCTGCTGCCGCTCGCCGGTGCGCTGGCGGGCTGCACGGCGACGGCGACAGCGGGGGGAGCCGCGGCGCCTGGCTGCGCCACGTCACCGGGATCCTGGCCCATGTACCAGGGCGACCCTACGCGTTCGGCCGATGCCTGCTCGGCGATCACGCCGGCCAATGTGACGAGCACGAGCCCCAGCTGGTTCTTCCCCACCGCGGGCGACGTCACCGCCACGCCCGCGGTGGCGGGAGGCACCGTCTACGTGGGCGACTCGACGGGCGCCTTCTACGCGATTAACCAGTCGACCGGCGCCAAGGAGTGGGAGTTCGGCACCAATTCGCCGCAGTCCTGCTTCCTCGACGCGCCGAACCCGCACAAGAGCGGGCACGGGGGTGCTTTCGGCGAGATCACGTCCTCCGCCAGCGTCGTGACGGTGGCCGGCCTGCCCACGGTCTACGTCGGAGCCGCGGGCTCGGTGTTCGCCCTTGACGCGCGCACCGGAAAGTGCCTGTGGGCCCAGGACACCGATCCGGGCAGTCCGGCCAGCGGCGTCGAGGTCGAGTCATCGCCGCTGGTCGACACCGCCACCAGTCCGCCCGAGGTGCTGATCGGGAACGACGACAATGGGGTGTACGGAATCGCAGTGACCGGCCTGATGGCGTTCAACGCCGAGACCGGCGCGCTGCTGTGGAAGTACGAGCCGGAACGCGATCTGACCCTGCGGCCGAGCCAGTTCGGCGGCTCGGACAAGCTCACCCTCAGCTGCGGCGACGGCACAACGAACGCCTACTGCGATTCCTCCCGCATCCCCGGCCTGGCGCCCAACCAGGCCGCGTACGCCGACGCGTGCGGCGACGTGTGGTCCTCGCCTGCCCTCGACATGTCGTTCACCGACCCGGCGGGTGACAACGCCTTCCAAGGGTCGGGAACCCGGCCTGCGGACTGGTATCCGAAGCAGATCACGGCGAGCGGCAAGCCATCCAAGGACGGTCTTGCCCTTTTCGGCGTGGCGAACTGCGCCGCCAACCCCACCCCGGCCACGGCCGAGGCGCACGGCGATTACCTCGACAACCAGAGCGTGGACGCCCTCGATCCGGTCACCGGCGTTCGGGTGTGGAACTTCGTAGAGCCGTACAACCTCTACGACCATGACCCCAGCGAACCGAAGGGCGGGGACGACGACTTCGCGGGCAGCCCGATCCTCGCCGAAGTCCCGTCGGCCAGCGTTCCGTCGACAGCCTGCCCGGCCACCGACGGGGAGACGTCGCTGGTCATCAACGGCTCCAAGGACGGCTACGGCTACGGATTGTGCGAGGCCACCGGCCGCACCGTATGGGGACACCAGATCGGCCAGCCTGGCCAGCTCGACCAGGCCTCCATCGGCTCGATCGGCGGCTACATCGCGGCCGGGTCGCTCGGCGCGGACAACGGCAGGGCGACCGTGTTCTTCGACTCCGGCATCCCCTTGCCGTTCAGCAACGACGGGATCTTCGGCAGTGGGGATACGAACATCTCCGCATGCCCGGGTGCGGTGCTCGACAAGCTGCCGCTGCTGCCGGTGTGCCCCGACCTCAGCCTGGCCGCGCACCCGTCACGGCTGCTGCCGCTGACCGCGGTGGACGCGGCGACCGGCGCCGTCGACTGGAAGGCCGCATCAGTCCCCACGTACGCGGCTACGTCCTACACGAACGGCGTCGTCTTCGCGCCCCAGTCGCTGGCCTTCAGCGTGCTGGCCTACAACGCCGACACCGGAGCGCCGGTCTGGGCGTTCCCCCTCGGGGCCGCCCCGTCATCGGCCGCCGCCATCGCGGGCAGCGGCGTCTACCTCGGCGCGGGAACCTCCTTCGGAGCCATCAATGGCCAGCAGGTTCCGCCCCAGGCCACCGGCGTATGGGGCTTCACCGACCTGCTGTCCAAGCTGTGAAGCCGACAGGTTCGGCGCGGGTGCTGGCTAACCGCCCGAACCGCTAACTGGCAGGCCCGTTCCGCTGGCCGTCCCAACAGTCAGATGCGGCTGCTAGCGTGCTTTCATGCTGGTGGTCCACGGGGTCTGGGCGTACGGCGCGCTGCACGTGTGGGCCGAGGATTCGGCGCTGCCCGCACAGGCTCCGGCACGGCTGGGACAGCCGTCCCGGGCGCCAAGGTCGCACCCTTTCGCGGCGCAGTCAGCCAAACTGGCAGCCGAACTGGCGGAGGCACTCGCCGCGGCCGGGGCGAGCGACCCGGCACGCGCCGGGGAGTTGCGAGCCGAAGCGGACCTGGCAGCCGCCGAGGACCTGGCAAGCCCGGCATATCTGGCAAGCCCGGCATATCTGGCTAGCCCGGCATATCTGGCTAGCACAGCCGTCGATTACGAGCTCACGCTGCGGCTGCCGTCCGTGGCCAGCGGGCCACTCGCCTCGCCGGAACTTATCCGCTTGCCGGCGGGCGAAACCCAAGGTGGCGGCCCGGACGGCAGCACGGCCCCCCGTCGGCCTGTCCTCGCCGCCTGGCGGGTGCCCGCGCTCGCCTTCGAGCCGGCCGCGGCGACGGCGCTGCTCACCGTGCTCGCTGCAGCGGTGCCCTCCGATGTCGTGGCGAGCGGTTCGATCGGCTACCTGTTCGCCGTCGCCAGGTTCGCCGCCGACTTGGTCGCGCGGGGCCGGGTGCTCCCGGTGCTTGCCGGACAAGACGACGGCTACGCCGCCCGCTGGCGTCCGGTGCTGTCCGGTGGCGACGCGCAGCGCGCCCGCGAACTCGCCGTCGCCATGCCGCACGCGTGCCGCAGCGCAATCGGCACTGGAGCCGATCCTGCCGCCGGGAATGCCCAGGGCCCGTTGCTCGCCGACATGCTCGACGCGCTCGCGGACGCGGCGGTCCGCACCCGTCTGCCTGGTGCTCTGCTCCCGGCGCGGAAAGGCCGTCGCCCGGTCCGCATTCCGGTGGCGGAACGAACCGTGGTTGCACTCACCGGTTCCGATCCTCGCGTGGAGACCACGACCCCCGATGACGAGCGTGCGGCGATGGAACTGTCGGCGGCGTTCGCGGCCTGGCTGGCGAGCGCCGCCCCGCAGCCCAGCTCGGTACGCACCTGCTTCCGGCTGACCGAGCCGCCTGACGACGCTGCCGGGGTCCCCGATGGCTGGCGCGTTGAGTTCGCGCTTCAGTCTGCCGAGGACCCGAGCCTCATGCTGCCCGCGGCGGACGTGTGGGCTGGTGCCGGGTTCGGCTGGCTGGCGGGCACTCTGCTGCCTAGCACCGGCCACCCGGAGGAGGAACTGCTCACCGGACTCGGCACTGCTGCCCGCCTGTTCCCGGCGCTTGACGGTGCGCTTCGCGAGGCCGCGCCGGAGAGGGTCGCCCTCGACACACCGGGGGCACTCGAGTTCCTCCGGGAAACTGGTCCGCTGCTTTCCGGCGCGGGGTTTGGCGTGCTACTGCCGGACTGGGCGCGCAAGGCACGGCTCGGCGCGCGGCTCACTACCCGCTCGCCGTCGGCCGGGACGTCGCCGTCCGTGCGACAAGGCCAGTTCGGGATGCAGGACCTGGTGAACTTCCAGTACGACCTGGCCCTCGGCGATGACGTGCTTTCGGCGGCCGAACTGGCCGAGCTCGCCCAGCTCAAGGTCCCGCTCGTCCGCGTCCGCGGGCAGTGGGTGGAACTCGACGACCGGCACCTGAAGGCGGCGCTGAAGTTTCTCGAAGGCAAGCGATCCGGGACAATGACCGCCGCCGAGGTGCTGGGTTCAGTCATGGGCGCCGGCGACGGCCTGGGTGAGCTCCCGCTGACGGCTGTCGATGCCGATGGGTGGCTCGGCGACCTGCTATCCGGCCGCGCCGACCAGCGTCTCGAGCCTATGGAAACGCCGCACGGCTTCCATGGCGCGTTGCGGCCGTATCAGCAGCGCGGGCTTTCCTGGCTGGCGTTCCTCGGCCAGGTCGGCGTCGGTGCCATCCTCGCCGACGACATGGGCCTAGGGAAGACGATCCAGCTCCTGTCGCTGTTGGCGGCCCGACGGGGCTCCGAATGCGGGCCGACCCTGCTGATCTGTCCCATGTCCCTGACCGGCAACTGGCAGCGGGAAGCGGAGCGCTTCACCCCTGACCTGGCCGTTCATGTGCATCACGGCGCGGACCGGCTGGCTGGTGCCAAACTCGCCGCGGCGCTAGCCGGCGCCAACCTGGTGATCACCACGTACCAGACCGCGGCGCGCGACCGCGCTGCGCTGTCCGAGGTGCGCTGGGCGCGACTCGTCTGCGACGAGGCGCAGGCGATCAAGAACCATCTCAGCCAGCAGGCGAAGGCGGTCAGGTCGCTGCCCGCGGCCTCGCGAATCGCGCTGACTGGCACGCCGGTCGAGAACCAGCTGTCTGAGCTGTGGTCGATCATGGAGTTCGCCAACCCGGGCATGCTGGGCCCGGAGAAGACCTTCCGGGAGCGCTACGCGGTGCCAATCGAACGCCACGGCTCGGAGGAGGCGGCGCAGGAGCTGCGCCGGATCACTCAGCCGTTTGTCCTGCGCCGCCTGAAGACGGACAAGTCGATCATCTCCGACCTGCCGGATAAGCAGGAGATGAAGGTCTGGTGCAACCTGACCCAGGAGCAGGCAAGCCTGTACGCCGCGACGGTAACCGACATGCTGTCTCGCATCGACGACGCGTCAGACGACATCACCCGGCGCGGCCTCGTGCTCGCCACCATGGCCAAGCTCAAGCAGGTCTGCAACCACCCGGCGCACCTGCTCGGCGACGGCTCCCGGCTGGACGGGCGGTCCGGCAAACTCGCCCGGCTGGAGGAACTTTGCGAGGAGATCGCCGCCGAGGGCGACAAGGCGCTGTGCTTCACTCAGTACGCCGAGTTCGGCCGGATGCTCCAGCCCTACCTGACGGCGCGAATCGGCTGCCCGGTGCTCTTCCTGCACGGCGGGACGTCCAGGAAACAGCGCGACGAGATGGTCGCCCGGTTCCAGCAGGCGGACGAGCCGCTGCTGTTCCTGCTGTCGCTCAAGGCAGGCGGCACCGGGCTTAACCTGACGGCGGCGAACCACGTCATCCACATCGACCGGTGGTGGAACCCTGCGGTGGAGGACCAGGCCACCGACCGCGCGTTCCGCATCGGCCAGCGGCGGGACGTCCAAGTCCGCAAGTTTGTCTGCGTCGGCACCCTGGAGGAGCGGATCGACGCCATGATCGAGCAGAAGAAGGCGCTCGCCGAGCAGATCGTCGGCACCGGCGAGAGCTGGCTGACCGAGCTGTCCAGCAGCGCGTTGCGCGAGGTGCTGACGCTGTCGCCGGAGGCGGTGTCGGCATGAGTCCGGCGAACCCGCGGTGGTGGGAGTACTCGGCGTCCGGGCCGATCGCCGTCGAAGGCGGCATCAAGGCCAAGAGCAAGCGCGGCGCCATCGGCGAGCAGTGGTGGTCCAGGCGGTTCATCGGGGTGCTTGAATCGTGGGGCATGAGCGGCAGGCTGCAGCGCGGCCGCAGCTACGCCCGGCGCGGACAGGTGATGGAATTCGCGCTGGCCACGGGCAAGGTGACCGCGCGGGTCCAGGGCTCCCGGCCGTCGCCGTACAAGGTGGAGATCACTGTCCTCCCGCTGACCACCGCGCAGTGGCGTGCGGTTGAATCACGGCTGGCGGCGCAGGCGCTGTTCCGCGCCAGGCTGCTGGCCGGCCAGATGCCGGCGGAGATCGAGCAGGTCTTCGCGGACGCCGGCACCCCGCTTTTCCCCCGGTCGACAGCGGACCTCACGATGCGGTGCAGCTGTCCCGACTGGGAGGTCCCGTGCAAGCACCTGGCCGCGGTGTGCTACGTGCTCGCCGAGGCGTTCGACGCCGACCCGTTCGCGATGCTCGCCTGGCGCGGCAAGGCACGCGACGATCTGCTTTCCGCGCTGCGCGGCAAATCCACGGGTGGTGCGTCCGCGGGACGTGCCCCGGTCAGCGAAGCAGACCCGGGACCAGCCACGGGCGACAGCCTGGCGCTGGCGGTCCTGTCGGACCTGACCGGCCCCCCGCTCGAGGAATCGCTCGAGAGGTTCTGGTCCCCGGGCCTGAGCCAGGCCCGGCTGCGTGCCGTGCCGCCAAGCCCGGCTACGCCCCCCGACTTGCTGCTCCGCCTCTCCGATCCGCCTGCTGTAGAGATCCGCGGCATGAGTCTCCGCGATCTGCTCACCGACGCCTACGCGCGGCTCGCGGACGCCGAACCTGACGCAGCGCCCTTAGCGCCGGCGGCTGGCACCGCTTCGCCTTAGCCATACCGAAGTACCTTGCATGAGGGGAGCTGGCTAGGCGGGCGGAGCGACGGGGGCGGTCTGACCCGAACGGCGAAGGGCGTCGGCGACGAATCCGGACGCCTTGAGCTCCTCGACGAACTCGTGCAGGAACCGTGAGGTCTCCGGGCGCTTGGTCTTCGCTGTGCCGACCGCCTGCCGGATCTCCATGAAGCGTTCCTCGATGAGCCGGTACCCGGGGTGCGTGGCCACGAACTCGGTCACCGGCTCTCTGACCCCGGCGCCTGCTTCCAGGTGCTCCACGACGAAGACGTCGGTTCCCTCGGCGCCGCGCACCACGGTCGCATGCCGCAGCGTACGAGTCAGGAACAGGTCATAGGCCGAGCCCTGCTTGACGCCGATCCGCACTCCCGGGCGGTCAACGTCGGCGACCGAGTTGAGCAGTGACCCAACCGGAACCGCGTACACCCCCTCGATCAGGACGTACGGAGCGGTGAAGGCGACCTCGGCCGCACGGGCCGGCTCGATGGCCAGGAAGCAGATGTCGGCTCGTCCGGTCATCATCGCCTCGAACGACTCACGTGCCGCACCGAAGCACAGAAACTCGACCGGAACGCCGAGCCGGGCGGCGATCTCGCGTGCGATATCGACCGTAACGCCGGCGGGCGACTCGGGTGTGCCCGCGCTGAGCACTGGGTTGCCCAGGTTGATCGCGGTTCTCAGGACGCCGGAGGGGGCCAGGTCCGCGCGGACGCCGGCCGCGTCGTTTTGCATGGGACCACGATATTGAGCCGCCGATGCATTGGCTCCAGTTACCGCGGTTCAGCTGGTCGCCACGGCCTGTTCCACGAGCGCGGCGGCGGCGAGCAGTTGCTCCTCGCTGCCTTGCCTGCCGATGAGCTGGAGACTCGCCGGGAGCGGGCCGCCGACGGGGACCGGCAGCGCGGCCGCGGGCAGGCCTGCGACGTTGACTGGCGAGGTCAGCCCGCGGATCTTGAACATGGTGTGCGCATCGTCGAGCAGTGGCGGGAAGCCGAGGAGCGTAGGCGCCGCCAGCAGGTCCAGCTGGCGCCAGAGGCTGTCGAGGGTGACCTGCCAGCCTTCGACCACCGCCGCCGCGGCGGACAACTGCCGCCCGGTGATCTCGCCGGCCCGCAGCAGGCGATCCCTGACGTCGTCGCCGATCAGGTCACCCGCGGTGCCGACGAGGTCCTTGTTGGTCTGCCATGCCTGCGCGTCGAGCACCATCATCGACGCGCTGATGATCTTTGCGAGATCGGGGATGGTGACTGGTCGCACATCGAGGCCCGCGGACCGCAGGGCACTGCCAACGGCGTTTCCGATGACTGGGTCGGCGTCAGTGGCAAGCAGCCCGACGGTCTTCGGAGCCTCGTTCGCGACGGTGAACCCCGGTTCGAGCAGCGCCATCCCGGCGACGAGTCCCGCCACGTCGCGGGCCATGGGCCCGACCGTGTCGAGGCCTGCTGCGAGCGGGCGGACGCCATCCAGCGAGACACGGCCGTAGGTGGTCTTCAGGCCGGCTACCCCGCAGCAGGCGGCCGGGATGCGAATCGACCCGCCGGTGTCGGTCCCGTAGCCGATGTCCGCCTCACCGGAGGCGACAGCCACAGCTGAGCCGCTCGAGGAGCCGCCTGGCACCCGGCGCGGGTCCAGAGGGTTGACCGGGGTGCCGAATGCCGCATTGACCCCGCTGATCCCGTAGGCAAGCTCATGCAGGTTGGCCTTGCCCGCGAACCGCGCAGCCCCCGCGCCGATGGCCGTCCGCAGGCCGGCGAGGCAGGCGGCGTCCCGCGTTGCGGGCCGGGCGGTGGCCGCCACCGCGCGTGATCCGGCGGTCGTCGGCAAGCCCGCCATGTCGATGAGGTCCTTGACCGCGACCCGCGGGCCGCTGCCCGGCTCAGTGCTGGCGATGATCCAGGTTGCCACAGCGGTCAGGCTACGCCCGGCAGGTCGCCCGGCATGCCGACCCGCGACGCGAACTGCACGCGGGCCGTGCGTCGAGGCGATTCACGCAACTGGCGAAAGGTATAAAACGGTTGTAAACGGTCATCGATGCTGTTTTAGCGGAAGGCGCAGAGGGGAGACAAGGGCCATGGGGGGCATTCCTCAGGCCCGGCCGGACCCGGACCGGTCGCGGGGCAAGCCACCGCATGCCGACCTCGACGACCGGCGGTCGGAGTTCCTCGCCGTCGTCTCCCACGAGCTCCGCACGCCTTTGACGTCGATCGTCTCGTTCAGCGAGCTGCTGCGCGGCGAGGCGTCGGGGCTGTCCGCGGACGGTGTCAAGTTCCTCGACATCATCGAGCGGAACGCCGACCGGATGCTGCGGCTTATCGATGACCTGCTCATGCTGAACCGCCTCGAGACCGGGGCGCTGCCGCTTGAGCTTGAGGAGGTCGCGATCCCCGAGCTGGCGGCGGAAGCGGTCAGGAGCGCGGTTCCGGTCGCCGCCAAGTCCGGTGTCACGCTCCACCTGGACGCGACGCAGGGGCCGCTATCCCGCGCCGACCCGCGCAGGCTGCTGCAGGTCCTCGACAACCTGATCGGCAACGCCGTCAAGTTCTCGCACGTCGGCGGGCTCGTCCGGGTTAGCGCCAGGTACGCGCGCGGCACCTGGCGGATCGACGTGTCCGACACCGGGATCGGCATCCCGCCAGACGAGGCGGCCCGGCTCTTCGGCCCGTTCATCCGGGGGTCGAACGCGCGGATCGCCGGCTTGCCCGGCACGGGTCTCGGGCTGTCCATCGTCAAGTCGCTCGTCGAGATGCACGGCGGGCACGTCACGGTGGAGAGCGCGCTCGGCGAGGGGACGACGTTCAGCGTGTTCCTGCCGCTGCACGCCCCCGCAGGCTTGGCATGACGGAAGGACGTCACGCGCCCGACACGCTGGCGACAGCCACCGGGCGCGCTCCCGAGGGCAGCGGGGGTCGTCCCCCGGGGGGGCAACCGCGGGTGCTGGTTATCGAGGATGACGCTGACATCGCGCTCGGCATCTGCACGGTGCTGTCACGCAACGGCTTCGAGGTGACGACCGCCGCAGCGGGGCGGCAAGGGCTGCGCGCTTTGCACGGCACGTCGCCCGACCTGGTGGTACTTGACATCGGGCTGCCCGAGATGGACGGCTGGACGGTTCTCGAGCGCATCCGGGACCTGAGCGATGTCCCGGTTCTCATTCTGAGTGCGCGCAGTATGGAAGCCGACAAGGTGCGGGGCCTGCGTGGTGGCGCGGACGACTACCTCACCAAGCCGTTCGGCAACGGCGAGTTCGTCGCCCGGGTGCAGGCGCTGCTCCGCCGCAACCAGCAGGGCACGCAGGCGCTGCCTGCCATCTACGATGACGGGACGGTGCGAGTGGACTTCGCCAGCCACGAAGTGATCGTGGACGGCGCGCCGGTCGGCCTGACCGCGACGGAGTACCGGCTGCTGGCCGCGCTGATCAAGCACCGCGGCCAGATCCTCAGCCCGGTCAAGCTGCTCGAGCTTGCGTGGAGCGACCCGTTGGGCATCGGCCCTGACCGGGTCAAATACAGCGTCATGCGGCTGCGCCGCAAGCTCGGCGGGGCCGGCACGGACTCGCCGATCGAGGCGGTCCGCGGCTTCGGCTACCGCTACCGCGTCACTCCGCGGACATAGCGCGGGCCGGGATAGTCTGCCACCGATCCGCACCGGGAAAGCAACCCCGCCGCCATTCCGACGGGGCACAATAGCCGGCCATGGCCTCTTCCCGCATGTCCGAGACCGCCGCCGCGACCCGGGGGCGGATCCTGCTGGTAGAGGACGACCCGGATCTAGCGCTGTTCGCCAGCCATGTCCTCACGACGCGCGGGGGGTTCGGGGTTACGCACACCCCTGATCCCGCCACCGCCCTCGCCCTGGCGGCGGACGGGTCCTACCACCTCATGGTCGCCGACCTCGACCTGCCGGTCATGTCCGGCCTCGACCTGATCGCGGCGCTGCGACGCCAGGTGCCCGGGCTTCCGGTCGTGCTGCTGGTTCCCGCCGCGCTGACCACGTGCCCCACGGCCGCCCTGCACGCGTGCGACGCCGAGGGGGTGCTCGCGAAACCGGTCCCGGCCGCCGATCTGCTGGCTGCAGCGATGTCGCTGATAGCTGGCAACCCAGGCAGCTGAGCAGCCGTTCCGGTCGGTGCGGTCAGCCGGGCCCGTTCTGCCGTCGGCGAACCGCGATTTCGCCGGTCGCCACGGCTCCGTACGGTGGAGGTATGGCTGAGGTCACCAGGCTGTACCCGCGCGGGCCGGAGCTCACGCGGCGCGGGCATGAACCCGAGCCGTTGTGGCGGGAGGTGCTCGGCAGTCGCCTGCGCGTGCTGCGCACCGAGCGCGACGAGACGCTGGCGCAGACCGCCGAGCGGGCCGGGATCTCCCCGCAGTACCTGTCCGAGATCGAGCGCGGTCGCAAGGAGCCCTCGAGCGAGATGATCGCCGCCTTGGCCGGCGCGCTGGACACCACGCTCATCGATTTGACGATCGCGGTCGCCGAGGACCTTCGCCGGGCGGCGGGCCCGGTCACAGCCGGTGCCCGCCACCCGGGACCTCCAGTCGCGCTTGCGATGGCCGCCTGAGGCTGCCCGCGACCATTCCGCCGGTCAATCGCGGTCGGTAAGCACCTGATCGATCAGGCCGTATTCGAGCGCCGCCTTGGCAGTGAAGATACGGTCCCGATCGGTGTCGGCGCGCAGCGTCTCCACCGTCTGGCCGCTGTGCTCGGATAGCACCGACTCCATGTCTGCCCGCAGCCGGACCAGCTCCTCGGCCTGCAGGATCAAGTCAGGGACCGTGCCGCGGCCGCTGACCCCAGGCTGGTGCAGGATGACCCGGGCGTGCGGCAGCATGGCCCGGCGGCCCCGCGTGCCCGCGGCGAGCAGCACCGCTCCGGCCGCGACCGCCTGGCCGACGCACGTCGTAGCGACCGGCGCCTGGATGTACCGCATCGTGTCGTAGATGGCGAGCATCGACGGGATGTCGCCGCCTTCGCAGTTGATGTAGAGGTTGATCTCCTGATCGGGACTCGCCGCCTCCAGGTAGATGAGCTGCGCGGTCAGCGTGTTGGCGACGCCCGGGTCGATCGGGGTGCCGAGGACGACGATCCGCTCGGTCAGCAGATGCGAGTAGACGTCCATGATCCGGTCGCCCCGTGGGTGCTCGGCGATCACGTTGGGGATCGTGTAGCTGCTCATGAACCGCTCCGTTCCGTGCCGTTTCCCCGCGTCCCGGCGGTCGCCGACGGGCGCAGCCCGAACGCTCGCTTGCGGGACGGCATCACCTGGGCAAATGACTCGGTGATCGCGTCGATGAAGCCGTAATCGCGTGCCTCGCCGGCGGTGTACCAGTGATCGTGCCGCGAGTCCTCGAAGATTCGCTCGGCCGGCTGCCCGGTGTCCTGCGCGATGAGCCCGAGCACGGTGTCCCTGGTCTGCCGCAGGTCAGCGGCCTGGAGTTCGACCTCGACCGCCGAGCCGCCGATGCCGGCCGACCCCTGGTGCATGAGGATGCGGGCGTGCGGCAGGGCAAACCGCTTGCCCTTCGTGCCGGAGGAGAGCAGGAACTGCCCGGCGCTGTAGGCGATCCCCAGGACCAGGGTGGCCACATCGCAGGGCACGAGCCGCATGACGTCGCGGATCGCGAGCATGGACGGGACCGAGCCGCCGGGTGAATTGATCCACAGAGCGATATCGGTGTCCGGGTCCTCGTCGGCAAGGGTCAGCAGCTGGGTCGCGAGCAGCGTCCCGTTGTCATCGTCGAGCACCCCGTCGAGGACGAGGATGCGGCGCTCTTGCAGGGCGAGCCTGGTGCGTTCGGTGAAGACCGGGATCTTCTCTTCTTCTTGAGCCATGTCTTCAGCCTGCCCGGGGTCCGGCCCGCCGAGTGCGCCCCGCTGCCGACGGCAGATCTGCCGTCAGCAGCGCGTTGTCGCCTGCTGGCTCAGGCCGTTGGGTTGAACCAGCTCTCGTCCGCGGGGAGCAGGGATGACGCGTCGGGGCCCCAGGAGCCGCGGGCGTAGGGGGTGACCGGGCCAACCGCGCCGAGGACCGGGTCGACGACCCGCCAGGCCGCCTCCACCGTCTCCTGCTGCGCGAACAGCCAGCGCTCACCGTTCAGGGCGGCGCCGATCAGCCGGTCGTAGGGGCGCATGTCCGAGCCGGGGTGCTGGGTGAAGGTGAGGTCCTGCACCTCGGGTTGCCAGCCGCCGCCCGGCTTCTTGCCGATCAGGGTCAGCACGGCCTGGCTCTCCGGCCAGATGCGGAAGCGCAGCGCGTTGGACGTCAGCACCGAGCCCAGACCGAATACGTCATGCGGCGGCTGCTTGAAGTCGATCCACACGTCGGTAGCGGTGAACGGCAGGCACTTGCCAGCTCGGATCACGATCGGAACGCCCTCCCAGCGCCATGTTTCCGCCGTCACCCGCACCGCGGCGAAGGTCTCCGTCGTAGACCCGGGCGCGACACCCGGGACGGACTGATAACCCTCGTACTGCCCTTTGATCACGTCGGCGGGCGACAACGGCCGGAGCGCCTGGATCAGCCGCGCCTTGGCGCTGATCCAGGATTCAAGGCCTGAACCGTCCGGCGGGTCGGCCAGCACGGTTGCGAGAACCTGCAGCATGTGGTTCTGGACCACGTCCTTGATCGCGCCGGTCCTGTCGTAGAAGCTGCCCCGGTCGGCGACGTCGAAGGCCTCGGCCATCGTGATCTGGATGGACTGGACGTAGTTCCTGTTCAGCAGCGGCTCGACGACCGCGTTGGCGAACCGCGCGAACATCACCGATTCGAGCGGGTCAAGTCCGAGCCAGTGGTCTACCCGGTAGACGGCGTCCTCGGGGAAGTACTGGTGGATGGTCTGGTTCAGCGACTGGGCGCTCGGCAGGTCGCTGCCGAACGGCTTCTCCACCATGACCCGGTTCCCCGCTGCCCGCCCCACAGCCGAGATCCCTGCCGCGATCCGCCCGAACAGGAACGGCGGCACCTCGAGGTAGTACAGGACCTGCTTGGCGTCGCCAAGGGCCGACGACATCGCCTCGTAGGTCGCGTGGTCGCCCAGGTCTCCGTCGACGTACTTGAGCAGGCCGAGCATCTTGACCGCGGCGGGTGCCGCCGGGTCCATGTTGTTCAGCTTCAGCGAAGCCGTCGCGTAGTCCTTGAACTGCGGCAGCCCCCAGCCGCTCTTGGCGACCCCGACCACGGGCACGTCGAGCACTCCGCGCTCGACAAGCCCGACGAGCGCGGGGAACGTCTCCAGCTTGGCCAGGTCTCCGGTAGCCCCGAAGATCACCAGCGCGTCAACTTGGCTAGCACTCATAGTGACCAATCCTGCCAGCCTCGTCAGCCGGCGGCAGCGGACCCGGGGTTCCGCCCGGTGAATTTTCGGGCGCTCAGTCGCGCGCGACCGTCCGCGTGATGAGCACGCTGGCCAGCGCACCGACGCAGAGGACGCCGAGCAGGATGCCCGCCACCACCGCGCCGCCCTGCCCGCCGAGGCCGGCCAGCGGTGAGAGGACCGCGCCGAGCAGGAACGGCAGCGCGCCAAGCCAGGCCGAGGCGGTGCCAGCGATCGCACCCTGGTCGGCGAGCGCGAGCGCGGTTCCGTTCGGGCGCATCATGCCGAACGCCGCGACGAAGACGAACAGCGGGATGAGCAGAACTGCGAGCGGCGGATGGCCGGTGAATGCCGCGGCCATGAAGCAGAGCCCGCCCGCGACCATGGCAAGCAGGGCGATCAGCACCACCCGGGCCACCGGCAGCCGCTTGACCAGCCGGGCGCCGAGCTGCGCCATCAGCGTCAGGCCGACCGAGTTGATCGTGAAGAACAGGCTGAACAGCTGCGGCGAGCCGTGGTACTCGTCCTCGATGATGAACGGCATCGACGAGATGTAGCTGATCAGCGCGGCGGTGCCCAGGGTGACCGATAGCGTGTAGCCGGCGTACTGACGGTCCCGCAGCAAGGTGCGCGAATCCTCGCGCAACTGGCGCAGCCGCGAGCGGGTGCGGCGCTCCGGCGGCAGCGTCTCCGGCAGGAACCAGCTCGCGGCGAGCAGCACGAGCCCGACCCCGGCGAGTACGCCGAACACCCCGCGCCAGTCAGTGAACCGCAGGATCTGCCCGCCGATCACCGGCGCGAGCACCGGCGCGAGTCCGAAGACCAGGGTCAGCGATCCCAGCACCCGGGCGAGCTCGGTCCCGGAGTACATGTCGCGGACGATCGCGAGCGACAGCACCACGCCGGTCGCTCCGGCCATGCCTTGCAGGAAGCGGAAGATGATCAGCGACCAGATGTCCGGTGCGACCGCGCACGCGACCGATAGCACCGCGAACGCGATGAGCCCCGCGAGCAGCGGCTTCTTGCGCCCTGCCCCGTCACTCACCGGCCCGGCGATGAGCTGTCCGACTGCCAGCCCGGCCAGGCAGCCGGACAGCGTGAGCTGGACGAGCGACTGCCCCGCGTGCAGGCTCGCGGCGATCGTCGGCGTGGACGGCAGGTACATGTCCATCGACAGCGGCCCGAATGCCGACAGCGCCCCGAGCACGATGAGCAGCCAGCGACGGCGGGCAGGCTTCACGGCGAGCGTGGCCGGCTCGGCCAGCTGACCAGCGGCCGAGCCCTCGAAAGTTTCCATCGCTAACGATGCTATGCACGGCTCCCGCTGCGCCGGTACGGGGGCTCGCGGGACCAGCTACGGGCTGGCTGGCTCCTCCTCGGGGATCCGGGCCTGCCCGGAGAAGACGCCGGTGCGGCGGATCGCCTGCCAGCGCTGCCTGGTACCGAGCAGGGCGGTGATCACCGACTGAATGGTGACGAGGTACATGAGCTGCCGGTAGACGACCTGCTGGAACGGGAGAACCCAGAGGGCACGCAGCTTCTCCCGGTCGATGCGCAGCGCATACCCGCCTGCGATCGCCTGCAGGGCCGTGAAGCTGAGCCAGAAGATGGCGACGTGCAGCCTGTTCAGGAACACGATCCCGTACAGCGAGGCAATATCGATGGAGGGCGCCACCAGCGGCAGCAGCACCTGGAAGAACGCCAGGTAGAGCAGGCAGAGCCGGCCGAACCGCCCGGACCTGCCGCGCTCGATCACGGCGTGCCGGTGCTTCCACATCGCCTGCATCGTGCCGAAGGACCACCGGTAGCGCTGTTTCCACAGCTGGCGCAGGGTCGCGGGGGCCTCGGTCCAGGCGATCGCCTCGGGTGCGTAGACGATCCGCCAGTCGGTCTGGCACAGCGCCATGGTGAGGTCAGTGTCCTCGGCCAGGGTGTCATGACTGACCAGGCCGACCTGGCGGAGCGCGGCGGGGCGGAAGGCTCCGATCGCACCGGGCACGGTCGGCATGATGCCAAGCACGTCGTACATGCGCCGGTCGAGGTTGAAGCCCATGACGTACTCGAGATGCTGCCAGCCGCCAATGAAACCGCGCCGGTTTCCGACCTTGGTGTTGCCGCTCACGGCCCCGACACCGGGGTCCCGCATGGGGGCGACGAGCCGCTCGATGGTTTCCGGCTCGAACACCGTGTCGCCGTCGACCAGGATGAGCACCTCGCCTCGCGCCATCCGGATGCCGGTGTTCAGTGCGCCCGGCTTCCCGGAGTTCGGCTGGGAGGTGACGTACAGGTCCGGCAGATCGAGCTCTCGGGCGATCGCGGCGGTGCCATCGGTGGACCCGTCGTCCACCACGATGATCTCCAGCCGGCCGGCGTACGCCGATTCGAACATTGACCTGACCGTTGCCGCGATCCCGGCGGCCTCGTTGTAGGCCGGGATGATCACCGATACGTCGGGGAGGAAGCGCGGCCCGCGCGCATCCGCGCGTCTGGTCCGCTGCTCCCGCCGCCGGTGCACCACGGCGAATGTGATGAGCAGCAGCAGCCGCAGCACGGTCAGGGCGCTCATGGCGATCAGCGCCACCGAGAGGACGGCGACCGCGTGGTCGGCGATCTGCTGCACCGCCACCAGGGTCTGCCCGGCAACGCGCTGGTTTCCGGCCACCCGGACATCGCCGGCCGCCAGCCCCAGCGCGCCGGTGACGGTCTCGAATCGGTACCCCTCGGCCTTCAGCCGCTGGATGATGACCGGCAGCGCCGCGACGGTCTGCGATCGGTCGCCGCCCCCGTCGTGGAACATGATGATGGCGCCCTCGCCATTGCGCGGCATCGCCGCGCTGATGATGTGCGCCACGCCGGGCCTGGACCAGTCGACCGTGTCCAGGGTGGTGAACACGACCAGGTAGCCCTCGTCAGCCGCCTGCTCGGCGGCCCGCCAGTCCGCGGCCGTGACGGCGTCCGGTTCGGACGAGTACGGCATCCGCAACAGCCTGGTGTGGATGCCGGCCGCCCCGGCCAGCGCGTTCTGGGTGAGCGTGAGTTCCAGGTTCTCCCGCCACGTCGGCACGGTCGCGAGGTTGGCGTGTGTATAGGTGTGCGAGCCGACTTCGGCGCCGGCCGCCAGCTCCGCG
>Ga0123356_10001871_pt1 | contig 22804 bp, 22 predicted proteins | sample TergutEmb28metaG_2_FD_92546 | JGI IMG/M metagenome (GOLD analysis project Ga0123356, IMG submission 92546) | Embiratermes neotenicus P3 segment gut microbial communities from Petit-Saut dam, French Guiana - Emb289 P3 | ecosystem: Host-associated > Arthropoda: Insects > Digestive system > Gut ...
ACTAACCGAATGAACGATCTTAACACAACTGGAGTTCCGTTACCGTTTGAGTGTCTCTTTGCTTGTGAAGTAGAAGATTGCAAACTTGTAGAAAACTCATTACATAAAGCGTTTTATCCAAACAGGATAAACCCAAGAAGAGAATTTTTCGAAATAGATCCCGATCAGGCAATTGTTATATTACGCTTGTTTTCTAAAAAAGAGGTTACTCCCGCAGTAGTAGCAGAAATAAATAAATCAATTACCAATGCAGAAAAAGAAGCTTCAGAAAATTATGTTAAAAGACGTCCGCCATTAAATTTTAAAGAGATGGGTATTCCTATTGGCGCTAAACTGGTTTTTTCATATGACGAAGAAACCGCAGAAGTATATGTTTCTTCTGATCGAAAAGTTAGGGCTTCAGAGAGCGATGAGGAAAAATCGTTAAGTCAAATCACTAGAGAAATCCTTAAGTTGGATTACAACATTCAACCTACAAGATATTGGAGCTACGAAGGCAAATCACTTAATGCTTATTACAATGAAACTTATACTTTTGTAAGGTAAATTATGAAAAGGAAAGCAAGAACATCAACTAAAAATCAAAAAACATACATTGACGGATCTGGTTATAGAAAGTTTAAGGATAGTGGGAAGTCTGTACATCGTTGGGCAGCAGAAAAAAAATTGGGACGTAAGTTAAAAAACGGTGAAATTGTACATCATAAAAATCGAGATAAACTAGATAATTCTCCAAGCAACTTGAGAGTTTTACCGAATCAAAAGGAACATTATAAACTACATAAAAAAGCCGGATACTAGTTTACAAACTCACCCCCGCACCAGCACCCGCAAAACCGTCTTCATTTTGCGAACATCGCACTTGCGCGGATCCGACAGATAAATCTCGTGGTGCCTGCGAATATCGTTAATGTCATGCTTCAAGCCATTAGCCTTGATAAATTCATCCATCAGCTTTAACGTTTTGGGTTCATCATCATAAGAGCCAATGTGCATACATTGTATTGAATATTGTAAAGCAATTCCTCAGAGAAAAGAGACACCCTCAATAAACCAATTTACCGGCAATCAGACTTGAACTGATACACACTCGCGTGCGGTAGATTTTGAGTCTACTGCGTCTGCCATTCCGCCATGCCGGCAAATAAACGCGTCCCGTCAAGGGACGTTAATTCACAAAAATTAACACGCCGTAGCGCAAGCTCATATTACTGTTCCCAGTAAGTGTAGGCAAGCTTCAGCTTGCCGTACGCGCGCCGGCAATATATAACTACTCTTAAACTATACCCCAAAACTCACATTGTGTATAGCCACCAACCCCGAATATTACTCTTATTTCCCCCCTCATTCCTCATTCCTCATTTCTCATTCCTCATTACTCATCCCCCCTCATTTCCCGATATTCGCTAAACAGGTCATTGTACAACGGGGCGGTTTTCGCATCGGGTTGATAGGTCTTTTCTATCTGTACCAGGCTGGAGGCTGCCTCGGAAAATGAAGTAAATTTCCCCAAGGTGCAGGCGCCGATAATGGCAAGGCCGAGGAGTTCTGCCTCTGGTTGCCGGGGGACAAGGACCTGTTTTTGGGTGATGTCTGCTTTAATCTGGTTCAGTATGGCGTTGCTGGATGGGCTGCCTGCAATGCGCAGTTCGTTAACAATGGCGCCGGATTCTCCCATGACTTCAATAATGTCGCGGATGGCGAAACCGATGCCTTCCAGTACCGAGCGGGCAAATTCGGGGCGGCCGCTGGAAAGGCTTAAGCCCCGGAGTATGCCGCGGGCTGCCGGGTTCCAGACCGGGGCGCGTTCACCGGCAAGGTAGGGCACAAATACCAGACCGCCGGATCCGGCTTGCGCGCTTTGTGCCAGTGCAAAAAAATCATCGTAGGTTTTCAGACCTAACAGATCGCGGCCCCACTCAATGGCCTTTCCGGTGGTGGAAATGATGCCCGAAAGGTTCCAAAACGGCGACACCGGATGGCGGTACGACATAAGCCGCTCGTCGCTAATGCGGCTTTCCGTGCAGGCATTTATTCCCTCGGAAGTGCCGGCGCGATCGCAGGCCTGTCCCGGCTGCACCACTCCGGCGCCCAGAATCGCCGCGAAAAAATCGGGGCCGCCGGAAATGACTGGAATGTCCGGCTTCAATCCGCAGTGGGCGGCTACTGGCGAAGCAAGTCCGCCAAATGTTTCGCCGGGGCGGATAAACGGAGGAAATTTTGCTTTGTCCAAATCAAGCTGCGCAAGAATCGTATCATTCCAAAACCAGCGCTCAAACCCGTCCGATGGAAAAACCGTTCGCGCCTCGCCGGTTAGGGCAAAGGCAAGTAGTTCGGAACAGCCCAAAAAATATTGGGTGTTTTCGTATAACTCCGGCTCATTGAGTTTTATGTCCAGCGCCTTGGGCAGATAAAAGCTGGCATCGACAAAGCCGCCAATCAGAGCGGAAACCTGCTCCGCCGCCTGTACCGCCCGCCGGTCCAGCCAAAGCCGCGCCGGAGCTGCAGGCACACTGAGGAGTGAGGGTGCGGTAACACCGCATTGGGGATGGCTTAAAACCGGGGTCAGGCTGGGGCCATTCCCGCTGATTACGATGGCTTCAACGCCTGCCAGCGATACGGTCGCGCCAAGGGTACGGCAGCAATCCTCGAATGCCTTGAGCCACTGCCCACTATCCGCCTCGTGGTGCAGCCCATCACTTGACGGCGAAGCCGTCGTACTGATGGAGAGCGGCACGGCGGCAAAGGCAATTCGGTTCCCTGCAAAATCCCAAATGGCCGATTTGCAATTTGATGTCCCTATATCAATGGTCAACAGCATTCTTACATTGTAACTCATGCCAAGGGGTACTTGACAAGTATGTAAAAAATCGATATATTGGGAAACACGACGCAGGATAGAGCAGTTGGCAGCTCGTCGGGCTCATAACCCGGAGGTCGTAGGTTCGAGTCCTACTCCTGCTAAAAAAGTATTATTGGTGTTGATTTTCCCTATCCCTTTTGTATATAATTGAAACAGCAAGCGACACTAGCTCACCTGGATAGAGCAGCTGCCTTCTAAGCAGCAGGTAGGCCGTTCGAGTCGGTCGTGTCGCGTACATGCATCAATATAAAACTCGTGGAACCTGCGCGACGGAAATCAGGTTTGGGTTGCAGAATGGCAAGTTGCATTCGGTCTCTTTTGAGGGTGGCTGCGAGGGCAATCTAAAAGCGCTGAGTATCCTTGCTGAAGGGATGGATGCCAAAGAACTTGTCGCAAAACTAAAAGGACTACGTTGCGGCAGGAGAACGACTTCCTGCGCCGATCAATTGGCTAACGGCATAGAGCAGGTCATTGAGCAATCAAAATGAAGCTCCTCCTGCATTGTTGCTGCGCCCCCTGCTCTATCGCTTGTATCGAACATCTAGCCGCCGAAGCCATTGCACCAATGCTTTTTTGGTATAACCCCAACATCCACCCGTTTACCGAATACCAAAGCCGCCGCGATGCCCTGCGTGCCTTTGTCTCCGCCAAAAATCTTCCCCTGGAATGTATCGACGAATATGGCTTGTTATCCTTTTTGGAGCAGATTGGCAACACAACCGCATTTCCGGATCGCTGCGACGTATGTTACCGAATGCGGCTGGAACAAACGGCGGCCTTTGCAGCGAAACACGGTTTTGACGCTTTCAGTACGACCCTCCTCATCAGCCCCTACCAGCAGCACGATACTATCCGGCGGCTCGGCGAGGCATTGGCCGCCCAATACGGCATTGCATTTGTGTACCGGGATTTCCGGCCCCTGTTCAGAGAAGGCCAAAACCAGGCCCGCGCCCTTGGCCTGTATATGCAAAAATACTGCGGATGTATGTTGAGCGAAAGAGAAAAGGGAAAAGAGAAAAGAGAAAAAAGTGATGTAATCGATCCTTTTTTTCAGCGGCTGACTTTGATTACGGGGGCGGAGGCGCTGGAGAGGCTGAGACAAACTCGTGTGTTGATTTTTGGTGTGGGCGGAGTGGGTAGTTGGTGCGCCGAGGCGCTGGTGCGATCGGGCGTGGGCAAAATCGGTATTGTTGATTTTGATACGGTGTGTGCCAGTAATGTGAATCGGCAAGTACAGGCTACCAGCCGCACACTAGGCCATTCCAAAGTGGCGGTGTTGCAAAAACGGCTGCGGGAAATAAATCCTCACTGCGAGGTGACGACATGGGAAACGCTGTTTTCGCGGGAAAATGCCGTGACAGATGCCGACGATTCCGGTATATGCCGCAGTATTGCACAAGCGGACTATGTGATCGATGCGATTGACACCTTTCCCCACAAACTTGACTTAATCGAAACATGCTGTGCTGCCTCGCCCTGCAAACAGGGCGGAGTAAAATTGTTTTCTTCGATGGGTATGGCAAAAAAAATGGATCCAACCCGCATCAGAATAGCCGGGATTTGGGAAACGCGCGGCTGCTCTTTGGCACGACTGGTTCGGCAGGGCTTGCGTCAGCGGGGATTCAGCGGGGATTTCACGGTGGTGTACAGCGATGAACAGCTTGATCAGCACAATGATTGCGACGCAGCACCAAACGGCAAAAAAATAAACGGCAGCGCGGTTACCGTTACTGCATCGGCGGGCATGGCCTTGGCAAGCCTGGTGTTGCGCGATGTGGCGTTGGAGCGGCAATGAGCGGCAGATTTTTACGCAAAGAAAACCCAAGTACCATAGCGCACAAACTCGCGCTCAAGGCCGTACTGGAACGAAACCTTGTCTGTGAAGGCGACCGCATCCTCATCGCCGCATCGGGCGGGAAGGATTCAACGGTAATGGCCTGGGCGCTTGCCGCAATACGTCCCGCGCTCAAATGCAATTACGAGCTTGCCGCCATGCACGTTGCCACAGACCTTGACGGCGGCATGGAAGGCAATGCCAAATGCAAAAATCCGGCGCTTGCGCAACGACTTGCCGAATGGGACATACCCTTCACCGAACTTTTTGTGCCAGTTATTGGCAGGCTCAAAGAAGGGGAAAAAATGAACTGCTACTGGTGCTCCACCCAGCGACGCACCGAGCTGTTGAAATACGCCGTGGAAAACGGTTTTAACAAAATTGCCCTGGGACATCATCTGGACGACATTATCGAGACTTTTTTTATGAACCTCTGCGCCAAAGGCGAAATGAGCGCCATGCCCATTGTGCTGAAATACCGCAAATTCCCCGTCAGTCTTATCCGCCCGCTGGCGTATCTTGAGGAAAGGCAGATCATCGCATGTGCCGATGCGCAGAATTTCCTCAAAACCACCTGTACCTGCCCTTACGGAGTAAACTCCGGGCGCCGCGAAATGCGCCAGCGCATCGCCGATTTCACCGGCAATTCCGGCGCAATGAAGCGGCGCATACTCAGCGCGCTGGCTTCAGGGGAACGGGACTTACTGGTTGAGTGAAGGGGATCTCACAATCCTCGTTCCACTAAACTGGCCGGATCCAATATTACCGCACTGCCGTCTGCCCGTTGAGTCAATAGACTGCCATCCTGAACATGTATGGAGGCATTGGGGTGTATGGTTATACCAGATTTAACCTGTAAAGCCAGATTCGAGTTAAAGCGGCCCAGGTTAAATGTCCCATTGGCAAGGTTTGCGGTAATGGCATACAGATCTTTGCCATTTACCCAAATAAGACTGCCGGAATGCAGGTCATCATCACCCTGCCTTACCATTTCCAGAGTTCTGCTGTTTATCTCAATAAGGCGTACTGCGCCATTACCCCGGTTTTCCCCGGCAATAGCCAATATTTTATTGTCAATAAAAGTAAGCGTTCTGACATACACGGTATCCAGCGGCGAACGGCGTAACTCCTGCCGATTGGCGGGATTGAGGCTAACCAGTCTTCCCAGTGTGGCGTTGTTGCGTTCCAGAGTCACACCGATTACTCCACGAGGCTGCTCACCCTGATCAATCATATCCTGTTGATCCCGGGCAATGCTTTCTCTGTCCCGCTGGGCATCTTCGGTTTTTCGCTCAGCAATCTGCTCCTGTCTGGCCGCTTCTTCCCGCTGTAAAACCAGTTCATCTTCCCGCTTGCGCAGATCTTCGTCATCTGCATCAGTCCCTTCACGCCGGGCCCGTTCTTCAGCTATAGCTTTTTCCTCTTCCTGTACGGCCCTTCTCTGCTCCGTAGCCCTTCGCTCCGCATCGTCCGCCTCGCGCTCTTTAAGGTCAACCATATCACGGCGCTGCCCAATGCTGCGATCATCCTCTTTTCGCATTTCTTCCACTACGCGGTCATCTGAAATGGCCGCAGTGTCAACAGCCCGACCATCGCCCAGAGGTATCAGCATTAAGGTATTGCCGGGCCATTCGGTATAGCGGGTGGAAAGTCCCGCCTGTCTGGCGTTTATATGACCCAAAACCGGTCTTTTAAAGCGGTTGGAAAAATAATCCCAGTCCCCGCGGTATACGGCATTGTAAATAGTGATGTATTCCGCCAGCAATGCGGCATCTTTTTCCGAATAATCGTACGCTGCCTGCAAATAGCCCTGAATAATGAGCCGAAGGTTACGCACATGATCCACAGAGGCATTAGGCCCCAGCCCAAAAATATCCGCGTCCAGTCTATCGCCATCCGGCCCGGAAACAGAGTGTATCACAAAATAACGGTTTGCGGCTCCGGCCCTTACCGTACCGGCTTTTACGACCTGCCCCTGCCCCACGCCAATCTGGCGGATTTGTTCCCTTGATTCAACCCGCGCATGGGGGCCCTCAAAATTGATAAATGTTACCGGGGCAAGATTTTTTTGCAGCTCCCCCTGATCAACCTGGGCAAAAGCAGCCCCTGCTACCCATACAAAAACGACACATACAAACAGTGCTTTGTAGAAGTTTTTCATACAATTACTCCTTATCTTAATATACAACAATAGCATATTATTTATAAAAAGTGTATCCTTAATTCATGGATACTATGGAACATTATGTTGCGGAACTGCGTACATCGCTGAATGCCGCCATTGGCAAAAATCCGGTACTGCTCTTGATTTCCGGCGGTGTTGATTCTACCGTGGCCGGAGCGCTGCTCCTCAAAATACTACCCAGCGATCAGGTGCATTTAATGTATATGGATACCGGTCTGATGCGCAAAGATGAAACAAAAACCGTTACGGCCATTCTGGAAAAACTGGGCGCACAGCATATACATATTATCAATTGTGAAGACGAATTCCTTACGGCGCTCAAGGGGCAGACCGATCCCGAAGCAAAACGCAAAATTATCGGCGATTTGTTCATCACTATTCAGGAACGGGAAGTAGCCCGTTTGGGACTGCCGGAATCGTATTTTCTTGCACAGGGGACAATTTATCCTGATATTATCGAAAGCGGCAAAGGGGACGGCAAAAAGGCGCCGGTGATTAAAAGCCATCACAATGTAGGCAGCCCTTTGGTTGATGCAAAACGCGCCGCCGGCAGGGTCGTTGAGCCGCTGGCAACATTGTATAAAGACGGAGTCCGCAAGCTGGGCGCTTATATTGGCGTAGACGAAGCGGTTATCCGCAGGCATCCATTCCCCGGGCCGGGTCTTGCCGTGCGAATTCCAGGCGAAGTTACCAAAGAAAAGTGCGCTATTTTGCGTGAAGCAGACGCCGTTTATCTGGAAGAACTCAGGCGCCGCCAAAGCTCCAGCGGACGCAGCCTGTACGATGAAATCTGGCAGGCATTTGCCATACTGCTGCCGATCCGCTCGGTAGGCATTTCCGGCGGCGGCCGGGCCGGCGGCCATGTTGAACGCAAGTACACCTGGGTGCTGGCATTACGCGCCATTACCAGCGCCGACGGCATGACCGCCGATGTCTACCCTTTTGAAACCCGTGATCTGCTGGAAATCTCCGCCCGCATCACCAGCGCCATACCGGAAATTGGACGGGTAGTATACGATATTTCCAGCAAACCGCCGGCAACCATTGAATGGGAATAAATTCGTTTTACTGACCGTTTTCTTCGGCTTTTTCTTTTTTTGCCTCGGCGCGATCTTTCATATCGGCGATACCGATAAACACTGCAATAAGACCGATGATCGTCGCAATAACCGGTAACCCGCCGCGCAGAAATATCAATACATCTTCCCACCAGCCAAGCCCAAATCCGCATATTTTCGATGGCAGCGCCGCAAAAACCGCAGCCGCAAGAATGATAATGCCAATGATTAAAGATTTCATATTTTCCTCCGTATTAGGTACTATTATTGCCTTTTACCCTGTAAAATGCAAGACATTTGTGGTATAATAAAGACAGATGAAATGCACGATTAAGCCGATGCTATTTGCGGCGTTGCTGCTTGCAATTCTGCCGGCATCCTGTCATTTATTTCTGGATTCCCCAACCACTTTTATCGATCATCTTGGTCCTATTGATGACAATTCCTTCTATGCCCTGAATCTGGTAACCAATACATACTACATCGTTGAAGCGGAAATACTCGCAGAAGGCAATAAATGCATAATTTGGGCGGAAAAAGGCAGCGGAGTTACCGTCACAAAAGCGCAAGAAATGGCGCAGAGATACGATACAGAAATTCGCCCCAGAATACTGGCAAATTTTGGCGGGAATAATGACATACTGCAATATGCCAATACGCTTGCCGGCAGAGATGATGGAAAACTGACCATACTACTGCTGGATATTCAGGACGGTTTCAAAGATCCGGGCAAAGATACTTTTGTAGCCGGGTATTTTATGAGCAGCGACTTTCGCCCAAGGGGACTAATAACAGGACAGGGAAGCCGTTACTCAAACGGCAGAGACATGATATACATAGACACCTATCCCGGCATGGCATTGAGGCCCGGAGAAACTTATGGGGTTTTAGCCCATGAACTGCAGCATTTAGTGACCTATGTTTCCAGACATCAAATGAACAGATCGCTCTACATAGATACCTGGATCGAAGAAGGCCTTGCTTCCATGGCGGAATATTTTTGCCTTGGGGAGCAATATCTTACCTATAGATGCGAATGGTTTGCCACTGACACAAGGGGAACCATCGCAAAAGGTAATAATTTTTTTGTCTGGGGCAACCATGTTGATAAAGAACCCCAGGCCATTCTGGATGATTATGCCACGGCGTATTTGTTTTTCCACTGGCTGTACCTGCAGACAACTGACACTGCGCTTAGATCACGCCTCTATTATGACATTATGACTTCAGTCTATACCGACTACCGGGCTGTTACTAATATAGCAAAGGATATCAATCCGGCCTGGGCCGACTGGGAAATATTGCTCAGGACCTGGCTTGCCGCCAACTATTACCCCCAAAACGACCATTACGGATATAAAGGGAGCAATTATCTCCGGGGTAAAATAAGAGTAAAGCCCATTTCCGGAGAAACGACTCCATTATTTCCGGGTGAAGGCGTATACAGTACTATAAGAAATAATGTTTTTGATTTTTCTGCAATACAGCCATCACCCAATATTCGCTATACAGGCATTACCAGCAATACCGGAACCTTTAGCACTCCTTCGCCAAACATAAGCGGCAATATACTCCTGACTTTTAACGCCAATAATATATCATCAAGAACTACTGAAACCGGCCACCTTACCGGCAATGCCTCCATTACTGCTGCTGCCCAAACGATAACAATCGATACGCAAAGTGAAACAATGACCGGAATGTATGCGGTAGATGTGAGAGATGTTCTGGGAAGAAACCGGGAATGAACAAACGTATCCTGTTACTGCTGTCACTTGTGTTGCTGTGCATGGCGGAAATTCTTGCTCTGGGAGGAGGGGAAAAAGACAGCGCAAAGCCGCAAAAAGTGGAAGTAAGCGGAAGGGTGCGCTTGGTGGGGAACAGTCCCACAGCCTCGCTGGTGATTAGCGGGGATAACCGCGAGTGGCATATTGAACCCAAAGAAGAAAAAAAACTGATGCATCTGCAGCAGCAAACGGTTACGGTCAAGGGCAAAGAATACTACATTGACTTTGTTTTTGCCAACGGCAGCCCTGCAGAAAGACACTATTATTTAAAAGATATTACGGTTATAAGTCTAAAGTAAACGCATCGTTGGTTATCATAAAAAATCCAATAAGACCATCGGTGATAATTACCCTGCAGTCATCAAACACAAAAATTGCCTCGGCATTGGGAATAGAATCAATTACCGCCTTGCCATATTCAAAGCCCAGGACAAAAACCACTGTTGATAAAGCATCAGCGATAGTGGAACTTTCGGTTACAATGGTTACCGACAACAAGCCGTTTTCCGCCGGATAACCGTTTGCGGGGTCAAACAGATGATGATAATGCTTCCCTTCATCAGATACAAAATAACGCTCATACACACCGCTGGTAACCACGCTTGCATTATGAACCCACAAAACACCTATAGAGGCGCCTCGTTCATCCAGTGGATTTTGCACGCCAATACGCCAGGGCAAAGCTTCTGTTCCATTTTGGGCTGCTTCCCGCGATCCTACCGCGACAATATTGCCGCCCAGATCAATAATAGCGCGCTGTACATTCCCTTCTCTGGCAATCCGCGCCGCCTCATCTCCGGCATACCCTTTGGCAATAGCGCCAAGGTCCAGCGCCATGCCTGCCCGCCGGAGAAATACGGTTCCTGCCTCACGGTCAATCACCAAATCCCGCCAGTTCACCAATGCCAGCGCGGCGGCAATTTCTGCATCGCCGGGGATTCGCTGGGAATCGGTTCCAATACCCCAAAGCGTCACCAGCGGCCCTATTGTAGGATCAAATGCGCCGCCGCTTAATGCGGCATAATACAGCGCCGTTTCCAGCACCGCAATTAAATCATCGCGAACCTGTACCGGCTCAATACCTGCCTGCTTGTTTATCGCTATTATATCAGAAAATTCTTCCGAAAAAGCGGTCATGGTTCGATCAATTTCCTGTATCCGCGAAAAAATATCCGAATAGAGCTGCGCGTTGCCTCCTTCGAACAGGTTAACTGTACACACCGTCCCCAATGCCAATTCAAGCCGGGGAGAAGGAGGTTTGGCGCAAACAGCTAACAATAACGGTACACAGAAAACAACAAATGTTTTTTGCAGCATTGTATTAATAACCATCAGACATTTGGCGATTCAGATCGCGCTGGTAAAGTTCCTGATATACATAACTGCGCGTTTTAAGTTTTTCCTTGACTTCCTTGGAGAAAGGCATATACCGCCAAAAAGCGCCGCGAACATCCTTATCAACTTTTTGTACGCCTTCGGATTCTTTGGTCATCCACAGAATATAATCCTGAATAAAATAGCCTTTTATATCGCCTTTCAGCCTTTGCCCCGCAAACCACTGGTAATAATTTCCGGTAAGTCCTTCTTCCATCCAATAGTAAGACGCCTTTTCTTTTGCAACCTGCCACCGAAGATCCGCAACCGCAGACAAGACGGCAATATACAGGTTTTTGGGGTACATGGGGATGATAATACGTCCCCGGCTGGTGGCTCTGTTATGTTTGTCAAAAGGTTCCCAGCATATTCCGGTATCGCCGTAGGTGGGAATCAGCAGCACATACGGGACGATACGATTAAGCCGGTTCCGGTACACGCGGCAAAAAGCCTCTGGATCAATGCTTTCGATTTTAGCCAGCATACTGACAATATTTTCACGGTATCCAATATCATTGGGACCGCAGCGGAAATATTCGTTGGTCATAACAGGAAAGTGATTCCCCTGTCTGCCAATCGTCATTTTTGCCGCCTGCCTGACAGTGTCAAATTCACTATCAATCGCGCGAAGATCAACCAGCGCTTCACCGCCCTCATCGGCAACCTTGGTTTGCAAGGTTTGTACATCCATTTCAGCCTGACGATAATCCCTGATTAAAATTTCAAGCTCACGGTCGTTTTTCAGCAGGCATTTAAGCAGTTCCTGTATATCGGCAATAGACCGCTTTTGGGCATCGGTATAGTTTGCGAACACATCATCAAAATCCTCCAGAGGATAATGCTCGGTTATCGAGTTGATATTATCCATAATGGCAGCTTCCAAATCACTGCGCTCCTGCCCTTTTCCCCTAAGCAATGTTTTTGCGCCATCAAGTTTACCCGATGCCTTTTCCAGAAGCTGCCGCAGCTTCATTTGATGATTACTTTGCGCTATTTTTACTTCATCGGTGGTTGAAGGTTTAATGGTGCCCATTCCCACCGCTCTGAGCCATTCATCAAGATAGTAGACCGGCACTTTAAGCTCATTTTCTATGACAAGTTTGGCAAAAAATTCTTTGGTCTCTGGATTTACAAAGTTGTGATGCAGTATATTGAAACGAAGCATAAATTTTTTGGGTATTGATATTTTTCCAACCGTTTTCTTCGCCACACCGCGAAGCAATTCCCAATAGGCGCTGAGTATCTGCTGGCGAAAAACCCCGCGATCCTTGGGATCGGTAGCGCCAAGGTATTTTTGGAAAAGGGTATGCACCCTTTTGGCAATATCCCCCTCGTCCGCAAGGGCCCCCTTGTAATAGTTTGGATCGGAAAAATGCTCGTGCGGAATGGTTTCGAAGCGCTTGGTTATCTCAGGAAATTTCTGGGCGCTCAGATCAACATCATTGCCGGCAACCACCTCGGTAGTGGTTGTCTCCGTATCAAACGGGTCTTCGTCTAAATCGAAAAAATAATCATCTTGTGCCATTGTTGAGTTAACCCCCTTCCTGTATAATATTACACCAACACATATTGATCAAGTTGCAAAAAAGAGAAATTATACAGTATGACGATACAGGAACACATCGCAACGGCGCGGAAAATTGTTTTGAAGTTTGGCTCAAATACCCTTGCCGGAAATGAGGGTAAAATGAACATCGCTTTTCTGGAGGAATTTGCCGAACAGGCCTCTGCCCTGATAGCCAAAGGCACCCATATTGTAATTGTTTCATCCGGGGCGCAGGTAGCGGGGCTTTCCACCATGGACAAATGGGCGCGAAAAAAGGACATCCATTACCGGCAGGCCCTGTGCGCCGTAGGCCAGGTACAGCTTATGCAGGCATGGCAAAATGCCTTTAAGCCCCATGGACGCCATATAGCCCAAATTTTGCTTACCCAGGACGATTTTAACGACCCCATCAGGACCCTCAACATGAGAAATACCCTTTTTACCCTCATTGATGAGGGCATTATCCCCATTATCAATGAAAACGACACCGTATCGGTCGAGGAAATCAAGATCGGCGACAATGACACCCTGGCAGCGCAGTCCGCCATTCTGTGGAGCGCAGACCTTTTGGTGCTATTTAGCGATATTGACGGCCTCTACAACAAAAACCCCAAGGAATTCCCCGATGCAGAGCTGGTTGCAGAGGTTCGAAACATTGATTCTATACGGAAAAACATCAGTATAGGCGCCACCAACAGTTTTGGCACCGGCGGGATCGAAACCAAACTTTCCGCAGCACAGCGAGCCTCTTCCTACGGCATCCCTACCATACTTGCCCACGGCGGCAAACCCCGCTGTTTAGAAGCCCTTGCAGAAGGCAGACAAAAGGGCACCGTGTTTTTGGCTTAGCGAATAACGGTAAACAATGATATAATCAATAAAAGAGACTATGGGGGGTTATATGGCGGCTTTATCAATTCCGGCGGCGGCTGGAACGGCTCACGATTTATTGGCTCTGGGGGCATTGGTTACCCGACTGGATCCGGGGATTATCCCTTTTGCGGAAGCCAGCGAATATTTGCTCCATGTAGCGGGCGGTGAATACAATGTTGCCTGCAACCTTTCCACTTGTTTCAAGCTGCGAACCGCTATTGCCAGCGCAATGGTCGATTACCCCATTGGCCGCAAAGTTGAACTGGCCGTGCAAAAAGCCGGAGTAACACCCTACTTTCAGCGTTTCAAACATGACGGCGTACGGGGGCCAAATATCGCAACGGTATGGAGCGACCGCGGACAGGGAGTGCGCGCCCCGGTGGTATTTTACAACCGTTCCAATGAAGCGGCGCAGCAGCTTAAACCGGGCAGCTTTGACTGGAATGCCCTTTTTGGCTCCGGTGGAACACCCAAAGTTCGCTGGTTCCATTCGGGGGGAATATTCAGCGCCCTTTCGCCCACCACTGCGGATTTGGTCATTGAAGCAATGCAGGCTGCCAAAAAAGCAGGGGCCGTTGTTTCATTCGACCTGAACTACCGGGCCAAACTCTGGACCGTTGCCGCCGAGGAACAAGGTCTGAGCACGGAACAAGCCGAGGCAACTGCCGCCCAAACCCTGCGAAAAATAGTAAGCAATGTTGATGTACTGGTTGGCAATGAGGAAGATCTGCAAAAAGGTCTGGGCCTGAAGGGACAGGATGTAGAGACCAAAGGCAACCTTGATCCATCCGCATTTTTTGGCATGATCGCAAACGTGGCGAAGGATTTCCCCAACATCAAAGCAGTGGCAACAACTCTGCGCGAAGTCCACTCAACCAACCGTCACTCGTGGAGCGCCGTGCTCTGGCTCGACGGCCAGCATTACCAGGCTCCTACTGCCGAGCTTGACGTGTATGATCGCGTTGGCGGCGGTGATGGCTTTGCGTCGGGACTGTTCTACGGCCTCTTAACCGGCAAAAGCCCCGAAGAATCGTTAAAGCTGGGCTGGGCGCACGGAGCATTGCTGACCACTACTCCGGGTGATACTTCCATGGTAAGCCTTGATCAAGTAGAAGCATTTGCGAAAGGCGGCTCCGCCCGTATTCAAAGGTAATCATGACCGAAAAAGAACTGCACGCAATTTTTAGCGCAAATATCAAAAAGCGCCGGAATAATGTACGCTGGACTCAAGCTGCATTAGCCAAAGAAGCCGGCACCTCGGTTAACTTTATAAATGACATTGAAACAGAAAAAAAATGGGCTTCACCGGCAACCATGGTAAAAATTGCAAATGCCCTGCAAGTTGAAGTATATGAACTTTTAAGGCCGCCGCTATTATTCCCTGACAATTTGGACAGTATCATAAAAAAATATACCGATGATATGCATTCCGCCATTGAACAAACCCGTGCTGATTTCATGAAAGAGAGTATGTTTTAATTTGGAGAAACTGCAATGATAATTTGCTGCGGTGAAGCGTTGATGGACTTGGTACAGATTCCATTGGATAAGGGTCAAGGTTTTCTGCCTCTGCCCGGAGGATCGTCTTTTAACACCGCTGTTGCCATAGGCAGATTGGGAGTGCCGGTACAATTTCTGGGAAAAATTTCTACTGATTTTTTCGGCGATATTATTATTAAACACCTTAGGGACAATAATGTCGGAGACAAATTGATTGTGCGCACCGATGCGAATACGACACTGGCAGTTGTTAACATAGGAGAAAATCAGGCGCCGCGATACGCTTTTTATACCGATGGAACCTCTGTGCCGCTGCTTATCTCAACGGATCTGCCCTCCGTACTGCCTGCTGAATCCAGTTGTATAGTTTTTGGCTCCATTTCGATGACCATGGAACCAGTCGCTTCAACCATCGAAACATTTATTGGCAGGTATCAGGCAGACCATTCGCCAGTTGTTTCCTTTGATCCCAATGTTCGGCCTTTTAAGATAAAGGATAAAGAGGCTTACCTTAACAGTTTTGAAAAATGTATTGCTGCTTCCACCATCGTTAAATTATCTGCCGAAGATTATGCATTTGTGTATCCCGGCTTTGAACCAGAACAAGTGTTGAGAAAAATTCTTTCGTTGGGCCCCCGGCTTGCGATATGTACGATGGGATCCAGCGGCGCTATGGCATTACTCCATTCTGAGGGTAACGTAATTCGGGTAAGCGCTCCAGCTGTTGAAACAGCGGTCGTTGACACAGTGGGGGCGGGAGATACATTTCACGGGGCTTTACTCTCATGGCTTGAGACAAAGGGAAAACTTTCACGCCCTGCCCTTGCCGGCTTAAGTGAAACAGAGCTATACAACGCGCTCTGTTTTGCCAATAAAGCCGCTTCTATAGTATGCTCACGCCGCGGAGCGGATCCGCCTGCGATGGCAGAAATACCCCATTGACACATCTCCAAAAATATGCTATCGTACTCTTGTATATTTCAAAGGAAGTGGGGTGCCGAACCCGGATGATCCATCCGTTATTCGAAATCCCCCGCTAACCCGTAACTGTGACAGGGAAAAATCCTGCCAATACGGCCACTGGGAAACTGGGAAGGCCGGCAGGAAAACGCCATTACAATGGCAGCCCTCAAGCCAGGAAACTTTGGTATACACTTGATTCCGTAGGGGTCAAGCATTTTTTTCCAAGCTTCGAGGAAGAGCCTGTGAAAAGTCGGCGATGCGTGCATCGAATTTACCTGTCTAAAACGAATCCCTCGTCCGTGGTATAAGCCGGTTTTTTTGTCTTTTCTCCGGAAGGAGTGTTTTTATGTTTTTTTCGAGTTTCATCACACGGAGTACACGGAGGTACACGGAGAGCACGGAGGCAGGCGCGGGGTTTGTAAAACGCGCGAATTGGTACTGGACTTTAGCACTTGCGGCAATCTTTTTGCTTACGGGTTGTCCGATGGAGGAGAGTGGACATGAAAGTACCGGTTTCATTCCAGTGGGCGAATGGTTTTTTTATGATCGTTATACCATAACAAATGATTCTATCGATTATTTTATGGCTGGATCCGAATGGGAAGGAATTATATATCCTGACACGATTTTGAAAGGCACTATTGAAAAGGCTGTTGATTTTTCAAAAAATTCGGGAGTACTTATTATCAAAATAACCGAAGCTACTTATAACACCGTCGGTACATACACCGGCATATATTACTCGGAATACACCAATGCTTCCATAAAACTGGCAACAGCTTATGCGGATGGTTCGGTAGAAGCCGACACATTATCCCTGGCTTTGTCTCTTTTTACTGACGGTAATATGGGCAACCATGTCGCCATGTGGGGCACATATACCAAATAATGTATCTACTGTTAGTGTTGTTTTTAATTTTTCCATTCCCGCTTTTTTCACAGGATACAAGCGTTAATGAAGAATTTTTCTTTAGCGATGACGAGGGCATCACGGTTGTGGGAACAACGCAGACAAGTCAGCATATGGCGGTTATTGAAAAAGAAGAAATTGAGCGCCGGGGCGCGGCGGATATTACAACGCTGCTGTCTGAGTCGCTTGGTTTGAACATTGTTCGCCACGGCGCTTATGGGAATCAGGCGGGGATAAATGTACGCGGGTTTGATTCAAAGCGGGTGGCGTTTTTGATTGATGGAGTGCCGGTGAATGCATCGCTGGACGGAAAATTTGATATTAATCAAATTGATGTTAATGCGATTGAACGTATTGAAGTTATGTACGGCGGATCGGACTCAAAGTACAATGTTTCGGGCGCATTGGGCGGGGTGATCAACATTATTACAGTGAAAAAACAAAAACAGGGACTGCGCATCGGCGGATCGGTGTCCAACACTTCCGCAATGCCGGGCAAGTACCGTGACCGCAATGGCGAAATGCAAAACAAACATTGGGAAGATCTTTTTGATACACAGCATTATGCGCTTTCTGCCGCTTATGGCGGTAAAGCGACATCGCTTACCGCAAACGTTTTTGCCAATCGCGCGGAAAACCATTTTATCTTTTTGGATCGAGTCGGCAGGCTTCGCCGCAAAGACAACAATGAAGTGTGGGATGCTGGCGGCGGCGCGTCTCTGGTGTGGGAACTGCCGGATTCAACAAAATTGATAAGCGCATCACATTTTTATTACGGCGACAGAAATTTTCCCAGTTCCGGCTTTTCGAGCAGGGTTGGTAATCAACAGGATTTTTCCGTCCGCCAAAATGGTATGATTGATGCGCCCCGCGCCTTTAACGACAACCTTGCAACAGAAGCCTCGCTTTCGTGGCACTTTAACCGGCGGGATTATACTTCACCGGCGGACCTATTCTCCCGCCACGATCAACATAGCCTGAACGCAATCAATCGCTGGAGCTGGTATCCCGCAGAACGCCTCACCCTGAGAAGCGGCATTGATTACCGGTACATCAACCTGAACTCAACGGAAATGGGCAATCGCAGCCGGCACGACGGCGGCATCTATCTCACGGCGGAATTCAATCCGGTAAAGGCATTGTTTATAATTCCCTCGGCAAAAATGGTGTGTACCAATGAGGGATCAGGAAATATTGCCGCTATACCAAAACTCGGTTTTCTTTGGAATGTAACGGATAATTTTGCCATCAAAAATAATTATTTCCGCAGTTTTAAGTTTCCCGATTTTGAAGAACTCTACTGGAGCGGCGGCGGCGGGATCGGCAACCCGAATCTGCGCCCGGAGGATGGTTGGGGCGGAGACTTTGGTTTGGAATGGCATTTTAAGGAAATGGTGATAATTGAAAATGTTTTTTTCACTCAATGGATACAAGATTCAATACACTGGTATGCAAGCTCCGGCGGGATATGGCGGCCAGAAAATGTGGGTGAAGCGATTTTTTTCGGGCTGGACAACCATTTTCGATTTGCAATTCCGGTATCCATTGGGCCGGTAAAAAAAATCACTCCGTCACTTTCGTATAAATATCTGCGCAGTTATTTATTGAGTTTCGGTTATACGTTTGAATCGGATAAACGGATTCCCTACAGTCCCGAACATACTATAGGCGGCGCAGTGGACATTTCCTGGGGTAATGGTTCTTTCTCCATTTCCGGTCATTACGAAAGTGTGCGCTACAATGACCGGGCAAACATAACAATGCTGGAGCCCTATTTTTTACTCAATGCCGCTGTTAATCAAAACATCGGGAAAAGTTTTACGGTTTTTGGCGTACTGCGCAATATCCTTAACACTTCTTATGAATCGTTCTATGATTACCCTATGCCGGGGATTACGTTAACTTTGGGTCTGCGAACCAATGCGGAGATTAAACAATGAATCAAAGAAAAATTTTTACCACGAACCAACACGAACTGCACGAAAAAGAAAGAGAAGAAAGAAGGAAATTTGTATTTGTTCGTGGTGGTTCGTTTGGTTTGTGGTTAATTATTTTAGTGTTATTGTTTGCATCAAGTTGTAGTGCAAGCAAGGGTAAGGAGATAGTTGATCGGGGGCCTATTCATCGGGTGGTGTCTACGGCGCCTTCTAACACGGAAATAATTGTTGATTTGGGAATGGCGCATACGCTTGTTGCGATTGACCGTCATTCGGTGAATGTGAGCGGAATACCGAACGGCCTTCCTTTATTGGATTTTTTCTATCCCGATGCCGAACTGCTCATGAAACTTGAACCGGATATAATAATTGCAAGCGGGCATAATCCAACCGGCAGCGGCGAAGATCCTTTCCGGCTGCTGCGCGAAATGGGCATTCCGGTGGTGTATATTGCAATGAGCAAAAGCATCGACGATATTTACCGGGACATTGCTTTTATTGCCGATCTTTTGCAAGTGCAGGAAAAGGGGGAAGTTATTATCAATGCGATGCAATTGCAAATTGCGGAAATGACGCAGTATACAGCGTATATTGAAACGGCAAAAACGGTGTATTTTGAAATATCCGCCGCGCCGCAGATGATGAGCTTTGGCAAAAATAGTTTTATAAATGATATGATTACCGTTATTGGCGCAAGAAACATTTTCGAAAATGAACACTGGCTGGTAACGCCCGGCGCAGAATCGATTATTATGCATAATCCCGATGTGATTCTTACCAATGTTAATTACATTGATGATCCAATCGGAGAAATTAAAAACCGCCCCGGCTTTGCGCATATTAACGCCGTCATTAACGGCCAAGTGTATCAAATTGATACGGATTCTTCGGTGCGGCCTTCAACGCGAATACTGTTAGCGTTACAACAAATGTCACAAGCGGTTTATAAAGGAATATATGAGTAAGTATTTTTTAAGAAATTCTACCACGAACCAACACGAACCAACACGAACAGCGAAGAGATTTCGAATTATGGGTTCGTGTCGTTTGTGTGGTTCGTGGTTAAACAAACAACGTATTATTATGGGCGGAATAATTTCGGTACTCATTATTATTGCGGGAATGTCGTTGGGTAGTTCCAGTATTCGTTTTGGTGACACGGTGCTCATCATTGCGCACAAAATCTTTGGGGTGCCGTTGGCGGCTGACATTGATCCAAGGGATGTTGCGATTGTGTGGATGCTGCGGCTGCCGCGGGTATTGCTGGCTTTTTTTGCAGGCGCTTGTCTTGCGGTAAGCGGCGCAGTGTGTCAGTCCGTTTTGCGAAATCCACTGGCATCGCCGTACATTTTGGGCGTTTCCTCCGGCGCTTCTCTGGGCGCGGGAATAATTATCATTAGCGGGATTGCGATACCGTTGCTGGGTGCGCTTACCTTGCCCCTTGCCGGTTTTGTGTTTGGGGTAATGGCTGTTTTTTTTGTCGCCGCGTTTTCTTCCCGCATTGATAAATCAATGTCGAGTAATACGATCATTCTCTGCGGGATGGTGTTTTCGCTGTTTATAAATGCACTGCTTACCACTTTAAGCGCTGTTTTTTCCGATGACCTTCGGCGTATTGTATTGTGGCAAATGGGCAGCTTTGCGATGCGGGGTTTTGTCTATGTGCAACTGTTATTGCCATTTATGATCATTGGATTGGCGGGTATTGTGCGCTACACCAAAGAAATGGACATTCTCAGTTTTGGCGATGATCAGGCAAAATCGGCGGGCGTGGAAACCGGTTTGTTGCGCAAAAAATTATTGTTTTTTGCCGCGATACTCACCGGTGCGACCGTTGCGTTAAGCGGCGTTATTGGTTTTGTCGATCTGATTACGCCGCACGCCGCGCGGAAAATAACCGGTTCGCAGCACAAATATGTTATACCAATGTCATTTATGCTGGGCGGCTCACTGATGGTCATCATCGATCTGGTTGCCCGGACTATTATTTCGCCGTCGGAACTGCCGGTGGGAGCGCTCACTGCGCTTATCGGCGCGCCATTTTTTGCGATACTTTATTTCAGACGGAGGCGGCAAAAATGATTACCGTTAACCATTTATGTGCGGGGTATGATGGCGCTGATGTTATTCACGACATTAGTTTTGGCGCAGCTGCGGGGGAGATGCTCTGCGTGTTGGGGCCCAACGGCTGCGGCAAAAGCACTTTGCTCAAAGCCATCGCCCGCATTATTAATTACCGGGGAAATGTTTTGTTGCATAACATTGACAGCGCAACGATGCCCCGCAAAGCGCTTGCCCAAAAAATTGCGTTTCTGGGGCAGGTCTCGCAGGTATATTTTCCCTACACGGTATACGAAACCATAGCGATGGGCCGATATGCCTACGCCAAAGGTTTTCTCAAAAACCTCTCCGCCGAAGATACCGCCATTATTAATAGTATTATTACCCAATTGGCAATTGAGGACATACAGGATCGCCTTATCGACGAAATTTCCGGCGGCCAATTGCAGCGGGTTTTTCTGGCACGAACTTTGGCGCAAACCCCCGACATCATTCTGCTGGACGAACCGACTAATCACCTTGATCTGAAACATCAAATGGCATTACTCACATTTTTGAAATCGTATGCGCAGGAACACCGCAAAACAATCATCGGTGTGTTTCACGATCTTAATCTGGCCCGGCATTTCGGCGACACGGCAATTGCGCTGCACAACGGCACGATAGCCGCACACGGCACGATTACCGATGTGTTACATAACGACATATTGCAAACAGTCTACGACATCGACATTCGCGCCTTTATGCGCGAGTCGCTGGGGAAATGGGGGGGTAATAATGAGGAATGAGAAAAGGTATTGTCCGTACTCAAAGCGTGATGCTTCAATGCAACGATTACGAACAACGCTTCTCATTTCTCATTCCTAATTTCTCATTTTACTCGCACGGCGCTCCGCACGGGTTGTTCGTGTCGGTGCAGCCGATTGCGTGAATGCGGTCAACTATATTTGCTGCGCTCCAGTTAGTTCCTGCCTTGTATGCGGCAACATCGCCTGCGGGGACTTCGATGCGCAGGGTGGCGTGGGTACCACCGAACGCCACAAATCCAATCGTGGTGATGCCCGCTGCCGCTGTTCGCTCAATGGTTACCAGTGTAAGGTTGCTGCAATTCATGAACGCAGTATCGCCGATAGTCGTTACGCTGGCGGGTATGATGATGCTTGTCAAAGCACTGCAACGTAAGAACGCACCATGGCTGATAGTCGTTACGCTGGCGGGTATAAAGATGCTCGTCAAAGCGGAGCAATCTCGGAACGCAAAATCACCGATAGTCGTTACGCTGGCAGGTATGGTGATGCTCGTCAAAGCGGTGCAATCAGCGAACGCAACACCGCCGATAGTCGTTACGCTGGCGGGTATGGTGATGCTCGTCAAGCCGGTGCAACCTTGGAACGCAAAATCGCCGATAGTCGTTACGCTGTTGGGTATGGTGAAACTACCGCTAATACCGCCTGGTGCTTGTATAAGCTCTGTCAGTGTTTTATTGTACAGTACGCCGTTGACCGATGCGACGTTGGGGTTGTCAGCATCTACATTTATGCTTGTCAAAGCGGTGCAACGAATGAACGCCTGATTGCCGATAGTCGTTACGCTGGCGGGTATAAAGATGCTCGTCAAAGCGATGCAATCAGCGAACGCGAACATGCCGATAGAGGTTACGCTGGCAGGTATGGTGATGCTTGTCAAAGCACTGCAACTAGCGAACGCAGTATTGCCGATAGTTGTTACGCTGGCGGGTATGGTGATGCTCGTCAAACCGGTGCAACCAGAGAACGCATTCCCGCCGATAGTCGTTACGCTGGCGGGTATAAAGATGCCGGTCATCGCTGTATAACCGAAAAACCCAAAATCTGCTATCCGCGTTACCGGCTGTCCATTGTGTTCCGCCGGAATGATTATGATTGCATCAGTTG
>Ga0123356_10001872_pt1 | contig 22802 bp, 25 predicted proteins | sample TergutEmb28metaG_2_FD_92546 | JGI IMG/M metagenome (GOLD analysis project Ga0123356, IMG submission 92546) | Embiratermes neotenicus P3 segment gut microbial communities from Petit-Saut dam, French Guiana - Emb289 P3 | ecosystem: Host-associated > Arthropoda: Insects > Digestive system > Gut ...
ACCAATTATTATTAAAATTATAAGCGGCAATGAAGAAGCAAAAGATTCTCTAACATCCTGCCTGTCTGAGCTGTCCGAAGTTTCTGAAGTTATTAATTCCCAATCCTGTTCAGGTGATGTTCCTGCGGATTGATCTGTTGTTCCTGTTGTGGTTGTTCCCGTGGTACCTATTGAAGTTGTTCCCGTTGTTGTACCTGCAGTTGACGCTGCGCCCTGACCTGTAGTGCCGGTTGTTATTGTGCCTGTTGTCTGTGCCTGACCTGCTGCTGATGATGTTTGCGCAGGTTGTTGGGTTGATGCAGCAGTTCTTGCTGGAGCAGGACGGCCGGATGACGGTGCATTTGTTATCGGGCGCCCTGGTGTTACCTGAATATAATCTAAAGTTGTATTTCTGGAATTAAGTCGTTGTTTAGAAGCATTAACAAGATTGTTTGTATCGGAGCCGCCGACAGTTACAAGAACTATTTTTTTGGGGCGCGACGGCAGGGAAGTAATATACTGCTCTGCAAATGTAATTGCAGAACCAATATTATTTCCGCTTTCAACCGGGTATTGCAGAAGCATACGCCCGATAATTGTTTCTACATCTCCGATTCCGGATATGCGTCTTGCAATATCAAGTCTTTGATTTGCAGAAAAAACAATAAGGTGAAAAGTATCTCCAACTCTTAAAAATTCATTAAGAAATGCGCCTGTTACATAATTGTTTACATGTTCATATGACGAACTCATTGATGATGAAGTATCCAAAAGAAGTACAAGATCGATAGGGGACGTATTTTGTCCGTAAGCGCAAAAGAACGCGCCAAAAATCAATATTACCGCCAGAACAGTCCTTTTCATAATCACCCCTTTAACTAAGTCAAATCTCGGCCGGTGTTATCTTTTCTACCAGATAAGAATTCCTCTCATTATTTATTGCAAATTCAAACTTTTCGCCCTCTGTTTTATTAAGTATAGCATTACCAAACGGAGAAAGATAGGAAATAATATTAATATTTGGGTTAGATTCCCAGGGACCCAAAATGGTAAATTCTTCGTTTTTCCCTGCTGTTTCGTTGTAAAGAACGACTTTTGTGCCAAAAGATACCCTGCTTGTACTAACAGAGTTGGGATCAAAGAGCTGTGCCCTGTCAATTTCGTCTTTTAGCCTTGCAACCTGTGAATTAAGCTGCTCCTGCTTTTCTTTGGCAGCCTTATATTCGGCATTTTCACGAAGGTCACCCAGGGACAGCGCATACTCAATTTCCTTGGAGTTCGCGGGAACTTCAACATCCATAATATTAATAAGCTGCCTTTTCTTTTCTTCGTACATCGCAAGCGTAACAATAAGTCCTCTGGAAACTTTCTTTTCTGCATCGCCGAAAAATTTGAATCCCGGATGCTTATCAAGTATTCTGGATCTAAGGTTTAGCTTATCCTGAGGATCAAGGTCTTTTACATCGTTAATGAACGTAAATATTCTAATGATTGCATCTTCATCAACATTGTCAATAAATGAAACCAAATCTCCGTCTTTAAAAAGGATATTATGAACCTGTTTATTTATCTTGCGGTTTTCAACCGTATCCTTATGATTTTCGATATCACGGTAAGTAATATCTAAAATATGAATAAGGGTGATAAGCTGTTTTTCTGTGCCGATATTTGCATCTTTAAACCAGCTTTTTCCTCTTGCGTTTTTATACAGCCAGACAACTGCTTCGCGGCATTCCCTGAACCGTTCAAAACAATCATTGCAAAGATCTGATAGTTTATTGTTAAATCCTGCTTCTTCAATCTGTTCAGGAATAGAAACAAGCTGTGAGTACGGAAAGAGTTTAATATAAATATCCGGCCAATGACTTATAAAGATTTTTACATTACCAAGGAATTCCGTTTTTAATTTTGTATCTTTCATATTTCTGAAAAGCGAAGGAACATCTTTAATATTAGCAAGAACATCTGCAAAACTAACTGTAATTGCAGATTTAAGATGACTATAATTTTTATTTGCAGCAAGTTCGTTTATTAAAAGATAAGATGCTACAGCATATTCAGCATTCTGCGCTGTGGTTTCTGCAGATCTGCGTGAATCCTGCGAAGAGCCCTTTTCTGTACGAGTATTTTTAAGATATGCGGTAAAGTACGAAAATATTTCAGAAAAATATTCAGAATCGGGAGCAGCTTTTTTGTTGTTTACATAATCACGGGCTGCGGTAACTTTATCGTAGAAATTTTTCTGGGCAGTGAACTCGTTATACAATTTTTCTGTTACGCTTACAGGTCTTTCACGGACCATAAAAACATCGCTGTTATCCGGGCTAATTCCAAAATCAGGATTCGATCTTAAAATATCACGCGCTTTTGTACTCCAGGTTGACCATTCACCAGTCGTAAGAAGAGCAGGGGAAAGCTCCTGTTTTATACGTTTCATATCGCAGGCGTTTCCAAAACTTTTTATTATCATCTTTAATGTCCAGATGATATTTTCGTCTTTATCTTTTATCTTTTCGCGAATTTCTTCTTTTTTATTTGTTGCCTTTAATACCCATATATGATCTTTCGAAAGTGTTTGAAGCGCATCAACTGCCATTTTAAGAGCCATGGAATGGCCTCTTTTCTTTGAAAAGTCAATTTTAATTTCATCGCCGATAATACTTGCAATGCGTCCGACACCCCATGTTCTGTGGTAAACAAAATTACCCTTGTCAAATGCAATGTGTTTTTCAAAATCTGCAATAGCCTGATGAACAGCGCGGTATGTCTGCGATAAATTGGAAATGCGGATATATTCTTCCAACTGACTGTGGGATGAATATTTTTTCTTGTAACATTCGATAATTTCACGTCTTCCGTGAACGTCTTTTTCATCATATTCAAGAATAATTTTTAAAATATTAATCGCGATATCCACATCAATCGATTTATATTTGGAATAAAGTTCGTTAAGCAATATAACCGCTTTATCTTCGCTTACATTCTTTGCAATTTTTTTCTGTATGTGCAGGAAGAAATCGATATCTTCCGGCGCAAGGCTAATAAGTTTTTCCCAGATTTCCTTGATGCTTGCAAAGTTTGCCTTGTTAATATACCGGTGCAGTGCTTTTTTGTAGTAATCTACCGCGCTTTCTTTATTTCCCTGTTTTTCATAGTTTTCGGCAAGAGACTTTACAATGTCAGCTTCTTCAAAATCAACTTTTACAAGCCGTTCCCAGACGCCGAATATTTTATCATCTTCGTTGTCATTTTTGTAACAGTCAGCAAGAGTTCGCAGAGCATACTTTGATTCTCCGTGATCCAGTATTCTTTCGCATAAATATTTAACAATGCCCCATTTGTGATTATCAAGAAATATCGATACAAGATTGATCATTGCAGAATCGTCGATAATCTGTCGGGAAAGCGCAATCATGCCCGATAAATAGAGCGCAATAAGGCTGTTTCTTGTATGAGACAGATGATCGTCACAGTGCCTTTTTAGATCATCTATTACTTTTTCTTCGCGTGCAGTTTTAAGTACAACATCAAGTTCCTTAAACTGACTTGTCGAATAATTACCGAGACTTGCTCTTGTCCATTTTTCCTCATTAAGCATTTCATGCAAATTTTTCAGCAAAGTCTGTGCGCCTTCTGATTGTGTTACTGTTGTTTCAGTATTATTCATAAATTTTTTCTCCTGTCCTTACCGGGTATACATATTATGTATATCCGAATCTTTAACTTTTATTTTTAACAAAGTCTCCTCAATTAGCGAAGGAGCCTCGTGGCTGTTTTCATAATAATCAATTAGCCAAAAATAATGATTTAAAAGCCTTGGCTTTAAAATCTCCCGTCTTGCAGGGTTTGTCTCATACTCGGCTTCCAGCGAAAAAATCGACTGTTTAAGCCTGCCTGCTTCTGTCTGCTTTAACTCGCGCTTAACGGAGAAAACTCCCCATAGGTAACCGTAAACCGGTATCCATTCGCTAACCGCTTCATCCCTGTAACCAAGTTCACAAACTCTGTCCCGCAATTTTAAGATTAACGCCGATTCCAAAAACCTTATATCAATCTTTGATGGATCAATAAAAAAAGCTTCCCTGAACAGAGCTTTTGCTGTTTTTGTCTGTGACAACAAAGCGTTAATATCCGCTACTTCCGCAAGTGTCTCAGCATCATCCCTTTTAATCCTGACAGCCTCTTCAAGGAAATTAAGAGCTTCATCATACTCTCCGATTCCCTTGTAGCAGCGTCCTGCCAGAAGCAGCAATCCCGAATCATGCTGATTCAGGGAACTGCCCAATAACCCTTCAAAAAAAAATAACGCTTTTGAATAAACAAAATAACGGACAGAGTACTGACACTGTTCGTATACCTGGTTTAAATGTCCCAAAAAAACATAATATTGTTTTAAGAGGGAAATCAAAAACGAACCCTTTTCGTAAGGGTTTTTTATATCATCAATCCTCCTGGTATGTTCAAGCCACCAGTTAACGCATTTTAGCGCGTGCTTGATTTCTTCGTTTTCAAAGTCAAGATCAAGAGCCTGCTCCATAAGAGCGCAAGCGGTTACAACATCAGAGGCTTTCAGTTTATCATAAGCTTTTTTTAAAAGCCCCGCGCTTTTAGGCGATGCCTGCTCTTTTTCCATTTTTCCTGCTTTAGTATACCATTTTTTCATGGTTTGACAATAGTACCTTAAGAAGGTATGATATGAAAAATGAACAAAACTATTGTTTCACCATCAATTTTATCAGCCGATTTTTCCAATTTTGGCAGCGCAGTTTCAGAAATCGAGACTTCCGGAGCCGGCTGGATTCATATGGATATAATGGACGGGTCTTTTGTGCCGAATTTGACATTTGGACCGCCCCTGGTTAAAGCTTTGCGCGGAAAAACAAAGGCTATTTTTGATGTCCATTTGATGGTTGTCAATCCTGGGCATTTTATCAGGGATTTTGCTGAAGCTGGAGCCGATATAATAACATTTCATTATGAAGCAGAGAACAATTGGCGGAAATTTCTTGCAGAAGTGCGTAATCTTGAGCTAAAAGCCGGTATTTCTATTTCGCCTTCAACGCCTTGTTCGGTTCTGGAAGAGGTTTTGCCATTTATCGATATTGCCTTAATAATGACTGTAAATCCGGGTTATGGGGGGCAGAGTTTTATACCAGAATGTCTGGAAAAAATTGAAAAACTGGCAAAAATGAGGGAGTCAGCCGGGCTGAATTTCAGAATCTCCGTTGACGGTGGTATAAACGAACAAACAGCAGAAAAAGTAAAGAGAGCAGGCGCAGATACTCTGGTTATAGGATCTGCTTTTTTCTCCAATCCAGACAAAAAAAGCTTTGTTAGCAGGCTCCAAAATTAGCCAATAATATTGGCATTTATTGCCGAAATTAATTATAATTATGTGTATGAAACGAAAAAGAAGCATATTTTTGCCAATAGCGTTGGTGTTACTGCTGGTTTCCATTGATATTTCCAATGCTCAGGAAAGCGCGCAGGCTCAGTTTGCACGCAGGTATCAGAATGGGTCTCAGCTTTACAGAATGGCCCGTTTTCAGGAAGCGGCTATCGAATTCCGCCGTGCTCAGGAAACTGCCGGGAATTTAAATGAAAGGTCGGCAGCTCTTTACTGGGTCATTTTAAGCCAGCTTGCATATTCAGATTTCGGCTCTGCTGTTAGAGACATGGAAGAACTTGAAAGAACTGCTCCGAATTCACCCTATAACAGAGATATGGTTTATCACCGCGCAAGAGTTTATTACAATCAGGGTTACTTTGAAGAAGCCCTTTTCCTGTTTAACCGTTATAACCAGTCAACAAACGATTCTACAAAAGAATCTGCAGATCGCAGAGCGGCTTCATTTTTCTGGATGGGCGAATGTTTGTTTTCGATGGGACAGCATGAGGAAGCAGAAAAATTTTATGCCTGGGTAATAGCCAGATATCCTGAAAGCCCGAAAGTAGAAGCGGCATCCTATCGCGTAGATTTAATCAAGCAAAAGAAAATTGAAGCCGAACTATTGGCTCTTCTGCAATGGAGTCACGAAGAAGCGCTTAGAACAAGCGAAGATTATCAAAAAACGATAAGAACTTACGAGTATACTCTTAACATGTATCAAAGACGGATTGCAGAGCTTTCAAATGAGAATGTTGTTCATCATATAAATACACAGGAAGTTGAAACTCAAGAATTTTATTATAATGGTGAAAACGGCGATAACGGAGATCTTTTAATTGATGATATCCCATTGCCGGAAGAAATTATTTCTGTTCCTGAAACACAGTTTAGTCATAGCGATTATCTGATAGAAAAAGCCATACAATTGGGAAATAATGTTCAGGAAATCCTAAGCGGTACCGGTACCCACTCCGGAGGGCGCTGATGATTTTGCGCAGGGTTATTTCTTGTTGTCTTATAACAGGGTTATTTATACTAACAGGTTGTTTATCACATGATCCTTTTATGGCAGAAGATTATAACGCCAGTGTTATGCGTTCCAATCCTGCACAAATGCCGCAAGACGGATTTATCCGTTTAGTTGTTAACGAAAGAAACGGAAGTTTCTCGCTTTATTATCTGGCAAACCCAGAGATTATGCGTTACGAGCCATTGTTTAACGCAAAAGATCCGGAAGCAAGTTTTATGTCAGTTTATGTTGACGGTAAAATCTACAGGCTTGGAAAATCAAGAAGATTTAAAACAAGATTCGAAAAGCAGTCCGGATTGCCGGCAATTGTACATGAATCGTCATTTTTAAAAGTGACCCAGGTTTTTACTCCGATTAGGACATTAACATCGCCTGTTGTAAACGGTATTGTAATGACAATCACAATCGAGAATAAATTGGCAAAAATTTCATCTGTTGGTTTACGTGTATTATTGGACACAGAACTTAGTGAAGAGCGAACCAGCGTACCGTTTATCACTAACACAAGAATCATATCATCCGAAGCAATTTTAGACAGTAATTCCGAAGAAAGATTCTGGATAACAAGAGGGCAGAGGACTTCATTAATGGGAAGTGTGGTTAATCCCGATAACAGTTCCGGAATAAGCCCTGATTATGTACATATAGCAAACTGGAAAAGACTAAACGATACTCCCTGGAAACTTCGGTATTCAGAAGGACGATCATTTAATAAAATACCTCAATCTGTCCGAGACTCGGCAGTTTGTTATTATTTTAATCCTAAAACAATGGAAGGTTATAACTCTGCAGTTTACACAATCTTTCTTACAACAGAAGATATTGCCTGGTATAATTTATACGCGCCGGCTGCGCCTGCAACTGCTTCGATACTAACACCGCAGACACAGCGTCCTGCTCCTGCTCCTGCTCCTGCTCCTGCAGCTCCACCGCCACCGCCTCCGCCGCCTGCTCCTGTTGCAATTATTACACCGGAACCGGAACCAGAAATAGAAATTGAAGAAGAATTAAAGAATATAGTTATTCCTGGACATTTATACATAGAGCTTCCAACAATAGACATTGTTGCCATTGAACGGGAAGCCCAGGCAGATGCTATTTTTAATAATCAGGATGTACATACGGTTACCCTTGTAAAATTACAGGAAATTTTAAATCAGTTTATTAACGGAGAAATATATCTTAATGAACAGGATTTGATTGAAATTGAATCAGCCATAGAAAGGCACAAAGCGGTAGCGCGTTGATATATGAAAAACGATCCTGTCTTAAACAAAGCGGCTTTACTTGCAAAAAAACGCGATTTTGAAGGCGCAATAAGAATACTTAAAGACGAAGAAGACAGATATTATGGTTCTTTTAAATACTATTATCTTTATGGGGTAGTGTGTCTTCATGCCGGTAATTTTGTAGAAGCAAAGATGAATTTTGATCAGGCAAGAAAAATAAAAATAAAAGATACGTCCACCATGTTAGGTCATGCGGTTCTGTATCTTAAACGCATGAATACAGTTCAGGCGCTTGAATATTATCTTAATGTTCAGGAAGCAGAACCAAAAAATAAAATTGTAAAAAGAGCGCTTGCTGCAATTCGTAAATACTCTGCAGGAGAAGCGCTTTCTGACTGGATGACTGAAAATTTACAAAAGTTGTTTCCGCCGATACCGGCTCCTGCAATAACAAAAAAAACAATTATTAATATAAGTTTGATATCTGTTGCTGCGATTATTCTTGTAATTACAGTTCTTGCCAATACAAATATTTTTGGCAGATCTTTTAGTGCAAAAAATCAGCGGCCTACAGCAGATTTTACTCTTTCCAGCCAGGAAAGAAATTCGCCTGTCCAGATAGAGGACGGCTATTACAGATATATATTGACGCGGGAACAGGCATTATCACAATATGACAGAGCGCTTTCGCTTTTTACTTCGTACAGAGATGAAGCCGCAAAAATAAACCTTAACCGTATTCTGGAATCAAATGCCTCGGATAGTATTAAAAACAGAGCGCGTCTTTTAATTGGGAATATGGATGTTCCCGGTTTTAATACATTTAAAAGAGGGGATAACCCTACTTTTAACGATGTAAAAAATGAGCCTTTTATTTACAGGGATGTGCATGTTATCTGGAGAGGCATGGCGACCAATGTTGAAGTAACAGATGATTTTACCCGCTTTGATTTTCTTGTTGGCTACGATACGCGAAGAACTCTTGAAGGTATTATACCTGTTATTTTTTATAGTCCTGTCGCAGTTAATGCAGAGCGGCCGCTTGAAGTGCTTGGCAGAATATCTATTTCACAGCATTCTGATATAGGAATTATTGGCGTGGCTATACATCAATCCGGAAGACTGGAGAATTAGTCCGCGGATTATTTTTAAGTATACTACATTTCTTTTCCGCGATAATCTGCGAAAATCAGCGGACTATTATTAGGAGATATTCTTGAAGGCAGTTATTCAAAGAGTTATCGACGCTTCGGTTTCAGTTAATTGCGCAGTTAAAGGCGAGATTAGATCCGGACTTTTGGTGTACCTTGGCGTAACACATGATGACAGCGAACAGGATGCCGATTTTCTTGCAGAAAAAATAGCATACTTGCGAATTTTTAATGACTCAGAAAATAAAATGAATCTCTCGCTTAAAGATTTATCTGCTTCCGGTGAATCTGTTGGCGTTCTTGCTATTTCTCAGTTTACATTACTTGGAGACGCTAAAAAGGGCAGGCGTCCTTCCTGGAATAATGCCGCGCCGCCTGAAAAAGCTAAACAATTATACGAGTATTTTATTAATTCCATTAAAAAGCATGATTTTCCTTGTGAATGCGGTGAGTTTCAGGCGCATATGAAGGTTACTTATACGAATGATGGTCCTGTGACAATTATTTTAGACAGTAAGATTTAAGAATGACTTTAAATATTCACCGGCATTAAACGGCTGCAGTAATTTGCTCATCGATTCATTGTCAATAATTGCTTTAATAATCTGGGAAGCAAGTTCTGCTGAGTGTACTACTTCAAGTCCTGGAATATTTTGTCTGTAACTGGAACAGCAAACTGTATCTGTTACTATCATTTTGTTTAAAAGTCCTTCTTTGGAAAGCGCTTCAAGTTTTTGAACTGCCGGGGACGAAAATAGCGCATGAACAGAGATAATGTTTATATCTTTGGGTTTTAATTAAGCAAGGACTCTGATTAGTTTTTCTACAGAACTTGCTGTATCAACCATATCATCAACTATCCACAGGCTTTTTCCTTCGACAGGTTCTGCAGAAAGGATATTAATCGACTCAACGGAATTTGGCTTTGAATAATCTCTTTGCTTGTGTGCAACTACCAAAGGAGCGCCGAATGAATTGGCAAAGTCACGTGCAAGTTTTTCTCCGCCGGCATCTACCGAACAAAATGCCCAGTTATTTCTAACTTCGTTTTCCAGGGTGTTAATGTCTTTTATATAGGTGTCGCAAAGATATTTTTTTAAAAGAGTTAAAGCAGGGATGTCATCAATTGCGCAAATTGAAGGGTCAAGCATGGTTTTTGATTTATCGGAGTGAAGCTGGAATGTTACAATATGCCTTGCGCCAAGACTGGAGAGTGTTTTTAGATGTACCCATAAACCTACAGAGCTGCGCCGGGAAGTGCGGTCTGAACGTGAACATGAAATAAAAGGCTCAAAAACCAGCAGATGCCTTGCCTGACAGCGTATAAGGGCATCAATGGCATGGTATAACTCTATTTTAGCCTCTTCTACGCCAATTCCGGCTTCGTTGCGTGCACAAGATGAAAAAAGGATTACGACTCTTCCTCGAATCGATGTATTTACCGATACTTCAAGTTCGCCGTCGGCAAAGCGGTCGGTAGTTAAGATATCTAGACCATTTATCTGGTCTGCGATTTTGGAAAAATTCAAATATTTAGATAAATGCTGTATAACCTGCGAAGCATAACCAAACATAGAGCGTGTCGCGCACACCACAAATGGACTCATGGTTTTATTATAATATATATACGCAAAAGGTGACAGTCACCTATGCTACAAATAGCGTCATTTTATTTGATTTACGCTATATCTGGTGTTGTTATTAATGACCTTTTAATACTTTACAAACATGTAGTATATTATTGACAAATTTTTGCTAATATGTTAAAATATTTTCAGTTTCGGTCAAGCGCCACGCATATGCGCGCCATATATAGGGGAGGAGATTTTATGGCTAAGTCAAATGACACAGAAAAAACCAGGGGCAATCCTAATGCTTCAAACGAAGAGAAAGCAAAAGCCCTGGAAGCGGCCCGCCTTCAGATTGAAAAACAATTTGGCGCGGGATCATTAATCAAACTGGGTACGTCGGATGGCGCTGCCGGTATCGAGGTAGTTCCTTCGGGTTCTATCCTGCTGGATGAAGCGCTCGGAATCGGCGGTTACCCGCGCGGACGCATTATCGAGATTTACGGTCCTGAATCATCGGGAAAAACCACTCTCGCTTTACATGCTATCGCAGAGGCTCAAAAGCTTGGCGGAAATGCTGCGTTTATCGACGCAGAGCACGCCCTGGATCCTGTTTACGCTAAAAACCTTGGCGTTAACATCGATGAGCTTTGGGTATCTCAACCCGACAACGGTGAGCAGGCAATGGAAATAACCGAAAGCCTTGTTCGTTCCGGCGCGGTAGACGTTATCGTCGTGGATTCAGTTGCGGCTCTTACCCCGCAATCCGAAATCGAAGGCGAAATGGGTGATGCGCAAATGGGAGCACAGGCTCGTCTTATGAGCCAGGCTCTGCGTAAACTTACGGCGACAATCGGAAAATCGCGCACAATTCTTATCTTCATTAATCAAATCCGTATGAAGATTGGCGTCTTTTTCGGCAACCCGGAAACAACAACCGGCGGAAATGCGCTTAAGTTCTATTCATCTGTTCGTCTGGAAGTCCGCAAAACAGAAACAATCGAGGCAGGAAAAGACACAGATGCAATCGGCAACAGAGTACGCGTAAAAGTTGTAAAAAACAAAGTTGCGCCGCCGTTCAGAAAAACCGAAATCGAATTGATGTTTGGAAAAGGTATTTCTGCAATCGGCAGTTTATTAGACTGTGCGGTTAAGTACGACATCATCAAAAAGAGTGGAGCCTGGTATTCTTACAACGAAGACAAAATCGGGCAGGGTAGGGACAACACCCGCGACTACCTTGAGCAGCATCCGGACTTTATAAAAGAACTGGAAATAAAACTGCGTTCCCAGCTATTCCCCGGCAGAGAAATCCCCGGAGCCAAGAATAGCGAAAAACCCGCCAAAACAAAAGCCGCAAAAGAAGACAGCGGAGGCACAGACAGTTAGTTAAGAAGAAAAGTGTCCGCGGATTAGATTCTTATCTGGTCCGCGGAACCTCAACCAAGTTAATCCGCGAACAATTTTTAACTCATTAAAATCTGCCGCCGACTGCAATACTTACTCTTGGTCCACCAACAAAGAAGTTTCTAATCATGTAATTGTTAAACGAATTTGAAAAATTAGACATCCAATACAAAAATGAACCTTCTTCACCTGTATTAGGTTCTGTGTAGAGTCTTCCGGCAATACGATACCATCCCATGGAAGGTTCAAGAACAAATCCTCCTGGTTTACCAAAATCTATTCTCCAACCCAGTCTCCATCCTTGTTTAAAAAAGTGAGAAGTAGGCATGCTTTTTCCATTTGTGGCCGAATCCAGGTTAGCATAACCAAGCATTCCATCAAGAAAAAATACCCTTCCCTTTGGATACAGCCTTGCATGAGCTCCTATCGTCATAGATGTCATTTCTGTATTATCATTATTTAATAATACATATTCTGCCCTGCATGCCAAGCTGAATTGCTTAACAAACTGATATTCGTATTGAAGCGCTGTAATTAAAAATATACTGTTATTGTCACTATCGTAATCATTGGAAAAAATCGATGCTTGAAGAGTAGCGTATGTCATTCCGGCATCAAATGTGATTGTATGTCTGGGGAATATTTCTTTTTCCGTTTCTTCGGCAAAAACACCCATACATACGAAAATTAAAAACAGGGAAATTACCGCTTTTTTTGTCATAACTTACCTCTGATATTAATATAACGCATGAAAAGACTAATGTCAGGTTAAAATATCGATAAAGAGTATGTTATTAATATATATATCTGTTTGCGTGGACAGGCTATCGGGTCGGCGAAACAATCTTTGCGGTTCCTCGCCGGAGAGACCGAGCGTAGCGAGAGGCTCAGAGGCGAATTCCAAGCAAATGGTTTGCCCGGCACGAGAGCCTGTCCACGCATAAAAAAATATGATAAAATAACCCCATGGAGCCCAAACCAGACCCCCGCAGCTTTAAACTCAGCGATTTTGAAGGTCCCCTTGATGTCTTATTATATATGATCCGTAAAAATGAGATTAATATTTACGATATTCCAATTGCCCAGATAACAGAGCAGTACATTGGCTATCTGCGTGAAGCAGAAACAATGGAACTTGAGGATCTTACCAGTTTCCATGTAATGGCTGCCACATTGTTATACATTAAAAGCCGCACCCTTCTTCCTGTAGAAATGGACGAGGATTCCGGCGAAGACCCGCGCGCAGAACTTGTAGAACGCCTTATAGAATATCAGAAGTATAAAAAGTTATCTGAACTCATGGAAGAAAAGGAAAAAGAAAACGAATGGCTGCTGGAAAGACGCAGACTTCAGCATAACCTGCCGTTTAATGATGACGATATATGGCAAAAGGTAGATGTTTGGGACCTTTTACAGACATTTTCAAAACTTACTATCAATCTTCCTGCTGAGCGGATTATCGATCTTTACGAAGAAGTTTCTGTAAACGAAAAAACAACTCTTCTTTCAGAAATCCTTGAAAATAAAGGCCAATGCAGATTTACAGAACTTATTGTAAGAGCAGGAGCCATGGATGTTGTCTGCGCTTTTCTGGCTGTTTTGGAAGCGGCAAAAATGCGTATGATTATACTCTTTCAACACCGTCTTTTTGGTGATATTCTGATAAAACCAAATAATTATCTTTAACTGATGGAGTTTTTCCGTGACTGAAAATATTGAAAAAGAAGCAGCGCTTGTAGAAGCAATACTCTACATGGAAGGCGAGCTTCTGGACGAAGGAACCATCTCAAATATAAGCGGTCTTCCTAAGGAAACTGTAATTGCAGCTCTTGATAACTTGAGTCAGCGTTACGTTACCTCAGGCTGCGGACTGGAACTAAGCCGTATTGGCGGCGCAGTAAAACTAACAGTAAAACGCGAATACTGGGATAGTCTAAAAGAAAGATACGGCAAAAAAAATGAAGGAAGAATTTCCCGCGCCGCAATGGAAACGCTTGCAATTGTCGCTTATTCACAGCCAATTACAAGAGCAGAAATAGAAAAAATTCGCGGAGTATCTGCAGATAATATGATACGTCTGCTTTTGGAAAAAGAATTTGTAAGGGAAGTTGGTAAAAAAGATATTCCCGGCCGTCCGGTTCAATACGGCACAACCAAAGAATTCCTGAAACAGTTCAGTCTTAATTCAATTTCCGATCTTCCAAAGCTTGGAGAATACGATACAGAAAGATTCGAATTGGAAGGGGAAAAATATTAGGCTTCAGGTTTTTCTTTCCCATGCCGGAGTTGCCTCCAGAAGAGCAGCGGAAGATATAATTGCCCAGGGAAGAGTTTCTGTAAACGGAGTAACGATTACAACCCAGGGAAGCAAAGTTGAAGATGGTGATATTATCCTTTTAGATGGAAAGCCCGTTCAGCTTGAAAACCGAAAGCTCTATTATGCCTTGAATAAACCGCCGGGATATATTTGCAGTTCAAGTGATCCACAAGAACGGCCGCTTGCTCTTAGCCTTCTTCCATCAACAATTACAGAAAGGCTTTATAGCGTAGGGCGTCTTGATTTTATGTCCTGCGGTCTTATTTTCTTTACCAACGACGGAAGCTTTGCAAGCAGGCTTGGGCATCCAAGTTCTGAGCTGGAAAAAGAGTATATAGTTGAGGCTACAGGTATTATCCCGGATGAAGTTGTAAATGCATTTACATCCGGAATAACTATCGAAGACGTATATTACAAGGCAAAAAGCGCTGAAAAAACAGGACGAAAAAGCCTGCGTATAGTACTTGTCGAAGGAAAGAACCGTGAAATCCGCAGGGTTTTTTCGCACTTTCATTTACACCCGTGCCTCCTGCGCCGGGTTAGGATTGGACCTGTACAGCTTGGAACCCTAAAGGAAGGGTCAAGCCGTTCATTAACTGAACAGGAAATAAAGATGTTAATCCGCGGTTTTGGTATATAATGTTTTTGGAGGATATTTATGGTAATAGCAATTGACGGGCCTGCAGGCTCGGGGAAAAGTACTATTGCAAAAATGCTTGCAGATTCGCTTGATTACACATATATCAATTCGGGGAAACTATACAGGTCAATTACACTTGGATGCTTACGAGCTAAAATCGATCCTGCCGACAGCCATAAAGTTATAGAATTTGCCAAAAACATAAACATCAGGTACGAAAAAACAGAAGTTTATCTTGATGATGAAAATGTCACCAATTTGCTCCATACTGACGAAATAGACCGTTTTTCGGCGCCTCTTTCGGCAATTGTCCCTGTAAGGCACATTGTAAACGATCTGGTTCGTTTCCTGGCAAAAGACCGTAATATCGTCGTAGAGGGCAGGGATATGACCACAGTCGTGTTTCCTGATGCAAAACACCGATTTTACCTTGACGCCTCTGCAGATTCCAGAGCAAAAAGGCGTTTTGAGCAGGGGGTATCAAATTTGACCCTGGAAGAGATAAAAACCGCTATTTTAAAGCGGGACGAGATTGACAAAAATAAGGTCGAGGGCAGCCTTAAAATTGCAGAAGGAGTGCAATATTTGGATACCAGTGACTTGACCATTATTGAAGTTTATGAGAAATTGAAAGGAACTATAGACTAACAAATAAGGAAAGAAAATGGCTGAGAAGGAAGTGGGCACGGACACTAGTCCGAAGGACACTAGTCCGGTAAAAGACGGAGAAAATATTCAAACCCAATTACAGGAAGAATACCTGAAATCGCTCGAGCAGCTTGAAGAAGGCCAGCTCATCGAAGGCAAGGTAATTCAGGTTACCTCGGATCAAGTATTCATTGATGTAGGATACAAGTCGGAAGGAAAAATTCCAATTTCGGAATTTTCCAAGATACCAAATATCGGTGAAGCTGTATCAGTTATTCTGATTGCAAAAGAAAACAAATACGGCGAAGTAATTGTTTCAAAGCAAAAAGCAGACGCAAAGCTTTTCTGGAAAAATCTGCGTCAGGCATTTGCAGAGAAACGCGCAGTTGAAGGAACTGTAGAGAAGCAGGTAAAGGGCGGCTTTGATGTCAACCTTGGAGCCGGAGTACATGCATTCCTTCCTGTTAGTCAGGCAGATGTACAAAAGCTTGATAAGCCGGAAAAAATATTAAATTCAAAAATACAGGTTTATGTTGAACGTCTTTATTCAGACGGAAAAATAAACATTGTTGTTAACAGACGCAAGTTCATGGAAGAAGACCTTGATCGCAAGCGCAATGATTTTTTCGAGAATACTCCCATCGGTACAGACATAAACGGTATCGTAAAAAGTTTTACCTCGTTCGGTGCATTTATAGATCTTGGCGGTTTTGACGGGCTTCTGCACATTAACGACATGAGCTGGGGACACGTTACACGTCCTAAAGATTTTGTTAAAAAAGGCCAGGAAATAAAATTAAAAGTTATTCGCATAGATCGTCAGGAAAAAAGAATTAACCTTTCGTTAAAACATTATTCCGATGACCCATGGGTTCACTTCGAGGAAAAATATCACGTTAACGATGTTGTCAAAGGTAAAGTTACAAAACTTACAGATTTTGGCGCATTCATTGAACTCGAAGAAGGCATAGAAGGTCTTGCGCATATCTCAGAATTTTCATGGCTAAAGAAAATTCAAAAACCGCAGGATCTTGTTAAAGCAGGTGATGTAGTTGAATGCATGATCCTTGGATACGATCTTCAGGCGGGCAGGGTTTCTCTTGGATTAAAACAGGTTCAGGAAAATCCGTGGACAAGCATCGAAGAAAAATATCCTCGGTACAAGAATTACACGCAAGGTAGTAAAAGTTACCAATGCCGGCGCCTTTGTCGAATTGGAAGAAGGCATCGATGGTTTCCTGCATGCTGACGATATGTCATGGACAAAGAAAGTAAAAAATTACGGTCTGACTCCTGGTCAGGAAATCGAAATAATGGTTATTTCTGTAGATTCGGATAACAGAAACATAAAGCTAGGAATTAAACAATTATCTGAAGATCCATGGAAAGACTTTAATGAAAACTATAGACCAGGATCTCCTGTAGAAGGCGAAGTTGCATCTGTAACTGACTTTGGCGTTTTCTTAAGGATTCCAGGCGGCATAGAAGGACTTATTCATAAGACAAATCTTGTTGAAAATCGCGAAGATGATCCAGAAGAGGCATTAAAGAAAATTAATGTCGGAGATAAGTTAAAAGCAGTTGTTCTGGAAGTACAGAGTGATAAGCATAAAGTAGCCTTCTCATTGCGTGATTATCAAAAGAAAGTACAGCGCGATGATTTATCCCGTTATATGGCCAAGGAAGAATCATCTGATTCTACTTATACTTTGGGCTCTGTTCTTAAGTCTAAAGGCAGTAACGGAACAGAAGAATCTTCAGATGCCGGTTGACGGCTATGCTGTCAAAGATTGATGTTAACAAGTTTCATACTCTTATCGAGATAAACTCTCTTATAAACTCAAATTATAAGGATATCCATAGTCTTTTATCCAGGATTATGGAATCTGCAACACGTTTATCTGACGCCGAAGCATCAAGTCTTTTATTAATGGACAAGGAAAAAAGCGAACTGTACTTTGAAGTAGCTCTTGGATCAAAGGGCGCAGAAGTTCAGAAATATACCGTAAAGCTCGGAGAAGGAATCGCCGGCTGGGTTGCGCAGAACAATAAATCCATTATTGTAAATGATGTTCAAAATGACAAACGCCATCTAAGCAATATCGGAGAGGAAATTAACTTTAAATCAAAAACAATCATGGCTGTCCCAATGAGGGTAAAAGATGATTGTATCGGCGTTCTGGAAGTAATTAATAAAACAACAGATTCCGGTTTTTCTCAGGATGATATCGAGTGGCTTGAGATTTTTGCAAATCAGGCTGCGCTTGCCATTGTTAATGCAAAAAGCATAGAAGAAGCTAACAGCGAAATAAAGCAATTACAGGATCAGATTCAAAGTGATCAGTATCATACTATCATTACAAAAAGCCCTGCCATTCTGGAAATAATGGAAATTATAGACAGGGTAGCAAAAACAGATTCATCGGTTTTACTTTTGGGAGAAAGCGGAGTAGGCAAGGAATTATTTGCCGAGCAGATACACCTTAAAAGCACCAGGAATAACGCTCCGTTTGTCAGGGTAAATTGCGCAGCTATACCGGAAGGTTTGCTGGAAAGCGAATTGTTCGGTCATGTTAAGGGAGCGTTTACAAATGCCATAACATCAAGAAAAGGGCGTTTTGAAATCGCAGACAAAGGAACTATCTTTCTTGATGAAATAGGCGATTTGCCATTGTCTTTACAGGCAAAAATCCTGCGTGTTATACAGGAAAGAAAATTTGAAAAAGTAGGGTCAGATATAACAGTAACGGTAAATGTGCGTATTGTTGCCGCTACAAATAAGGACCTGGAAGAACAGGTTCAAAAAAATGCCTTTCGCAGCGATTTATATTACCGCCTTAATGTATTGCCGATTTATATTCCGCCCCTAAGGCAGCGTCCTGAAGATATAGAAGAGCTGGCGCACTTTTTTCTTAAAAACTTCATGCAGCAGACAAAAAAGCAATTTAACGGGTTTTCGCAGGAAGCGCTTCAGGCAATGCTTTCTTATTCATGGCCGGGTAATGTCCGGGAACTTCAGAATTGCGTTGAACGGGCATGTGTAATTGGACGGGATAAGTGGTTAGAGCGCGAAGACCTATTTTTAAAGCGCAGCACACATGAAGAAGAAGAGGAAGTAATAGAACGCGATTTAAAAACAGCAATTAATGTGTTTAAATCCAATTTTATCCGTAAGGTTCTTGACGAAAATAACTGGAATCAGACAGAAACAGCAAAGGCGCTTGTTATCCAGCGTACTTACTTGTCAAGATTGATAAAAGAGCTTAAAATTAATAATCCCAAGGAGTGATTATGCAAAACAACGAAAAAAATAACCTGGGGGATAAAATCAACGATTTTGTCCAGAACAACAGGAAAGTAATTTTTATATTATTCGGCGCCCTTTTTGTCCTTTTTGCAGGGACGGTTGCTTATTTTTCCATAAGCGAACACCTTAACAGTAAAGCCATTTTGGAAGTAGAGGAGTTAAATTCAAGATTTGAAAGTATGCCTTTATTTACAGAAGAAAATTACTTCTTAGAAGAAGTAGATATTCTTCTTGCAGATTTGGAAACTTTTGCAGCGAGTAAATCAGGATTCCCCGGCAGCAAAGCATGGTCAATTATCGGTCATATTTATTCTGCCAGAAAAGACTGGGTCCTGGCAGAAAACGCCTGGCTTAATGCAGCAAAGAAAGGCAATAAAACATATCTTGCACCCATAGCGTTATTTAACGCTGCAGCATCTGTCGAAGAACAGGGCAGACCGGAAGAGGCTATTGAACTTTTAAAACAATGTCTTTCTCATAGATTTGAGTTTCCTGCAGCTCCAAGAGCGCAATTTTCCATTGGAAGGTTATACGAACAGCTTGGTAATTACCCGGAAGCGCTTGATGCGTATCGCGCTGTTTTAATTAACTGGTCAGAAATGCCTGTATGGCAGCATCTGGCACGCAGCAGAATTGCCGCCATCGAGATTAGATGACATTAGTAAAACCGCTGGTAATAATTTCGCTCTTAGTGTTATTGTTATCCTGCGGTATAGATGAATATTATTACCTTCCGCAGTTATCCGAAGGCAGGGTAACAAGATCCCTAAGTTCTGATGCTGTAATAGAAATTCCTTCAATCTCAAGCGAATATTACTATGCTACCGGTTTTATATTATTTTACCGTATTTATATAAGTAATTTTCCAACAGATACGATAGATTCAATAGGTCAGATTAGTACTCAGTTATTGTCTGATTATAACGCATTTGTTCCGTTTATAGATCCTGTTAATACATCCTCAATTCCTGGTTTAACAACATTCAGCAACCGCGGTTATTACGAACTTGAACTTGAAGGCGTTAACATAAGAAATGTGTTATCAAGAAGCGGCGGTACAGTACATATACATTTTCCGTTAAGTTCCGGAGACAGACCAATCATTACTTTTAATAACAATGAATATCCGCTTATTCGCTCAAACGGCAGAGGATCTTTTAATCCTGTACCCGAAGACAGATATTTCTTTAGTTCTCCGGATCTTAACAGTTCCAGCAACGCCAATTCCATTACAAATGCCGATGTCTCCAACACCGGCGCAGCCACTGAATATGCATATGTTTCCATGTACATTGTCATGGTAGGGCAAAACCCCAGAAACTTTTCACGTTTGTATAGCAAACCAACACATATTAATATTTTTAGATTGCCAAATATTAACTAAGAAATAATAAAGTATCTATGTAAAAAGAGTAAAAAGCGATTATTTCCTGACAAGTACTGTATTTATACAACTATTCATAATGTATATTCTGTCTACTTCGGGATATAATTAAAAAGCGGATATATTAAACATTCATCTTTATTATTTTCCTTTATTAATTTTCTGATAAATCAGTATAGTTCCTAAGCTGACGCTCGATACTGCTAACGTAATTGTTGTAAACTGCCACCTGATTAATGATCTCCTGTACGTAGTCTGCTGCTCCAAGACCAATAGGGATAGCTGACTGAGTGTCCAGTCGCGCTTGACGAGTAGATTCTGCAATTCTATTAATAACCGCTCTCTCTCGTTCGCTATTCTCTCTAAGTCCTGAACTGACTTTTCGCTCTCGTTCAAGTTCTCGTTCAAGCTCTTCAATCGTTCGTTCAATGAATTTATCTGTACTTGTAAATCTAATAGATTGTTGTAGATTTCCTCTCCCAATAAAGAACCCTGAGATTCCTCCAATGAGAATAAACAAGAAGGCGCTGATAATAAAAGTAATAATAAACTTGCGATTAATTTTCTTTTCATTTTTTTCTCCATTACAACACATGTATAAATCCTTATAAATCTATTAATTTTTTATATTTCGTAATGAGGCCAATCAGGAGGATTCCAGGAAGCTCCGCAGATTAGTCCAACAGCTCTACCGCAATCCCTTATTATTTTAAAGTAGTTGTAATAGTGCGCTAAATCCCATGTTGGATTTCCGCTGCCATCAACAGGTAATACATCCATTGCAAATCCATCTATATGCTTGCTTTGTAATGTCCATGTAATAATTTTATGATTAATAAGATTCCCATTGTCATCATGCGTTCTAAGCAACCATAACCCTGCTTTTTTTCTTAATTTATTAACTTTTTCAACTGGCTCCCTTCCTTGTGCATAATAGGCTTCTTGAACTTCAATCTTTCTAAGACCTTCAAATATGATGTATTTATCATCCCCCAATTCTTTATCAAGTTTTTTAATAAATTCATTAAATCTGGGAATTGCCATTGGATCCAACTCACTAAGTATTTTTTTGCTTTTTTCTGTCATTTGCTCTCCTGTTTATTTTTGCTTAAAGTAATTCCTGCATTAGTATTAAAATTTACTGTTGTTTTATTTTTTAATAGAAAAACCAAGCATTCATAGAACACAAATACTATTAAAAAAATAACAAAATATAAAACTCTTGTATTGTTAAAATTACCTTTTTCATCATGTAAAGAAACAAATAATAAAAAAATGCCAAGAGCAAGTGTTGATTTACAAAATATCATATTTATTATTTTTCTTAAAATACCTATAAAAAGAGTATAAATACAAAATCTTTTCCCTGATTCAATTAGAATAAATTTTTCTTCTAAAGTTAAGCTTTCTTTCTCACTATTCATAAGTTAAATCCTTCTGTTAAATATTTGATCATCTTATGTGATCTTACTCTGCTCTACTCTTCTCTGCTTTGTTTAATAATAATTTAATAGATTATAGGAATTTAACAATATTTATAATTTATCTCTGTATAAAAATATTAATCTAAATTTGTAGAATAAACTTTAAGGATCAATCGCTTTTGATTTTTCATACCCATAATATTTCATATATACAATTATGTATATATGCAGTTTTGTATATATACACTATAAATATTACTATGAAGAAGCCGCCGACAGGCGGCGCAGCTGTTACCGTTTGTGCCTGTTGCTCAACAATAAAATTTTTAATTTATCTTTTAGAAAATCTTAATTCATCTCCTAACGAAACAGATATTTGTAAAGATGTAAGTAAAGAAGAAATAGAATAATTATCATTCAAAATCCATAAATAAATCTTACCATTTGATTCAATAACACTTGGTTTACCATATTGTCTAATTAAATAGTCATTTATTTTTTTAAAATCATTTTCAGATTTATTGTCTTTAAAACTTATGTTACATAGATGAAAAGTACTATCATCAAAATTAAAAATAAAATCAGCTGGTAACCCGGCAAATTCTCCAGTCATTGATATATTCTGTAAAATGAAATCCGTATCTGATAATGTTTCAATAAAATTATTAAATTCTCTATCATCAAAAATATCAAATATCTTTCTTAGATATTCAATATAAGGTTCATTAATTTTTTCTATAACGTGACCATTACTTTCTAATTTTTCTGCAACAATTTCAAAATTTTCATTCCATTTTATGTCAAATATACCATCAATAATTGCTTTTGGATAAAATTCTTCTGGAACTTTAAAGGTTATTTTATCAACTATTAATGATACAACATTACCTCTAACCTTTAAAATTTGACCAACTTCTACATTTTCCTTTTCCTCAGAAGTAGAATTCCAATTTTTATCATAAGAAGTAATAATAAATTTATTTTTTCCATTATTTGGTACATTTAAAGTATAAAATGTAGATCCTTCAGTGGATAGTATTAGCCATTCATACTGATAACCCCAATTATATAATTTATCTTCAATGTATAAAGTAAAATGATTTTTTTGTTCTGAACAAGAAATAAAAAAAATAGAATGAAATAATGCCAATATAAAACAAAAAATTAAAGAAAACCTTTTCATAATATCCTCCAAAAATAAATTACATTTCTATTATATTTTTTTACCATAACTTGTCAAGCCTTTTTGTGCATTTCACTTAACTAGTTATAATCTAACTTTATTGGAACATGAGTAAAGGGGATACCAAGCTCTTTTTCTGTAAAGCA
>Ga0123356_10001873_pt1 | contig 22794 bp, 25 predicted proteins | sample TergutEmb28metaG_2_FD_92546 | JGI IMG/M metagenome (GOLD analysis project Ga0123356, IMG submission 92546) | Embiratermes neotenicus P3 segment gut microbial communities from Petit-Saut dam, French Guiana - Emb289 P3 | ecosystem: Host-associated > Arthropoda: Insects > Digestive system > Gut ...
AATCATCGATTAAGCACAATACTCTATCGCCATAAGCTTGACTGTTCAGACGGACTGCTCTCTGAGCCTCAACGGCTATGTTTCCTAAAGTAAGATTACTCATCATGTACCCACTTTCGAAAAGTCTGCTCTAAGCATTGGTTTTTGCAATATCATGATATGCCTCCAAAAATGCCACATGTTACAGAATGACTTATTTTATCATGCGGTTTATCTGAGCGCAATTAAAACAAAAGACAGCGACTCCTCCCCTGTCCTGGTAAAAACACTTGCTGTAGTACCCTTGGAATCCGGCAATCCTATTTTATAACTTTTTAGAATAATATAACAACAAACCCTCTTCTTCAATATCGGATGTTTTAGATTCTATAAACGTATCATAACCCCAATGTAAGTACATACCAAGGTTTCTTGTTTCTGCGGGTTCGACACCGATTTTAATACTTGCATATCCTGCTTTTTTTGCATACGATTCCATCACTTTTATAAGTTTTGATATATGCCCTTTGCCTTCATATTGTTTGTCAATTCTTAGTGCATTTACCTCGGGATATGGCGATGAGAAGATTAAAGTACCCTCTCCGATTGGCTCATCATTATACAAAACCACAAATGTTTTGTATTTCCCATTTTTGTTATCTTCAACGGATTGTGCTTTCCAAGCAACCCAACGCTCATCGTTAATGTTGTCGGCGATATTTTTGTCCCACCTTAATTCAAGCTCTGATATTGTTGCTTCTTTATATTTATAGCTTAAATTTTCTATATCGCTATAAGTAGTCGGAGTAATTTCAGCCATCCTTTTCTCTTTTTCCTTTAAGTATTGTTTCACATTTAATATTACTATTATGAGAAGATACCAAATAAGGCTGTATTGTAAAAATGTTATAATTTCTTGCCAGCGAAACGGTTCGGCGGTAATAAAACGTATAATCCATATATACACAATATTAGTTGCCATAAGTAATATATAACCGATTACATAAAACAATACATTTACTTATTACATTTACATAAGATTGCCCATAAATGCGTTGACGAGGACGAAGTAGATGAGCAGACCTGAGATGTCTTTTATTGATGTTATTATCGGGGCGGAGCCGGCGGCTTGGTCTACGTTGATTTTTATCAGAACAAAGGGAACTAAAAATCCGAGCAGTGCAGCGAGTGTCATTGTACATATCAATGCTAGACCGACTGCAATACCAAGCATTGGCTCGCCCTGCCACATATAAGAAATAATGCCTGCGATAATGCCTGCGACTACGCCGACGAGTAAGCCGATGCTCAGACCTACGCTGGTTTCTTTAAGAAAATGCTTCATAAACTTGCCTGTATCAATATGACCGAGCACTACACCGCGTGCAAAAACAGTTGAGGACTGTGTGCCGACATTACCACCCATATCCATTATAAGCGGAATAAATATTGCAACTGCGGCTGTTGACATGAGAGCTTCCTCGAAGCCACCAATGACAAGCCCTGCGAGTAGTCCTGCTGCAAGCGTAATTACGAGAAAGGGAAGTCTGACCTTCCAAATCTTCCAAATACTGCCGTTGACCAAAACGTCACTGCGGTCAAACTCGGTACCCGATACATTTGCAAGACCGGCTTGCTTATACATATCCTCAGTGGTTTCTTCTTCAAGAATATCCATCGCGTCGTCAACGGTGATGATACCGACAATGCGGTTTTCCTTATCAACAACGGGGATAGACAGAAGGTCGAACTTCTGCAAGAGACGAGCCGCTTCTTCCTGGTCATCGTCGGTTGAAACTCTTACAGTGTCTGCGTGCATTAAGGTTTCGATTTTCACATCCGAATCCGCAAAGAAAAGCTCGCGCAAGGAAACAACACCTTCAAGCTTTCTTGTATAGTCAGTTACGTAAAGTGTGTATATTTCCTCTTTATCCTGAGCGGTGAGTTTGATTCGTTCAACGGCTTCTGCGACGGACATATCTTTTCTGAGCCTTACGTACTCAGGGGTCATTATGCGCCCTGCGGTATGCGCTTCATAGCCCATGAGCAAATTAGTCGCTGCACGCTCGGCAGGGGAGAGAGCGGCAATCATTCTCTTTGCGACTGTCGCAGGGAGTTCGTCAAGCAGACGCACACGGTCATCAGGGTCAAGCTCGGAAATCATTTCGATTGCTGCATCTTCGGTAAATGAACGCATGAGCTTCTCTTGGTCGGTGACATCAAGCTGCTCAAAAACATACAGAGCCTTATCCTTGGATAATAATCGATAAACGATTACCTGGTTTTCGGCAGACAATCCATGAATAATATTAAGTAAGTCGTGCTCACCTGCACTATTAAGCATAAGCTTTAGTGCTCCGATGTCTTTTGACTTTAGATTAAACAGGACACTGTCCTTGACACTAACGGTGCTTTCGTTTGTGGTGTTTTTCTCTTTGCTCATCAGCGTACACCTCCCCCCTGATATCCCGTAAGAAGCCCCGAAGGGCTTCATTACGTCCTACTTGGCTTTCGCTCAAATCCTTCGCACGGAGCGCCTGAGGATTTTTCAACTGCTATTGATGGTAACTGTGCCGATTTGAAGCCAAACAATTTGCATGACCTGGGGTGCTTAGGCTCCCACGTTACGGCAAAATGAACGCAATGAAAACAATCTCTTTTTTCTTTTTGCTCGCTTCCATAACTCATTTCATGCCCTGCTTGGATTAATAATTATCTGCTTTGACTTCAAAGTAAGCTTTCGGATGCTTACATGCCGGGCATGCGTTCGGAGCTTCTTTGTTTGTGACGATTTTGCCGCAGTTTCTGCAATGCCACGGTGCATCATTATCGCGTGAGAAAACAGTGCCTGCTTTTACTCTTTCGAGTAATTCTCTGTAACGCTGCTCATGCTCTTTTTCAACAGAAGCTACTTGGTCAAAGAGAGCAGCAATCTCTGTGAAGCCTTCTTCACGCGCTTGCTGTGCAAATTCTGCGTACATTTTTGTCCACTCAAAATTCTCGCCGTCTGCTGCCGCAGTGAGATTTGAAATTGTATCGGGCACATCGCCGTCGTGCAAATATTTAAACCAAATTTTTGCGTGTTCCTTCTCATTTTCGGCTGTTTCTAAAAAGAGTGCAGCTATTTGCTCATAGCCGTCTTTTTTCGCCCTCGACGCAAAGTAAGTATACTTATTTCTTGCTTCGGATTCGCCGGAGAATGCCGCTTGAAGATTCTTCTCGGTTTTTGTACCTTTAAGATTTGCTCCCATAATTAGTTACTTCCTTTCAATTTGTATACTAAGCTATAGTGTTGCTTTTATCTTTTTTAGCTTTGCAAATCGCGGCAAGCTGTCTACTTGCTTGCGTTTATTATCGCCTTGGATTAGAGGCAGCACATAATCAATAAACTCTTGAGTTACGTAAGTGCCTTCTTCATTTATCCATTCACGCGGTATTTTTTTCTCTGCGTTTGCGCAAATACTGAGCGGCTCATAAGCGATTTCGCATTTGTAGTTGCCGCCTTCGGATTTGCGTTCGAAGCAGACCATTTCGCCTGTGCCGCCGTCAATAGCGTGCAAGACTGCTGATTTACCGGCTAAGAAAGCTTCGTCAATGTCTGTCTGTGAAGCAATATGCGCCGCACAGCGTTGCAGAAGACTCAGCTCAATACCGCGTGTCTTGACTCCAAACTCTTGCGAAACCTTAGCAGCAAGCTGCGCTGCTGTTCCGCCGAGTTGAGCATGACCAAAACCGTCGGTTGTTGATGTTTTTGCGTGCGATACAAATGTACCATCTGCATATTGAGCACCTTCTGATATGGCGACAAGGCATTTTGTCTTTTTCTTATAAACAGCCTCGACTTCTTTTAAGAACTTGTCCATATCAAACGGAAGCTCGGGCAGATAAATCAAATCGGGCGGCGAGCCGGATAAGCTCGCAAGTGCAGCCGCGCCTGTAAGCCAGCCTGCATTACGCCCCATGATTTCCATAATTGTAATCGCACCCGTGTCATAGACATAAGCATCTTCATGAACCTCAGCAACCGACGTTGCAATATATTTTGCAGCGCTGCCGAAGCCGGGGCAGTGGTCAGTGCCGACGAGGTCGTTATCGATTGTTTTGGGAACACCCATTACGCGGCAATCATAGCCTACCTTTTCCATGTATGAGCTGATTTTGCTGCAAGTATCCATGGAATCGTTACCGCCGTTATAGAAGAAATAACGGATATTGTATTTCTTGCACATCTGATGGATTTTCTCAAGATCTTCGTCGCCGTTTATTTTATATCTGCATGAACCGAGTGCCGAGGACGGAGTATTAAGCAAAAGCTCAAGCTCGTGAGCATCTTCCTTACTCATGTCGTAAAGCTCATCGTTAAGCATACCCACTATACCGTGAGCCATGCCGTAGACATTTGTGATTTCCTGTGCGTCAAGAGCTGTTCTGATAACTCCGTAAGCACTGGCGTTTATAACCGATGTGGGACCTCCGGATTGACCGAATACCGCTGCACCAATAAGTTTTTCTGCCATGTTGTAACCTCCATAAATTTCGTGGGTTTCGTGCCAAAGTAGAATATCATAAAGTAAGGCTTTAAGCAATTAGTAATTTCTGCAATGAATCGAAAAAAATTGTTTCAATTAAAAAGGAAATGTAATATAATCATCAAGACGAATCATTGTGAGGACAAAACCTTGCAAAGAAAAATACAGGAGGGTTCTACCATGCCAATAGTCACATCAAAAGAAATGTTCAAAAAAGCTTATGAAGGCAAATACGCAATCGGTGCATTCAACGTCAATAATCTTGAGATTATTCAAGGTATTACAGAGGCTGCTGCCGAGATGAAAGCGCCGCTGATACTGCAAGTATCGGCAGGAGCAAGAAAATATGCTAAGCATGTTTATCTTATGAAGCTGATTGAAGCCGCGGTAATCGACACCGATTTACCGATTTGTGTTCATCTCGACCACGGCGATGATTTTGAAATCTGCAAGTCCTGCATTGACGGCGGATTTACATCAGTTATGATTGACGGCTCAAAGCACTCATTTGAAGATAACATCAAGCTCACAGCCGAGGTCGTTAAATACGCACACGACAGAGGCGTGGTTGTTGAAGGCGAGCTTGGTAAGCTTGCAGGCATTGAAGACGATGTCAACGTATCGGAAGAAGACGCTGCATTCACACGTCCCGATGAAGTTGAAGAATTCGTCGAAAAAACAGGCGTTGACTCACTGGCAATCGCAATCGGAACAAGCCACGGCGCATATAAGTTTAAGCCGGGTCAAACGCCGCACCTCCGATTTGACATTCTCGAAGAAATCTCAAAAAGACTCCCGAACTTCCCGATAGTTCTCCACGGTGCATCCTCGGTTGTGCCCGAATATGTCAAGATTATCAATCAATACGGCGGCGAAATGCCCGATGCAATAGGAATTCCCGAAGATATGCTCAGAGAAGCAGCAAGGTCATCTGTTTGTAAAATAAACATTGACTCAGACTTACGCCTCGGCATGACAGCAGGTATCAGAGAGCACTTTGCGAAAAACCCGACACACTTTGACCCGCGTCAATACCTCAGCCCCGGACGTGACAACATCAGAAACCTCGTTAAACATAAAATCCAAAGCGTTCTCGGCTGCGACGGAAAAATTTGAGGAGAATAATAAATGGCTGAAGTTAACTATAACCCATATGAAAATGCGCAAATCCAGTTTGACGGCGTAGCTGAGCTGCTTGGGCTTGACCCGGGAATGAGAGAATTCCTGAGGCAACCAATGCTTGAAACTCATTTTACAATTCCCGTCAGAATGGACGACGGTACAACAAAGACATTCAAAGCATTCCGTATCAGGCACAACACCGCAAGAGGTCCGGCAAAAGGCGGTATACGTTTTCATCCGCATGAAACAGACGATACAGTCCGTGCATTATCAATGTGGATGACATGGAAATGTGCAACTGTTGACATTCCGCTCGGCGGAGGCAAAGGCGGCATTATTTGCGAGCCGCAATCCCTTTCAAAATCTGAAATGGAAAGACTCTGCAGAGGATATGTTCGCGGAGTGTGGAATCAAATCGGTCACGAAGTAGATATACCTGCTCCTGACGTCGGCTCTAACGCACAATGTATGCTCTGGATGATGGATGAATATGAAACCATCACAGCAGGGCGTTACCCGGGTGTTATTACAGGGAAACCCGTCGGAATGGGCGGCTCTCTCGGACGGACAGAAGCAACAGGCTACGGCTGCATCTACGTCTTAAAAGATTTGCTCCGCACAATTAACATGCCGATTGAGCAAACAACCGCAAGCGTTCAAGGCTTCGGCAATGTCGCAGAGTATGCCGCACGAATGTACACAGAGCTTGGCGGCAAGATAGTAGCGGTTTCCTGTTGGAACCAAGCTGATAAAGTAGCATACACATTTAAAAAAGCCGACGGCTGTGATATACCGCAGCTTGTCAGTATAAAAGACCAGTACGGAAGTATTGATAAGGAAAAAGCAACGTCTTTGGGATATGAAATCCTTCCCGGCGATGCTTGGCTGAGTCAAGATGTGGACATTTTAATGCCGTGTGCATTAGAGAACCAGATTACTCCTGCGGTTTTCCCGAATGTGTCAAAGAGCGTCAAAATAATTGTCGAAGGTGCAAACGGTCCGACGACACCCGACTGCGACCCTCTCATTCGTGAGCGCGGCATAATTATGCTCCCCGACTTCCTTGCAAACGCAGGCGGAGTCACCTGCAGCTACTTCGAGCAGGTTCAATGCAACATGAACTACTTCTGGGGCAAGGAAGAAGTTCTCGAAAAGCTCGAATACGCAATGACAAAAGCCTTCCGCGCAGTCTACGCACTAGCGGAAGAACGCAAGGTCTATATGCGCGACGCAGCATACATCATCGCAATAAACAGAGTAGCCGACGCAGTAAAACTACGCGGCTGGGCGTAAGGAATAGCAAATAAATATAAAAAGCAGCCAAAGGGTACTATTTAAACAGTACCCTTTGGCTGTTATCAATGCTATTACCTATTCAAATGATATATTTGCGTTTGTAGGTACAATACCTATGAAGGTTCTGCCGCGTCCGAGTTCGAGTGGAGAGCCGTTTTTGTGTGTAAACTCAAACGGGGATATGCCATCGGTTCTTGACCAGTTGATTTCGATATGCTTGCCGCCGCAGACGAAGTAACCCTCACCGGTTCCGGTTGTGGCAATTTCGCGCCTGCCTGCAGTATCACCGGGGATGCCGCCTACACGGGTTTTTATAACGATAATATTCGTGAAATAAACCATTTCGCCGTTGTTTGCATCAACGAAATCTCTATTATAGTTGCGTGCGTGGTAAGCTCTTTTTTCTTTATCATAAGTAAAGTGCGTTGCTTTAACTGCAGAAAATCTAACGCTTACATTTTGAGCTGATTCGCCGGTCTCGGGAGTTCCGTCGTGTCTGAATATAAGACTTTGCTTGTAATTGTCATCATGCTCCAGTCTGATATTGTATTGAGGAAACCATCGTTCAACACGTTCATTTGTGACGACCACTGAATGTAAGTTATCGACTCTGCGGTCCGGAACTCTGCCACGGTCTCTGAAAAATACATTTCGTTGCTGTCCGCCGCGAGTCTCATCAAAGTTTGTCACACTGCGGCTGCGTATTTCGGCAAGACCTTGGGGACTGCCTCCGACATGGAAAAATATTGCATCATAACCTTGGACAATTTGAACAACATAATGCCTTGCGCTTCGCACACTTCCGACTTTTGGAACATTCGTGAAATCCTGGAATATTCCAAGCATTCGGGTCATTCCGCCCTCAACCGGATATTCGTAAATGATATCCGCTTGAGAAACACCGTTCATCGGCAATGCTTCAGGAACATTACTGAGAACAATCGCTAATGGTCTTTTGCGTATTTTATCGGCATCCATCGGAATCCCTGTGAGAGGGTTATACGGGTCATTGTCGGGGTCAAATCCGGGGAACAAGTCTTCTATTACATCAGGCTCCGGCTCATCAGGCTCTTCAATTTCCGGTGTCGGTGTCGGGGTTGGTGTCGGTGTCGGGGTTGGTTCCGGTGTAGGTGTTGTTACAATTTCAACAGGCTCATCAGGTTCATCTTCATCGCCGTGACCGCCGATTACTCCGGTTGCCCATAAAATTGCAACAACAGAGGCTGTGAGCACAATTGCACCGCCAAACATTGCCAGCCATTTATAAATAATCTTATTTTTTGATCTCATTTTTGAACTCCAAAATTCACTAGTTCTGATATTACACAATTATGAATTCTAGCATATAAATGTATACTATGCAACTTTTATATGATATACTTCATACGGTCTTGAAGCTTCAAGGTCTATTAGTGTTCTCGGGAATGGTTGTTATGCAGGAAAATTTTGGTTTTATACACGAACGCATAGAGATAAAGGTTCTTATTCTCTTTATAATGAGCCGGATTTCTGAGCCGGTTACGATGGATGTGCTGGCAGGTCTTACGTTATGTGACGATGGAATAAGCTATTTTGATGTTACGGAATGTATCGCAATGCTGGCTGAAACGAAACATATTAATGTCAAAGACGGAAAGTACTCCTTGACACAAAAGGGAATACGGAACGGGGAAATTCTTGAAAAAAATCTCCCGTACTCTGTCAGAACAAGAGCAGAAGATGCAGTGGCACTGGTCCGGGCGAATCTTAGCCGCGATGCAATGATAAAGTCATGTTGTATAACAGATGAGGGTGGTGACTGCAAGGTTCAGTTGTCATTATCCGATGGAAAAGGCGATATAATTTCAATGGAATTATTTGCCGCAAACCAAAAGCAAGCCGTTGCCTTGGAAAAAGGCTTCCGAAAGAATGCGGAAAAAATCTACCATTCAATAATCGCGATGCTTGTCGAATAATGAGTGCCTTGACGAGAGCGAGCACCGTGTAGTAGAATGTGCATTAAGTTTTAACAGTTATTATGATTGGAAAATGAGCAATATGCGTTTATCGGCACTTTTTATTCCTATTTTTACGGTTCTGGCAGGTGTCTTTGGTTTTTATCTGAGATTATCCGAGCAGGCGAATGTTTTTAATAGTATTACCGGTCTCCCTGCAAGAGGTGCTGCTACAACACTTTGGCTTGTCACTCTTTCAATTGTTGTACTTACAGTACTGCTAATACTGGCGATAAGAATTGCTTTAAGACATAAAGCGTTACCGGGATTTGAAAGTGCGTTTGGTACAGACCCGTTAATTTATCCGATTCTTTTTGTACTAATCGGGATAGTATGGCTTATTGGTACATATATGTATTTTTCGGACTTAAATGCTGCAAACGCAATAACAATTATTGACATCATCTTTTTAGCGTTCTCTGCAATCTCTGCAATCTCAGTTACATTCTTCGCAATTGAAATGTATCAGGATTCACGTCGCAGTGCACCTTATGCCTTGAGCGTTGCGCCAACACTTTTTATGTGCTTTTGGTTAATTTTCATTTATAGACAAAATGCATCAAACCCTGTTTTATTAAGCTATATATACCAATGCTTAGCGGTTGTGTTTTCCGCACTCGGCTTCTACTTCACATCAGGCTTCTTATACGGAAAGCCTGCGCCGGGCAGAGCGACCATAACTTATTATGCATCGGTTTTCTTCTGCCTTATTACACTGGCAGACAACCATCCGACAGGAATCAAAGTTATTTTCTTTGCATTGAGTGCAATAAATCTAATATACGCAACAATGCTTCTCCTGAATTTGCAAAGCAAAAAGGACGCAGATATGTGGGAAACAGGATATAGTGAACAGCAATAGTTGACAAACGTATAATCGATGATTATAATATGTTCGATATTAGCGCGAGTGCTGGAACTGGTAGACAGGCATGGTTGAGGGCCATGTGTCCTATGGGCGTATGGGTTCAAGTCCCCTCTCGCGCACCGAAGCAAAAACCCTAGAGCTGCAATGGCTCTAGGGTTTTTATTGTCTCTTAATTTAGTGCTTTTTCAGGTGGTCTTCGAGTTCTCTTACTTTGTCTTCGACTGCTGAAACTATGTTGTGGAACTCGTCTGCGACTTCGCCTTCAAGTTTTTCGGCTCCTGATTTGAGCTTTGCAAGTTCGCCTTTAAGTGTGCTGACTTCGCCTTTTGCATCATCGATGCCTTTTTGTGTTGCATTACCGATTGCTGTTTCTGCTTTTCCGAGAGCACCTTTTGCATCTGCAACTACTGTGTGGATTTCGTCTGCTGCTGCACCTTCGAGTGATGCTGCTTTTGTTTCTACTTTTGCAAATTCTTCTTTTGCTGCTGCGACAAGTCTTTTTGCTTCGTCGACAACGTCTTGCTCAAGTTCTTTTGCATTGTCGCATGCTGCGACTGCGAGTGAAAGTGCCATTGCGAGCATTACAACGATGATAATGCTAATTAATCTTTTGCTAAGTTTCATAATCCTGATAATCTCCTTTTCATATATAACGGTCATAATATGCTCAAAACCTTGTCTATATTAGTATATATAATCAACGATGTCAAGCAAATTCAAGCGAAATATTAAAAAATGTTTGACATCAGTACATTTTTGGCTTATAATCACTTGGCGCGTACAGGAGGTCATCATGCTGCTCGATCTTCGAGAGATAATTGGAGTTCCCGGCGGCAAGGTACTATTTGACTTTGAACCGGATATGTCATCAGCGGCAAGCGGTTCGATAGTTCGGATAGAAAAACCGGCGAGAGCGGCGGGAGGCGTTACCAACAGCACAGGGGTGCTTACGTTTTCGGCGAATGTAGATGCAATATGTATATGTATCTGCGCAAGATGTCTTAAAGAGTTTCGTGACCCTGTACACAAGCAAATAACGGCATATCTCACTGAAGGGGGAGAAGGCGAAAACCCCGACGGATACTTCCTTCAGGGAGACAAGGTCGACATCGAAGAAATAATCGTTACAGAATTTATTCTGGATTTAAATGATACATTATTATGCAGCGATGAATGTGCAGGATTATGCCAAAGCTGCGGAGCAGATTTAAACAGCGAACTATGTAAATGTAAAAAAGAAGTTGACCCGAGACTTGCAATATTAGGGCAGCTTTTAGAGGAATAACAGGAGGTGTTATAAATGGCAGTACCAAAAAGTAAGGTTTCTAAAGCCAGAAGAGACAAAAGACGTTCTTCACATTGGAAGCTTGAGACTCCGGGGCTCTCAAAATGTGCAAAATGCGGCGAGCTTCGTATGCCTCACAGAGCTTGCAAAGCTTGTGGAACATATAACGGTCGCGAAGTGACATAGTATTTATAAGTTATTGTTTATTAAACTTCTAAATACATAAAGATAAATAAATGCAGAATTTTTATTTATCCATAGTTATTAATGAGGTGGGTGGGGAGTTCCCCACCCACCTTATCAGATAGTTTTGTAAGAAATTGACAAAAGGGTAAACGATGAGTACTGTTATTAAAAGTATAATATCGGAAAGTCCGGCTTCAAAAACAATAATAACACCGGGCGATAGACTTTGCAGAATTAATAACGCTGTTATTAATGATGTGCTCGACTATGAGTTTTATTCTTATGACAGCAAGCTGATTGTTGAGCTTACAACCGCGAATGGGAAAATTAAGCTTGTCACTATAACAAAAACAGAAGGTGCGGATATCGGTCTTGAGTTTGAATCCTACCTGATGGACAAAGAGCGAAGCTGCAAAAATAAATGTGTTTTTTGCTTTATCGACCAATTGCCAAAAGGTATGCGAAGCACCCTGTACTACAAAGATGACGATGTAAGGCTCTCATTTTTGCAAGGCAATTATGTAACACTGACTAATTTATCAAAGGTTGATATCGAGCGGATTATTAAGCTTAGAATAAGCCCTATAAATGTATCAATACATACGCTTGACCCTAAGCTTAGAGCTTATATGCTCGGCTGCGGAGGACTTGGCTCCGACACTTCCGCCTTTGACAGCAAGAGCAGAAAATTCAGCCGCAGAGCTAAGATGGGGATAGATGCGTTAAGAGCGTTTGCGAAGGCAAAAATTACTCTTAACTGTCAGATAGTATGTTGCCCCGGATTAAACGACGGCTGGGAGCTGTCAAAGACAATCGAGGGGCTCATCGGGCTCGGCGGCAGTATCGGCAGCGTATCAATTGTACCTGTCGGATTAACAAAGCATCGGCAGGGTTTGCCCGAGCCTCAACCGTTTGATAAGCAGCTCGCGCTGCAGACGGTAAAACAAGTTGAGCATTATGGCGAAAAATGCCTAAAGCAGCGAGGCTCAAGAGTATTCTACTGTGCCGATGAGCTATACATGATGGCAGAGCTTGATTTACCGCCAAATGAGTTTTACGAAGACTATCCGCAGCTCGAAAACGGTGTTGGTATGATGAGACTGTTTATAACAGAGGTCGAGAGTTCACTTAGCGAATCCAACAGCACACAGCAAACACCCTCTTCTCTCACAATTATAACCGGAATTCTCGCTGCACCATATTTAACAAATATTTCAAAAACAATTTCCAAAAAGTATGATAAAATCAACATCGAAGTTTTCGCAATACAAAATAATTTTTTTGGCGAAAGCATAACAGTATCGGGACTTATTACCGGAAATGATATCATTTCGCAGCTTAAAGGCAAAAGCTTGGGGTCAAAGGTCTTAATTCCCGAAAATATGCTCAGGCACACCGGCATCTCAAGGGGTGAGAAGGACGATGGAGTCTTTCTCGATGATGTTACAGTATCTGAGTTATCAAAAACACTGGGAGTTCCTGTCGTCATAGTCAAGCAAGATGGGGCGGATTTAATACGAGCACTGCTCGAGACGGGGGAGTAAGATGCCAAGGAACATGGTAGCAATAGTCGGAAGACCAAATGTAGGGAAATCGACATTGTTTAACAAGCTTGTAGGTAAACGCTTGTCAATAGTTGAAGATTCACCCGGGGTCACACGCGACAGACTTTATGCAAAGACCGACTGGAACGGAGTGGAGTTTGACCTGATTGACACAGGCGGAATTGAGCCGGCAGCCGATTCGGAAATGCTTGTATTCATGCGAGAGCAAGCACTTTTGGCAATTGAGATGGCAAACGTAATTGTCCTTGTCACAGATTTTACTACAGGAGTTACTGCAGCAGATGCGGATGTCGCAAAAATGCTGAGAAAATCAGGAAAACCAATTATTCTTGCTGTAAATAAAATGGACAGAACAGGACCTGAAAACCCCGATATATATGAATTCTATTCATTGGGACTTGGTGACCCGATATCAATCTCAGCGACACATGGGCATGGAACAGGAGATTTGCTCGATGAATGTGTCAGGCTTCTGCCGCCCGAAGCCGAGGATGCCGAAGAAGATGATGTGATACGAGTAGCTGTCATCGGTAAACCAAATGCAGGAAAATCCTCGCTTATCAACAAAATACTTGATGAACAACGTGTCATTGTAAGTGAAACTGCAGGAACGACACGGGATGCTGTTGATACACCGTTTGAAAATGAACACGGCAAGTATGTCTTTATAGATACAGCAGGTCTGAGACGTAAATCAAAGGTCGATAATGACATTGAGTATTACAGCGGCTTGCGTGCGAAAATGGCAATTGAACGCTCCGATGTTTGCATAATTATGATAGATGCCAGAGACGGTGTAACCGAACAGGACACAAAGGTTGCAGGGCTTGCTCACGAGGCAGGAAAAGCAAGTATTATTGCCGTAAACAAATGGGATCTTATCGAAAAAGAAACAAAAACGATGGAAAACAAACGAAAAGAAGTGGCAAACGACCTGAGTTATATGTCGTATGCACCGATTGTTTTCATTTCGGCGTTAACGGGGCAACGTGTTGACAAGCTTTTCGAGCGGATAAACTATGTAAATGCACAATCGACAATGCGTATTTCAACAGGCACGTTAAACGGAATGCTTGCCGACGCAACGGGACGTGTGCAGCCTCCGACCGATAAAGGGCGCAGACTGAAGATATATTATATAACACAAACAGGAATTCGCCCACCGACATTCGTTTGCTTTTGTAATGACTCAAAGATATTCCATTTTTCATATCTCAGATATTTGGTTAACCAGATACGTGCCGAGTTCGGACTTGACGGTACACCAATACGAATGATTGTCAGAGAAAGAGACGATAAGGAAGGATAGTTTATGTTTTTTACACTGCTTATAATTTTGACTGCTGTGCCTTCTTATTTACTTGGCAGCGTAAACGGGGCGATAATCACATCAAGAATCTTTTATCGCAAGGATATCCGCGACTACGGCAGCGGAAACCCCGGTCTTACAAACTTTTACAGGACGTTTGGTAAAGGCGGCTTCTTATTGGTTGTGCTTATTGACGCGGTGAAAACAATAGCTCCCGTTATATTTGGCGGTTGGCTATTTGCACACTTTACGGAAATGTATCTTATTGAAGTCGGTCCGTTTTATAGATTCTTTGAAGCAACATTTTTCGGTCAAGCGCTTGCCGGTTTTTTTGTCATGCTTGGTCATTGTTTTCCGGTATTTTATAAATTCAAAGGCGGCAAAGGAGTTATGGCAATAGGTTGCATAGTTATCGTCATTGATTGGCGGCTTGCACTTATCGCATGGGGCGTATTCATTCTGGTAACAATCATTACACGGTATGTGTCACTTGGAGCAATACTCGGAAGCATCGCATTTCCGGTTTCAATGGCAATTCTTAATATCGGCGGACTTGCGGAGATTAATATAATCACTCTTTGTGTTTTGCTCGTTATTGTCAGACATATTCCGAATATAAAAAGGCTGCTCAAGGGTGAAGAATCAAAGCTCAAAATAAAACGAAATAAGGAACGGGTCGAATGAAAACAACAGTATTTGGCTGTGGCTCATGGGGCACATCAATTGCACTTCTCCTTCATAGCAACGGATATGATGTGACATTGTGGTCGAAGTTTGAGCAAGAAGGAAATATACTTAAAACCACACGAAAAAATCCGTTACTAAAGGATGTAGAAATACCGGGTGATATTCTTATCACGTCAGATATCGGTGAAGCTGCCGGAGGAGCGGAAGCGGCAGTTATTGCCGTGCCATCTTATGGTCTCAGAGAAACGGCAGGAGAGCTAGCCGGTGTTCTTGAGAAGGATTGTGTCATTATTTGTATGTCAAAAGGCATTGAAAAGGACACATCAAGCTTATTTACTTCAATATTAAAGGATTCATTTCATAATAAAGCAGCAATAGCGGCGGTATCCGGACCGACGCATGCCGAAGAGGTTTCAAGGCGTGTTCCCACTGCTTGTGTTGCAGCGTCGGAGGATATATCGGTTGCAATGCGTGTTCAAAACTTGCTGATGAACGAATATCTTCGGGTATATACATCAACAGATGTTATTGGTGTTGAGCTGGGAGCTGCGCTTAAAAATGTTATCGCACTCGGAGCGGGAATAAGTGTCGGACTCGGATTCGGCGATAATACAATGGCAATGCTGATAACAAGAGGACTTGCCGAGATAGCGGAGCTTTGCGTAAAAATGGGCGGACATAAGGAGACACTTGCAGGTCTTGCCGGTCTTGGTGATTTGATTGTAACGTGCACGTCAGAATACTCGCGAAACAGGAGAGCAGGTGTTCTTATCGGAAAGGGCTTATCAACCGAGCAAGCGATGAAGGAAGTCGGAGCGGTGGTTGAGGGGTATTACGCAGCAAAAGCAGCAAAAGAGCTTGCAGAAAAAGTAGATGTCGATATGCCGATTAGTCTTGAGACATACAGAGTTCTTTATGAGAATAAAGACCCGGTCGCCGCACTCAAGGACCTCATGAGCAGAAGCCGCAGAAGCGAGCAGAGTACGGGTGCGGAAATTTGGGTGAAATAATCATTTAGCCGTTATTACTAAGTATTAAGGAGTAGTTGAGCGTTGTGGTGAATGTAAAAGAAACGATTATTAAGTTATGTGAGACACCGGGTCCGGCAGGCTTTGAGGAGAAAGCAGCGAACCTGGCTAAAGCGTTACTGGAGCAGTACATGGACGAAGCATGGATTGATGTTTTGGGAAATGTTATAGGTGTTCGCCGATGTGGAAGGGATAATGCGCAAAAATTACTTTTTGATGCACATATTGATGAGATAGGTCTGATAGTAACAGGAGCTGAGGAGGGCTTTTTGAGATTTGCCAAGCTTGGCGGTCTTGACGAAAGAGTTATCCCGGCAACTGAAGTTATGATAATGACAGAGCCGCCGATTTATGGTGTTATCTCTGTGTTACCGCCTCATATTCTAAAAAAAGAAGACACAGATAAAAATTTCAAAATCGAAAATCTATTTATTGATGTTGGTTTGACACAAGATGAGGCAACACGCCTTATTTCACCGGGAACACCGGGCGTTATAGCAAACAGCGTAAAGAGCATTGGTGACGATTTTATTTGCGGCAAAGCAATTGATAACAGAGCCGGATTTGTCGCTATTTTGCGTGCTCTTGAGCTGCTTAAAAAAGCCGAGCTTGAAGTCGATTTATACGTCATGGCAAGCACACAAGAGGAGGTCGGAGTTCGCGGAGCAACAACAGGAGCATACTCGATAGCTCCCGACTATTGTATTGTCGTAGATGTAGACCACGCAAAAACTCCCGACTCCAAAGCATCGGAAGCGAACACCAAGCTTGGAGACGGCGTTATAATTGTGCGCGGTCCGAATATGACACCCTCGATAACAGAAAAAATGCTGAGCATTGCACAAACAAATGATATTGATTATCAAATCAGCGTCACACCGGGCGGCAGCAGCGGTACAAACGCACGTGCGATTCAAATATCAGCAGGCGGAGTTGCAACAGGTGTTCTCGGCTTACCGCTGAAATATATGCATTGTGCTAACGAGATGGCATCGTTATCCGATGTCGAAAGTACGGCAAAGCTGCTCAGTGAGACAGCAAAAGCGATGCAAACTCTTCAAGTGAAGAAAGGAGATTTAATGTAATGAAAACTATGTCAAAAAAGTGGCTTGAAACATTAAAAACCCTTTGCCTGTTAAATGGCGTGTCGGGAAGTGAAGATGAAGTCCGCGAGTTTATACTATCGTCGGTGAAAAAGTTTACAGATGATGTAATCGTCGATCCAATGGGGAATGTCATCGCTACAAAAAAAGGCAAGAAAACACCTAAACAAAAAGTGGCATTATGTGCTCATACAGACGAAGTCGGTGTAATAGTCACAAGTATAACCGATGATGGTTATTTAAGGTTTGCAAAAGCAGGGAGTCTTGACGGTCGTGTCATTCTCGGAAAGGCTGTTTCCGTCGGGAAAAAGAAAGTGCCCGGTGTGATTGGCTGCAAAGCAATCCATCTGACAAAAGAAAAAGACCGTGAAAAGCCGATGGAAACCGAAGAAATGTATATCGACATCGGTGCAAAAAAACGCAAGCACGCAGAGAAGCTTGTATCGCTTGGAGACACAGGTGCGTTTATTGAGGATTGCCGTGAGTTCGGCGACGGGTACTTAAAAGCCAAAGCAATAGACGACAGATTTGGATGTCTTGTCCTGCTTGAGCTTCTGGAAACGGAACTGCCGATTGATTGCACGTTTGTGTTCACTGTTCAAGAGGAAGTGGGTTTACGGGGAGCTTACACAGCGGCATATAAAACAGAGCCTGACATTGCTCTGATTGTTGAAGGTACAACTGCTGCCGATTTGCCGTCGGTTTCTGAAGGTAAAAAGGTTTGCAAGCTCGGAAGCGGTGCTGTACTTCCTTTTATGGACAGCGGCACGATTTACAACAAAGAAATACACAGTATGCTCACGAATATCGCAGAAGCAAATGATATACCGTGGCAGACAAAGACATATATCGCAGGAGCAACCGACGGCTCGGCATTTCAAAGAACACGTTCGGGAATTAAAACAGCAGGTATTGCAGCACCGATACGTAATCTCCATTCGCCGACAAATGTGGGGAAAATATCCGACATGGAAGAAGTGTACAAGCTCGTATGGCTTTTCCTTGAAAAGCTGGGAGAATAAGCAAAAACAGGAGAACAGAACCTTTTGAAATATTTTGAAATATCAGACAATATTCAAAAACTATCTCATCAAGCTATGGCTGACATTAAGCCACAGTTTGATGAGATTGACAAAGTTGCTGAAATCAACACCGAAAAGGTGCTTGCAGCATTTCAGCGGCACCGAGTCTCCGATTCGTGTTTTACGGGAACAACAGGTTATGGCTATAACGACAAAGGCAAGGAAACACTTGATTTACTCTTTGCCGATATACTGGGAACGGAATCTGCTATTGTACGGACAGGGTTTGTAAACGGCACTCATGCAATAACAACTGCCTTATTCGGTGTGCTAAAACCGGGGCAAACACTTCTGTCTGTAACAGGACTGCCTTACGATACATTGCATGGAGTCATCGGCATATCAGGTAATTACAAAGGCTCGCTGAAGGATTACGGAATATCATATTCTCAAGTCGAGCTTAAAGAAGATGGAGCACCCGACATACCTGCTATTGTTTCTGCCATTAGCAATAGTGGTGATGCAGGCAATTGGAGTGCAGGGTCAGTCGGAGTGGTTTTAATTCAACGCTCTCGCGGATATTCGATTCGCCGTGCAATAACGGTAAAAGAAATCGGCGAGGTTTGCGATGCAGTTCATGGTGTTAATAAAGACATTGTCGTCTTTGTTGACAACTGCTACGGCGAGTTCGTTGAAGTGACAGAACCGGGAGATGTCGGGGCGGACATCATTGCAGGGTCACTTATAAAAAGTCCGGGCGGCGGACTAACGCCGACAGGCGGATATGTTGCGGGCAGGGAAGACCTTGTGGAAGCTGCAGCATACAGGCTGACAGCACCCGGTATCGGCGGCGAGTGCGGCTCAAACGCCGACGGTTACCGCCTATATTATCAAGGTCTATTCACTGCGCCGCACACAACAGCACAAGCACTGAAGACAGCCGTTTACTGTGCACGCCTGCTTGAGCTGATGGGGTATGAAACATACCCGAAATATAATGAGCACCGCTCAGACATAGTCCAAGCGATACGTTTCGGCTCGCAGGAAAAGCTCGAGCGTTTTTGTATCGGTATACAAAAAGGCGCGCCTGTTGACTCGTTCGTCACACCTGTGCCATCAGAAATGCCCGGCTACGATTACCCAATAATCATGGCAGCGGGCACCTTCGTCCAAGGCGCAACAATCGAGCTCTCCGCAGACGGTCCAATCCGCGAGCCCTACACCGCCTACCTCCAAGGCGGCATCACCTTCGAATCCGCCAAACTCGGCATCCTCCTCGCCACAGATAACCTGTCAGGGGGACGGTTCTAGTGACAGGTTATTTATTTTCAGAACTTGATACCGACAAACTCTATGACACGTTAACGATGATACGTGATGTCTTTATGGAGTTTGAAGCTCCCGACTATTCCAAAGAAGGAATAGAGGAGTTTTTGCGTTTTCTCGAACCTGACGAAATCCAAGAGAAGCTTGATGACAAAAGCCTGCGAATGTGGGTCTGCGAAGTCGCTGATAGAAGCTCTAATGCAACCGATGCTAAAAACAACGGCGAAATCATCGGAGCAATTGCTGCAAGCGAAGACCACATTAATCTGCTTTTCGTAGCAGCACAGCACCACAGAAAAGGCATAGCGAGACAGCTTGTAGAAACCATGAAGGATAACTACAAACCGTCTTATATAACAGTGAATTCTTCACCCTACGCCGTCGAAGCTTACCGCAAACTCGGCTTCACCGAAACCGACACAGAACAACAAATAAAAGGCATCCGCTACACCCCCATGAAATGGGAGTAGTTAACCCTTTTCTATCCACTCCAACACATCCCCTACTGTCTTAAACCCCGCAATTGCACGGTCGGGGATTTCTATGTTAAAAGCTTCTTCGACTTCGCATATAACTTGTACAAACTCGTAAGAACTTATGTCCAAATCGGAACGCAGTACCATGTCAGCGGTGAGTATGAAATTTTCATCGTCTATATATCGTCTAAATATTTCTTGCAGTTTTTCAAGCATAATTATTCCCCCTTAGTTGTATTGCCGTTTAATTTTCTTTGAGGATGTTTTTGGAAACTCAATATCACGAATCACAGTGTTATTTATGTTCTTGTAAGCAGCTTGTGTTTCGTTGAAACTCAAAATATCCTTATCAAGCTGCACAGCACAATCCGGGAAGTTTTCAGTGTCTAAAAATACTTCTGCGATTATTTCATCATTTCCTGCGTAGACTACTACCTCCTTTATATAAGGAATGTGTTTTTGTATAGAAAACTCTAGTTCTTCCGGATAAACATTTTTGCCGTTGCTGAGGATAATCAGATTTTTCTTTCTTCCTGTAACATAAAGAAATCCGTCTTCATCGATATATCCAATATCACCTGTTTTAAACCATTTGTCATCAAATGTATATGCAGTAGCTTGCTTATCCTCATAGTAACCAAGTAAGACTTGATCGCCTTTGACACAGATTTCGCCAAACCCATTATCATCTTTACCTACAAATTGAACTTCACAACATGGTATCAATTGCCCAACGCTACCGGAGCGAAAGTAATCATTCCTATTTGTTGAGATAACTCCTGCCGTTTCAGTCAACCCATATACATTTAAGATTGTTATGCCAAAACTATAATAACCATCGACAAGTTTTTTATCCAGTGGAGCACCACCACTAATAACATATAATAGTTCGCCCCCGAAATGGCTAAGCACAGATTTAAACAATACTCTCCTGACATCAATTCTTAACATTAACAGAGCATTGCTAATGTTTATTAAGTTTTTCAACAATTTTTCTTTCCTTTGTTTTTTTGCTCCATCCCAAATCTTTTTATAGAATGTTTCGAGGAATAGTGGAACAAGAACAGTAATTTGGGGTCGATACTTGTTAAAATCATTTGAAAGGTTTTTTAGGCTTAGATTGATTGCAATTTTGCTCCCATAAACCAACATACACAAAAGACCGGTGAATCCCGATGCATGATGTAATGGCAGCACTAGAATACTGTGCTTTGGAAAGAAAACATTTCTACAACTTGCAACTATATCTGACGCAAGATTTTTATGTGAGAGCATGACACCTTTTGCATTGCCTGTTGTTCCTGATGTATATGACAATGTAGCAAGAATATTATTATTTACTTCAAATTCAATAATATATTTACTTCCGTTTCGACAAAGTGCTTCACCACTTTCAAGCAGCTTCGGAATTGAATTAATGTTTATATAATGCTGTATTTTTATATTATTCTCGCACAAATATCTTGAAATGTCTGAGTAATTATCTGAAAACACTAACGCGATTACACCGGCGTCATCTATAATATTCTTAATATCAGATGCCGGAAGCTCTTTGTCGAGAGGTACAATTACATTCCCACTGTTTACTGTCGCAAAGTATGATAATATCCATTCATAAGAATTCTCACCTATGACAGCAATTTTTGCATTTTGTATTCCCATATCATAAAACGCAGTACCTAACGCATCTACATCTGATTTGAATTGCGAATAACTAATACATACTTCTTCTTTTTCACGTTCAAACATAAATGCAGTTTTTTCACCAAATGTGTCAGCACATTTATTTACAAGCTCTTTCAAGTTCTTTATTTCCATTACATCGTAAAGTGGGTAAGGTTTATTTTTCATTATTTTCCTCCGATTTATTAATAGAATCTGCATTAGCTTCTTCAAATGCACATATAATGTCCCAATACATATCAGCTAAAGGGTGACCTTTACTTTTTGCTTCTCCGATATAGCTCTTAGCTTCTTTAAAATCTTTGTTTTTTTCAAAATTCTCCCATGCTTTCAGACCTCGTTGAAATATAGTTTCCACATCTTCATTAACATCGTTTTCTAGCACTTGACTTAATTTACAATCCATTCTTGTCCCCTCCAAAGTAACCAATATCACGGAAATATTCCGCATATTTTTTCATATATGCAGAATTTATTCTCGACCAATCAAAGCCAATATAATTAAGATGTCGTGTAGAATAATTATTATTCAAAGATATATTATTAAGAAACCGCAAGTTCCCGTCTTTGTCTAAGTCGTTTACGAAAGTTTCAAATATGTATGATTTACTTGGGTCGTTTATTATTTTATTTACCTCTTCCCGGAATCTTTTCGTTGAAACGGCTTTCATTTTTATGCCAAATTTTTTGAAGGCTTTCACGAAAGAATCAAAACGAACCGTTTTATCGTTATATAAATGAAAAATAATACTAACCATGTTGTAATGCTGTGCTATATTGATAATACCTTTTGCTGTATCATTAACCGGGGATACCTCAATCGGAAGTAATGATAGCCGGCGCGGATAAAAACCTAAATCCGCAAATGCTTTTAGCCTTGATAGCGTAGCGTTTTCCTTATAATTTTTTTGGAATAATAAATCCGAAGTTCTGTTTGCAAGATTTCCTACACGGATGATTATTGCATCAAGACCATTTATTATTGCTTCCAGCACTGCTTTCTCTGCTTCAAACTTACTGCGGATATATACGTTTTCGAGAGATTGACCTATGTAAAATTTGCTTTCATCAAAAACAGTGGCAGGAAAGTCCGAATCATTGTCAAAGCTGTTTCCGGAAACTGATGTTGTAGATATGTGAATCAACAATGCATAACCACCGCAAAGAAAACTCGGATAAATACCCGTCGCAGGATATGTATCAATGCCAAAGCTATAACAAATATCCGAAAGAATGTAAAACCCATTATATCCAAACAAGAATAATTCAATTTTTGACACTCTCTGCAATCAAAGCTGTAAGCGGATATGTTAAAGAGCATGAGGAAGAATTTTTA
>Ga0123356_10001874_pt1 | contig 22787 bp, 20 predicted proteins | sample TergutEmb28metaG_2_FD_92546 | JGI IMG/M metagenome (GOLD analysis project Ga0123356, IMG submission 92546) | Embiratermes neotenicus P3 segment gut microbial communities from Petit-Saut dam, French Guiana - Emb289 P3 | ecosystem: Host-associated > Arthropoda: Insects > Digestive system > Gut ...
AATAATAAGATATGTCAAATAAAATCATAATATGAATGAAAAATATAAAAACAAACTGGAAAGTTTGGCAAAACAGAAAAAATTTATTATTGGTGATACTGCTTCAGGTAGTATAAAAATCGACGAAAAAGCGGCAGAAGCGCTTTTAGAAAGCGATTGGCTGGAAAAATACCCGACCGCTGTTTGTATTGATTTGCCAAAAGCGGCAGGTTTGTATTTATCTTCTGCCGGTTCAAATGAAAATGAAAAAATTAACACAGCTTTTACGATGGCAAGAGTTAATTACATGGGAACAGACGGCGTTCGAGGTAAAGTAGTAACAAAAACAAACGAAAACTTTATAGCGGACTTACTCAAAGATAACGCTTTTACGCCGGATTTAGTGGAAATTACTTCTTTTTCGTTCGCGAAAATTCTTTTGGATAATAAAATTGTAAATCCCGGTGATACCGCTGTAATCGGCAATGACGGACGTGATTTAGCGTACGACTGGATTTTAAATAATAGCGTCCGCGGCGGATTCGCGAAAGCGGGGTTAAATGTTCTTGATTTGGGTGTAGTTCCAACCGCGGTTATCCCGTGGAAAAATTTACAGCTTGGGCATCGCGCGGGCGCCTGTCTTACAGCTTCGCATAATCCTTCGAATCAAAACGGAATTAAATTTTTTATTGACGGAAAAAAGTTAATTCCTGACGGAGAGCTTGGCGATTATGTTTTGTCCGCTTATATGTACAATTATTGCTGTATCGAAAAACTTCCGCAAAACGCGAGTGGTAAAATTTCTGAACTTGATGTTGAGGAAGAAAGCATAAATTGGATGTTAGGATCTTGCGGTGTCGAAAAGTGCAAGCCGGAATTTGACGGTTTAACGATAGTCTTTGACTCGGCAAACGGCGCGACCGATGTTATCGGCAGAAAAGTTTTTGAAAGACTTGGCGTAAAGTACATAAGTGTCAACGCTCAATGCACAGGTGATAATATTAACCGCGGCGTTGGAGTTGCCGAAATCGAAGGAACGGAATTTTATTCGGGCAAAGAATACGACAAACACATACCAACTGTAAAAAAAGTTTTTGATGAAGGCAGAAAATCACCCGAAGGTACTGTTTACGGGATTGCCCTTGACGGCGACGGCGACAGGGGATTTGTACTTTATTACAGTAAAAAAGATGATGATATTCATGTTTTGGACGGCGATAAATGCGGATATATTTTAGCGGAATGTCTTTTACCTTATTATACAGAATCCGGTGATAAACCAAGTGACTATTGGTTTTTATCGACCATCGAATCTGACATTATGACTTCTTCAGCGGCGGCTAAAAACCTGGGATTCAATACACGCATTGTATCGGTTGGTGACAAATGGATAGGTAATTTTAAAGATGGAAAAGTGCTAGTCGGGCTTGAAATTTCCGGGCATCTTATTTGCCCGATAGAAGTGGAAGATCCCAAAGGTGAAACAAAAATATTACTTTCTGGTGTTGGGCTTTTAACAGGGCTTTGGTCGATTTGGGCAATTAAAAAATTGGCGCTTACCGAAGAAAAAATAATCGAGCCGTTCGAACCCGGTTTTTCCAAAACATATTATGTATTTTTTGTTGACAAAAACCGCCATTACCGCGGCAGCGCTATATGGAATAAAGACAAGGAACTTGTCGAAAACGCTGTAAATAGCGCGGCAGCTGCCGGCAAACTTCCAAAAAATACTGTAATCAAGTACGAAGACAAAGAGGATTTAAATGTCTTGTACATGAATATCATGGAAGGCGATAAACTTTTAGGCGTACTTTTTATGCGAAACTCCGGAACCGAAGATAAAAACGCTACCTATGTAAAAGGCGAAAAACAATACGAAGAAGTTTTGTGCGAAATTGGTTTACAAGTTCAAAAAACGCACACAGCCGAAATGAAAAACGAAAACCGCGTAGAATTCCAGTACGAACAGGCAATCATAAAAAACCTTGATACAAATAGCGGCAAAACTACCATTGATAATGTACTGTCGCAGCTTGAAAACGTAAGTGAATCGGATCTATTCAGTGTGGTTTACGGTCTTAAAAAAGAAGGCCGTGTAAGTGTCCTGGATAGGGAAATTACAAGAGTATAAAAAAAAGGCTGTCGATTGACAGCCTTTTTTATGAGCTAAGGTTAACCCTTAACAGCGCCGGCGGATACACCCTTGGTGATCTGCTTTCTAAAGATGACATAGAATACAATCATTGGCATCATACCCGTAACAAGGGCGGCAAACAGTTTGCCGTAGTCTGTCGATAAAGGACCCGCGAACATTGTCATTCCCAATGGAACAGATTTTAAACTGTCCGCGGCGACAAGAACGTTGATGAGCATAAATTCGTTCCAGGTTCCCGTAGTTGTTAAAATCGCGACTGTCGTCGCAACAGGGGCTGCCATAGGAAGAATTATTTTCCAGAAAATACCCAGGTATTTAGCGCCATCCATACGGGCTGATTCAATAATTTCATTGTGAATACCTTTTATATATTCAGTCGCGAGATAAACACCCAATGGAAGACCTATACCAATGTAGGGAATAAGTACGCCTAATCTTGTGTTATATAAACCCACTGTTCTTATTAATAAGAACAAAGGTACCATTATACATTGCAAAGTAATAAGAATACCAATTATAAAACTGCCATGAAGTATAGGTGTATACTTGTTTGGAAGTTTAGCGAACGCGAAACCTGTCATAAAACTGAGAACTATAATCGCGATTACCGTAATACTTGTATAAAAAATACTGTTAAATGTTAGTAAAACAAAGTTGGCGTCCTGCCATGATGAAGGATAATTCGCGAAATGCAGGCGTTTTGGAAGAGCTGTTTTGCTGTAATTCATAAATTTGCCTTCAGTTAAATCTGAAGCGGGTATGTTTTGATTTAACATAACTCTGTTATTATCTCTTCTTATTGGATGTTCTCTTAATGTATTTCCATCAGCGTCAGTAACTATTAAATATTCGCCTGAACGCATATACTCAGGGGTTGTTTTTAATGAACTCATCATTACCCAAAAAATCGGATAAATGGCAAGAATTGTAAAAAGTACAACTACAAAATACATTATTATCAAAGAAAATATATTTGCTTTTCGAATGTCGCTGCTCATGTGACCCATATTAATCTCCTGTAGAAAAACGTTTTTCTATAAATCTGGTTATTCCAATTAGAATAAAACAGATAACAACCATTATTGTTGATATGGCATTTGCCACAGGGTAATTCGGCGCTCCGCGGAATGCTTTTAAGTACATGTATATAGAAAGTACGCTTGTTGTGTGAGCGGGTCTGCCTTCCGTCATTACGAAGATTAGGTCGAATGATTTTAATGAACCCGAAATCGCTAGAATCGCGCAGGTAACAATAACACCTGAAAGAGCTGGTAAAATTATATATCTAAGGGTTTGCGCTTCGCTTGCCCCGTCTATTTTCGATGCTTCTATAACTGATACGTCGATTTTCTGCAAGTTAGCGAGGAAAATCAACATATAAATACCGGTGTACATCCAGAGAATTACGGCAAGAACCGCGTATAAATCCGAACCACTTGGAATATACATGGCTTCCGGATTAAATTGTCTTTGGATTTCCAGTAAAACACTTTGTGATCCTAAAAAGAAATTTTTAAATAAGATACCGATTATTACGGCGGATATTACATTTGGTATGTAAATCATTGCCTGGAAAAAATCTGTTCCTTTAATAAGCCCTCGTGAAAGAATGTAGGCAAGGAAAAATCCTAATGGAATTTGCCCGAATACTGAAATTAATACTATTAATATATTGTTTCTTAGAGCCAGATAAAAAAGATCGTCGGTAAGAACTTCTCTGTACGCGCGAATGCCGCCCAACCCGTGGTTTTCTGAATTAAACATACTAACATTGGTTAATCTTCTAATTTCAGCGTCAAGGCTTTGTACCATTTCGACAGCGTTATCACGTTCGGCTTGGGTGAGGTTTTGGTCCCATTGAGCGTAAACATATCCACCCTGTATTTCCCTTAAACGATCAGCTTCGGCTCTGTTCGCGATTGATGTAGTTGAATTAGGATAAGTCGAAAAGCTTAAAGCGATGGAAGATAATACAGGGAATGCCATGACAAACAAATAGATTGCCAAGGCAGGTATTACAAGTATTAAATAAGATACATTTTCCTCTTTGGTTTTTGTAAATTCATTATTCATTCTTATAACTCCTGCCTTGTAATCATTTTTATAGAAGTTGTTCAGAAAACTATGTTTCCGAACAACCCTATTAAACTAGAAACTAACGACTTTTCCATGTATCAAACGCGTTCTGAGTATCAGCAGCTACCTGAGCGGCTGTTCTTGTTCCAAGCGCGAGCTGAATAAGACCGTTGTTAATTGGTTCGAAAACGTCTGAATGGAATACAGCGTCAATAACAACAGTAGCTATATCAAATTCTCTTCCGATATTTCCAACAGCGATGCTTAATGGTTGAAGATCCATTGAACCGAAATCAAGGTCAGTTCTGGAAGGAGTAGGTGTTCCGCCATTTTCTGTTCTGTTTGTTGAAACTTCTTTTCCAAGTAACCATTTTACCAATTCCCATGCTGCCGCTTCTTTCGCGGAACCTGAAGGAATTGAAGCTGCCATAGCGTAACCAACGCCAACAACACTGGAGTTTGATCTGTTCATTTTTGCTTCCGCGATGTCAGGGAATACGCTGATTCTGATATTTTGCTGTCTGTCGCGATTGATTACCTGTAATAAATCGCCTACGCGCCAGTCACCGTCAATATAGTACGCGCCTCTGTTTCCAGCGAACATACCAGGACCGTCACCGTAACCAACACCAACTGCTTCTCTGCTGATAACGCCGTCAGCGTATAATCTGCGGATAAAATCAAGTGCTGCGACAAAGTCAGGATCTGTAAATTTCGCTGAGCCATTATGAATTCTTTCGTGCCAGTTTTCGCCGCAGAAACGTCCAGCGATCATTGAGAAAAGACAACTCTGCATTACCCATGTGCTTTCAGCGGGGATTAATATTGTTTGATATCCCGCGTTTCTCAGTATAGGTACTTGCGCTACTAATTCAGCGTAATTTCTTGCCGGCTGGAGTCCAACTTCGTTTAATACTTCCATGTTGATATAAAAAGCGTGAGTATTTGTAACGCCTTGTGGAATCATAGCCATATAGCCGGAATTCTGCTGTGATGGATCCATTGTCATGGGGAGATAAAAGTTTCTAAGTCCGTCTCTCGCGATAAAAGGACCGAGATCTTTTAAAAGTCTTCCTTCATGAAGATAATCAGATCTTCCTGATGGCCAAACATACATTACTTCCGGAAGGTCTCCGGCTGCCGCGTATGTTCTCATTTTGTCATGGTAAGCGTCGTCAAAGAGGTTTTCTCTAACAATTCTTACATTAGGGTTATTTCTTTCAAAAGTGGTAAACCATTCATTTGTGTCCCTAACTTCGGTTGGGTTTGACGCGTCCAAATAGAATAGAACCCTAACAGTTTCACGATTATCTGGACAGCCGGTAAATAATACGGCGCTGATAATCAATAGTGCGAGTACTGTAAATACAGCTCTGAATTTCATTTTTTCCTCCTAAAATGATTTTATTTCTTCTTTGGTTATTCTATTCCCTTTTTAAATTAATGTCAAATACAATTTGGTTAATTTCAATAAAATAACTAAATCTTAACAAAATGTAATAAATTACCAAATATCGTAATATTATACAATACATTGATATTCTTGTTTTCTCGTATAGGCTCGACTGTTTTTTGTAATTATGATATAATATTGGATAATGAGTAAGTCAAAAACCTTTTTAGTCGATCAAAAAGTGGTATACCCAAGCCAGGGAGTTGGGGTTATTCAGTCAATTATTCAAAAAAAGTTTAAAGATTCTAAAATCCCCTATTATGTGATTTATCTTGAAGTGACAGACATGACAATAATGGTCCCGGTTGATAAAGCGATAGGGCTTGGAATCCGGCCGACAGTTTCAAAGGACGAAGCGATGAAGGCTATGGAACTAATTGGCGAAGACTATGAACCTATTCCTTCGGACTGGAAGATGCGTTATCAGATGAACCTTGATCTTTTAAAAAAGGGAAGTATCAGGGATATCGCGAGTATTGTCCGTTCTTTATATCACCGCAGTAAAGTAAAGGAACTGCCTATTTTGGAACGTAAACTTTACGATTCGGCATTGAAACTTTTAGAAGATGAAATGTCAATTTCGCTGCGTAAATCCAAAGATGAAGTCCAGAATATGATTTTTTCCCGCCTGGAAATTGAATAGCGGTCTGTTATGTGCAACGATCGGGTAGCTGCTGTTATTCTTGCCGGCGGATCTTCTGCGCGTATGAATGGTATAAAAAAAGAATATTTTAAACTAAAAAACGGCGTTACAGTTTTACAAACAGCCGTTTCCGCTTTTATTTCTGTTCAATCTATTCAAACTATTGTAATTGTTACCGCGGAAAATTCGAGCGATGACGCGCGTTACGCGATAGCGCCGGATTTTTTAAACGCGCGAAAGCCGGAAATAATTTTTGTTACAGGCGGAAATACACGCCGCGCTTCTGTATATAACGCGCTTTTGGCGCTTTCGCGGCATACGAAAGAAATAAGTTATGTATTAATTCACGACGGCGCGAGACCGTGGGTTAGTCCGTTATTAATAGAAAATATTATAACTGCTGTTAAACGATACGACGCTGTAATACCGCTTCTTATGTTGACAGATACCCCTAAGGAAATAGATAGCAAAGAACAAAGAACAAAGATCAAAGAACAAAGAGCAGAGAATAAAGAACAAAGATCAAAGAGCAAAGAGCAAATAGAAAACAATGAACAAGTCTGGTTTATTAATAAACATCTTAAACGCGCGAATACTGGAGTCGCGCAGACACCTCAGGCGTTTAAGTTCGCGGATATTTTTACAGCTCACGAAAAAGCCGCCGAATGCGCGAAAAACGGTGAAGATTTTACCGATGACGCGGAAATCTGGAGTAAATTTTGTGGAAAGGTTGCCGCCATCCCCGGCGAAACCGAAAACCGTAAGATAACGTATAGAGAGGATCTAATTTGAAAAAAATTCACACGGAGGCACAGAGAACACGGAGGACACGGAAAAATGAAGAATTAAGGTTTAGAAATATAATCTCCTTTTTTTTCTCTCCGTGCCTTTGTGCTCCCCGTGTCTCCGTGAGAAAAATTTCTAGATCAATTTTAACACTATTTATCCTTTGTTTTTTAATCTCTTGTATTCCCGGTATTTCAAATGAAGCGCCTGCCACTGTTACATTAACTGGCGCGCTGCCGACGGCGATTTTGCAAACAGGCGAACATCCGCTTTGGTTTGTATTAACAGATAACGGACCTGTTCACATTAATTCACTTGACGATTTATTTTTTGATGAATCTTATTCTAACACTTTAATTCCCTGGACTTACGCGTTACATATTCGATTTTTACAGGAAACAAATGACAGTATTGTAATGGCGGTTAACCGTGACGGTTTTTTAAAAATAAGTCCAAATACAGCGAGGATCCAAGGGAGACCCGCGTCTAATTTAATACTGTATCATTTTCCAGGAGGACAATATTTTAAACCATATACAATTGGCGGTTTTGTTTTATATGATAATAATCCGACAGTGCTTTTGTATTTGGATAACCGCTTTATGGATGTTACATCTCCTTTTCCTCAATCCAGAAAATGGACATTTAACATGAATTCAAATATAACTTTTCCTGTTAGAATCCCCGCGTTACAGCCGTTTTTTGACGACGAAGGCTGGGAAGTTGATACTCTTAGAATTGGCAGTGACGGACTTTTTTATTACAGAACTGTAAGAAGAAACGGAACAAGACCTGAAATTAAAATGTATAGAACAGCCGATCTAACACAGGCGGGCTCGGAAATTCCTGCCGATGTTTTTTTTAATTCGGCTCCGCGTCAAAATGTTGTTTTACATCCATCACTTCCATTATTGCCCGAAGGGTTTTTTTACACAATGACAGCTTTTGTAGGAGACAGTCTTTTTGCCGCCTGGGAAGAGCAGGTAGATTTTAACATCGGCGCCGCCGGTTTCATGCTAATAAAAAGATAAGAAATAATAATCAGCGTTAATCCGTGGACATTCTTATTAATTTTATTTATTATTGAATACATGGAAAAAGTTAAAATATTGATCCCTAAAGGCAGAATTTACGATAATATCAGCCGTCTTTTTGCTGAAGCCGGATTTCCCATTTCTTTGGCTGACAGAACATATCGCCCCGCGATTGGCGCTTCATGGCTGGATGCCAAAATAATGAAACCGCAAAATGTCGGAGAGCTTTTGGAAATTGGCAGCCATGACGCGGGATTTACAGGAATCGACTGGATTAAAGAAAACGGTTCTGATGTAGAAGAAATACTCGATCTAGGTTTTGACAAAGTGCGTATTGTCGCCGCGGTTCCTCAAGAGTATGACGAAGAAAAACTACGTTCAAAAAAACTGGTAGTCGCGACAGAGTATGTAAATATCGCGGAAAGCTGGCTTAAATCTTCGGGTTTTAATTATAGAATTCTACGCACGTACGGGGCGACAGAAGTTTTTCCGCCGGATGACGCCGACATGATCATCGACAATACTTCTTCCGGGCAAACATTAAAAGATAACGGTCTTAAAATAATCGGAACATTGCTTGAATCGTCCACGCGTTTTGTCGCGTCTAAAGCCGCTTTGGCTAATGCCGAGAAAAAAAGCCGCATAGAAGAACTTGCCATGTTATTCCGCGCGGTATTAGACGGACGTGATCGCGTAATGCTGGAAATGAACATTCCCAAAGAGCAGTTTGAATCATTGGCAAGTTTGCCCGCCATGCGAAGCCCCACTGTAGCGACGCTTTACGGCGACGCGGGTTACGCTGTAAAAATCGCTGTCAAGAAAAATGAAGTCCCCGAAATGATTCCAAAACTTAAAAAACTTGGCGCGCTTGATATTGTGGAATATGATTTACGCAAAGTAGTGCAATAGCTTGTTAAACGGAGGAAGACGTGGAAAGAACAGCAGAAGTTGAAAGAAAAACTAAAGAAACAGAAATTTTTATTAAATTAAACATTGACGGTAAAGGGGAGGCTAAACTTGATTACCCTGTTGGTTTTATGTCTCACATGCTTAACACATTTGCGCGTCACGGTCTTTTTGATATAGAAATAAAAGCCAAAGGCGACCTTGAAGTTGATCAGCACCACCTTGTGGAAGATACAGGAATCGTTCTCGGACAATGTTTCACCAAAGCGTTAGGTGACAAAAGAGGCATCAGGCGTAACGGAAGCTGCGCCTTCCCGATGGATGAATGTCTTGCCCGTGCCAGTGTAGATATTTCAGGCAGACCATTTTTATTTTTTGACGGACAGCTTTCCTGCGCGCCTCTTTTATCGACTCCCGAAAACGGAATAAAAAGCGATTTTCAGACAGATGTAATAGAAGACTTCTGGCAAGGTTTTGTATCCGCCGCGGGGTGCAATCTGCATTTGGAAATTATCCGCGGCAGAAGTGACCATCACAAAATAGAAGCGCTTTTTAAAGCGGCGGCAAGAGCTTTGCGTACTGCCTGCGAAATTGACAGCCGCGCGAGTGATTCAATCCCTTCTACAAAAGGCTCGCTTTCCGGAGTTGATGCGCAAGGTGTGTATGTATGAGTTTTAAAAGAATAATTCCCTGTTTAGATGTTGATGACGGCAGAGTAGTCAAAGGTGTAAAGTTTGAAGGCATCAAAGATGTAGGCGATCCTGTTGAACTCGCGAAAAAATACTGCGCGGACGGCGCGGACGAACTTGCTTTTTTAGACATTGGCGCAACCGCCAAAAGCCGCGCTACACTATTTGACGTAATTAAAAAAGTCGCCGCGGAAATTTCTATTCCATTGTGCATAGGCGGCGGCATTCGTACAATCGATGACATGCGCGAAGCGATAAACTGCGGCGCATCAAAAGTGTCTGTTTGCTCATCCGCGCTTGCTCGTCCCGAGTTGTTACGCGAAATGGCGGACGCTTACGGCAGCAAGAGCGTCATGCTGGCAATAGACGCCAAACGAGTTTCAGGCGCGGGTGAAAAACCGCGCTGGAACGCTTTTTCTGCCGGCGGAAAAACCGACACGGGAATTGACGCTATCGAATGGGTAGTAAAAGCCGTGGAACTAGGCGCAGGAGAAATAATGGTTAATTCGATTGACGCTGACGGAACAGAAGCAGGTTACGATTTGGAACTTAACCGTCAAATTATTAACGCAGTCTCTGTACCAATAATCGCGTCAGGCGGAGCGGGAACCCTTGAACAAATCGCCAACATACTTCTTACTACAGCGAACCCCGAAATGGACAGCTCAGTTTCACCTAACATAGCGCCCGGCGCAGACGCCGCTTTAGTCGCGTCACTTTTACACTTTGGAAAAACCACGGTTACAGAGATAAAAAAGTACGCGCAAGGGAAAGGTGTAAGTTTTAGGAGTTAGATATGAAAATCTTTTGTAAAAAAAGTATTTTTTTTATTATTTCTTTTATCGTTATAATAAGTTTTGTTGTCTTGAACTGTAAAAAACAGGATGAAACTGTTGAGCAATCCGAGCAAAGATTATCTGAATTTTTCGCCAATCAAAATACATCTGTAATATTTTCCTCAATAGAAACATCATCAAATACCGGTAGAATATTATATAACCCTGATAGGTCTCCGGTATTACACAGAGTAAACGCGGTAAATATAAATAATTTGCAATTTTCTGTTAACGCAGGCGCGCACAGAAAATATTTAAATGATCCTTTAACATTTTTTGAAATTTCTGACGGAGGATTTCCAACAGGAGCGACCGCGGTAGTAGGAAGCGACTTTTGTATTTTTTATCCTGTAGAAAATATAACAGAAGCCGCTCTTTCAAGACTTCCGGCAGGTGAGCCGATTCCTTTCGCGGCAATTATTCCTTTAGGTGAAGAAATAAGAAAAAGTACCGCACAATGGGATAATATGTTTTTCTTCCAGGGTCATTATAATTATTTTTATAAAACTACCTGGAATGGAAGACAAGGTATTGTTTTTGGAGCGGATCTTTACGGCATTGGACTATCGAATAACGCAAACAGGATAAACTCTTTATTATATAAAAACAGCGGGATTTATGAAAACTTTCATCACTTTACCGGTTACGAACGATTAGGAACGAATGTTTTAACAGATCTTGAAACCAACGGTCTGGCTTTTCAGGAAGTCAGGAAAAGTGAATACAATCTGGATATGTATTCTAACAAAACTGATGACATGATAAGTCTTTATATGGATTTGGCAGAAAAACCAGCGTTATCAATATTTGTTACTACAGACCTTGCGGCTCACGCGAATCATTTAGTGTTTTCCAGAATGCTGCAATATATAGAAGAAGAATATTTTTATCCTCAATTGTTAACTCTTACAAACGAATATATTAAAATAATTGAACAATTAAAAGAACAAATACCTGTTAATATTTATAATACAAGTCTTCTTTATTTTTTAACGGCTCACGCTTTACTGGAATTGGCGCCTAATAAGTATGATATTGGAGATTTTACAAGAACAATAGGTTATCAGGAAATTGACGAGCGGCAGGTATTAAAAAATTATCCTTCGCAGGTAGTACAGGAAATTGAAAAAATGAACGCGGCGTCGGGTTTTGGAAAATCTTCGATTTTTGGTTTTGATGAAGATTATTCGCAATATAAAGTAAGAGGTCACTATACAAAAAATGGAGTTTTAGGAGCGTACTTCCGCGCGCTTATGTGGTATGGAAGAATTAATTTTAATCTTGGCGCCGATGGAAACACAAGTGAACTTGCGAGAAATTTAGCTCCTGCAGCGTTATTTATTACGGATATTACCGAAAATTCTCCAGAAATTAAAAAACTTTGGCAGTCTTTATTTGATCCAATAACGGAACTTATCGGAGCGTCCGACGATATAGGTTTTTATGAACTCTCTCTTTTATGGAATAAAATTAAAGGAGAAGGTTTTAATCAGTGGTACAGCGATCCTTCCAGGCTGGAAACTTTTATAACAACCGATTACAGAGAATTACGCGCTCCTTCAATTTCAGGTTCATCCTTATTATTTGATCGTCCTCATGCCGGCGGAAACGCGATGGAAGATCGTCTTCCGCCTGTAGGATGGCGGTTATTCGGACAACGTTATACGCTAGACAGCGAAATACATCATCTTTTATCTCCTCCAAGATTGATGCCTCCTTCACTCGCGGATCCGCCGCGTAACATGGTTCGCGGTCTTGATATAATGAAAGTACTTGGTTCAAAAACAGCTGACAGGCTTTTAAGAGATGATTATATAAAGTATCACGGATTTGAAAACGCGATAAATTCATTACAGCGGAATTTAACAAATCTGAATAATGATTATTGGTTTTCTACATATTATACAAATATTTTATTACAAATAAAAACTCTGGCGCAGTTTGAAAATGGCTCTGGTTTTTATTTTACCGAAAAACCTAACTGGAATTTAAAAGCAATGAACAGCGCGCATGGAACATGGGCGGAACTTCGTCATGCTACTGTTCTCTATGTTAAACAAAATTACGCCGAAATGGGCGGCGGGCGTGAAGATCCAACCTTTAGAACAAAACCTCTTCCGCAGCCAGTGCATTACATCGAACCAAATATACCATTTTGGAATACATCTGTAATAGCGTTTCAAAAGTTATATCAAATATTGGAAAAGTATGATTATTTGGACGGCAGAACCGCTCAGGTGTTAACAAGAATGCACGAACTTTATATTAAAGCGGCGGAAATTTCCGCGCTTCAAGCCGAAGACAAAGAAGTTTCAAGAGCCGACTTAACATGGATCAGCAGATTCGCGGGGCAGTTGGCAAGTTTAGTTGTTACGCATATCGGAGGAAATCAAGTAGATGATATTGATTCGCTGCGAATGGCATTGGTTACCGATGTTTTTACAAACGCGGAAATCAATATGGTTTTAGAAACCGCGGTTGGCATTCCATATCGGCTTTATGTTCCGTTAAATGACGGACAGGGCGGAAAACGCATAGCGATTGGTTACGGTTTTAGTTATTATGAATTTAACCAACCGATTTCTAACAGACTAACTAACGAAGAATGGAAAGCGATTGTATACGCGGATAACCCAAACATGAATCAATATCTTCCTTTTTGGATGATAGGCAGGGTTCTGCCGCCCAAATAAGGTTTATCGATAAGGTTTACTTATGAGTAAAAAATATTTTTCTTTGTTCGGAATAATTTTTATTTTATTGATTCTTTCATGCGGCAGAAATATTCAAAACCAGGTTGTTACAAATAATTTTAATAATGAAAACATCCCAATGTATCATACCTGGAATTCACTTAAAGAAATGGAATACGAAAAGCTTTATTTTCAATTGCCTGTTATTAACCCCGCGAAGGGATTTTTTCCCTGGGCAGGGACAGTAAGTCATCATATATTGGCACACGATTATATTGACGTTTGGTTTTTTCATCTTTCACAAATAAGAGATATAAAAAATTTTTTTATTTTAAGCCCCGATCATTATAATATTTCTCTTGAACCTTACTCGTTAACAATCGGCAGCTGGGAAAGCGGTTTTGGTTTTGTTGAATCTGACAGGGATAAAGTTCGGCAAATAATTGAATTACTTGATGTCGATCTTGATCCTGCGGTTTTTACTGTTGAACACGGCATTTCCGCGTTAATGCCTTATATAAAAAAATATTTTCCGCAAGCAAAAGTTATCGCCATTATTCACGGAGGAGAATCCGCTGTTAATACATTATTAACAAACCGTCTTGCGGACATTCTGGAAAACGAATTTGACGAAAACGGTAAAAAGGAAAACTTCCTGTTAATTTCCGCCGACTTTTCTCATGGCGGCAATCCGCAAACAATTTATTTAAACGATATTAATTCCGCGCGTTACCTGAAAGGCGATTCCAACGCAGGCTGGAATATTGTTATTTGCGACAATCGCGCGGGGATTTACATCCTTGATCGTCTTGGCAAAAACAACCTTAAATCCAATATACTTTACCATACCAATTCCTGGGAAATATCAGGTCATGGAGAAAATGATATAACAAGTTACTTTTTTACCTTTTTTGCGGACAGGTATTAAATTTTGTTTTATATTGACTATATTCCATAAAAGGAATATAATTTTTATATGTGGGAAGTTGAATATACAGACGAATTTGAGGAATGGTGGGATACTCTTAATGAAAACGAAAGAAAGCAGGTTGCTCTTACAGTAAATTTACTCCAAGAAAAAGGAACTTCGTTATCGTTTCCATATAGTTCACAAATAAAACAATCGAGACACAATTCTATGCGTGAATTACGAAGCCAATGTAAGGGACACCCATTACGCACATTTTACGCTTTTGATCCCAGACGTACCGCAATTCTGCTTATCGGTGGTGATAAGACTGGAAATGATAATTTCTATGATGAAATGATTCCAAAAGCAGATAAAATATTTGATGAATATTTAAAGGAAATACAGGAGGAAAAAAATGGCTAAGAAATTTTCTGAATTAGAAAAAAAAATGAGTCCAGAATCAAGAGAATGGGTTAAACAAGAAGTAGCAAAAGAATTAGAGAAAATGGCTCTTAATGAATTAAGAAATGCTCGTGGTCTTTCTCAAAAGGTGCTTGCCGAAATACTGCATGTTCAGCAACCAGCAATAGCAAAATTGGAAAAGCGAACAGATATGTATATTTCCACTCTTAGAAGCCATATAAACGCTATGGGCGGCGATCTTGAAGTTATCGCTCGTTTTCCTGATGGAAATGTAAGAATATCTAATTTTTCACAGATATAACACTACTATTCACTTACTATTTATAAACTGATATAATACCCCCATGGTAATAGCTTCGATAGACATACAAAACGGCAAGGTCGTTCAATTAAAACAAGGCAAAGAACTTGTTTTACAGCGCGAAAACGCTCAGGAATTAATCTCGGAATTTGACCGTTACGGCGAAGTTGCCGTAATCGATCTTGACGCGGCGATGAACAAGGGGTCAAACCTTGAAATGATAAAACCTCTTTTGCGAAAAGCTGAATGCAGGGTTGGCGGCGGCATAAGAACACCGCAGCAGGCGCAGGAATTGATAAGTTTTGGCGCACGTAAAATAATTGTTGGCTCCAGCGTTTTTAGAGATCCGGCAAAAAAAGGCGCGGGAAAAGATGGCGGGGAGTTCTTTGTAAATGTTTCCTTCCTTGAAGAAATGTCGAAAAAAATCGGGCGCCAAAGGTTGATTGTCGCAGTGGACGCGCGAGACGGCGAAATTGTTGTAGATGGCTGGAAAACGCCGACAGGTCTTGATTTGATAGAAACCGCGAAAGCGGTGGAACCTTTTGCGGGAGAGCTTCTTTTTACTTGCGTTGAACGAGAAGGCACAATGGAAGGCATTAATCTCGCGCAGGTGCAAAAATTGCGCGAAGCGGTTAAATGTCAGGTTACTGTTGCCGGTGGTGTTTCTACACTCGCAGAAATCGAAGAAATCGCCGCTCTTAACTGCGATGTGCAGCTTGGCATGGCAATTTACACAGGAAAAATAAATCTAACAGACGCTTTTATCGCGTCTTTAAACTGGAATAAAGGACAGCCATCGGAACTTAATACAGTTTCTGAAATTTCGTCTTCTATACTTGTCGCTCATAAAATGCTTTTGCCAGTTATCGTTCAATCAACAGATGGACAGGTGATGATGACAGGTTTTGCCGACAAAACCGCGTTAGCCGAAACTTTTAAGCGCGGTAATGTTTGTTTCCACAGCCGTACCCGCAATAAACTCTGGATGAAAGGCGAAAGCTCCGGCAATGTTTTAAAAATGCAGCAGCTTCGCGCTGATTGTGATCGTGATGCCATTTTAGCAATCGCGAAACCCGCAGGTCCTGTCTGCCACACAGGCGCGTGGTCATGTTTCGCGACTAACAGAAATTATACCCAGGAATATTTACAGAACATTATTATCGATCGATTTAAAAATCCCGCGCCAGGTTCTTACACGGCAACATTAGACGATAAATTAGTACGCGAAAAAATAATGGAAGAAGCTTTGGAGTTATGCGAAGCAAAAACCCGTGACGAAGTTATCTGGGAAGCGGCAGATCTTCTTTATTTTTCTACAGTGCTTATGACAAAAGCCGGCGTTACCGTGCGGGAAATACTTGACGAACTTGATCGCAGAAACAAGAAGTAAAAAATGAGTAACTTTTGGAATACACGTACAAAAAATATTACCCCATACATTCCCGGTGAACAACCCAAAGACAGGCAGTTTATAAAATTAAACACAAATGAAAATCCGTATCCGCCGTCACCAAAAGTTATTAAAGCGATTCAAGACGCGGCAAACGGCAATTTAAGACTGTATCCCGATCCTGAATGTACGGATTTGCGAAAAGCCATCGCGGCAAGATACAATGTAAAACCAGAACAAGTTTTCGCGAGCAACAGTTCCGATGAAGTTCTGGCTTTTGCCTTCGGCGCTTTTTTTGAGACGATTAATTCAATTGATTCAGCTGCCAGCGCGCAAAATTTGCCAATTCTTTTTCCCGATATTACATATAGTTTTTATCCTGTTTACGCCAACCTTTGGAATATTCCGTTTCGTACAATTCCGTTATTAAAAGATTTTTCCATATATACAGCAGAATATAAAATAGAATCGGGCGGAGTTGTTTTTCCAAATCCAAACGCCCCGACAGGAATCGCGCTAACGTTAGATGAAATACTATCACTTGCGGAATATTTATATAAACAGGAAAAAGTTTTAATCGTAGATGAAGCGTATATAGCGTTTGGATCGAGTTCCGCGATTCCATACATAGAAAAATATCCCAATATGCTTGTTGTACATACTCTTTCCAAAGCCGCTTCCCTCGCCGGTTTGCGTGTTGGTTTTGCGATTGGCAGCGAAAAATTAATAGAAGGTCTTTGCCGTATCCGCGATTCTTTTAATTCATACACGCTCGACAGGCTTGCACTGGCGGGAGCGCAGGCTGCAATTGAAGATGCTGAGTATTACAATGAGATTAATGGACGTGTAATTGCAACAAGAGAGCGGGTAAAAAAATCGCTAGAAGAACTTGGATTTGAAGTTCTGCCGTCGTCTGCTAATTTTTTATTTATTAAATCGCCGAAAAAAAGCGGCGCGGATTTTTTTGTACAGCTTAGAGAACAGGGTATTCTTGCTCGACATTTTAAGAATGAAAGGATCGTAGATTACCTGCGTGTAAGCATTGGCACAAACGAAGAAATGGATAAATTTATAGATGTATGCAAGATTATAACTATGAAGAATTAACCACAGAGGGCACGGAGTTTCACGGAGTTATAATACGAAGTCTTTTCTTCCTCCGTGTTACTCCGTGTACTCCGTGGTAAATAAAATTGGAGTGAATAATGAAGATTATAGAAAGTAACGATTTTGAAACTTATTGGAAAAATTATTCTAAAAAAGTAACCGATGATCCCAAGACAGAAAAAACCGTAAAAAAAATAATAAACGCTGTAAGAAAAGATGGCGATAAAGCAGTAAGAAAGTTCGCGTCAAAGTTTGACAAATCATCTCCGCAAAAACTTGAAGTGCCTGTAAGTGAAGCGAAACTCGCGCTTGAAACTTTACGTACAAGCGATAAACCTCTTGTAGAAGCTTTGGAACTTGCCGCAAAAAATATCTACAATTTTTCCAATAAACAAAGAGAGCAGTTTTCAGATTTTGAAACAGAAATAGATATAGGACTCTTTACCGGGCAAAAAATAATTCCCGTACAACGAGCCGCTGTTTACATTCCCGGCGGGCGTTTTCCGCTTTTTTCCTCGGTGTTAATGTGTATGATACCCGCTTTTTGCGCGGGTGTAGAAGAACTGATACTTTCATCACCTCCAATGGAAAACGGCTTACCCGACAAAAGAACACTTGCCGCCGCGGCAATCGCGGCTCAAACCTGCGGCATTTCACTTGATGAAACAAATCGCTGCAAGCTAAAAATATTCGCGATTGGCGGAGCGCAAGCAATCGCCGCTCTTGCGTTGGGTACAGAATCTGTCCCGCGGGTTGATGTTATTACAGGTCCGGGAAGCAGATTTGTCGCCGCCGCTAAAAGAATGTTATTCGGCGAAGTTGGAATAGATTTTATCGCGGGTCCTTCGGATATTTTAGTTATCGCGGACGGAAAAGATTCAACTAATATAGAACAAACAGCGGATTTAATCGCCGCTGACATGCTCGCGCAGGCGGAACACGATCCCGACGCTAGAGCGAGAGCTTTAGTTCCAAACAGAGAGTTTGCGGACAAAATTGTAGCGGCAATGGAAAAGCGTCTTGTTAATTTACCGACAGCGGAAATCGCTTGCGCCTCACTTAAAAATGGTGGACTTATAATAATTTACAGTAATATGGAAGAAGCTGTTAGTATTTCTAACAAAATCGCGCCTGAACATCTTGAATTACAAATCGCAGATGCTGACAAATGGATTTCGCGGTTTAAAAATTACGGCTCTCTTTTTATAGGAGAGCTTTCCGCGGAAGTTCTTGGCGATTATTCTGCGGGCGTTAACCATACATTGCCAACCGAAACAAGCGCTCGTTTTACAGGCGGACTTTCCGCGCGGCATTTTTTAAAAACTGTCACAACTTTACGCTGTGCGAAAGGCGATGGTTTTGAAAGAGCGCGTAACGCGGCGGAAATAATCGGCAGAGCAGAGGGGTTGGAAGGGCATGCTTTAAGCGCCGCAAGCCGCTCCGAAAGCAAAAAAAATTAAAGGAGTATACTATGCAGAGAATCGGAATAGTTGGTATTGGAAATATAAGTAAATTATACCTTGATAATCTAACAGGTATGTTTAAAGAAAAAGTTAAGGTAACATGTGTAACCGATACTTCATTTGAACTCGCTCAAAAAGCCGCGGAGAATTACAATGTAAAAGCGTATAAATCGTTAGCTGAAATGCTGGACGGATCCGACACGGATATTATTTTAAATATAACACAGCCAAAAAATCATTATAATATTGCTTTAGCGGTTTTAAAGTCGGGCAGGCATGTATACAATGAAAAACCTATTTGCTTAAAACGCGAAGAAGCGCAGGTTTTAATAAAAACAGCGGCGAAAAAAAGTTTAAGAGTAGGATGCGCTCCCGATACTTTTTTGGGAGCCGCTTTGCAGACATGCCGTAAATTTATTGATAATGGAAATATTGGAGAACCTGTCGCGGCAACAGCGTTTATTATGGACAGGGGTCCTGAACATTGGCATCCTTCGCCGTACTTTTTTTATCAGGATGGCGCGGGTCCAATGTTTGATATGGGACCATATTATTTAACCGCGCTTGTAAGTCTTTTAGGTCCTGTTGAAAGAATTTGCGGCAGCGCGAGGATCAGTATGCCGGAGAGGACAATTACAAGTCAGCAATTATACGGCGAAAAAATGAAAGTAGAGGTTCCAACACACATCGCAGGCATTCTTGATTTCGCGAATGGTACAGTTGGAAATATTATTACAAGTTTTGATGTTTATTCTCATACGCTGCCGTGTTTGGAAATTTACGGAACAGAAGGTACGTTAAAAATTCCTGATCCAAATTATTTTGGAGGTGAAGTTTTATTTAAAAAACAGCGAGAAGAAAACTGGTCACAAATACCTTTAATAAATAATTACACAGAAAATGTACGAGGGTTTGGAATTGTAGACATGGCGCAGGCGATAGAAGAAAATAGAGCGCATCGTGTTTCAGCACAGCTTGCGTATCACGTACTGGATATTATGCACGGAATACACGACGCGTCAAAATCAGGAAAATATTACAAGTTAAAGAGCAGCTGTCCCCGCCCCGAAGCATTGTAATTACAAGTTTCCGCGTTTGATCTTTTTCGTTGTGGTCATTTCCATCGGTTTATCAAGAACTGTAGTTCTGTTAATTTTCTGATACGATTGCAGTCTTTGATTAACTTCGGCGACAATCGCTTCGATCCTAACCTTTGTTTCATCTGCGGAAGGAATTTCTCCCTTCGCGTTTTTAAATTCAGGAGTTGGATATACAAGCGCTTCGATTCTTTCTGTTTTCATTTTTTCATCCAGTATGTAACCGCGAATCAATATCTGATCGATTTCTTCGTATAACTGGAATTCATTTTCAATTTCTTCAGGATAAACATTCTTGCCGCTTTCTGTAACAATCATGTTTTTCGCTCTTCCTGTAAGATACAGATAATTTTCGCTGTCCAAATATCCCAGGTCGCCTGTTTTTAAATAACCGTCTTGTGTAAAGGTCGCCGCTGTTTCTTCAGGCATATTAAAGTATCCGAGCATAACCATAGAACCCTTTACAATAACTTCGCCAACGCCGCGTTCATCGGGATTTAAAATCTTCATATCAACACCGGGACATGTTCGCCCTACGCTGGTTTCTTTGTACTGCTCGACAGGGTTAATCGCAATGATTGGTGAAGTTTCTGTAAGACCGTACCCTTGTACAAAGTCGATGCCAAGCTGGTTGTATTTTCTAAATACACTTGGCGCTAAAGGACCGCCGCCGCTTATACAAATTCGTATAGAAGATAAACTCGCTTTATCAAGAACGAACTTAAACATTTTTTTGCCGGGATTAACTTTAAAAACTTTTTTTATACATCCGGAAATCGCCATTAAAAATGATAAGATGCCGTAAACTACAGGACCCTTCGCTTTAAGACCTCTTTTAATTCCCGCGAGTACTTTGTTAAATAACATGGGAACGCCAAGCAACATTGTTACCTGCGCTTCTTTAAGATCTTTTAAAATCTGAGTAGTTATCATTTTCTTTCCGAAAACAACTTCGGCACCGACAGAAATCGCTTCGATAAATACAGCTAACATTGTGTAAGAATGATGAATTGGAAGAATCGCGTAAAAAACATCGGTATGATAAACCAGAAGCGGAGTTCCCTGCGCCAAATAACAATCCGAAACCAGATTTTTATGTGTGAGCATTACACCCTTTGGAATTCCAGTTGTGCCGGATGTAAAAAGAATTGCCGCTAAATCGGTTTCAACAGCTTGATCAATATTTGCCTGCGGTCCGTCAAGATTGTAAATATATTCGCCAACACCCTGTTTAAGCGAAATTACAATTTCAAGACCGCCTTTGTTTTGAATATAGTAATCGAGTTTTTCTTCGTCTACAAAAAGAATACGCGCGTTAGCGGTTTTTATTAAAAGGTCGGTTTCTTCATTTCTTAATTGATAATCGATTGGAACGACAACAGCGCCCGCGAAAAGAATTCCAAGATACGCGACTGTCCATTCAGGAGCGTTTTTTCCCGTAACAGCAACCTTGTCGCCTTTTTTAATTCCCTTACTGTGAAGCCAACGCGCGACAGCTTCCACTTTTGTAAGAGCTTCGCTGTATTTTAAGCTGATCCTGTCCGGCTCGTAAACAGTGAAACATGGACGTTCGGGATAGCGGGAAACTGTAATTTTATACATTTCCGGCAGAGTAGGCCATTGCCCTGTAAAGGTTTTCCCCCGATAATCATTTAAAAATTCCCATGGTTTTTCGGTATACGGAACAGACATGATATCCTCCAATTTGCTTTGTGATTTTAAGAGTATATAACTACCCTTATGATTTTGACACACTTATTTGTTTATTGTTGCGTTTATTATGACATACTTTGTAAAAATGTACAATTTTAAATGGTGCCTGTCACCATGTTTGGCAACTTTATTTGTCACCTTTTTGTGATATATTGATTTTATTAATATGAAAAGATTTTATCCATTTTTTACCGTTTCTACTGTTTTTATTGTAATTTTCGCTCTTTCTTCCTGCGCCGCGCGTATCGAAGGCGCTCTGGCGGCAGACGGATCGGCGGTTTTATCTGTTAATATGTCTCTGGAAAATAGAATGGCGTCTTTAATACGCTTGCTGTCCGACGCGGGTGGGCAAACTGGCGTCCCTGTTCTGGACGGTCCCGCAATCGCGAGATCGATGGCGGACGCGCCCGGTATCGCTTCGGTATCTTTTAGAAACACATCATCCACCGCTATCGAAGGGCAGGTACGTATTTCCCGGATAAATGATTTTTTATCTCCCGCGAATGGAAGGGGTTTTATCACTTTTGAACAGACAACTTCCGGCGGTAGATTCGAAGTTAATATAAACCGCCAAACCAGCCCCGCTATTATCGAATTGTTGTCATCGGAAATCTCCGATTATTTAAACGCGCTTATGGCGCCGATTGCGTCGGGTGAAGTTATGACTAGATCAGAATACCTGGAAATTGTATCAACCTTCTATAATGTTGGAATAAGTGATGAAATCGCTTTTTCAAGAATTCGCGCGACAATCGATTTTCCCGGTACGATAACAAGTATCAGAGGCGGAACTTTCTCCGGAAGAAGAGCCAATTTTGATATATCACTTCTCGATCTTTTAGTTTTGGAAACACCAATGATTTTTGAAGTTAGATGGTAAGTTTTTTTACAATCCTTGACTAAATAGCTTTTTTCCTGTAATCTGAAGAAAATTGACTACAATTTAGGAGGATTTTAATGAAAGTCGCGATTAATGGTTTTGGGCGCATTGGACGCCTTGTTTTTCAATCACTGGTAGAGCAAAATCTGCTTGGAAAAGACAAAATTGACGTAGTAGCGGTTGTTGATATCGTTACCGATGCTTCATATTTTGCTTATCAGCTTAAATATGACTCAACACAGGGTCGTATGAA